>Ga0075429_100005670_pt1 | contig 10770 bp, 7 predicted proteins | sample RhiMetdeltSRZDD3_FD_75295 | JGI IMG/M metagenome (GOLD analysis project Ga0075429, IMG submission 75295) | Populus rhizosphere microbial communities from Tennessee, USA - Rhizosphere MetaG P. deltoides SRZDD3 | ecosystem: Host-associated > Plants > Roots > Rhizosphere > Soil | place: USA...
TCTACGGGCACGAGATGACGGGCCGCGTGGCGAAGCTCGGCGCGCGGGTGAAGACCGACTCGCTGGGCCGCCCGCTCAAGGAAGGCGACCGGGTCGCCTACACCTACTTCTATCCGTGCGGGCGCTGTCACGCGTGCCTCGCCAACCAGCCGGCCGCGTGCCCGGCCAAGATCGAGCGCCCGCTCGGGCCCTCGCAGTTCCCGCATTTTCACGGCGCCTTCGCCGAGTACTACTACCTGCGGCCGCGCGGGGCGATTTTCCTGGTGCCCGAGTCCCTCGGGGACGAGCTGGTGGCGCCCGTGAACTGCGCCCTCTCGCAGGTCATCTTCGGCCTCGGCCGCGCGGGCCTCCGCTTCGGCGACAGCGTCGTCATCCAGGGCGCTGGCGGGCTCGGCGTCCAGGCGGCCGCCGTCGCCAAGGACATGGGAGCCGCCACCGTCATCGTCATCGACCAGCTCGCGGGGCGCCTCGAGCTCGCGCGCGCCTTCGGCGCCGATCACACGATCAACGTGAAGGAAATCGCCGACCGTCGCGAGCGTGTCAATCTCGTGCGCAAGTGGACGGGCGGCGTCGGCGCCGACGTCGCGTGCGATTTCGTCGGCTTCCCACAGGTGATTGCCGAGGGAATCGAGATGCTCCGATCAGGCGGCACCTATCTGGAGATCGGCACCATCAGCCGTGGGGCGAAGGTGGAGCTCGAGCCCTCGCTCCTCGTCTGGGGCTCGAAGTCCATCGTCGGCGTCATCCAGTACGACCCCGGCACGATCCCGCGCGCGCTCGATTTTCTCGTCCGCAACCGCGCGCGCTGGCCCTTCGACCGGCTCATCTCGCACACCTATCCGCTCGAGAAGATCAATCAAGCTTTCGCCGAGTCCGAGTGGCACGCGAAGGAGACCACGAGCATCACCCGCGCCGCGCTCGCGCCCTAGCGCTCGCGCACCGTCAGATTTTTTCGACTCTAGTCGCGCCGGCGGGCCGGTGGGATCGTCGATCCATGGACTCCTACACGCGCCGCCAGCTTCTCGTGCTCCTTCTGCTGGTCGCCACCGCCGGAGGCGGCCTCGCCGTGGGCCACTGGCGCCGGGAAAATCCCGACACGGTCGAGTACCTCGAGCGGCTCGACCGGGCGCCGGCGCCTGCAGGTGTCTCCACGCCTCAGCCGCCGGCGCTTCTTCGCGCCGTGAGGTCCACGGCCGACGGCGAGCCACGACGGGCGCGTCGCAGCCGCTCGCCGCGTGGCTCGCAGGTCGGGCCGGCCGCCGGAACGCCGACGCCGCCTCCGGCCGACGATCCCGACACCGATCAGGCGCCCGACGCCGCGTCGACGCCCCGGTGATGCCGCGTGACCCTCCAGCGAACACCGCTGGCTCCGCTCGCTCTCGCGTTCTGCGTTGGTCTCGTCGCGGCACCTGCCATCGAGCCGGTTCTGCTCTGGGCGGTGTGGCTCGCCGCCCTCGCCCTCGGCTCCGGACTTCTGATGCTTGGAGAGGCTCGGGGCGCGACGGTCGTATTGCTCGTGGCGGTGGCCGCGCTGGGCGGGTTGCGAGCCCGCGAGCATCCCCTGCCCTCCGACCACGTCGCGCGTCTTGGGCTCCCCAGGGTCGCGAGTGTCGAGGGACGGCTCGCCGCCGAGCCGACGCGCTGGGCACCTGATCGCACCCGGCTCCTGATCGACGCCGAGCGGGCCGATGGTGCGCCGGTCTCCGGACGCGTCCAGGCGACGGTCTACGGGGTGCTCCCGTCCCTCGCCGAGGGGCAGCGCATCGCCGCGCCGCTCAAGCTCCATCCGGCGACCGGCTTCCACAACCCGGGCGTCTTCGACTATGGCGAGCATCTCGCGCGCCAGGGTATCCACGTCGTGGCCACGGGACGCGCCGACGGCATCGCGACCCTGGACGATCCCGCGCCGCCGTGGCCCGTACGAGTGAGACGCGCCGCGGTGGCGTCGATGGGGGCGGCGCTCCCGCCCGTCTCGGCGGCCCTGCTCGCCGGGCTCCTGCTCGGCGACCGCACCTCTCTGCCGCGTGACGTCGACACGGGTTTCCGCCTCGCCGGCGTCTATCACATCCTCGCGGTCTCGGGATTCAACGTCGCGATCCTGGCGGCGGCGGTCTGGGCGCTGTGTCGCTTCTTGAAGATTCCCCGCAGCGCGGGGGCAGCTACCGCGATCGTCATCGTGATCGGATTCGCGCTCGTGGTGGGCGCGTCGCCATCGGTGCTACGCGCCGTGGTGATGGCGGTGCTCGTCCTGGCGGCCTTGCTCCTCGAGCGCGACGCCTCGGTCACGAACAGCCTCGCGCTGGCCGCCCTGGCCATCCTCGCGGTACGGCCCGGCGATCTCTTCGATCCCGGCTTCCAGCTTTCGTTCGCAGCCACGCTCGGCATCGTCGTCGCGCCCTTGCCGCGCCACGTGATCGTCGGCGCCCTCGCGGTGAGCGCCGCTGCCCAGCTCGCCGTGCTGCCGGTGACGCTCACGCACTTCAACCAGCTCTCGACGATCGGCGTCGTGGCGAATCTCGGGGTCGTCCCGCTTGCGGGAGTCGCGACCGTCCTGGGCCTCGTTGCGGTCGGCTTGTCCTTTCTCAGCGAGACGGTCGGGGACGTCGTGTTCGATGCGGTGTGGCCGGTGCTGCTCGCATTGCGCTGGGTCGTCGCGCTCGCCGCGCAGGTCCCCGGCGCCGTGGTCCACCTGCCGGCTCCAGGGCCGGTCGCGGTCGCCTGCTACGTGGGCGGGCTTGCGCTGCTGGTCATGCCAGACCGCGCCGCGTCGCTGCGACGCCGTCTTGTTCGCCGCGGCACAGGCGTCGGGCTTCTTGCCCTCGCGGTCGGCATCGCGGCGTGGCCGCTCGTGCGATCGCCCGACGGACAGCTTCGACTCATCGTGCTCGACGTCGGACAGGGCGACGCCGTGGTCATCGAGATGCCCGACGGCCGCACGATCCTCGTCGATGCCGGATCGGGCGGGCCGATGCGCCTGGACGCCGGCGAGCGAGTCGTCGCACCCTTTCTCTGGAACCGCGGCGTCCTCAGCCTCGCCGGGCTCGCGGTGACGCACGACGACGCCGACCATGCCGGAGGCATGGCCGCGATGCGGCGGCTCTTCCGCATCGACGAGCAGTGGACGGCGGCGAGCGCTCCGTCGGAACCACGCCGGTTTGGCCGCGCGATCGTGACGCCCCTGCCGCCGACGGCGGCGCCCGCGGGGCGACGCAACGACGCGGGGCTGGTCCTGCGCGTCGAGATCGGGCTGGCTTCGTTCCTGCTCGCCGCCGACATCGGCGCCGCCCGCGAGCACGAGCTACTGGCCTCCGGGACCCGCCTGGCGTCGACGGTCCTCAAGGTTGCGCACCACGGCTCCCGCTTCTCGACCACCTCGGAGTTCCTGCGCGCGGTCCGGCCGACCGCGGCGGCGATCTCGGTCGGGACGCGCAACGCCTACGGCCATCCCGATCCCGGCGTGCTGGCCCGGCTCGCCGAGGCCGGCGTGGCGGTCTACCGCACGGACGAGGACGGCGCGGTGATCTTCGAGACCGACGGCGGGACGCTCACGGTGACGCGATGGGCCCGGCGCAGCATCGACCGCTTCTGCCTCGACCCCGAAGGGATCTGCTAGAATCGGGCGCCATGGCTCGAGTCAACGACCACTACTTGGCACTCAAGTCGAGCTATCTCTTCTCCGAGATTGCCGGGCGAATCAGGGCCTTCCAGGCCGCGCACCCCGAGGCCAAGCTGATCCGCCTCGGTATCGGCGACGTCACCCGCCCGCTGCCGCCGTCAGTGGTCGAGGCGATGCACGCCGCCGTGGACGAGATGGCGCGGGTCGAGACATTCCGCGGGTATCCGCCCGAGACCGGCTGGGATTTCCTCCTCGAGGCGATCGCCCGCCACGACTTCGGCGAGCGCGGCGTGAAGATCGCCACCGACGAGATCGTCGTCAGCGACGGCTCGAAGACCGACGTCGCCAACATCCAGGAGATCTTCTCGCCCGACTGCGTGGTCGCGCTGACCGATCCGGTCTATCCGGTCTACCTGGACAGCAACGTCATGGCCGGCCGCGCCGGCGCCGCCGACGCCGCCGGACGCTTCGATCGGGTCGTCTACCTTCCCTGCACCGCGGACAACGGCTTCTTGCCCCGCCTGCCGGACCGGCCCGTCGACCTCATCTACCTCTGCTATCCCAACAACCCGACCGGCGCGGTCATGACGCGCGCGGCGCTCAAGCAGTGGGTCGACTACGCGCGCGAGCGCGGCGCCGTCATCCTGTACGACGCGGCGTACGAGGCGTACATCCGCAACCCGGCCATCCCGCACTCGATCTACGAGATCGAGGGCGCTCGCGAAGTCGCCATCGAGTTCCGCTCCTTCTCGAAGAGCGCCGGCTTCACCGGGACGCGCTGCGCCTACACCGTGGTACCCAAGGAGCTCCAGGGCCGGTCCGCTGCGGGAGCGCCGGTGAGCCTGCAGGCGCTCTGGGTGCGGCGCCAGTCCACCAAGTTCAACGGGGTGGCCTACGTCATCCAGCGTGGGGCGGCGGCCACTTACTCGGCCGAGGGCCGGCGCCAGGTCGCGGCGCTGGTGGACTACTACATGGAGAACGCCCGGATCATCCGGCAGGGTCTCGAGGCGGCCGGCCTCACCGTGTACGGGGCCGAGAACGCGCCGTACATCTGGGTGAAGACTCCCGGCCGTCTTTCCTCGTGGGAGTTCTTCGATAAGCTCGTGAACGAAGCCCACGTGGTGGGGACACCGGGCGCGGGCTTCGGGCCGAGCGGCGAGGGCTACTTCCGGCTGACGGCGTTCGGAGGCCGCGAGGCCACGCAGGAAGCGGTCGAGCGGATCAAGACGCGCCTCGTGCTGTAGCCCCGTGAGCGGCGCCCGCCGCTACGCTTCGTACGCGCGCTCGTACTGCGAGCGCAGCCGCTCCAGCTCCTCCGGATCCAGGCGCATGCCGAGCGACAGGCTCATCTCGCCCAGGATCGTCTTGATCTCGTTCAGCGACTTCTTGCCGAAATTCTTGGTCTTGAGCAGCTCGGCCTCGGTCTTCTGCACGAGATCAGCGATGGTCCGGATGTTCGCGGTCTTGAGGCAGTTGGACGCGCGGACCGAGAGCTCCAGCTCGTCGACGTTGCGGAACAGGTTCTCGTTCAGCTCGGTGCGCGGGTGCGTCTCGTCGCGCTCGGTTGCTTCCTCCTGGGGCGTGGCCTCCGGGAAGTTCGTCAGGAGCTCGAAGTGGTCCTCGAGGATGCGGGAGGCCTCGCCGACCGCGGTGACCGGGCTGACACTGCCGTCGGTCCATACCTCGAGCACCAGCCGCTCGCGGCCCTCGGCGCCGGTGGGCTCGACGTGGAAGTTGACGCGCTTGACCGGCGAGAAATCGGCGTCGAGCAGAATCGCGTTGATCGGCAGCGCCTCCGGCTCCCGCTTCTCGGCTGGCACGTAGCCGCGGCCGCGCTCGACGCAGACCTCCATCTCGAGCACGCCGTCCTTGTCGAGGGTGGCCAGCACGACGTCTGGCGTGAGGATCTCGATGTCGGCGTCGGCCTCGAAATCACCCGCCTTGACGGTCGTGGAGCCCTGGGCCTTCAAGCGCAGGATCTTGGGCCGGTTCAGGTGAAGGGCGAACACCACCTTGCGCAGGTTCATCATGATGTCGAGCGTGTCGTCCATGACGCCCGGCAGGTGGGAGAACTCGTGGAGGACGTTCTCGATCTTCACCCAGGTCGGCGCTGCGCCGTGGATCGCCGACAGGAGGGCTCGCCGGTAGGCGATCCCGACGGTCAAGCCGAAGCCCGCCTCGAAAGGCTCGATGGTCAGCTTGCCGTACATCTTGTCCTGGACGGTCCAGTCGTGGCGCGCAGGTAGTTGAAGCTCCAGCATTAGGACCCCCTAAAGATCAGCCGATGTGAAGGGAAGGTTCTGCTCCAAGGCAAATCAGTATACCAGAGCCCGGATGTTACACTGGGAAATCATGCAGTTGCGTCTCGTTATCGGCCTGGTCGTGCTGCTGAGCATGGGTACCGTCGTCGGGCTGGCGCACGAGGTCCTCACCCCGGCGAACGCCCTCGACTCCGGGCCCGTCCTCGTCGAGATTCCGGCCCACGACGGGGTCCTGGACATCGCCGGGCGCCTCTACAAGGCGGGGGCGATTAGGAGCCGCGTGGGCTTCGTCCTCCTGGCCGGCGTGCGCGGAAGCTCGCGTCAGCTCAAGGCCGGCGAGTACGAGCTGGCCCGCGGGGCCTCGACCCTCGACGTGCTGAAGCAGATCGAGGCCGGACGGGTGAAGCAGCACCTGGTCCTGCACCCGGAGGGCGCGACGGTGGCAGAGATCGCCCGCGTCCTCGAGAGCGAGCGGCTGGCGCCCAGCGGCGCCGTGGCCCGGCTCGCGACGGACCGCGCATTCCTGGCCACCCTCGGGATCGACGGGCCGAGCATCGAGGGCTATTTGTTCCCGGATACCTATCAGCTCGTCCGCGGCATGACGACCGAGGAGATCCTGACGCGGATGGTGCAGCGCCTCCGGGCCAAGGCCGGCCCCGATCTGACCGCACGCGCCCAGGCACGCGGGCTCAGCGTGCACCAGCTCCTCACGCTCGCCTCGATCATCGAGCGCGAGGCGGTCGACCGCGGCGAGCTGCGGACGATCTCCGCGGTGTTCTGGAACCGGCTCAAGATCAACATGCCGCTGCAGGCCGACCCCACGGTTCAGTACGCGACCGGCAAGGAGCGGCGCACGCTCACCCGCGCCGATCTGGCGACCGATCATCCGTACAACACGTACCGACGGAGCGGCCTGCCGCCGGGGCCGATCGCCAGCCCGGGCCTCGCCGCGATCGAGGCGGCTCTCGACCCCGCGCCGGTGAAGTACCTGTACTTCGTCGCAATGGACGACCATCGTCACTACTTCTCGGCTTCGCTCAGCGAACACAACGCGGCCGTCGCCCGGTACCGGCTCGCCCGCGCTCGGTGAACCGTGCTATAAAACGCGCGACATGGCCGGTCCGACCGCCCTTGCCGCGAACCGGCGGGTCGCCACCGAGGCGTCGCCGGCACCGTTTCTGTATCGCGCGATCCGTGGCCCGGTTCGCCGTGCGCTCTCGCGCTGGTTCGACCTCAGCATCGAGGGCCTCGAGCATCTCCCGGCCGGCGGCCCATATCTCATCGCGGCGAATCACCACAACTACCTGGACGGGGTGGTCCTCGGCGTCTCCGCGCCCGAGCCGATCTCGTTCCTGGTCATGCCGCGTGTCTGGCGGGCGACGCCGCTGCATCCGCTGTTGCATCGCCACATCGGCTCGATCCCGATCGACCTGGGACGGGCGGACATCAGCGCTCTGCGCCGCGCGCTGCAGACCCTCGAGGCCGGCAGGGTGGTCGGCATCTTCCCGGAGGGCCCGTTCAGCGTGCGCGGCCGGCTCGAGCCCGGGCTTCCGGGTGTCGCGCTGCTCGCGCTGCGCTCGGGCGTGCCGGTCGTCCCTGCGGGGATCCGCGGCACCTACGAGGCGCTGGCCGGACGCCGCGGCTACATTCCCCGACGCGTTCCGCTGGCCGTCAGGTTCGGACCGGCGCGCTGTTTCTCCGATGACGCCTCACGCGATCGGCGCAGCGCCCGGCTCAGCGTGACCGGCCGGATCATGGACGACATCGCGTCGCTCCTGTCGTGAAGTCCCGTTCCCGCAAGCGGCAGCCCACGCGCGAGGCGGGGCAGTCGGAGAAGCTCTGGGGAGGACGCTTCACACGGGGCGCCGACCCGCGCGCCGAGCGCTTCACCGGATCGCTCGCCTTCGACCGCCGGCTATGGCCCCACGACATCACCGGCAGCGTCGCGTGGGCGAAGGCGCTCGCGAAGGCGGGGCTCCTCTCCGCGACGGAGCGCGACGCCATCGTGCGGGGTCTTCGGGTCGTCCGCGCCGAGCTCGAGGCCGGCACCTTTCCGTTCCGCGCCGAGCTCGAGGACATCCACACCAATGTCGAGCGGAGGCTTCAGGAGCTGATCGGGGACGTCGGTGGCAAGCTCCACACCGGCCGCTCGCGAAACGATCAGATCGCCGTCGACGAACGCCTCTACCTCCGCGAAACGATCGCCACGGTCCGGGCGGGGCTCCGCGCCACGCAGGAGGCGCTCGCCACGCGCGCCGCGGAGGCGCTGGACTCGCCCCTGCCCGGCTACACACACCTGCAGCGCGCGCAGCCCGTCGTGCTCGGACATCACCTGCTCGCCTACGTCTTCATGCTCCAGCGCGATCGCGACCGGTTCGGCGACTGCGCCGCGCGCGCCGACACGCTCCCGCTGGGCGCCGCCGCGCTCGCCGGCACCGCCTTTCCGATCGACCTCGAGGCGCTCGCCAAGGACCTCGGCTTCGCCGCGGTGTCGCCGAACAGCCTCGACGCGGTGAGCGACCGCGATACGCTCCTCGAGTTCCTGGCGGCGGCCGCGATCACCGGCATGCATCTCTCGCGGCTCGCCGCCGACCTGACTCTGTGGGCGACCGCCGAGTTCGGCTTCGTGGAGTTCTCCGACGCGTTCGCGACCGGCTCGTCGATCATGCCCCAGAAGAAGAATCCCGACGTGGCCGAGCTGATCCGCGGCAAGAGCGGACGCCTCTACGGCAACCTCGTCGCGGTGCTGGCGACCATGAAGGGGCTCCCGCTCGCCTACAACTCCGACATGCAGGAGGACAAGGAGCCGTTCTTCGACTCGGTCGACACCCTCGTGGCCATCCTGGCGGTGGTGCCGCCGATGATCGGATCGCTCACCTTCCGGACCGATCGGATGCGGCGGGCGGCCGGCGAGAACTTCGCGACGGCGACCGACCTCGCCGATTACCTCGTGAAGAAGGGCTTGCCCTTCCGCCAAGCGCACGGAGTCGTCGGGAAGATCGTGCGGTTCTGCGAGACCGAGGGCAAGGGGCTCGATGGCCTCTCGCTGGTCGAGCTCCGCCGCTTCTCGCCGCTCTTCCAGGACGACGCGAAGGACGCGCTCACGGTCGAGGCGTCGCTGCGCGCCCGCGCCGCGACCGGCGGGACCGCGCCGGAGGCCGTGCGCCGCTCGCTCGCCCTCGCCCGCACGCTGATCGCGCGCGCATGAGCCGACGCGGGCGCGGGCTTGCCCCGTGCCTCGGGCTCGCCCTCCTGGCGCTGGCCGCCTGCGGGCGAAAAGGACCGCCGGTCGCGCCCGAGATGCGGGCGCCGCAGCGGGTCCTCGACCTCGACGCCGCTGTGCGCGACACGGCGATCGAGCTCTCGTGGACACCGCCCCTTCGCCGCGCGGACCGGACGCCAATCCGCGATCTCTCGCTGACGACGCGCATCTTCCGCGTGGAGGACAGCGGGGCGGGCGAGCCGAAGACCGCGATCCTCGCCAGAGGCGTGATCGCCGGCTACACGGAGATCGTGTCGCTGCGCGGAGACGATCCATCCCCCGCGGTCGCCCGCGGCAGCCAGCTCGTCTTCACCGACCGGCAGGCGCTCGAGTTCCGCCGCCGCTACACCTACGTGATCGTCGTGGGCGATTCCGAGGGACGCATCAGCTCCCCCTCGGCGCGCGCGTCGGTGATCTACGTCCCGGCCGGCGAGCCGCCGGCGGACCTCGTCGCCGAGTCGGGCGATCGTGAGGCGCGCCTGACGTGGTTGCCGCCGCCGCGGCTGATCGACGGGAGCGTGCCGACCGTCCTGTTCACCTACGAGGTCCTGCGAGCGCCGTCGGCCGACGCGGAGCTGAAGCCGGTGACGCCGGTCCCGATCGGTGAGCTCGTCCTGACCGATCGCGGGCTCGACAACGACCACACCTATTTCTACGCGGTGCGCGCCGTCCAGGTGGCATCGAACAGCGTGGTCTACAGCGCGGCAACGCCCCGCGTGGCCGTGACGCCGCGGGACGTGACGCCGCCGTCGCCCCCGGCCAACCTGGTCGCGGTCCCGTCAGGGGCAACCGTGCGCCTGACCTGGAGCGCGAGCCCGGAGCGCGATGTCGTGCAGTACATCGTCTACCGGGCGGCCGCCGGCGGCGCCTTCGAGCGCGTGGGCTCGACGCGAGCGCCCACCGCGACGTTCGTCGATCGCGACGTCCCCCGCGGCACGTACCGCTACGTCGTGACCGCAGAGGACGCGGGCGCCCGGCCAAACGAGAGCGGCCGGTCGAACGAAGTCGCGGTCACCGTACCTTGACTTCACCTGGCCCGGATGCTACCAACAACGGTTACATGGACCACTTCCGGTATCGTGATTCAGAGCTCTGCTGTGAGCAAGTATCGCTGCGCGCGCTGGCCGCCGTCGCCGGCACGCCCCTCTACGTCTACTCGAAGGCCGCGCTGCTCGAAGGGCTCGCCGGCTATCACCGCGCGTTCAAGGACGTGCCCCACATCGTCTGCTACTCAGTCAAGGCGAACTCGAACCTGGGCGTCCTCTCGGTGCTGGCGAAGGCCGGCGCCGGGGCCGACATCGTCTCCGGGGGTGAGCTGTTCCGCGCGCTGCGCGCCGGGATCCCGCCCAAGAAGATCATCTTCTCGGGGGTCGGCAAGAGCCGCGACGAGATGCGCGAGGCGCTCAAGGCCGAGATCCTGATGTTCAACGTCGAGTCGCACAGCGAGCTGAAGGTGCTCGACGAGGTGGCGCGCGAGATGGGTGTGCGGGCGCCGGTCGCGATCCGGGTGAACCCGGACGTGGATCCGCAGACCCATCCCTACATCGCCACCGGGCTGAAGACGTCGAAATTCGGCGTGCCCTACGACGAGGCGCTCGTGGCCTACGAGGAAGCGGCGAGGATGCCGGGTC
>Ga0075429_100005672_pt1 | contig 10766 bp, 10 predicted proteins | sample RhiMetdeltSRZDD3_FD_75295 | JGI IMG/M metagenome (GOLD analysis project Ga0075429, IMG submission 75295) | Populus rhizosphere microbial communities from Tennessee, USA - Rhizosphere MetaG P. deltoides SRZDD3 | ecosystem: Host-associated > Plants > Roots > Rhizosphere > Soil | place: USA...
GGGTCCACGGCCCACGGCACGATGCGCACGGTGCTCGGGTCGGGGCGCAGGTGCATGTCGCGGTCGGTCGCGTGGATCACGTCGTAGTACGGGCCCTCCACGGGGAACTCGCCCGTCACGCCGATCGCCACGATCGCCTCGGGCAGCCGCATGCCGCGGTCCTCGGTGAACTTCTCGCGCGGCAGGATCTTGCCGCGCGCCACGCCGGTGAGGTCGGGCACGAGGCACTCGATCTCCGTCACGCGGCGTTCGTTGAGCCACTGCTCCAGTTCGCTGAAGGTGAATTCGTCTCGTGCCACCATGGGTCACCTGCTGGGATGTGAATCGCGGTATGCCCGGCAGGCCGCGCCGAACGCGGCCAGCAGCCGACGCGACACCGGGTTCGACGCCGCCTGCCACTCCGGATGCCACTGGACGCAGAGGTTGAAGCCGGGCGCCTGCGGGGCGCAGAAGGCTTCGACGAGGCCGTCGGGCGCGCGCGCCTCGACGCGCAGTCCGTCGGCAAGGCGGTTCACGCCCTGTCCGTGCACCGAGTTCACCTCGACGCTCGGCACCTGCAGCACGCGCTCGAGCACGCCGCCGGGCACGATCTCCACCCGGTGGGCGAGGCCGTAGGCGACGTCGGGCGGCGCCTCGGCCGGCGCGCGGTGGTCGTGCCGGCCCGGCACGTCGTGCACCGCCTGGTGCAGCGTGCCCCCGAGCGCCACGTTGGCTTCCTGGAAGCCGCGGCAGATGGCGAACAGCGGAATGCCGCGCGCCAGCGCCTTCGGCACGATCGGCAGCGTCCAGCCGTCGCGTTCCGGGTCCAGCGGGAGCGTCTCGTCCAGCACGTCCTCGCCGAAATGCGAGGGATGCACGTTCGAGGGCGAGCCGGTGAGGAACACGCCGTGCGCGAGGTCGAGCAGCGCGTCGAGCTCGCCCGGGGTCGCCGACGGCACGACGAGCGGCAGCGCGCCGGCGAGCCGGACCGCCTCCACGTACTTGCGGCCCGCGACGTGGAACGGATGGCGGCCGATCGTGCGGTTGCACGCCGGCACGAGGACGACGGGCAGGGCGGCGGTCATGGCGCGACCTCCGGCCGGCCGATCCCGGGTGTGCGCCTCACAGCAGGTCCTTCAGCCGGTAGTACGCCATCCCCGCCACCAGTGCGGGCATGCGCAGCAGGCGCCCGCCGGGGAAGGGCCGGTGGCGGATGCGCGCGAAGGTATCGAAGCGGCTCGCGTCGCCGTCGATCGCCTCGGCCACCAGCTTGCCGGCGAGGCCGGTCAGCGCGAGGCCGTGGCCCGAGAAGCCCTGCAGGTAGTACACGTTCTCGAGCCCCGCGCCCGCGACGCCCGTGCGCTCGGCGAGGCGGCCGAAATCGGGCAGGCGGTTCATCGAGATGTCGACGAAGCCGCCCCAGGCGTACTCGACGCGGGCGCGCTCGAGCTGCGGGAAGGTGGCGGCCATGCGGCGCTGCATGCCCTGCGCCAGGCGGAAGGGCGTGGCCGTGCTGTAGCTGATGCGCCCGCCGTAGAGCAGGCGGTGGTCGGGGGTGGGGCGGAAGTAGTCGAGCACGAAGTTCGTGTCGGACACCGCGGCGCGCGAGGGGATGAGCGAATGCGCGAGCGCGGGGTCGAGCGCCTCGGACGCGACGATGTAGGTGCCGACCGGCATGATGCGCGCCTCCAGCACCGGGGCGACGCCCTGCAGGTACACGTTGCCCGCGAGCAGCACGTGCGACGCATGCACCTCGCCCGACGGCGTCTGCAGCCGCGCGGTCGCACCCGGCACGAGCCGCGTCACGGGCGTGTTCTCGTGCACCTGCACGCCGACGCCGGCGGCCGCGCGCGCGAGGCCGAGGCTGTACTTCAGCGGATGCAGGTGGCCCGAGCGCGCGTCGTACAGGCCGCTGCGGTAGCGCGGGCTGGCGATCCAGCCGGGCATGTCGGCCGGGCCGATCCACGTGGTCTCGTGGCCGTACACGCGCGCCATCGTCTCGCGCCAGCGCGCCAGCTCGCGCGCCTTGCGCTCGTTCACCGCGACGGCGAGGAAGCCGGCTTGCCAGTCGCAGTCGATGGCGAAGCGTGCGCGCCGCGCGTGGATCAGGTCGAGCGCTTCCAGCGTCATGGCCCAGATGCGCCGCGCCTCGTCGAGGCCGAGCATCGACTCGACGGCGGCCTGGTCGCTGGCGAGCCCCGCGATCGCCTGGCCGCCGTTGCGTCCCGAGGCGCCCCAGCCCACGCGCTGCGCCTCGAGCAGTGCCACGCGGTAGCCGCGGTCGGCGAGCTCGATCGCCGCCGAAAGCCCCGCGAGCCCGGCGCCGACGACGGCGACGTCGGCGTCGAGTCGGCCGGCGAGGGGCGGGAAGGGGGGCGCGCGCTCGACCGTGGCGTCGTAGTACGAGTTGCGCGTCAGCTCGCGGTCGGCGCGAAGGACGCTCATACGGTGCGCGCGGGGCGGCGTCAGGCCGCCCGCTTGATGGCGTCGGCCAGCGTGCCCACGATCTGGTCGATGTGCGCGCTCTCGATGACCAGCGGCGGCGACAGCGCGACGGTGTCGCCGGTGGTGCGCACGAGCAGGCCCTTCTGCCAGCAGTCGAGGAAGACGTCGAACGCGCGCTTGCCCGGCTCGTTCGCGACGGGCGCGAGCTCGATGCCGCCCACGAGCCCGATGTTGCGCACGTCGATCACGTTCGGCAGGTCCGCGAGCGAATGGACCGCCTGCTCGAAGGTCGCGTGCATGCGCGCCGCGCGGGTGAGCAGGTCCTCCTCGGCGTAGGTCTGCAGCGTCGCGATGCCGGCCGCGCACGCGAGCGGATGCGCCGAGTAGGTGTAGCCGTGGAAGAACTCGATCAGGTGCTCGGGGCCGCTCATGAACGCATCGTGGATCGCCTGCCGGACGAGCACGCCGCCCATCGGCACCGCGCCGTTGGTGAGGCCCTTGGCGATCGTCATCAGGTCCGGCGTGACGCCGAAGTGCGTGGCGGCGAACGGCGCGCCCACGCGGCCGAAGCCGGTGATGACCTCGTCGAAGACGAGCAGGATGCCGTGGCGGTCGCAGATGTCGCGCAGGCGCTGCAGGTAGCCCTGCGGGGGGATGAGCACGCCGGTCGAGCCGGCCACCGGCTCGACGATGACCGCGGCGATGGTCGACGCGTCGTGCAGCGCGACCAGCCGCTCGAGGTCGTCGGCGAGCTCGGCGCCGTGCGCCGGCTGGCCGCGCGCGAACGCGTTGCGCGGGTCGTGGGTGTGGCGGATGTGGTCCACGCCCGCGAGCAGCGTGCCGAACATCTTGCGGTTGGCCACCATGCCGCCCACCGAGATGCCGCCGAAGTTGACGCCGTGGTAGCCGCGCTCGCGCCCGATGAGGCGCGTGCGCTGGCCCTCGCCGCGCGCGCGGTGGTAGGCGATGGCGATCTTCAGCGCCGTCTCCACCGCCTCGGAGCCGGAGTTGGTGAAGAACACCTTGTCCAGTCCGGGGGGCGTGATCTCGACCAGCCGCTCGGCCAGCTCGAAGGCCTTCGGATGGCCCATGTTGAACGGCGGCGCGAAGTCCATCTCCGCGGCCTGCTCCTGGATGGCCTGCACGATGCGCGGGCGCCCGTGGCCGGCGTTGACGCACCACAGGCCGGCGATGCCGTCCAGGATCTGCCGCCCCTCGGGCGTCCAGAAGTGCATGCCGGAGGCTTTCGCCAGCAGGCGCGGCTCCTTCTTGAACTGCCGGTTGGCCGTGAACGGCATCCAGTAGGCGTCGAGCTTGTCGTAAGCCATGGGGGCTCCGGGAACGAAGGCATGCGTGGCGGCGATGGGCCAGTCTAGTGCCGCGCGTTGGAATTGGCACCCGGTGGGGCATGACCGCGCCCGGCACAGGGTACACCCTGCGGCGCACACTGACGCGTCGTGAAGCCGGTCCTCATCCTGCAGCACCTCGACGCCGACGGCCCGGCGTACCTGTGCCGCTGGCTGCGCGAGCAAGGTCGGTCCTTCGAGGTGTTCAACAGCGAGCGCGGGCAGCATTTTCCGGCGTCGATGCGCGGCCATGCGGCGCTCGCCGTGCTGGGCGGCGAGATGAGCGCCAACGATCCGCTGCCGTCGCTGCGCGACGCCGAGCGCCTGATCCTCGAGTCGATGCACGCGGGCCTGCCGGTGCTCGGCCACTGCCTCGGCGGCCAGCTCATGGCGCGCGCGCTCGGCGCTGCGGTCATCGACTCGCCCGCGCCCGAGATCGGCTGGCACCGCGTGACGCTGCTGCCGCACGAGGACGCGCGGCAGTGGTTCGGCGAGCGCGACTCGGCGACGGTGTTCCAGTGGCACTACGACGCCTTCGAACTGCCCGCCGGCGCGCAGCCGCTCGCGCGCAGCGGCGCGTGCCCCCACCAGGCCTTCTCCATCGGGCCGCACCTGGCGATGCAGTTCCACGTCGAGCTGGACGAGGCCAAGCTCGCGGCCTGGGCCACGGCGCACGACGAGCGCTTCTTCGCCGCGGCGACGCTGCCCACGGTGCAGACGGCCGCGCAGATGATGGAAGGCAGTCGCGCGCACCTGGCCGCGCAGCAGCGGCTGGCGCGCCGCGTGTATGCGCGCTGGCTCGCGCTGGCAGACGCCTGAGCCGCGAGCGACGGTTGCACGACGACCGCACGACGGCTGAGCGACGGCTGCGCGACAGCCGCGGGCGCGGTTTCGTTTCATGCGAAACGCGTTTCAGAATGCGAAATCAGGCCATGCTGCAGCGCCGCATGATTTTCCATGACGATAAATGGCTTTTCGCATCATGGAACGACGTACGTAACCCGTTGAATTCAAAGAAAAAGAAATTTAGTCTTATATAAGACAGAAGTGTGGCGCCCGTCGGTCGACGTTTGTATTCTTCGTTCATCCCGTGCCTCGCTTTTCATCGTCAACACACCTGGAGAACCGAAGATGACGACCCTCACCCGCGAACAGCAGATCGCCGCCCTCGAGAAGGACTGGGCCGAGAACCCCCGTTGGAAGGGCATCAAGCGCGGCTACAGCGCGGCCGACGTCGTGCGCCTGCGCGGCTCGTTCCACATCGAGCACACGCTCGCGCGCCGCGGCGCGGACAAGCTGTGGAACCTGATCCACACCGAGCCGTTCGTGAACTCGCTCGGCGCGCTCACCGGCAACCAGGCGATGCAGCAGGTCAAGGCGGGACTGAAGGCGATCTACCTGTCGGGCTGGCAGGTGGCGGGCGACGCCAACAGCAACGGCGAGATGTATCCCGACCAGTCGCTGTACTCGGTGGACTCGGTGCCGAAGGTGGTCCGGCGCATCAACAACACCTTCATGCGCGCCGACCAGATCCAGTGGTCCGAAGGCAAGAACGACATCGACTTCTTCGCGCCCATCGTGGCCGACGCGGAAGCCGGCTTCGGCGGCGTGCTCAACGCCTTCGAGCTCATGAAGGCGATGATCGAGGCGGGCGCCGCCGGCGTGCACTTCGAGGACCAGCTCGCGGCCGTCAAGAAGTGCGGCCACATGGGCGGCAAGGTGCTGGTGCCCACGCGCGAGGCGGTGAGCAAGCTGGTGGCCGCGCGTCTGGCCGCCGACGTGATGGGCGTGCCCACGCTCGTGATCGCGCGCACCGACGCCGAGGCGGCCGACCTGGTCACGAGCGACGTCGATGCCAACGACAAGCCGTTCTGCACGGGCGAGCGCACCGTCGAGGGCTTCTACCGCACCACGGCCGGCCTCGAGCAGGCGGTGTCGCGCGCGCTGGCCTACGCCGAGGTGGCCGACCTGGTGTGGTGCGAGACCGGCAAGCCCGACCTCGCGTTCGCCAAGGCCTTCGCCGACGCCGTGCGCAAGAAGTTCCCGGGCAAGCTGCTGGCGTACAACTGCTCGCCGTCGTTCAACTGGAAGAAGAACCTCGACGACGCGACCATCGCCAAGTTCCAGCGCGAGCTGGGCGCGATGGGCTACAAGTTCCAGTTCATCACCCTGGCGGGCTTCCACAGCCTCAACTACTCGATGTTCGACCTGGCCCACGGCTATGCGCGCAACCAGATGAGCGCGTTCGTCGAGCTGCAGGAGAAGGAGTTCGCGGCGGCCGAGCGCGGCTTCACCGCGGTCAAGCACCAGCGCGAGGTGGGCACGGGCTACTTCGACGCCGTCACCACCACCATCGAGCGCGACGCGTCGACCGCGGCGCTGAAGGGCTCGACGGAAGACGAGCAGTTCTTCGACGCCAAGCACTGAGCCTCGCTTCCCTCCCCCGGGACGGGGGAGGGAAAGCGGGCTACATCGACGCTTCCAGCATCGCCCGGTAGTCTTCCGCGGTCGCCAGCCGCGGATTGGTCTTGTGGCAGTGGTCGGCCATCGCGTTGGTCACGATGCGGTCGAACAGCTCGCGCGTGACGCCCACCGCGCCCAGGCCCGAGGGCAGCCCGAGGCGGGCGTTCATGTCGCGCAGCGCCTCCGCGACCTGCGTGCCCTGCGAGTCGCAGCTGCCGATGCCCATCGCATGCGCCATGCGCGCGAGCCGCCGGTCCTTGATCATCGACTCGGCGCCCGCGTTGAAGCGCACGACCGCCGGCAGGAAGAGGGCGTTCAGCGTGCCGTGGTGCAGCCGCGGATCCACGCCGCCCAGGCTGTGGCTGAGCGAATGCACGCAGCCGAGTCCCTTCTGGAACGCGAGCGCGCCCTGCATGCTCGCGCTCATCATGTTCCAGCGCGCCTCGCGGTCGTTGCCGCCGTCGCGCGTGGCGCGCTCGATGTGGCTCCAGCCGCGCTCCAGCCCGTCCAGCGCGATGCCGTCGGCGGGCGGGTTGACCGCGGCGGCCATGAAGGTCTCCATGCAGTGCGCGATGGCGTCCATTCCCGTGGCTGCCGTGAGCCCCGGCGGCAGGCCGAGGGTCAGGTCCGGATCGCAGAGGGCGACCTTGGGCACCAGGTGCCAGCTGTGGAAGCCGAGCTTGCGGCCGTCGTCGACGATGACGATCGCGCCGCGCGCCACTTCGCTGCCCGTGCCCGCGGTGGTGGGCACGGCGATCACCGGCGCCACGCGCTCGGTGATCTTCGTGCTGCCGCCCTCGATGGTGGCGTACGTCTTGAGCGGCCCGTCGTGCGTGGCCGCGATGGCGACGCCCTTCGCCAGGTCGATGCTCGAGCCGCCGCCCACGGCGACCAGGCCGTCGCACTGGTACGTGCGGAAGAGCAGGGTGGCGGCGCGCACCGCGGCCTCGTTCGGGTTGGACGGCGTCTGGTCGAACACCTGGTACGGCGTGGCGCCCAGCGCCGCGAGCGCCTTGTCGAGCACGCCCGCGGCGCGCACGCCGGCGTCGGTGACCACCAGGGGGTGCTTCACGCCGATGCGCTCGCACTCCTGCGTCAGCAGCCGCACCGCGCCGAAGTCGAGGTGGACCTGGGTGATGTACTGGATGAAGGCCATGGGCGTCCCGCGGGGCTGGAAGAGAGGTGCCGAGTATCCTCTCGGCTCCCCGTCCGCGCCAACCCGTACTTGTCGACGCAGCTCCTGTCCCCCCGCATGGCCGGCGTGCTCGATCGCATCCGCCGCGCCAACCGCCCGCCGTTCCATGCCCTCGCGGTGCCCGAGGCGCGCCGCGCCTACACGGCCGCGGCCGAGGTGCTCGACCCGCCCCGCGCGCCGCTGCCGCGCGTGGTGGACTTCGACATCCCCGCGCGCGACGGCGCGGCGCTGCCCGCGCGCCTGTACGCGGGTGCGCGCGACGGGCCGCCGGCGCTGCTGTACCTGCACGGCGGCGGCTTCACGATCGGCAACCTCGAGACGCACGACAGCCTGTGCCGCCAGCTCGCGCTGAGGAGCGGCGCCGCGGTGGTCGCGCTCGACTACCGGCTCGCGCCCGAGCACCGCTTTCCGACGGCCGTGAACGACGCCTTCGACGCGCTGCGCTGGCTCGCGGCCCACGGCCGCGAGGCGCTGCGCATCGACGCGTCGCGGCTCGCGGTGGGCGGCGACAGCGCGGGCGGCACGCTGGCCGCGGTGGCGGCGATCCAGGCGCGCGACGCGGGGCTGCCGCTCGCGCTGCAGCTGCTCGTGACGCCGGGCACGACGGCGCACGCGGACACGGCCTCGCACCGCCTGTTCGCCAACGGGTTCCTGCTCGACGCCGTCGGCATCGAGTGGTTCTTCGACCAGTACATCGACCGCGCCGAGCGCACCGACTGGCGTTTCGCGCCGCTGCTCGCCGACGACCTCGACGGCGTCGCCCCGGCCTGCGTCATCCTCGCCGAATGCGACCCGCTGGTCGACGAAGGCCTCGCGTACGCGGACCGCCTGCGCCTGGCCGGCGTGCCCGTGCAGCTCGAGCTGGTGCGCGGCGTGACGCACGATTTCATCAAGATGGCGCGCGCGCTGCCGGAGGCCGTCGCCGCGCAGGACGCCGCGGCCCGTGCCATGAAGGAGGCACTGCGACCATGAAGCGAAGCGACTTCCGGTTCCGCGAGCGCCTGCGCGTGCGCTGGGTCGAGATCGACGCGCAGAAGATCGTGTTCAACGGCCACTACCTGATGTACGCCGACACCGCCGTCGCCGGCTACTGGCGCGCCCTCGCGCTGCCGTACGCGAGCACGATGGAGCAGCTGGGCGGCGACCTGTACGTGCGCAAGGCGACCGTCGAGTACCACGGCTCGGCGCGGCTGGACGAGCTCATCGATGTCGGCATGCGCTGCGCGAGCATCGGCAACTCCTCGATGGTGTTCGAGGCCGGCATCTTCCGCGCCGAGGAACTGCTCGTCTCGGTGGCGCTGGTGTACGTCTTCGCCGACCCGGCGACGCAGACCTCCAAGCCCGTTCCGCCCGCGTTGCGCGAGGTGCTGCAGGACTTCGAGGCCGGCCGGCCGATGGTCGAGGTGCACGTGGGCGCCTGGCGCGAATGGGGCGACGCCGCACGGGCGATCCGCAGCGCGGTGTTCGTGCAGGAGCAGCGCATCCCGGCCGAGCTGGAGTGGGACGACGCCGATGCGTCGTGCGTGCATGCGCTGGCGGTCAACCGCTTCGGCGTGCCGCTCGCCACCGGCCGCCTGCAGGCGCACGCGCCGGGGGTGGCCAAGGTGGGGCGCATGGCGGTCGCATCGGTGCTGCGCGGCAGCGGCATCGGGCGGCAGGTGCTGGACGCGCTGATCGAGGTGTCGCGCGCGCGCGGCGACCGCGAGGTGATGCTGCATGCGCAGCTGTCCGCGGCGCCGTTCTACGCGCGCGCGGGGTTCGCGCCGCGCGGGCCGGTCTTCGAGGAGGCCGGCATCCCTCACGTGGAGATGGTGCGCGCGCCCTGAACGGCGTCGTGGCCGGCCGGCGCGGGCGGCCAGTCCTCCAGCACCGCGTGCCGCGGCGCGGGCGCGCCGGCGGGCGCGTCATGGGTGCGCTCGATCACGTGGGTGCGCCGGCGGCCGCCCGTGTCTTCGGCGATGACGAGCATCGAGCTGCGCGTGCCGTACAGGCCGTCCGGCGTGCGGATGAACGCCGCGGAAAGCTGCCGCTCGCGCTCGAGCGGGATGCCGGTGCGCGGCAGGGCCTCGTCCGGCGCCTCCTGCGGATCGGCGAGCGCCTGGAACAGCCGCGCCGCGAGCGCGTCCACCGAGGCGCACGCGTCCACCGCCTCGCGCAGCCGCGTGGCGAGCGCCGTCACCTTGGGCCAGGGCGTGTCCAGCGTCGCGTTCGACAGCCCGTGGATGCCGGGCCCCAGGGCCCGCGGCGCATGACCGTGGTTCGACGCGAAGAAGCGCTCGCCGCGGCGCAAGTCGAACGCGATCAGGTTGAAGCCGTTGTGGCCGCCGCGCGCGGTGCGCGTCCAGAAGGCCTCGACCGGCTCGCCGCCGGCCAGCCACTCCTGCACGATGCGCCCGCGCGAGGGCGCCGCCGGGTCGTGCCGCGCCGGGTCCCGCACGTTGGTGACCAGCGCGAGGCGGCCCTGCGCGGTGAGACCCATCCACGTGCCGCCCGCTTCGAGGTCGCGGCCGGCCAGGATCGGCGGGCCGCCGCCGTCGGGGGTCCACCAGTCGAGCGGCGCGGTCGCGCGCCGGAAGTACTCGTCGCGGTTCGCCGCGATGACGAGCGGGAAGCGCCGCGAGTGCTCCAGGGCCAGCGCTACGAGGCACATGGGACGAACACTTCGGTGTGCCGCTCGCCGTCGACGAAGGTCGCGAGCGCGGACGCGGCGGCGACGGCGATGTCGGCCTCCATCGCGCGCGTCACGCCGGGCGGCGCGCCGTCGCGCTGGTAGGTGTAGATCTCCATCCAGGTGGGCGGGCGACCGGGGTCGTTGGGGCGGCGCAGCAGCCGCGCCGCCAGGCCGGGGTGTTGCGCGCGCAGGCGCGCCTGCATCGCCTGCGCGGCGGGCAGCGCCGCGGCCGCCGCGTCGAGCCGGACCCGGTAGTAGATGTACAGCTCGCGCATGGCGGCACTCCCTCGTGGGCGTTTCGTGAGCCGGCATCGCGGCCGGCGCGCGGTCAGGCCGCCTCGTCGGCGTCCATCGGCACGGCGTACGGCAGCCGCTGCCGGCGCAGCGCCGGGCCGTCGGCCGCGCCCAGGCGCAGCGTGCCGCCGTGCAGGGCGGCCAGCTTCACCTCGGCGAGCAGGCTGGCGCCCTGGCCGTCGGGGCGCGGCGCGGCATTGGCCACCAGGCCGGCCGGCTGCCCCGGATCGCTGTCGTGGAACAGCTCCTGTCCAGGGCGCGCGGGCGCGTCCACGTCGAACAGGAAGCTGCGGCGCTTCAGCGTGCCGCGGTACTGCGAGCGCGCCACGACTTCCTGCCCGGGGTAGCAGCCCTTCTGGAAGTCGACGCCGCC
>Ga0075429_100005678_pt1 | contig 10758 bp, 9 predicted proteins | sample RhiMetdeltSRZDD3_FD_75295 | JGI IMG/M metagenome (GOLD analysis project Ga0075429, IMG submission 75295) | Populus rhizosphere microbial communities from Tennessee, USA - Rhizosphere MetaG P. deltoides SRZDD3 | ecosystem: Host-associated > Plants > Roots > Rhizosphere > Soil | place: USA...
CCCTCGTCCGTCGAGGTCAACAGCTCCCGGCCCGCGCCCTCGGCGCGCCGGTAGACGCCCGCCACCGCCTCGACGAGCGGCAAATCGTCGACGAAGCTGTCGGAATCAAGACGCGTGCCCGTCAGATCTCTGCCGAGCAGCGTGCAGGCGCGCTCATTGAGGAACAGCACGCGGCTGTCCGCGTCGATGAGGAGCAACGCCGCCTCCAGTCCCTCGATGACCTGTTTGATGACGTCGTTCATCGTTACGCGCGCGCGCGCCCGCCCTTCCGGAGGTGCCCCGGTCGTTCGTTTCCCGACAGAGAAGATGATGCCGCCACAGATTCCGGGCAAACATAGAGGCTGACCCGCCGCTGCGCAATTGATGGGGCTCGTGACAAAAAATGTCACCCGGTAACCCATGGAATCTGGAACCGCCGGAGGCGTATGCTGGAGGTACTCGATGCCCCGCCGCTTCCAGGAGGTGCGCATCATGTGGAATCGACGGAACGCCGCACCGGTCGCGCTGACGCTGGCCATGGCAGTGTGGGTCCAGCCGACGATGGCGCAAAACAGGCAGATCAACGCCGTCTCGGGAATCGTGCAGTTGGATGGCTCGTGCCCCGGATCCACCTACATCCTGGCGGACTGCCCTTGCCTCAATCCCACGATTCTCTATCACCTGGACTCGACCAAGGTCGACCTGGCCGCCTATGCGGGCCACTTCGTCACCCTTCGCGGGACCGTGAGGGAGCCGGGCTGCCAAGCCCCCTTCTTCGAGGTGCGCAAGGCCACCATCGAGCCCGACCGGCCCTGTCCTTGTCCGGCGTCGGGAGCTACGGTGGCGGCAGCTCCCGACCATGACGCGCGGCTGGGCTGCACACCTTCATCGCGGTGAATTGATTCAACCGCCGCCGGGGAGGTCCGCCTCATACAGCACGCCGTGAAGCGCCTTGACGACCTTGGCCATGCGCGGGAAATCAAGCGTCTCGATCGTGTCGGTGCTCTTGTGGTAGTGAGGCGTGCGAAGGAATGCCGTGTCCGACACCAGAACACCCGGCAGATTCAGTTTCCGGAATGACAGGTGATCCGACCAGTCGACACCCGGCATTGCCGACGGAGCCCGGAACGACACGACGGGAAGCGCGGCTGAGCGCATCATTCCAACTTTCACCTTCTTGATCCAACGGCCAGCACCCATGTCTCCGACGACCGCGATGAAGTCTCCCTTCGAGGGATAGATCAGTCCAAGCGCTCGCAGCGGCACATGTTGGCTCCCTGGCTCATCGCTAAAGTAGCCAACGAGGTCCAGCGTGATCATCAGATCGATCGGGGTTTGCTCCTCGAGCAGCTTTCGAGCGAAGCGCGCACTGCCCATGTCGTCCGTGCCGAAGTTGGGTGGCTCTTCGTTCGAGAATGCCACGAAGTACTGCGTTCTCCGCGACGGTCCTCTCGGGAGGGTCCGGGCCAGCTCGAGCATGACGGCGACACCACTGGCATTGTCATCGGCGCCTGGCAGGTCACCGTAGGCATCGTAGTGCGCCCCGATGATCACCACGCCCGCGCCCTGGTCGGTACCTGTCTTGCGGGCGATGACGTTGCGATAGGTCCCCTCATGCAGACGGAATTCCTGAGTCGACACCTCCAGGCCCGTTTCCGCCAGCTTCCCCTCGATCCACCGCGAAGCACGGTCCAAGTTCGCGAGGTTCGTGTACCAGCGCGGTCGCAGCCCGACCGAGAGGTACCATACCGATTCCTTCAGTTGTTCTTCCGACACGGCAATATCTGGAATCGGGTCGGGTGATCGCAGGACCAACGGTCCGCGCACCCAGAACGCGCCCACGATGGCGGAGAGGAGTACGACAAGCAAGGCGATCATCACAGCTCTGAGGAACTTGAACCAAGTGAGGCGCGGCGACGATGCCACCACTAGCCTGCCCCCGGCAGACCGTCGAAGAACTCCACGACACCGGTCTCGAGCGAGTACACCGCTCCGACGACGATCAGCCCTTCCTTGCGGATCAGCTCCTCGAGGACTTCCGAGCCATGCCGCAAGTGGTCGACAGAGACGCGGATGTTGGATCGGACGGCCTTTTGAATCAGCGCATCGGACTGGTGCGTCGACCCGGTCGCCAGCAGCGCTTCCACGGAGGGCTTGATCCTGTCGACAATCGAGCGGAGGTTGCGCGACTGGTCCTGAGACGGGCGGGAGAGCTCCTCGAGAGTGGCCACGATGGCCCCGCACTCGGAGTGGCCCAGCACCACGACCAGCCGGGTGCCGAACCGTGCCGCGGCGAACTCGACGCTGCCGACCTGCGAGGGCGCGACGATGTTGCCGGCCACCCGGATGACGAACAGGTCGCCGAGCCCCTGGTCGAAAACAAGCTCCGCCGGCACCCGCGAGTCGGAACAACCCAGGATGATGGCGAACGGCTCCTGTCCTCCGGCCAGCTCGCGGCGCCGCACAGGGCCCGTGTCCTCGTCACGGCGGCGATCGTTGGAGGCGAATCGCCGGTTGCCTTCGATCAAGCGCGCCATGGCTCGTTCAGCGGAGATCATCGGCAGCTCCGATTCAGATAGGAAGGCACCTCGTGTTGCTGGGCATGATACTGGATTGACTCGATGGCTGGATATTGTCGCGCGCCCGCGTCGGGAGTATGATGCGGAAGGTCTCCTCCTTCTCTCAGGAGGTACTCCCACCATGATGAGAAAATGGATGTTGCTCGCGTTGGCCATGGCCGCCATCCCCGATCCAGGGATCAGCAGCAACGGCAACTCGGATGCGGCTTTCGGGGTTCTCTTCCCGAACGCTTCCTGCCCACAGGCAGCCTACGCTTTGACGCCTTGTCCGTGCGATCCGCCCCAGATTAGCTACTACGTGTATTCGACAAAGCTCGATCTCAGCCGCTATGCGGGTCAGTTCGTCAGTCTTCGCGGCGAGATTGAGGCGGGGAATTGCGGGGTCAATCTTTTCAGGGCCGGCAAGGCCACCATCGTGCCGCCAATTTCCTGTCCCTGTCCGGCGTCGAGCCAGAAGGTCCCCTCAGGCGCTCCAGATCTCGCGACGACGGGGATGTGCGTGGCCGGAGTGCCGTGAACTCACGGCGCAGTCGCAAGCAGCAGAACTGGTTGGAGCGGGCAACGGGGGTCGAACCCGCGACTTTCAGCTTGGGAAGCTGACACTCTACCACTGAGTTATGCCCGCCCCTTTTGCGTACGCTCGAGCCGTTCGATCCTAGCACACACCGCCCGACCGCCTAAACCGGGCCGGCGCGCTCCTGGTCGAAGACGATCACGGTGCGGATGACGTCTCCGGCGGCGAGATCCGCGAAGGCCTCGTTGACTTCCGACAACGGACGCCTGCGGCCGATCAGCTCGTCCAGCTTCAGCCGCCCCTCGGCGTACAGGTCCAGAAGCGCGGGCATGTCGCGCTGCGGCACGCAGCCGCCGTAGTAGGCGCTGGTGAGCACCTTGTCCGAGCGGGTGAATGTTCCGGCGCCTAGCTCGAAGGTCGTTCCGTGCGGACCCAGTCCCACCAGCACGATCGTACCCCCGCGCCGGGCGGCGTCGATCGCCTGCGTCATGACGGCCGGGTTGCCGATCGCCTCGAACGTGTAATCCGCTCCGCGGCCACCGGTGAGCCCGCGCACCGCCTGAACCGGATCGTCGATGCCGGAGTCGACGAGCCGCGTGGCCCCAAGCCTCCCCGCCAGCTCGAGCCGCCCGGAATGCTTGTCGATGGCGATGATCGTCTCCGCGCCGCGCAGCGCGGCGCCCTGCACGATGTTGATCCCCACGCCGCCGCAGCCAAAGACCGCCACCGAGCTGCCCGGCTCCACCTTCGCCCTGTACATCGCGGCCCCGACTCCTGTCGCCACGGCGCAGCCGACCAGGGCCGCGGCGTCGAGCGGGACGTCGCCGCGCACGGGCACGCAGCACGACTCGGGCACCACCGTCGCCTCGGCGAACGACGCGAGCGCCGAATAGTGATAGAGGCTCTGGCCCGCGCGACTGAGACGTGTGCTGCCGTCGATCATGGTGCCGGCCCAGACCGGCTCGATGTAGGCCTCGCACTGGGCCGGCAGCCCGGAGTCGCAGTAGAAGCACGCGCCGCAGAAGGGCGCCCACGACAGCACGACCGGGTCGCCCGGCTTCACCCGCGACACGCCGGGCCCGACCTCGGCCACCCATCCCGCTCCCTCGTGGCCGCAGACCACCGGCATGGGATGCTTCGTGGCGCCGGTGATGACATGATGATCGGAACGACAGACGCCGGTGGCCGCGAGCCGAACCTTCACCTCGCCCGTTCGCGGGGGCGCGAGATCGACCTCTTCGATCGCGAGCGGTGTGTTGGGCTGGCGCAGGACCGCGGCTTTCACGTCGCGTTCACTCCGTCCCGCGGGCCCTCCGCTTTGCCGGCGGAGAGACGTGCGGCCGGGGTCACGCCGGATCTCTCGACCTGGTCGATCCAGCCGCCACCCAGAACGACATCCCCATCGTAGAAGACGGCAGCCTGTCCCGGCGAGATGCCCCGCTGCGGCTCCAGCAGCGTCAGGCGCGCTGTCCCCCCGGCAGCTGGAACCACCAGGCACCGCACGCCGGCGTGCCGGTATCGCACCCTCGCCAGCGTCTCGAACGGAGCGCCGGGCGCATCGGATCCGAGCCACGTCACGCCGGTCAGCGTCAAGGCGGCGGCCGACAGCTCGCTCTCGTCTCCCAGCACGACGCGGCGCGTGTCCGCCTCCACGCTCACCACGTACAGCCGGCGCGAAGCCGACACCCCCAGCCCACGCCGCTGCCCGACGGTGAAGCCGGAAAGCCCGTGATGGGCTCCCAGCACCCTTCCCGCCGAGTCGACGATGTCGCCGTCCTGCTCGAGGACGCGGTCGCGTTCCGACCGCCTGCGCAGGAACTCGCGGTAATCGCCTCCTTCCACGAAGCAGACGTCCTGGCTCTCAGGCTTTCCCGCGGTTGCCAGACCAAGATGCTCTGCCTCCCGTCGCACATCTTCCTTCGTCAACTCGCCCAGGGGAAAGAGCGCCAGCGAGAGCTGCTCCTGGGTCAGGTCGAACAGGAAGTACGACTGGTCCTTGCCGGCATCCAACGCGCGCAGCAGACGCCGGCGGCCGGTCGTCGGGCAGCTGTCCAGGCGCGCGTAGTGACCGGTGGCCACCTGCGTTGCGCCGAGGTCCACGGCCAGACGGCCGAGGGCTTCGAACTTCACGTCGCCGTTGCACCGCACGCAAGGGTTCGGCGTTCGGCCGCGGCGGTACTCGTCCACGAAATAATCGAGGACATTGCGGCTGAAGACCTCTTCCTGGTTCACGACGTAATAGGGAAAGCCGAACTGCGACGCGACGCGCCGGGCGTCGAGGAAATCCTCGGGCGAGCAGCAGCGCGCGATCCGCCCCGCGTCGCTGTGGTCATAGAGCTGCAGCGAGACGCCGATGACGTCGTGGCCCGCCTGGGCCAGCATGGCGGCCGCCACCGAGGAATCGACGCCGCCCGACATCCCCACCAGGACACGCGTCATGCCTTGCCTCCCACGCCTGCCCCGCGCAACGCGGCCGCCGCCGCCGACAGCGCAGGGACGAATGTCTCGATGTCGTCCGAGGTCGTCGACTGTCCGAGGCTGACGCGGATTGTCGAGGCCGACTGATCCCGGTTCAGACCCATCGCGGCCAGTACGTGAGACGGACGCGCCGCGCCCGTGCTGCATGCCGAGCCGGTGGAGATGGCGAACCCGGCAAGGTCCATCCTGATCACCATCGCTTCTGCGTCCACTCCCGGCAGGGTCAGGCTGCTGGTATTGGAAAGCCGCGTGGCGCCGGCCGCGTTGACGACAAGGCCGGGGATCGCTCCTGCCAGCTCGCGCTCCATGCGATCTCTCAACCGCTGGATCGAGGAGTCGGCGAGCCTCTCTCGCGCGCTCCGGACCGCCGCCGCGAATCCCGCCGCCAAGGCGACAGGCTCGGTGCCGGGCCGCCTCCTGGCTTCCTGGCCACCGCCCAGAAGCAGCGGCTTGACGGAGCGCGACCCCTTCACCCACAGCCCTCCGATGCCCACAGGCCCTCCCATCTTGTGCGCCGAGATCGACACCATGTCGGCGCCCAGACGCCGGACATCCAGCGGCAGGCGGCCGGCCGCCTGCACGGCATCCACATGCATCGGGATGCCGGCGGCGCGGCAAACCTCCGCCAGCTCTTCGATGGGCTGCAGCGCTCCGGTCTCGTTGTTGGCCGCCATGATCGACACAAGGGCCGTGTCGGAGCGCAGGGCGGCGCGCAGCTCGGACGGCGCCACGCGCCCCGCCCGATCGACCGGCATCAGGGTCAGCCGCCAGCCGGTCGACTCGAGATACCGGCAGCTCTCGATCACGGCCGGATGCTCCACGGCGCTGGCGATTAGGTGGCCGGGCGCTCGCCCGGCGGCCGTCCATGCCCGCGCGGAGCCCTGGATCGCCAGGTTGTCGGCCTCGGTGCCACCGGAGACGAAGACGATTTCATGTTCGTCGCCACCTAGCAGTGCGGCCACCTCGCGACGGCTCGACTCCAGGTCGAGGCGGGCGGCTCCACCGAAGGCATGCGGGCTGGAGGGGTTGCCGGCAGGTCGGCCCAGAGCCGCGACCATCGCATCCCGTGCCGCGTCGAGCAGAGGAGCTGTGGCGTTGTGATCCAGGTAGACGCGGCGGGCCATTTGGATGCCTTTCATGGGAATATCCTTCATGTCCCAGAGGGACGCGCAGTCTATCACGCTGCCTTGACAGTGCGAAAGGACGGCTGCTAAAGTTTCGCGCTTCAGCAGGTTGCGCTCACCTCTCCCCGATGTGCCACCGGAGACGCTCGTGACGCCCGAAGAGATCAAGGCCACCCTCAATCTACCCCGGACCACCTTCAGCATGAAGGCGAACCTGCCCCAGCGCGAGCCCGCCTACGTGAAGAAGTGGGAGGAGAGCGGCCTCTACCAGCAGCTCAGGGACGCGCGCAAGGGCCGGCCCCTCTTCGTGCTGCACGATGGTCCGCCCTACGCCAACGGGCGGATTCACCTGGGCCAGAGTCTCAACAAGATCATCAAGGACCTCGTGGTCAAGTCGCACTCGATGATGGGCTTCGACTCTCCCTACATTCCGGGGTGGGACTGCCACGGGCTGCCGATCGAGCTGCAGGTGGACCGCGAGCTGGGCGCCAAGAAGTCAAGGATGGAGCCGCTGCAGATCCGCGAAGCCTGCCGCAAGTATGCCGAGAAGTACATCGACCTCCAGCGGGAGGATTTCCGCCGGCTGGGCATCTTCGCCGACTGGAATCGCCCCTATCTCACTATCGACGCGGAATACGAAGCCACCATCGTCGAGGAGCTGGCCGGCTTTGCCCGCCGCGGCACGGTCTACAAGGGCAAGAAGCCGGTCCACTGGTGCGCCGTCTGCCGCACGGCGCTGGCCGAAGCCGAGGTCGAGTACGCCGAGCACACGTCTCCCTCGATCACGGTGCGTTTCCCGGTGGACCTTTCATCGAGGCTCCCGGAGCTGCCCGCGCTGGCCGGCCGCCGCGCCAGCATTCCTATCTGGACTACCACGCCCTGGACGCTGCCGGCCAACCTGGCGATCGCCCTGCGGCCCGAGGCCTCGTACGTCGTGCTGGAAGGCACTGCAAGCGCCGGCCCCGGCGAGCCGGAGGTTTTCATCGTGGCCGAAGCCCTCCGCCAGCCCTTCGTTGAGACCGCCCGGATCGGCGGCGCCCGCGACCTGGCCACCGTCCCGGCCTCCAGGCTGGCGGGCCTGAAGGCTCGGCATCCCTTCATCGACCGCGAGTCGCTGGTGATCCTGTCGGAACACGTCACCCTCGACACCGGAACCGGGTGCGTTCACACCGCTCCGGGCCACGGCCACGACGACTACGCCGCCGGCATGAAGAACAATCTGCCGATCTACACGCCGGTGGACGACGCGGGCCGATTCACCGAGGACGTGGCAGGGTTCGCGGGGCGCGAGGTCTTCGAGTCCAACGAGGACATCATCAAGCTGCTCGACTCCAAGGGCATGCTGCTGGCCCGCTCGAACATCCAGCACCAGTACCCGCACTGCTGGCGCAGCAAGAACCCGGTCATCTTCCGCGCCACGCGGCAATGGTTCATCGCGATGGACGGCGACGAGCTCAGGAAGAACTGCCTGGACGCCATCAAGATGGTGAAGTGGTACCCGGCGTGGGGCGAAGAGAGGATGGCCAACATGCTGCACCATCGCCCAGACTGGTGCATCTCGCGGCAGCGCTCCTGGGGCGTGCCGATCCCGGCGTTCGCCTGCGACGGCTGCGGCCAGTCGATGCTGGACGCCGCCACGCTGGACAAGGTGGCCGGCATCTTCCGCGCCGAAGGAGCCGACGCCTGGTGGAAGCGCCCGGCGGCCGAGCTGCTGGCGCCCGGCACGAAATGTCAGGGGTGCGGTGGGACCTCCTTCACCAAAGAAGGCGACATCATCGATGTATGGTTCGAGTCGGGCGTCTCGCATGCCGCCGTGCTGGCCCGCCGGCCCGGCCTTGTCTGGCCGGCCAACGTCTATGTCGAGGGCCACGACCAGTACAGGGGCTGGTTCAACTCCAGCCTGCTGATCGGTGTGGCCAACCGCCAGCGGCCGCCCTATCACGAAGTCATCACCCACGGCTTCACGCTCGACGGCCAAGGACAGAAGATGTCCAAGTCGCTGGGCAACGTGATCAGCCCGCAGGAAGTCACCGGCAAGCTGGGCGCCGAGGTGCTGCGGCTCTGGGTCTCGATGGTGAACTACATCGACGACATGAAGCTCTCCGACGAGATCCTCGACCGGAACGTGGAGGCCTACCGCAAGATCCGGAACACCTTCCGCTACATCCTGAGCAACCTCTCGGGCTTCGATCCCGGCCGCGACCAGGTGGAAGAATCCGCGATGATCGACATCGATCGCTGGGCCCTGCTGCAGCTCGACGACCTGGTGGCGCGCGTGATTCCGGCCTGGAGGTCGTACGAGTTCCACACGGTCCACCACGCGCTGCACAACTTCTGCGCGGTCACCATGTCGAGCCTCTATCTGGACATCCTGAAGGATCGTCTCTATACCAGCGTCCCCTGGTCCAGACAGAGGCGGTCGGCGCAGACGGCGCTCTACAGGATCGCGCACGCGCTGTGCCGGCTCATGGCGCCCATCCTCCCCTTCACCGCCGAGGAGGTCTGGGAGACCATGCCGCACACCAAGGACGACCCGGTCTCCGTGCACCTGGCGCTGTTCCCTGACCTTCCACCCGACACACTCGAGACGCCCGAGCGCGAGGCTCTGCGCCGGGACTGGGCCGCGCTGCTGGAGGTGCGCGAGCTGGTGACTCCCGTGCTGGAGGCTTCGCGTCGCGAAGGGACCATCGGCGCGTCTATCGACGCCATGGTGCGCCTGGTGGCCCCCGGGGAAACCTTCGAGGTGCTCTCGCCCCGCCGCGAGAGCCTGCCCGCGCTCTTCATCGTCTCGAAGGTCGAGCTGTCAGCCGGAGCCGCTGGGCAGCCGATCGCGGTGACGGTGGTCCCCGCGCCCGGGTCGAAATGCCCGCGCTGCTGGAACGTGCTCGAGTCGGTGGGTCAGGACGCCGAGCTGCCCGAGCTGTGCGGCAGATGCGCCGGCGCCGTACGCGAGATCCGCGGAGGACCCCGTTGAGGGAGTACCTGACGCAGCGCCTCCCCTACTTCTTCATGGCGACGGTCGTGATCGCGCTGGATCGCGGCACCAAGGCGATGGTCGAGGCGAGCCTGTCTCCCTGGGGCTCCGTCTCGATCATCCCCGGCTTCTTCGACCTCACCTACGTCAGGAACCCAGGTGGTGTCTTCGGCATCTTCAAGGGCCTCGACGCCGAATGGCGCGGCATTCTGTTCACCGTCGTGCCGGTGGCGGCGATCCTGATGATCGGCGCCTACGCCTGGAAGATCCCGGCGGGTCGACGCTTGACGCAAGGCTCGCTCGCGCTGATCCTCGGCGGCGCGGTGGGCAACCTCATCGACCGCTTCCGGTACGGGCACGTGATCGATTTCCTGGATTTCTACTGGCGCGACTATCATTGGCCGGCGTTCAACGTGGCAGACTCAGCCATCTGCGTCGGCGTCGCCGTGCTGATGTTCGAGACGCTGTTCACCGGCGAAGGTGTGGCGCCGGTGGAAGCCACGGGGCATCGCGCCGGGGGGGACTCCCCATGATGCCTGTGCTGTTCGAGTTCCACCTGTTCGGCTGGGACATCGCCCTGCCGACCTACGGGTTCCTGCTGGCCATCGCGTTCCTGCTGGCCCTGGCTCTCGCGACACGCCAGGCCCGCCGATCTGGCGTGGAGGCGTCGGTCGTGACCGACCTCTGGATCATCAGCCTCATCTCCGGGGTGCTGGGCGCCAAGCTCCTGCTGTACCTGCTCGACTTCCGGCACTACCTGGCGCATCCCTGGGACATCGTCAAGACGCTGCGCTCGGCCGGCGTGTTCTACGGCGGCTTGATCGCCGCGATCCTCGTCTGCCTGATCGTCGTGCGGAGGCGCGGCCTGAACGGCTGGCTCATCGGCGACGTGCTGGCGCCGGCGATCATCCTCGGTCAGGCGGTGGGCCGATGGGGATGCTTCGCCGCCGGCTGCTGCTATGGCAGCGAGACGTCGGTCCCGTGGGCCGTCACCTTCACAGATCCCCAGGCCTACGAGGTGACCGGCGTGCCGCTCAACGTGGCGCGGCATCCGGTTCAGCTCTACTTGTCCCTGGCCGACTTCGTCCTTTGCTTCATCCTGCTGGCGGT
>Ga0075429_100005679_pt1 | contig 10757 bp, 9 predicted proteins | sample RhiMetdeltSRZDD3_FD_75295 | JGI IMG/M metagenome (GOLD analysis project Ga0075429, IMG submission 75295) | Populus rhizosphere microbial communities from Tennessee, USA - Rhizosphere MetaG P. deltoides SRZDD3 | ecosystem: Host-associated > Plants > Roots > Rhizosphere > Soil | place: USA...
CAGCTCCATTTCCTGGACGTAACCGAAGCCGTAGAGGTTGTAGATGTAGCCGCTGTCGCTGCCGACCGTGACCGTGCCGCCGCGGTTCTTGTACTCGTTGACGAACTGCATCCACAGCCGATAGTTCTCGCGCCACGCCATCTCGCGCTCGGTGGTCCAGTCGAACCAGTACGAGCCGTGATTGACGCGGCTCGGGCGGTACCAGTCCCACAGCGCCGGCAGCGTGTATTCCTCGTGCCATTGCGCGCGGCTCATGCGCATGAAGTCGCGGCTCGTGAGATACGCGGTGAACGTCGGGCTGAGCACGAAGTGGCGTGCGAGCAGCTCGTTCATCACCTTGTTCCAGGTCTCCGAGCCCGGCGGCGCGACCTGCTTCCACAGGCGCCCTGCTTCGCCGAAGCGCTCCTGCTCGTCGTTGTTCACGTACGAGCCCGGCCACTCCTGGACAGTGCGATCCGTGAACATCGCCTCCGGCAGGCCGTACCAGTGCTCCATCGAGTCGAGACCGTGCGCGGAAGTCTGCAGCACGTTGGCGTACGCAACGGCGCCCTGCGAGTGATGCATGGTGGTGCGCATGCCGAGCTTCTCGGCCTCGTCGAGCGCCGCGAACAGCACATCCTCCTCGCCCATCATGAACTTGATGCCGTCGGCGCCGCGGCGCTTCGCCTCGCGGATCGCGCGCCGCGCAGTTTCGACGTCGTTGGGGAGTGCGTCGAGAATGTCGTGGAAGAAGGGATACACGTCGATGCGTGGCGCGACGATCTCGTTGCGCGCGCTGCGCTGCTTGATTCCCACGAGCCATTCGATCGGACGATCGTTGCCGAGCTCGCGCACGGACGTGACGCCGTGCGCCATCCACAGCTTCAGGATGTAGTCGGAAGGGACTTTCTGTCCGTCCGCGAGACTGTGCAGATGGACGTGCGTGTCGACGAAGCCAGGAAGGACGTAGTGACCGGTGAGATCGATCTCATAGTCGCCGCGCGCCGCGCGCTTGCTCGCGTCGATCGCACCCGGATTGCCGATGGAGCGGATCTCTGCGATCCGGTCCTGCGACAGCACGAGGTCATAAGGCCCCTGTGCCGGCGCGCCCGTGCCGTTGACGATGGTCACGTTGCGCAGAATGACCCGCGCATACGGTCCTTCGCCTTGCGTTCGCGGCAGAATCGGATCGTCGACCGCGGGCTCCGCGGCCCAAAGCGGAGCGGCGAGCAGCAACACCAGGCAAGAGGCGATGCGGTGCATGCGGAGAGTCATCGGCTAAATAGTATACGAGATACTATATAAGACAAAGACAGGAAACGGAGAAATCTCTCGCCAAGCCGCCAAGAGCGCCAGGAAGAATTCAGAATTTTTCTGTCCGGATTTCTTCCCTTGGCGTTCTTGGCGTCTTGGCGAGAGTCATCCGGTCTTCCCTTAGCGCCGCGCGCGTTTCTTGGCCGGCGCGGCGCTGACCTGCACCGGCGCCGGACGCAGCGCAGTGCGCAGATCTGCCAGCGTGTGCTCGAGATGCTGAGTGATGAGTTTGCGGACGCGCGCGTCGCGACGCTTGATCCACGCGTCCAGCATTTCGTGATGCTCGGCCTCGGCATTCAGGAACCGGCCTTTCGGCTCCAGGTGCTTGCGCACGTAGCGGTCTGCCATTACGTGCAGGCGCGCCACGATGTTTGTGGTCACGCGCTGGCCGCCCGGCCTGACCAGTGCGAGGTGAAAAGCGCGATTCAATGCGCCGACGGTCGGCTTCTGCGCGGCGGCGTCGATATCGAATAGCGCGAGCGCCTGGCGCGCCTGCTCTCGATCCGCATCGTCGGCGCGCAGGCAAGCGAATGCGGCCGCGTCAGGCTCCAGCTTGATGCGCAACGCGTAGATTTCCTCGGCTTCTTCCGGCGACATCGGCCGCACGAAGAAGCCGCGGTTCGCGTACGACACGACCAGGCCATCCTGCTCCAGCCTCGCCAGTGCCTCCCGCAACGGGATCTTGCTGACCCGCAGCTCCGCGGCGAGCGCATCTTGTCGAATCGGCACGTCGGGCGCGATGGCGCCTGACAGGATGAAGTCGCGGACCACATCCACCAAGCGGTCGGACAACGTGCGGATATCTAACTGGACGGAGCTCATGAACCCACCTTGCGTAGCCAGGTGCGCTCAGATTACTTGAAATCCGCGCCAGAACGGATCGGCATCGTCGATCCAGAGCGTATTCATGCCGGTGGCATACGCCGAGCCTTCGATGGACGGCACGATCGCCGGCTGCCCCGCGAGCTGCACCACCTCTGCGACGCTGCCGATGAAGCGGCTGCCGATGTAGCTCTCGTGCACGAAGCGATCGCCCTGCCGCAGCTTGCCCCTGGCCGCGAGTTGCGCCATGCGTGCGCTGGTCCCGGTGCCGCACGGGCTGCGATCGATCGCACGCTCGCCGTAGAACACCGCATTGCGCGCATCCGCGCCGGAAGTCTTCGGCCGGTCCGCCCACAGCACGTGGCTGACGCCGCGGATCGACGGCTCAAGCGGATGCACCGGCTGGATCCGCTCCCGCACGAGCTGGCGCACCTGGACGCTCAGCTCGATCAGGCGGCTGGCGCCGAGAGCGTCGAGCCCAGCGTACGGTCCTTGCGGCTCGATGATCGCGTAGTAGTTGCCGCCGTACGCAACGTCGACCCGCAACGAACCGAAGTTCGGCACGTCCACCTGCACATCGCTGGCAACGAGATAGCTGGGCACATTGCGAATGCGCACCGACGTAACCTTGTTGCCCTCGCTCGCATAAGCAACGTGCAGCAACCCGGCGGGCACTTCGACGTGCAACTCTCCCGGCGTGCGCGGCCGGATGAGGCTGTGTTCGAGACCGAAGGTCAGGATGCCGATCGTGCCGTGGCCGCACATCGGCAGGCAGCCGCTGGTCTCGATGAAGAGAATGCCGACGTCGGCATCGTCGCGCGTCGGCGGATAGAGAAAACCGCCGCTCATCATGTCGTGGCCGCGCGGCTCGAAGCACAACCCGGTGCGGATCCAGTCGAACCGCTCCATGAAGTCGAGCCGCCGCTGCGCCATGCTGGCCCCGCGCAGCAGTGGCGCTCCGCCCGCCACCAGCCGCACGGGATTACCAGCCGTGTGCCCGTCTATGCAAAAGAACGTGGAACGCATGTAGCCAGTCAGCGCTCCACGTCCACACTCAGAACCGCGCGCGCAGGCCGAGGAAGTAGCGACGCCCGATCACGTCGTACATCGTGACGTCGGTGTTCGCGTCGCCGCCCCAGCTCGAAGTGAGCAGCGGGGGCTGCTCGTCGAACGCGTTGTCGATGCCGCCGAACAGTTCCAGCTTCTCGCCCACCTGCACCGTCGTCGCGAAGTCGACGTAGGTCACCGAGTCGGCGACGACGGGCGTCGAGGCTGCGATGGCCGCCAGCGGCTCGAGCCCGCCGATGTAGCGAAGTTGCGTGCGCACCAACAGCGGTCCGCTGGTGTACGACGCAGCGAGCAGCCCCTTGAAGTCCGGCGAACCGCCCGCGCCCTGCGCAGTGCACGAGCCGAAGAAGCCGGCGCAGTCGATCGGCTGCGCGCCGACGAGCTGACGCACACGCTCGAACAGCCAGCCGGTCTGTAATTGCAGCGAGAGGTCGGCACCGCCGCTGAAGGCCACTGCGTCCGGCAGCGGGAACGTGTAGTCGGCGCTCAGATCCACGCCTTTGACCGACAGTGAAGCGATGTTGCTGTTGCTCGCGCGGACCTGGAACACCTGGCCGTTGCCGGGCAGGCGCGTGATCGCGCGACACGGCTCGCTGTTGGCGTCGAGGATCTGGTAGCAGACATCGAGCGTCGTCTGCGCGTTGATCGTGTCGACTGCATCCTCAACCTCGATCTCGTAGTAATCGACTGCGACATTGAGGCGCGGGAAGCGCAGCACGGCGCCGACCGTCATGGTGTCGGACGTCTCTTCCTCCAGGTTGGGATTACCGCCCGACACCTGGCTGAAGCCGAGCGCCGCTTGCACGAAGTTGTTGATCTCCGACGCCGGCACGCCCTGCTGTACGCAGAAGTCCTTCTGCGCCTGCGAGGGATTGCGAACGGCAGCGCACGGATCGTTGCCCGGCGAGAAGCCTTCCTGGATCGGCGCAAACAGCTCCTGGATATTCGGCGCGCGAATGGCGACGTTGTACGCGCCGCGGAAGCGCAACCACTCCACCGGGCCCCACTCGAGTCCGGCGCGCCAGGTTTCGACCGAGCCGATGTTCGAATAATCCGAAAAGCGGATCGCGCCCTCCAGCGCGAGCACGTTCACGAACGGCATGTCGCTGAGCAATGGCACGCGCACTTCGCCGAAGAACTCGGAGACGTCGTAGCCGCCCGCGGTGATGCCGCGCGACGCCGAGCCGTACTCACGGGCCAGGTCCGTCGCTCCCGGCAGGAACTCGTAGTCGTCCGAACGATACTCGTAGCCGACCGCGGCGGAGATCGGTCCGGCCGGCAACTTGAGGAATTCGCCCGAGAGCGAGGCACCCGCGACCGAGCGCTCGAATTGATCGGACGACGAGCGGGCCGGCGAAATGAATGTCGCTGCCGCCGGCGAGATGGAGCCGATGCCGAACGGATTCACGGGCACGCAGCCGAGCACGACCGTGACGCACACGATCTGTCCCTGGGCGTTGGTCGTCGAGTTCAGGCCGAGCGACAGACGTGCCGGCGACATCGTGCCGCGAATCGACTCGTCGGTGCGCGAGCGCTGATACTGACCGAACACGTCCCATTGCCAGTTGTAGTCGCCCACCGGGAAATCGCCGCGCAAGCCGAGCGTGCTGCCGATCGTGTTGCGCTCGAAGGCGAAATTGCGCAGTCCCAGCTCGTCGACGCGCCGCGAGATGCCGCCCGAGATCCGCGCATTGCCGCTATTCGTCGGATCGAAGATCGCCCGGTTGTTCACGAACAGGTCGCGCACGGCCGGTGTGAGCACGGGATTCGTCGCATAGTTGAGGACTTCGAAATACGGGTTGCTGCCGGTGACGATCGCCAGCGAATCGGCGGCCTGCTGGAACTCGTTCTCGGACAGCGCGTAGTGCACCTCGGCATACCCTTCGACGCCGTCGTTGATTGCATAGTGCGCAAGGCCGGAAAACTGCGTGCGCTCCAACGGTCGCAGCAGGTAGTTGCCGGCCGCATAGTTATAGAGCGTCTCCGGGTCGCAATGGCGCAGCACCTGGCCGCCCTCGCCGAAGCGAATCGAGCTCACCGGCGTCGTACAGCCTTCGGCTCCGATCGGGATGACGCCGGGTCCGTTGCCGACGTTCAGCGACGCAATCTGCGCTGCGCTCAGGCTGACGCGTCCGCCCGGAATGTTGCCCGAGCCGCTGGGACCGAGTGCGGCGCTGAGCGGGATCCTGGAGAAGTCGCGGTCCTGCATGAACACGGGATCGCGCTCGGAGCGCGATCCATACACGGTGACGTTGCCGCGGCCCTCTGCGAAGTTGCTGCCGAACATCACGTCGTACTGCAAGGACCGCCCGTCGCCCTCGGCCGTCTCGCCCCACTGCGAGGACACCTGCAGGCCTTCGTAGTCGTCGCGCAGCAGGAAATTCACGGCGCCGGCGATGGCATCGGAGCCGTACACGGCCGACGCGCCGCCGGTGATGATCTCGACGCGCTCGACCAGCGCCGTCGGAATCGTCGCCAGGTCCACGCTGCCCTGGCTGTTGGCCGGGATGAAGCGCCGGCCGTTGACCAGCGTCAGCGTGCGCGTCGCGCCCATGCCTCGCAGGTTGGCAGTGAGCACGCCGGAGCCGCCGGCCGAATTCACGCTCGAATTGTTGCCGGCCGAGAGTTGCGGCAGCTCGTTGATCACGGCTTCGACCGTGGTATCGCCGGAGAGCTGCACCACATCTTCGTTGATGATGGTGACCGGACTCGGCGCGCTCAGATCGCTGCGCACGAGGCGCGAGCCCGTCACCACGACTTCAGCCAGCGTCTGCTGCTGCTGATCCTGCGCCATCACGTACTGCGGCGCCGCCACGATGGCCAGCGTCGCCAGACTAAAGCGGAGCGAGGAAGCGAATTGCTCGTTCATGTGATCCCCCTTGTTCGCCACTGCCAGCCGATCTGCCGCGTTTATCTAATAGATCGTATACGAACTACAGTATCCTATGTAGGCAACGTGTCAAGCGGTCGGCGGTCGGCGATCAGGGCAGGACGACGAACAGCAGCCAGGTCGCGAGCGGCGCAGTGATCACCATGACTGCTGCCCACGCGAGCAATCCCCGGTACACGACAGTACGTTCGGCCACTGCGGTGTTGGCAACGATCAGGGCACCTGCGGTCGAGAAGGGCGAGGAGTCGACGACGGTTGCAGAAATTGCCAGCGCGATCACCAGTCCGGTCACGTTCACCGCGCCCTGCGCCATGAATGGCGCGGCGAGCACGATCATCGCGCCCAGGATGCCGGCACTCGACGCGAATGCCGAAGTCATCGCCCCTACTACGCAAATGAGCAACGCGCTCAGCAGCGGCGCGTCGAGCGCTACGAGACCAGAGCCGATGGCATCGACTGTTCCTGCCCGTTGCAGCGCGGACACATAAGTCACGATGCCGCACACGAGCAGCACGACGTCCCACGGAATCCTGCGCTCCGCACCCTGACTGGATTGCGGAAAAAGCACATGCAGTGCTGCAGCAGCAAGCAGCGCCACGAATCCAATGCTCCAGCCGAAGCCGAGCGCGAGCACTGCGACCAGCAGGAGAGCAGCTATCGTCGCAGCGTGAACCGCGCGCGTCGTCACGATGGGCGTCGGCGAATCCTCGACAGCGATCGATGGCTGTGGCCCGTCGCGCTTGCCGAGCTGGAAGCCGCCGAACCAGATGAAGATCGCCGCACCGAGCACGACGTTGTAGCCGACGTTCGCCAGAAAGACGGCGGGGGCAGAGACTTCCAGCCCGCCGCGCGCAGCACCCTGCAAGACGATCGCACCGAGCGCGTTGAGCGGCGAGAAATTGCCGCAGGCCGAGCCATGCAGGACCATCAGGCCGATCATGCGTCGGTCGAGCGAGCAACGCTCTGCGAGGCGCAGCGCGATCGGCGCAAGCAGTGCAGCGGCGGCGGAGCCGAGCGCTCCAGCCATCGTCGGAACCGCTGCGATTGCGAACACGATCCAGGGAATCAATGCGCGCCGCCCGCGCACGCGCGCTGCGGCAGCCCCGACCAGGCGCTCGATCGTGCCGTTACTGGCCGCTATCCCAAACAGATGAGTGACCCCGACGAGCAGGATCAGCAGGTCCACTGGAAAGCCGCGATACATCTCCGCGACGCTCTCGCGAGTCAGCAGCGTGCCGACGATGAAAGTCGCCGCGAGCGACAGGATGCCGAGATTGATCGAGCGCAGCGTTCCAACGACGAAGATCAGCACGAGCCCCGCGATCGGGAGCGCGTGCCACATCACGAAGCACGACGCTGCGGAACCCGCGTCGCCGCCAACACCAGACTCTCGGCGATCTCCAGCGGCCGATGCCCCGGCGGCAGCTGCAGCCGCTGGAACAGGATCGGCCGGTCCGCGATGGAGAAGTCGTGCACGTCCCAGACGGTGCCGAGCGAGCCGCTCGCGACGTGCAGCGCTTTGCAGGCATCGTTCGTGAGCTCGCGGCAGCCGATGCGGTGCTCGACTCGCAAGGTGGGCAGGTTGAACTGCTCGACCATCAGCCGGTGGGCCGACGAGCCGTGCAGTTCCTCGAGCGGAACATCGAGCAGCACGCGACCGTGCTCGTATGCGAAGTACACGCTCGTGAACGCCGGGGGATCGTTCTCGATCCACAGCAGCCGATCGACCCTGACGCAGGATTGCACGCCGAGCAGGTCGCGCCACGGGCCGCGCGAATTGTCCTGCGTGACCTTCAGTACGCGCACGAATGGCATCTGCAGCTCGCCGCTGCGCGCGTCGCGAAAGCGATAGACCCATGCCTCCGAGGCTTGCGAGCGGCGATCGGCAACGAACGTTCCGGTGCGACGATTGCGCACGACCAGCCCGCTTGCCGCGAGCTTGCCCAACGCCTTCTGCACGGTGCCGAGGCTCACCGAGAGCTGTGCGCACAGCGCAGTTTCGGCTGGCAGCCGCTGACCGGGCTCGAGCTCGCCGCTGTGAATTGCATCGGTGAGCGCGTCGAGCACGCGCGCGTATTTCGGCCCGCCCGGTGCCTTGACTGCGTGGGCGCGCAACCGCCGCTTGAGGGCGCCTATCTGCATGAGTGCAGCTATATGTGTAGTTTTCAAAACAATACTATATAGTAATTCAGGAAAGCAACCACGACCGCGACCTCATGCGCATCCGCCTGCTCGGCACCGGCACCCCCACTCCATCGCTGAAGCGCATGAGCTCCGGCTATCTGGTGGAGACGGGTCGACGCACGGTGCTGTTCGACTTCGGCCCCGGCACGTATCACCGCATGCTCGAGGCGGGAGTCCGGGCGGTCGACATCACGGACGTGTTCTTCACCCACCTGCACTACGATCACTGCCTCGACTACGTGCGGCTGCTGATGACGCGTTGGGACCAGGGCGCCGGCCGCATCCCCGAGCTGAACGTGTACGGGCCTGCCTATACGGCGCGCATGACCGAGGCGATCATCGGCGAGAACGGCTTGTTCGCTCCCGACCTCGCGGCGCGCACCGAGCTGCGCATGAGCCAGGACGTCTATGTCGCTCGCGGCGGCACTCTGCCGCGACACAAGCCGAAGCCTGTCGTGCGTGAGATTCGCAGCGGCGACGTCATTGAGTGCAACGGCTTTCGCGTGCACGCGCGCTCCGTCCTGCACGCCCAGCCGATTCTCGAATGTCTCGGGTATCGCATGGAGGCCGACGGCGCGAGCTTCGCCTACTCCGGTGACGCCGGGCCCTGCAAGGCAATGGAGCTGCTGGCGCGCGACGTCGATGTCCTGGTGCACATGTGTCACTTCATCAGCGGCACCGCGCTCAGCCCCGAGATGGACAAGCACAACATGGGGCACCTCGAGCTGGCGCGACTCGGCCACGCGGCCGGCGTTCGCAATCTCGTGGTGAGCCATGTCACCGAGCAGATGGACGTGCCCGGCGTCCGCGAGCGGCTGATCCGCGAAATGTCCGCGGTCTACGCGGGCAATCTGTTCTTTGGCGAGGACCTGATGGAGATTCCCGTCGGCGCACCCGCGCCCGCGAAGCTCGACTGACCTCAGAAGAAGCGGAACGCAGTCACCACGAACAAGCCGACGGCGATGCAGCCGACCATGCTGCGTTTCCAGAGCAGAAATGCCGTCGCAGCGAGTGCCGCCGCCAGGCGCGGGTTCGTGAGCGAAACGTTCACTGCACCCTCCTGCACGACGACCTCGGGCACGATGAGGACCGCCAGCGCGCAAACCGGCGCGAAGCGCAGCCCCGCCTCGAGATGAGGCGACAGCTTGAAGCGTTGTCCCACGAGCAGCATCGCGGCGCGAGTCACGAAGGTCGCGAGCACCATGCCGACGGTCACGAGCAGCATGTTGATGTTCATGACAGCTCGTCTCCTTCTTGCCGCACAGTCGCCTTGCGTCGCGTGATCGCGTGATCCACCGCCACCGCCGCAGCGATACCGGCGACGATTCCGGCGAACAACCCGAGTCCGAACGGCAGTCCGCGCGCGAGCACGGCGATCGGTGCAGCGACGGCCGCACCCGCGAGTCCCGGCCATTCCAGGCACAGCGGAACAGCGAGCGCGAGCAGCGCCAACGTGCCGGCGAACTGCAAGCCCCACTCGCTCGGGATCGCGGTCGCGGCGAGGATGCCGACGATCGATGTCACCTGCCACACCAGCCAATTCCAGCCGCACGCGCCGAGGAACCAGGCATCGCGATACGCGAACTCCCCTTCGCGCGTCACGCGCTGCATGAACATCGCGAACGTGAAGTCGCCGGTGAAATATCCAAGAACGGCGCGCCGCCGCAGCGAGTACGCCTCGAACCAGCGCCGCAGCGACGCGCTGTAGATCACGAAGCGCAGATTCGTGACGAACGCGGCCAGCGAGATGATCCAGAACGGCTGACCTGCCACGATCAACGGCAGCGTCGCGAGCTGCGCGGAGCCTGCATAGACGAGCAGCGAGATGACGATCGCCCAGTGGACGGCGAGGCCGCTCTTGACCATCGCGACGCCGGTGACCAGGCCCCAGGCAATGACACCGGGGGTGGCGGGAAGCGAGGCACGCATGCCACGTCGCAACTCCAGCCGCCACGCTGGATCGCGGTAGAAGGGGGGAACTCGCATGGCTGGACTATAGTGCTCCGTAGGAAAGAGTCTATGTCCGGCGCCTGGATTTATCGGCGGCGGCTTCTGAAGAAAGATAGCTGCAACCGAAACAGCCAGGATGACTGCGATGAAGCGCCCGACCGACTCTCCCCCATCGTTACCGGTGCACGACTACGGACTCGCCGTTCAGCAGGCGGTGTCGTGGCTCGGCGACCGTTATCTCCTCGCCGCACCGGTTGCCAAGAGGTCAGTGAGCTTGTTGTCCCCCGCCCACGTCCGTCACCGCTTCCTCGCAGGCCCGCTGACAGCTCCGGCACGCCTCCGCACAGATCCTGCAGTGCTCGTGCATTGACGCGTGCTTGTCGCACTCTTCCGCGCATCTCCGGCATGCCAATGCGCAGACCTCCAGCGTCAACCGCAAGACTTCTTCGTTCGAGCCCGTTCGACGCGACGCCAGCGCTGCCGTCGTAAGACACAAATCCGCACAATCCAGATCGAGGCGGATGCACTGCCTCAGCCGCTCGACGCTCCG
>Ga0075429_100005681_pt1 | contig 10755 bp, 11 predicted proteins | sample RhiMetdeltSRZDD3_FD_75295 | JGI IMG/M metagenome (GOLD analysis project Ga0075429, IMG submission 75295) | Populus rhizosphere microbial communities from Tennessee, USA - Rhizosphere MetaG P. deltoides SRZDD3 | ecosystem: Host-associated > Plants > Roots > Rhizosphere > Soil | place: USA...
TCATCACCGACGGCGAGATCCGGCGCGAGAGCTACTCGAACCGCTTCGCCAACGCCCTCGACGGCGTCGATGTCGACCACCCGGGCACCGCCCTCGACCGCTCCGGTCACCCGACGCCGGTGCCGCGCATCGTCGGCCCGATCCGGCGCCGGCGGCCGGTGCTGGTCGACGATCTCGCGTTCCTGCGCCGCCACACGCGGCGGCCGGTGAAGATGACGGTGCCCGGCCCGTTCACGATGACGCAGCAGGCGCGGAACGAGCACTACACCGACGACGCCGCGGCAGCGCTCGCCTATGCCGCCGCGGTCAACGACGAGATCGTGGACCTGTTCGCGGCCGGCGCCGACGTGGTGCAGCTCGACGAGCCGTACCTGCAGGCGCGCCCCGAGGCGGCCCGCCGCTACGGCGTCGCCGCCCTCGAGCGCGCCCTCGACGGCGTCACCGGCACCACCGCCGTCCACATCTGCTTCGGCTACGCGGCGATCATCCACGAGCGGCCGTCCGGCTACTCGTTCCTGGCCGAGCTCGCGGCCTGCCGCTGCGAGCAGATCTCGATCGAGACCGCGCAGTCGCGCCTCGACTGCGCCGTGCTCGCCGAGCTGCGCGGCAAGTCGATCCTCGTCGGTTGCCTCGATCTGTCGGATCCCGCGGTCGAGACACCGGAGGTGATCGTCGCCCGCGTCCGCCGCGCCCTGCCCTACGTCGACGCCGCCCGCGTCATCCTCGCCCCCGACTGCGGCATGAAGTACCTGCCGCGCGCGAGCGCCGACGGCAAGCTGCGCGCGATGGTCGAGGCGGCGCGTCGGCTGCGCGCCGAGCAGGGGCCGTCATGAGCGCCGGGCCCGAGATCCTGTTCGCCCGCGACGGCCTGCCCCGGCTGGCGGCGCGCCTCGGCGAGCTCGGCACCCGGCGCGCGCTGATCCTGGCGGCGCCGAGCCGGCGCTTCGTCGACCGCGCAACCGCGGCGCTCGCCGCCTACGAGCCGGCGGTCTTCGACGGCGCCAAGGTCCACGTCCCGCGCGACGTCGTCGACGCTGCCGACGCCCGCCTCGCCGAGGCGCGCGCCGACACCCTGGTCGCCGTCGGCGGCGGCGCCGCGGTCGGCCTCGGCAAGGCGCTGCGCCTCAGCCACGACGTCCGCTTCGCCGCGGTGCCGACCACCTACGCCGGCTCCGAGATGACGTCGATGTACGGCATCACGAGCGGCAACGAGAAGACGACCGGCCGCGACCCGCGGGTGCGCCCCGACCTCGTCCTCTACGACGCCACCCTGAGCGCGACCCTCCCGGTCGCGCTCACCGTGCAGAGCCTCCTCAACGGCCTCGCCCACGTCGCCAGCGTGCTGTCGACCGGCTCGCTCGACGGCGACGATCGGGCGCGCGCCCTCGACGCTGCGGTCGCCGTCGACCGCGCCATCGACACCCTGCACGCCATGCCGACCTCACTCGACGCCCGCGAGGCGGCGCTGCGCGCGGCGTCGGCGGCCGGCCTCGCCGCCGACCGCGGCCGCTTCGGCGCCCAGCACGCGCTCGCCCACCTGCTCGGCGGCGGCCTCGGCCTCGATCACGCCGCGCTGCACGCCGTCCTCCTGCCGCACTTCCTTCACCACCTCGCGACCGCGAGCCCGGAGGTGGTCGCAGCCCTCGCCGGCGTCCTCGGCACCGCCGACGTCGCCGGCCACGTCCACGATCTGCTGGTCCGCGCCGGCGCGCCGGTGTCGCTCGACGCCCTCGGCGCCGACCCGGCCGCGGTCGAGCGCCTGGTCGCGACCCGGCCCGAGCTGCCGGCCCGGATCGCGCGCGACGCCCAGCGCGGCCGGCGGCCCGGTGCCTGATCGCTATTTCGGCTTGCTCACCTGCCAGCCGTCCAGGCTCTGCCGCGCGCGGCCGCGATCGAACGACTTCTCGTGATCGTCGCGGCGCGCGGTCAGCTCGATGACGTAGCCATTCGGGTCGCGGAAGTAGATCGAGTCGATGAACCCGTGGTCGGAGATGCCACGGGTCTCGACGCCGCGCTGCTTCCCCTTCTCGAACATCGCGTGCAGGTCGGTCTTGTCGACCTCGATCGCGATGTGCAGGTCGTAGTCGTGCTGCACTTTGAACTCGAACGGCATGTCGGGCGCCTCGAAGAAGGCGAGGCAGGAGCCGTCGTCCATCCGGTAGAACGAGTGCAGGACGCGGGTCTTGCGGCCGCTCTTGGTCTCCGAGATCTCGAAGGCGTTGACCAGCGGCAGCCCGAGGAACCCCTCGTAGAACTGGCGCGTCTCCTCGGAGTCGCGACAGCGGTAGGCGGCGTGGTGGAGACCTTTGATCATGGCGAGACTCCCTAGAGCACCTGGAAGGCCTGGTCCTTGAGGTAGTTGGCGAACCCGTACAGCGCCTCGTTGACCCGGTTCCAGCTCGACAGCTTCTTCAGGTTGCCGACCCACTTGTTCACGTTCGGGTACTGCGCGAAGTCACAGCGCAGGACCTCGCCGATGGTGACCAGCGAGCCGCCGAAGTAGTCGGCGATCGTGATCTGGCTGCCGCGCAGGTACGGCGGGCCGCCCTTGAGCCAGTGCTCGTCGAGGACCTTGAACCAGCCGCGCGCCCGCTCCTGGCCCCAGGCGATGACGCCCTTGTGCTGCTCGTCGTTCGGCCGCTTGTGGTTGGGGAAGATCTGCGGGTAGGCCAGGCCGTAGCCGAAGTCCCGGTAGAACTGGGTGTTGAACCAGTCGAGCAGCTCCTCGACCTTGATCCGCTCACGCAGCCCCTTCGGGTACTCGGGGTGGTCGTACTTGCTGGCCAGGTAGCGCAGGATGGTCGCGCTCTCGGTCAGGCGCAGATCGCCGTCGTCGAGCATCGGCACCAGCTTGCTCGGGTTCATCACCGAGTACGGCTCCACGACGTGCTCGCCCTTCATCAGATCGATCTCCTGCTCCTCGCAGTCGATCTTCTTCTCGGCGATGTAGAGGCGCACAGGTCGGCTGGCGTTGGACACCGGGTTCATGTAGAGCTTCATGGCTTGCCTCCTTGCTCGTAGGGCTCGTACGGCACGGCTCGCTCGGCAGCCTCCCAGATCGACTGCATCGCCGGCTGGTGCTGCTCCTCGTGAACGTGACCGATGAGGCCGGCGCAGCGCGACACCAGGACGAAGCCGCGCATGATCTCCGGCGGCACGCCGCAGTCGGCGAGCACGGCGGCGACCGCGCCGGTGGCGTTGATCGTCAGGTGGCGGCCGAGGGCGGCGTCGACCGCGGCCGACAGCCGGCCGATGGCGGCGACGTGGGCGCCGGCCACGCCGTGGGCGCGGGCGACCGCGAACAGCCGCGGCGTGCGCGGATCGTCGGGGATGTGCTGGGCGTGGCCGAAGCCGGGCAGCGCGGCGCGCGCCTCGCGGTGCTCGGCGACGATCGCGGCCGGGTCGTCGCCGGCGGCGATGCGGGCGAGCAGCCGGCCGCAGCCCTCGACGGTGCCGACGAAGCGGCTGCCGACGCCGAGCAGGCCGGCGGCGACCGCGCCCTGGACCGCGTCCGGCGAGCTCGAGTAGACCAGCCGGGTCGCGATCGCGCTCGGCGTCAGCCCGTGCTCCATGAGGGCGACCAGGCAGGCGTCGACGACCGCGGTCTGCGCCGGCGTCGGCATCCGGCCCAGGACCTGGAAGTAGATCATGGCGGTGAAGCCGACCTCGCCGATCAGCTCTTCGCACAGGCTCTTGCCGCGGACGACGATGTCGGTCTCCGATGAGGTCGCGATCCGGGTGGTGATCGGGGTGGTCATCGCAGGCGAGCCTCCAGCTCGTGGCGCTGGATCTTGCCCGAGGCGCTGCGCGGAAAGGCGTCGAGGGCGATGAAACAGTACCGCTTCGGGTGCTTGTATCCGGCGAGATGGGCCCGACACAGGGCGATCAGGTCGGCCTCGGCCAGCGCGTCGTCGCGACGGGCGACGAAGGCGACCGGGACCTCGCCCCAGGTCGGGTCGGGAGCGCGCACCACGGCGGCGTCGGCGACCCGCGCGTCCTGGAGCAGGACCCGCTCGATCTCGGCCGGGTAGACGTTCTCGCCGCCGGTCTTGATCAGGTACTTGACGCGATCGACGAAGTCGAGGGATCCGTCCGGATTCCGGACGAAGACGTCGCCCATGTGGAACCAGCCGCCGCGGAAGTCGTGGGCGTTGACCTCGTCGGCGCGCCAGTAGCCGCTGAACAGGGTCGGGCCGCGCATCGCCAGCTCGCCGGGGCTGCCGTCGGGGACGTCGCGATCGTCGGCGTCGACCAGGCGGACCTCGCAGAACGGGCTCTGCACCTTCGACAGCCGGGTCGGCGCCACCCCGATCGGGATCAGGCTCGACGAGCAGGGTGGACAGCCGGTCTCGGTGGCGCCGAAGGTGTTGGCGTAGGGCGCGCCCAGGCGGCGCGTGACCTCGGCGATCTCCGCCGGCGGCACCAGATCGGCCATGACGCCGCACACCCGGACGCCGCGCGGGGTCACGCCGCGCCGCGCCAGCTCGGCGGCGAAGCGGCCGACCATGCCGGGCATGAGCAGGAGCCAGCCGAGCGCCTCGGTCGCGACGAGGTCGGCGAGGCGGGCGGCGTCGAAGCCGGGGACGACGATGACCTTGCCGCCCGCCATCAGCGCGCCGAGGGAGTTGTCGACGGCGCCCATGTGATAGAGCGGCGACCAGGCCACGAAGGTGTCGTCGGGGGCGACGCCGAGCTCGGCGCGAGTGACGAGGTTGCGGACGATCTGGGCCCGGTGGCTCAGCACGGCGCCCTTGGGCAGGCCGGTGGTGCCGCTGGTATAGAGGATCAACAGCGGGTCTTCCGGATCGACGTCGACGGGATCGGCGGCGCCGGCGCCATCGATCCGGCGCTCGTAGTCGTCGCCGAGGACGATCCGGTCGCCGCCCGCCGCGGCGTCGAGCGCCTCGACGTGGCGCGGCGATACCAGCACCAGCGACGGCTCGACCAGGCGCAGGCAGTGCGCCAGCTCCGGCGCGGCCAGGCGCGTGTTCTGGCACGCGACCACGGCGCCGCGCTGCGCCGCGGCGAGGAACAGCTCGAGCGCCTCGAGGCGGTTCTCGGCGAGGAGCGCGACCCGATCGCCGCGGCCGATGCCGCGGGCGGCGAGCACGCCGGCCAGGCGGCCGGCGCGCTCGGCCAGCTCCCGGTAGCCCAGCGCGCGCGCGCCGTCGACGACCGCGACGCGCTCGGGGTGCACCTGGGCCCGGGCCGCGAACAGGGTCGCGACGGTGCTGCGCGCAGCGCGACGGGAGGACGCCCCGTCGCCGTCGGCGGCCCGGGTCCCCATGTCCGGTGGTCACGCTACCACGCGGGACCCCGGGCGTCCGCGCTTTGCCGGACGTGGGGCTACCGCCGGCGGGCCGCCGCCCGTAGCGTCGCGCCGATGTCCCGCGCCCGACGCCTCGTGACCCTCGCCCTCGTCGCGCTCCTCGGCGCCGCCGCCTGCGACGCGTCACCGGCGCCCGGCCCGGAGCGCACGCCGGTCGACGAGGCGGTCGCGCCGACCCCGGTCGTCACCTTCGATCGCCTCGGCGGATTGACCGCCGGCGGCGACCACCTGTACTGGAGCGACGAGCGCCCCGACGGCGAGCGCCCGGCCGCCATCTACGCGGTCGCCCTCGCCGGCGGCCTGCCGACGCAGCTGGCGCAGGCGCTCCCCGGCGCGTCGATCCGGATCATCGGCGTCGACGGCGCGCGCCTGTACTGGTCGGAGTACAGCGAGCTGCCCGCGGTGCGCAGCGTCCCGCTCGCCGGCGGCGAGGCGGTCGACGTCGTGCTCCTGGATCAGCTCGGCGCGGCGGTCCTCGACGGCAGCCATCTGTACGTCTCCTACCGCAGCGGCGGCGCGATCCGGATCGGCCGGGTCAAGACCGACGGCGGTGACGTCGAGCCGATCGCCGCGCTGCCGGCGGAGGCCGGGACCTCGATCATCGGCCTCGCCGTCGACGCCGACGCGATCTACGGCGCCGGCCAGGACGGCGCGGTCTGGCGGCTCGCGAAGACCGGCGGCGCGCCGCAGCTCCTCGCCCGCGAGGAGGTCCACTGGCTGCCGGGCACGCTGGCCGAGCCGTTCGCCGGCGACGCCGCGTCGCTCTACTACCAGGCCCGCGACGCCGAGGGCGAACGCCGCGGGCTGACGAGGGTGGCCAAGGCCGGCGGCGCGCCGGTGCGGCTCGGCGCCGCCACCTGCGTGCGCTCGATCGCGGTCGGCGCCCGCGCGGTCTACTGGAGCGACGACTTCGACGGCGTGTTCGCGAGCGCGCCCGACGGCGGCGGACCGCTGTACCACCTGGTCGGCGCCGAGACGCGCGACGCGATCGCGATCGACGGGAGCAAGCTGTACTGGACGGCTGGAAATCAGATCGTCACCGTCGACACACAAGATCTCTTCTGATCGACTCGAGACGAGAGTCGAGTCCATCGTTCGCCGGCGTGTGTGTCGAGGTGAGCACTACCCGGCAGGGTGCGGGAATCTCGCAGACGACATCAGCTTTGCCGCTGTCGATTGACTAGCTGCGCACCGCGGCCCGGTACCATCCTGTTGGTATGGCCGCCGGCGACTGGGACGACGACGACGCCTGGGACACGGGGCCTGGTGAAGTGGCGCCGGCGGCGGCGCTCCATCGCCACCACGTCTACCTGATCGTGATCGTCGGCGACAACGTGGGCGAGATGCACGAGCTGCGCGACGGCGACACCGTCATCGGCCGCGGCCGCCGCGCCAAGATCGCGCTCCACGACGACGGCGTGTCGCGGGCGCACGCGCGCGTCCGCCGCGAGGGCAACGCCCTCATGATCGAGGACCTCGGCAGCCGCAACGGCACCTTCGTCAACGGCCGCCGCATCCACGCCCCGAGCCCGCTGTTCGAGGGCGACAAGATCCAGCTCGGCACCCGGACCATGCTGCGGGCGACGATGCAGGACACCTTCGACGAGCGGTTCCAGCGCCAGCTGGTCGAGGCGGCGATGTTCGACGCCCTGACCCGGGCCCACAGCCGCGGCTACTTCCAGGATCGCCTCGAGGCCGAGCTGCGCTTCGCCGAGCGCCACGGCACCCCGCTGGCGCTGGTCCTGCTCGATCTCGACCACCTCAAGCAGGTGAACGACCAGTACGGCCACGCCGCGGGCGATCGGGTCCTGGTCGAGGTCGCGCGCGCCGTCCACGAGCACGTGCGGGCCGAGGACCTGTTCGGCCGCCTCGGCGGCGACGAGTTCGGCATCCTGTGCCGGTCGACGCCCCTCGCGGTCGCCGCCACCTTCGCCGAGCGGCTTCGCACCCTGGTCGCCGAGCTCACCGTGTCGATCGCCGGCGCGACCCTGCCGGTGACCGTGACCGTCGGGGTTGCCGCCTTTCCGGATGTCGCGTGCCGGACCGGCAGCGACCTGGTCGAGGCCGCCGACCGCGCGCTCTACCTCGCCAAGATGCAGGGCCGCAACCGCGTCGCGCTCCACCCGGAGGAGACCGAGGAGACGCGCGACGTCGTGCAGCTACGGCAGAAGGCCGCCGAGTCGGAGGTACGCGACGACACCGGCGACACCGGCGACCCCCGGTAGCGCCCGCGGCGGCCAGGGACACCGGCCGCGGGCCGGCCTGATCCGGGCACCGGCGGACGGGTGGGCCATCTGCGCGCTTGCGCCCGGCCGCGCGAGGGGCTACCAGATGGCGGACGTGAGCGACGCACCGGACACCCAGGCCCCCACCCCGACCCCGCCCGCCGGCGACGCCGCCGCGGCGCCCCAGGTCGGCGGCATCAAGCGCAAGAACCTCATCCTCATCGGCGTCGTCACGCTGCTGGTCTGGGCGTTCGCCATCCAGACCGGCAGCGTCGTGCTCATGAGCATCGTCGGGGTGCTCACGGTGGCGCTGCTCGCGGTCATGTTCTGGGCGTTCCGGGTCCTGCGCAAGCAGCGCGGCCTGGCCTCGCTGATCCAGGGCGCGGCGTCGTCGCCGGAGGCGCGCCGCGAGGCGATCGCCAAGCTGGCCGCCGACAAGGACGCCAACGAGATCCCGCAGCTGTTCGCGCGCGCCCAGCTGGTCGCCGCCGACGATCCGGCCGGCGCCCTCAAGATCATCGAGCCGATCGACATCAAGAAGGTGCCGCCGCAGATGCAGGACGACGTCGCGATCCTGCGCGCGCAGCTGTACCTCCACTTCGGGCGCACCAAGGAGGCGCGGCCGCTGGCCGACCTCATCAACCCCGACAACCCGCAGCGCAAGGAGATGCGCGGGATGATCGTCGGGGTGGTGGCCGAGGCGTGGGCGCGCACCGGCAAGCCCGCCGAGGCGCTGACCCTCCTCGACACCGTGAAGCCGTCGTCGCAGCAGGACCAGGTCAAGATCCAGCTCCTGGTCGCGCGGATCTTCGGGCTCTTCGCCTCCGGCAAGAAGCAGGCGGCGCGGGACGAGCTCACCGCCCTGGCCGACATCGACGTCAACCATCTGGGCCGGTTCCTGATGCCGCAGTTCCGGGTCCACCCGGAGCTGCAGAAGCTGGCGCGGGCGGTGGCGGAACGGCACCCCCAGATGCGCAAGCTCGCGAAGCAGCAGCAGCGCGGCCGCGGCAAGCCGCGATGATCTGACTCCCGACTGCGAAGGACTCGGTGTCGGAGATTGGTCTGCGACACCCGAGAAGCGGCGGATTTCGGTCAGTTCGCACGCGAGGCGACTCGCGTGTTGTCCCTTCGATGCCGAACCGCAACCGCTCCACCGCCCCCTTCATCGCAGTCGCGCTGGTCGCCGCCGCCGGCTGCGCCACCCTCGGCCCGACGCCGGTCGCCACCGGGATCTCGGCGGTCCCGGCCGCCCGCGACGAGATCGAGGCCCAGGCCGGCTTCATGCCGGGCTACTTCCTCAGCCAGGCCACCGTCGAGAAGCCCCATGGCGCCGGCCTCGGCCAGCTGTCCCTGGTGCTCGAGCCCGGCGACACCCTGGGCACCCGCGGCCTCGTGCTCGGCGGCCGCATGGTCGGCCCCGATCACGATCTGCAGTACGAGCCGATGCTCGGCTACCGCGAGCGGGTCAGCGACGGGCTGGCGCTCGCCGGCGTCGTCCACGGCACCCACGCCCGCGCCGAGGACCGCGGCGCCTCGTACGAGGCGACCCGCGTCGGCGCCGAGCTGTCCGCCGATCTCCGGCTCGGTCGCGAACGGCGCTGGCTCGAGCCGCACGTCCTCGCCACTGGCTCGGTGACCGCGCTGACCGCCGACGGCGACTACTGCCTCGACCAGTCCAACCGCTACGGCGTCGACTGCGCCGATCCGCCGGAGCGCCGGGTCTCGACCCACGCCACCGGCGCCTACCCGGCGCTGACGGCCGGCGTCGCGCTCCACGTCGCCCAGCACGGCGCCAGCGTGTTCCACGGCGCCCGCGTCCTGGCGCTGATTTCCGGAGGCGCGATGCCGCGCGTCGTCGGCGGCGAACAGACCGACAGCGTCGGCTTCGCGTCGATCGGCCTGGCCCTGTCGATCGCGGTCGGCGCCCGCTAGCGGACTCCGAGTCGTTCGGACTCGGGAGTCGGCGGCGTCGTCGCCGAATTGAGGCGCTCGGGCCGCCGCCCGGTGGCACCATGCCAGGCATGGACCCCACCGAGGACGAACCGACCATCCCGACTCTGGTGGATCGCCCGGGCCGCGTACCGCTGCGCCCGTCCATGCCGTCGATGGGATCGATCCCATCGATCGCCGACGCCCTGCCGCCGCCGCGCTTCCCGGTGCTGTCGCAGGTGCGGCTCGGCGGCCACCTGGTGGCGATCGAGCGCGACTACGACGGCGTGTCGCTGGTGGTCTCGGGCGCGCTGCGGATCCGGATGAGCCGGGCGGAGGCGGCCGACCTCGCCGGCGCGCTCCTCGACGACGAGATCTCCGACGACGAGAACGAATAGGCGGCGAGTCGCGCCGCCGCCGGCGGCGTCGCCTACCATCCCGCCATGGCGCTCGTCCTCTACGACTGGGGCCCGTCCCCGTTCTGCCTCAAGATCCGCGCGCTCCTCGAGTACAAGCAGCTCGCCTACGAGCGCCGCCCGGTGCTCGGGCCGGCGCTGTTCGACCTGCGCCGGCGCGGCCGCATCGGCAAGGTGCCCGCCCTCGACATCGACGGCGAGCTGGTCTGCGACTCGACCGACATCGCGTACGCCATCGAGCGCCGCGCGCCGGCGCCGCCCATCCTGCCGACGAGCCCGCGCGACCGCGCGCTCTGCCACGCCCTCGAGGACTGGTGCGACGAGGCGCTCTACTTCGTCGCCCTCTACCTGCACTGGTGGGATCCCGAGGGGCTGGCCCAGGTGCCGCGCGCCTTCCGCGGGCCGCTCGGCCGGGTCGCCTTCCCGATCTACCGGCGCCGCGTCCATCGCCAGCTGGTCGGCCAGGGCATCGCGCGCAAGCCGGTCGCCCACGTCCACGCCGATCTCGAGCGCGAGCTGGCCGCCATCGAGGCGCTGCTCGCCGGCCGCCGCTTCCTCCTCGGCGACGCCCCGCTCCTGTGCGACTTCGCCCTGCTCGGCGAGCTGGTCTACCTGTCGAAGGCGCCGGTCGGCGCCCGCGCCCTCGACGGCCGCGCGGCGATCGCGGCCTTCCTGGAGCGCATGAAGGCGCTGCGCAGCGCCTCCCCGGAGCCAGCGCGCGCAGCGAATCGCTAGCGAAGCTAAGGCTCAGCTCACTTGAGCTGAGCCTTAGCCATTCTTCGGGTGGTGGGGGAGGTTGGTGGGGAGCACGAGGGGAACACAAGGTTCCCCTCGTCGGAGGAGCGCGAAGCGCTCC
>Ga0075429_100005682_pt1 | contig 10755 bp, 9 predicted proteins | sample RhiMetdeltSRZDD3_FD_75295 | JGI IMG/M metagenome (GOLD analysis project Ga0075429, IMG submission 75295) | Populus rhizosphere microbial communities from Tennessee, USA - Rhizosphere MetaG P. deltoides SRZDD3 | ecosystem: Host-associated > Plants > Roots > Rhizosphere > Soil | place: USA...
CCGCCCGCGTCACCTCCGCCGACTACCGGCGCCCGTACCGGCCACGCCCGATCGCGCTCCTCGATCGCGCCGGCCGCGCCCTCGAGCGGCTCGGCCTCGGCGGCCGCCGCCTCGACGTCGACGACCTGATCGCGACCGCGCGCAGGAAGAGCGGCCTGACCCGCTTCGACGACGAGTCGTTCCGCGAGCCGCTCGGCCGCCTGGTCGACTCGATCGAGCGCGAGGCGGCGCTGACCCCGACCGGCCGCCTCATCACCCGCTCGCGGATCCTCGGCGTGCTGCAGAACCGGCTGCGCGCCCAGGCGCTGTTCGAGCGCCACCCGGAGATCCTCGACGAGCCGGTGCCCGCGCCGGTCTTCGTCGTCGGCCTGCAGCGGACCGGCACCACCATGCTGCACCGGCTGCTCGCCGCCGATCCCGGCCTGCGCGCGCTGGCGTCGTGGGAGGCGCTCAATCCGGCGCCGCTGGCGCGGCGGCCGTGGCACCGCCGCGATCCGCGCATCGGCCGCGCCGTCCTCGCCGAGCACGGCCTCGGCTACCTGGCCCCCGACTTCTTCGCCATCCACCCGGTCGAGGCCGAGGCGCCTGAGGAGGAGGTCATCCTCCTCGACTACTCGTTCCTCAGCACGGTCGCCGAGGCGACCCTGCACGTGCCGAGCTTCGCGGCCTGGCTCGAGGAGCAGGACCAGACGCCGGCCTACGACTACCTCAAGAAGATGCTGCGGCTCCTGCAGTGGCAGGCGCGCGGCGAGCGCTGGGTCCTGAAGACGCCGCACCACCTCGAGTGGATCGACACCCTGCTCGCGGTCTTCCCCGACGCCCGGATCATCCAGACCCACCGCGACCCGGTGAAGACCCTGGCCTCGTTCTGCAGCATGATCGCCCACGGCCGCGGCGTCTTCTCCGATCGCCTCGACCCGAACGAGGTCGGCGCCCACTGGTGGCGCAAGACCCAGCGCCAGGTCGATCGCGCGATGGCGGCGCGCGACCGCGCCCCGGCCGGCGCCTTCCTCGACGTCTCGTACTACGACCTCATGGCCGATCCGATGGCGCAGGTCACCCGCATCTACGAGTTCATCGGCCGCCCGCTCGACGCGCGGACCCGCGACACCATCGAGGCGGCGCGGCGCGCCAACCCCAAGGACAAGCACGGCACCCACCGCTACCAGCTCGCCGACTTCGGCCTCGACAAGGCGAAGGTGGACGCCGGCTTTGGCCCCTATCGCGCGCGCCACGCCATCCCGCGCGAGTAGACTTCCGGAGCCCCATGAGCCCCGTCGCCGAGACCTCCGTCGACATCGACGCCCCGATCGACCTCGTCTGGGAGGTCATGACCGACGTCGCTCACTACCGCGAGTGGAACCCGTTCGTCGTCGCGCTGACCCCGGTGCGCCCAGGCCCGCTCACCGTCGGCAGCGACATCCACCTCGAGGTGCGCTGGGGCCGCGGCGGCGGCACCCGCACCCTCGAGCGGGTGACCCGCCTCGACGGTCCGGCGGCGCGGCCCGGCGATCCGACCCGGCGCTCGACGATGGAGTACATCTACCTGGGCTGGCTGCCGCGGCTGGCGCTGATCCGCGGCTCGCGGCTGCAGTCCCTCGAGCAGGCGCCGGGCCGGCCGACGACGTACCGGACGTCGGAGCGCTTCACCGGGCTCCTGGCGCGGCAGGTGCCGCTGGCCAAGGTGCAGGACGGCTTCGAGCGCCACGCGCGGGCGCTCAAGCAGCGCGCGGAAGCCCTGCGCGCGGCCGCCGCCGCCCGCTAGAGCGCGTCCTGGTACTGATCCCAGAGCGTGGTCACGCTCTTGTCGGTCAGGTCGACGAACACCTGCTCGGTCCAGTCCGCGCTGTCGCTCTCGTCCATGCGCTGGTTCATCTGGTAGCCGAAGTTCGGCACCATGTCGTCGATCCAGGCCAGGAAGAACGCGGTCGTCTGGTAGGCGTCGTCGTAGTTGCCGCCCCGGTGCCGGTTCGACAGCGGGATGTAGCCGGCGCGGAAGCGGACGAAGTCGGCCATGCCCTCGATCAGCCAGCCCGGGCCGTCGAAGTTCTGGTAGACGTGCGTGAGCTCGTGGACGATGACGCCGTTGATCTCGGCCTCGAGATCGCCGCCGCCGTTGGAGTAATCGCGCAGGTAGTTCGAGCTCAGGTGCATCTCGCGGCAGTCGCCGCCGCCGCACGCGGTGTAGGCGACGCCGTCCTCGTCGTCGATGACGAACTTGAGGTAGGTGCGCCGCGGCACCTCGGACGCGTCGTGGTAGAGGATCTTGCAGACCTGCAGCGACTTGGCGTGGAAGAAGGCGCTGACGTCCGGGATCTTCTCGTCGAACAGGGCGCCGTTGCCATTGGCGGTCATGTTGACGTAGTCGATCATCGAGGTGCAGGCCGCGACCATGGCGGGGTCGTCGCCGCCGCCGCCCCCGCTATCGGGAGGCGGCGGCTGGGTGGGCGGGTCGCCGCCGTCGGTGCCCGGCACCGTGCCGCCGTCGGGCGTGTCGCCCGGGCCGGGCTCGTCGCCGGTCGAGCAGGCGGCGGCCATCGTCATGATCGCGATCCCCGAGGCGAGCAGGCTGACGCGCTTCATGGGCGCATCGTATGCACCGCCCGCCGGGGCGCCTCGCCGCAGTGCGAATATGCGGCATTGACCGGATGAATGTCCGGTCCTCGGCCAGCGCTACTTCGACGCCTTCGCCTTGGCCTTGCCCTTCACGAACCCGCGCTTGCGCAGGAGGGCGTCGATGCCGGCGTCCTTGCCGCGGAACGCGCGGTAGCCGTCGGCCGGATCGACGGTGTCGCCGACCGCGAAGACGTGATCGCGCAGGCGCTGGGCCACCGCCTTGTCGTAGGCCCCGCCGGCCTCGGTGAACGCCTCGTACGCCGACGCGGTCAGCGCGTCCGACCACAGGTAGCTGTAGTAGCCGGCCGAGTAGCCGTCGCCGGAGAAGACGTGGCCGAAGTGCGGCGAGCGGTGCCGCATCACGATCTCCTTCGGCATGCCGAGCTTGGTCAGGGTGTCCTTCTCGAACTTGTCGGGATCGATGTCCTTGTCGCCGGCGAGGTGGTAGCGCATGTCGACGATCGCGCTGCCCAGGTACTCGACGGTCTGGAAGCCCTGGTTGAAGGTCGCCGCCTTCTCGATCTTGGCGACCAGCTCCTTCGGCATCGGCTGCCCGGTCTTGGCGTGGAGCGCGAAGCGGTTCAGGACCTCGGGCGTCAAGAGCCAGTGCTCGAGGAGCTGCGACGGGAACTCGACGTAGTCCTGCGCCACCGCGGTCCCCGACAGGGTCGGGTAGGCGACGTTCGAGCTGAGGCCGTGCAGCGCGTGGCCGAACTCGTGGAACAGCGTGTGGGCGTCATCGAGGCTGATCAGCACCGGCTCGCCGGGCGCGCCCTTCACGAAGTTGGCGTTGTTCGAGACGATCGTCGTGATCTCGCCCTTGAAGCGCTCCTGGCTGCGGTAGGCGTTCATCCACGCTCCCGACCGCTTGCCCTGGCGCGCGTACGGGTCGAAGTACCACAGGCCGATGTGCTTGCCGCTGGTCTTGTCCTTGACCTCCCAGACCCGGATGTCGGGGTGCGCGACCTCGAGGCCCTCGACCGGCGAGAACGCGAAGTTGAACAGCTCGCCGGCGACCCAGAACATCCCCTCGCGCAGCTTCTCGAGCTGCAGGTACGGCTCGACCTCGCTCGACGCCAGGTCGTACTTGGCCTTGCGCACCTTCTCGGCGTAGTAGCGGTAGTCCCAGGGCTCGATCGTCTTCTTCTTCGGGTTCTCCTTCTTGGCGATCGCCAGCATCTCGGCGACCTCCTCGTGGACGCGGCCGACCGCCGGCTTCCACACCGCCTCCATCAGCTCGAGCGCCTTCTCGGGCGTCTTCGCCATCGTGTTCTCGAGCCGCCAGTGGGCGTGGGTCTTGTAGCCGAGCAGCTTGGCCCGCTCGGCGCGCAGCTTCAGGATCTCGGCGATGATCTTGTTGTTGTCGTGGGCGTCGCCGTTGTCGCCGCGGTTGGTGAAGTTGCGCCAGACCTTCTCGCGCAGGTCGTCGCGGCTCGAGTAGGTCAGGAACGGCTCGGCCGACGACCGGGTGTTGGTGATCGCCCACTTGCCGGTGGCGCCGCGGCTGGCCGCCTGCGCCGCCGCCGCCGCCTTGACCGCGTCGGGCAGGCCGGCGGTGTCCTCCTCCTTCTCGAGGAGGACGACGTAGCTCTCCTCGTCGGCGAGGACGTTCTGGCCGAAGTCGGTGTACAGCGTCGCCAGGCGCTGGTTGATCTCCGACAGCTTCTTCTTCTTGTCCGGGTCGAGCTTGGCGCCGGCGCGGACGAGGCTGGTGTAGCGGCGCCAGACCAGGCGCTGCTGCTCGGGCGTCAGCTTGCTCTTCTCGGGCGAGTTGTAGATCGCCTCGACGCGCTGGAAGATCTTCTCGTTCTGCGTGATCTCGTCGGAGAACGCGGCCAGGACCGGCGCCATCTCGCGCTGGACCTTCTGGAACTCGTCGGTCGTCATCGTCGACGACCAGACGTTGAAGAGGGTCAGCACGTTGTCGAGCTGGCGGCCGCTGTCCTCGAGGGCGGCGATCGTGTTGTCGAAGGTCGCCGGCTCGGCCTGGGCGCCGATGGCGGCGACGCTCTTGCGCAGGTCGTCCATGCCGGCGGTGATCGCCGGCTTGAAGTCCACGACCCGGACGTGCGCGAAGGGCGGCACGCCGCCGTAGGGGCCGGTCCACGGGGCCAGGAGCGGGTTCGCAGGCGGCTGGGACGGTGCGGTCACGGCGGGCTCCGCGGTGGGGGCTGGGTCGGCGGTGGCTGGATCGGCGGACGCGGTCGACTCGGCGGCGGACCGCGCGGGCGGCGGCGACGAGCCACACGCTCCGAGCGCGATCGCGACGGAGCCGGCGAGGCCGGCGAGCAGGGATGATCTGACCATGGACGGTGCTCCTGGGCTGGGCCGCGCGGGCGGCCGAGACGGGCGGTCAGCTTACCCAGCCAGGCGCGGTTGTCGATCGCGGCGGGCCGCGATCGCCACCCCCGGGAGAGGGAGCCCTCAGGGCTTCCAGTGCGCGAGCAGCGTGCGGCCGGTCGACCAGGCGACCAGCGCCGGCATGATGACCCAGGCGCCGTTCGGGATCACGTACAGGAAGAGCAGGTCGGTGATCGTGTTGTGGCCGACGTGCTCGAGGCGGGTCAGCGCCTCGATGAAGAAGATCAGCACGGTCTTGGCGCAGGTCAGGATCGACACCGAGAAGACCAGGAGCGTCGCCAGCGGCCGCCGCCCGCGCCGGTTCGCGACCAGCGCGATCAGGGCGACCGCGACCTCGAAGGCGCTCATGGTCGCCTGCGCCCACACGAAGCCGTTCGTGAGGTCGCCGTAGCTGAGGTCGACGGTGACGTACTTCGCGTACGGCTTCCACAGGAAGTGCAGGCTGCCGCCCGGCATCGACAGCGGGCGCAGCAGCACGAACGAGATGTCCCAGATCATCAGCGGCAGGCTGATCGCGAACCAGACCAGGATCCAGCGGGGCAGGCGAGAGGGCGTCGTCGTCGGCATCAGTTGACCTCCGCGCGCGCCGCGTCGGCGGCGTAGAACTGCTGGCTCCAGCGCCGGAAGCGCTCGATCGGGCCGTCGCCCTTGACCAGGAGCGGCGGGCGCAGGTAGCGCTTGCGCTCCCACACCTCCATGTCCTGGAGGAAGTCGTTGACGATGCCGTGCTTGACGCCGGCGTGGACCAGCGGCGCGACCAGCCGCCCGCCCGGCAGGCCGAGGTCGCGGGCGATCGCCACGCCGAGCCGGATGTCGACGCGGTCGGGCTCGGTCGGCGTCGTCAGCGCGAACATGCGGACGCGCAGGCCGAACATCGGCACCTCGATGTGGTTGTGGGCGCAGCCGAGGCCGTGCAGGTGGACCTCGAAGTTGGCGACCACCTTCCAGTCGAGCTTCGGCAGCGGCGCCTTGCGCGCGATCTGGTAGCCGACCGTCATCTCGTGGCCGTCGAGGCGCATCGGCTGCAGGACCGAGATGTCGCTGTAGCCGTGGATCACCGGGAAGTGGCCGGTGTCGATGCTGTTCTCGTAGACCTCCTGCGGGTGCGACCGCGCCCGCAGCAGCCGGTGCCGGAGCGGCCGCCAGCCGGTCTCGTCGAGCGCCGGGACCCGCCAGGTCGGCGCCGCGCCGCCCGGGTGGTGCCAGGCGAAGACGAAGCCGTTCTGCTCGGCGAGGGCGCCGATGCGGCCGTCGACGTCGACGGCGCCGTCGCGGCGGCGGCGCAGGCGGTACGGCGCGGCCGCGAGGACGCCGGCGATCTCGCCGCCGCGGCGCAGCTCATCCGAGCGCGCGATGGCGAACCAGCCGATTGGACGCGGATCGAGGCCGAGGGCGCTCATGCCGTCCGGGCCGCCTTGCGCGCCTTCTTCGCCGGGGCGGCGGGCTCGGTCACCGTCGGCAGGTAGCGCCGCGGCGGCTGCTGGTCGACGTCGAACTGCCGGCACCACTCCCAGTACGGCTCGAGCATCGGCCGCTCGCGCTCGGTGATGATCGGCTCCTCGACCCGCAGCTGGTTCTCCCAGAAGCCGCGGCCCTCGTGCTTGTGCTCGAGGCGGAGCCGGATCACGAACGCCGGGAACAGCACCGGGTGGAGCACGGTCTGGAGCAGGCGCTGGCGCAGCGTCCGCTTTCCGGACGGCAGCTTGCGGCGCAGGAAGGTCGTGTACAGGGTCTTGGTCGCCGAGATCGGCGTCGGCCAGATGAAGTCCTGGGTCAGGAACTCGAAGGCCGGGATCTCGATGAACGAGTAGGTCAGGCCGTGGCCGTACAGGGTCGAACCGTAGCGGCTGGTGATCTCGCGGCTCAGCACGTGGAACGGCGGCGGCAGCTTGCGCTGGGTCAGGATCGAGTGCCGCGTGAAGTCGTGGACCACCGAGATGGTGGCGCCGTCGACGGTCGGCAGGGTCGACTTGACCTCGCTCAGCTCGTGCCAGTTGAACAGGTGGCCGACGTCGAAGTTGTCCTCGTTGATCGTCTCGACCGAGCAGTCGAAGGTGTACTGGCTCTTGACGAAGCGGCCGTGGCCGGCGGCGTCGAAGACGTGGTCCGGGATGCGCCAGGTCGGCTGCCGGCGCGCGGCGTCGTACCAGGCGAGGACGAAGCCGCTGACCTCGTGGACCGGGTAGCTGTGCAGCACGGCCTCGGTGCGGCACGGCGTCGCCCGCGGCGTCTTCACGCAGGTGCCGGCGCCGTCGTACTCGAAGCGGTGCGAGAAGCACTGCAGGTGCTCGCCGACGACCTTGCCCAGCTTGCCGAGGTCGCTGCCGAGGTGCGGGCAGGTGGCGTCGGTGACCCGCGCGGCGCCCGACTCGGTGCGCCACAGGGCGAGGATCTGCCCGAACAGCTCCTTGCGCACGACCTGGCCGCGCGCGATCTCGGACGAATCGGCGACGTAGTACCAGCCGGACGGGATCGTCTTGCTCTCGTTCTTCATCGGATCACTGCTCCCCTACGACGTTCAGGCGCGTCGGCCGCGCCGCCGCCTCATCGCGATAGAACTGTCGCGCCCACTTGCGATACGCGCCGATCGGACCGTCGCCGGCGACCAGCCGCGGCGGATCCTGGTAGCGCTTGTTCTCCCAGATCCGGACGTCGGCGACGAAGTCGCGCCCCATCTCGGAGGCGGCGATCTGGCCGACGCGATCGGCGAGCCACTGCGCCGCCGGCTGCCGCGCCGCCCAGCGGTCGCCGCCCGGGATGGCGATCTGCGTGATGACCCGGACGTCGGTGAATTCGTCGTCGACCGGGGTCGGCATCACCACCGTGCGCAGGTACAGGCCGAGGCCGTGGATCTGCACCCGCGAGTAGCCGAGGCCTGACGCGTTGATGTCGAGCCGGAAGCGCAGCGGCCGCGGGTCGACCCGGCCGAACAGGCCGCGCTCGCGGGTCACCGTGTAGCTCATCGTCAGGTGCGGGCCGTCGGCGGCCATCCCCTCGCTGACGTCGATGCTGCGGTAGCGGTGGACCGCCGAGAAGTGACCGACGTCGACGGTGTTCTCGATGATCTCCTGCGGGTGGGTGCGGATCCGCCACAGCCGGCCGGCCGGCGCGCTCCACCGCCGCGCCTCGTGCTCGGGCTCGATCGGCTTGAGCTCCCAGGCCGGCTCGCCGGCGTCGGCCGGATCGGCGGCGGCGCGGACGAGGACGACGCCGTGGCGCTCGCGCACCGGCCAGGTCCGGGTCTGCAGCTTGGGCACCTTGCCGGTGCCGTACGGGCTGTGCACGCAGCGGCCGTCGCGGGCGAAGCCGAGGTCGTGGAACGGGCAGCGCAGCTGCTCGCCGACGACGCGACCGCCCTCGGCGAGGTGGGCGCCGAGGTGCGGACAGTAGCCGTCCATCACCACCGCGACGCCGGACTCGGTGCGGAAGACCACCAGCTCCTGGTTCATCAGGCGCCGGCGCAGCACCGTGCCGGCGGGCAGCTCGTCGGAGAACGCCAGCGCGTACCAGCCGGTCGCGCGCCCGGACAGGCGCAGGTGCGAATCGACCGCCATCGGCTCAGCCCGCCTGCACGGTGGCGCGCCAGCCGGTCGACAGCCCCTGCTCGGTGTAGAACTGCCGGCACCACTTGCGCAGGACGTGGATCGGGCCGTCGGCGGCGCTCAGCACCGGCTTCTCGTAGTAGCGCTTGGCCTCCCAGATCGGGATGTCGTTCTTGAAGTCGTTGGCGATCTCGTACTGCATGATCGGGCGCACGAGCGCGTTGAAGAGCGGGTTCCACGTCTTCCGGTAGCGCGCCATGATCGTGATCTCGCAGTGCTCCTCGTCGATCGGCGTGGTGTTGAGGATGACGCCGGCCTCGATGCCGAGCTTGTTGCCCAGCTTGGCGGTGAGGTGGGCGTGGGTGACGCCCATGCCGGTGTAGCTGATCGTGATCGGCGACGGCCCGATGAAGTTCATGCCGAAGCGCTGGGTCTGCAGCTTGACCGTGAACGACGCGCCGTTGGTCTCGAGCTTGTCGATGACCGGCGGCTTGCCGTAGGCGTGGACGACCGGGAAGTGGGTGGTGTCGACGGCGTTCTCGACCACCTCCTGGATGTGCATCCGGATCCGCCACTTGAAGTACATCGGGCGGCTCCAGGTCACGCCGGCGCGGTACGGCCCGGCCGGGACCTCGAACGCGGGTGCCCGGCCCTCGGCGTCGTAGTAGAAGTAGATGACGCCGTCGCGCTCGGTGGTCGGCCACGCCCGGGTGACCGCCTTCTTCGGGATCTTCTCGCAGTACGGGATCTTCACGCAGCGGCCGTCGCCGGCGAACTCCCAGGCGTGGAACGGGCAGGCGACGTTGTTGCCCTTGACCTTGCCGCCGGCGGCGAGGTCGGCGCCCAGGTGCGGGCAGAAGGCGTCGATCACGGCCGCCTTGCCGTCCTCGCCGCGGAAGACGATCAGCTCCTGGCCGAGCGCCGAGGTGCGGTGGATCGCCCCGCGGGCGACTTCGTGGGAGTACGCGAGGCGGAACCACCCATTCGGGTACGGCGTGAACGGATATCGGTACATCTACTTCTACTCGCTGGTGGGTGATTCAACTGCGGAGACGAGCTTCGAGCGCGGCCAGGAGCTCCTCGAACGCGGCGTCGGTCAGCTCGCGGTCGCCGGTGGTGAGCAGGTGCAGCTGCAGGCCGCGCACGGCGGCGGTGATCATGGTCGCGGCGGCCCGGGTCCGGGCCTCCGGCATGTCGAGGGTGGCGAGGGCGGCGGCGATCATGGCGGCGCGGCTGTCGAGCACGCCGGCGACCCAGGTCCGGTACGGCTCGGCGTGGAGGCCGAGCGCGAAGACCTCGTGGAAGAAGCGGGTGTACGGCGCGCGCTCCGGGGCCGAGAAGTAGGCCCAGGCCGAGCGGAACAGCTCGGCGGCGGTGCGGGCATCGACCCGGCTCAGGTAGTCGGCGATCCGGACGCCGTCGCGGGCGCGGACGACGTCGAGGATGTCGAGGATCAGCTTGTCCTTCGACGCGAAGTGATAGAGCAGGGTGCGGTGGCTGAGGCCGAGCGCGGCGGCGAGCGGCCGGACTGACAGTCCGGCCAGGCCGTGGGCGAGGACGTAGTCGGCGGCGGCGGCGAGGAGCTCGTCGCGGCGGGCGGTGTCGCGGCCGGGTCGCGCTTCAGGGGTGACCGCGTTCACGGCCGGCTTGGTACCTGTACCAAGTGGTTCAGGTCAATCTCATTCTCAGAATGAATTCTGTTTAGGTGTGAAATCAAACAATGTTTGCGCCCGGCCGTGGTATCCCCAGTTCAGCGCTGGTCGATCGATCAGCCGGATCCGCCGACCTGTGATCGATCACGCGCTCGCGCTGCGGTGAAGCGGCGCGTCAGGCGTTGTGCGCTCCGCCTTACGAATAGAACATGTTTCTGTCGCAATAGAACATGTTTCAAGTTGGGGTGCGAAGCTGGTACGGTGACTGCGCATCAGGGGAGGTCGGCTTGCAGGCTGCGCGCATCAGCGTCGGTGTCCTGGTTCTCGCCGCCGCGGTCGGCCTCTCCGCCGACGCGGCGTCGGCCGGCGTCGAGGCGCAGCACAGCGTCGGCCTCGGCGGCCACGCGCTGCTCCTCCGGACCGACTCGTCGGATCAGTACCTGATCCAGGGCCCGGCCCTCGCCTACGACGTCTCCATCGGCCGCCGCTGGGGCGTCGCCGCCCGCCTCGCCGCCTTCCTGCCGCTGCTCGGCAGCATGGACGGGCCGAGCGGCTCGTTTTCCGGCTCGCTGGTCGAGACCTAC
>Ga0075429_100005684_pt1 | contig 10753 bp, 12 predicted proteins | sample RhiMetdeltSRZDD3_FD_75295 | JGI IMG/M metagenome (GOLD analysis project Ga0075429, IMG submission 75295) | Populus rhizosphere microbial communities from Tennessee, USA - Rhizosphere MetaG P. deltoides SRZDD3 | ecosystem: Host-associated > Plants > Roots > Rhizosphere > Soil | place: USA...
GCGGTCGGCTCGTTGATGATGCGCAGGACCTCGAGGCCGGCGATCTGACCGGCGTCCTTGGTGGCCTGACGCTGGCTGTCGTCGAAGTAGGCGGGGACGGTGATGACCGCCTGCGTGACCTTGTCGCCCAGGAAGGCCTCGGCGTCGGCCTTCAGCTTCCCGAGGATCATCGCGGAGACCTCGGGCGGCGTGAGCTTGCGGCTGTCGGCGAGGACGACCTCGACGCCGCCGTTGCCCGCCTGCTGGATCTTGTAGGGGACCTGCTTCAGCGATCGCTGCACCTCAGGGTCGCTGAAACGGCGCCCCATGAAGCGCTTGATCGAGTAGATCGTGTTCTCCGGGTTCGTGATCGCCTGGCGCTTCGCGACCTGGCCGACCAGACGCTCCCCGTTCTTGGCGAACGCGACGACGGACGGCGTGATCCGTCCACCCTCCGAGTTCGGGATGATCGTGGGCTCACCACCCTCCATGTAGGCCATGGCCGAGTTCGTGGTGCCCAGGTCGATTCCAATCACTCTTGGCATGTTCGTTACTCCTTCTTCTTAGCGACCGTGACCAACGCTGGGCGGATGACCCGGTCGTGCAGTCGGTACGCCTTTTGGTGCTCTTCGATGACGGCGCCCTCTGGCTCATCGGACTCGGTGTGGGCCACCGCCTGGTGCAGGTACGGATCGAACGGCTTGCCGAGCGAGTCGATCGGCTCGAGGCCCTCGGCCTCGAGGACCTTCCGCAGCTTTCGCTCCACCAGCCACATCCCCTCGACCCACGCCTGTCCCTTTAGCTCATCCGGAACCGTCGAGAGCGCGCGGTCGTAGCCATCGAGCACATCGAGCAGCTTCGCGATGAGATCCGCCTTGGCGAACTTGGCGAATTCGGTCCGCTCTGCTTCATTGCGCTTGCGGAAGTTCGCGAAGTCGGCCGTCATTCGCTTGAGATCGTTGGTGAGCTCCTCGACCTGTGGCGGCGTCGCCGGCGCGTCGGGCTCGGCGTCCGCGACCACGCCGTGTGTCTCACCGTTCGTGCGCGTCCGAAGGCGCTCCTCCAGGAGCTCCTCCGCCTTTCGTGCTTTGTCTTCCATTTCTAGTGACCCTCCATGACTCGAACGAGATCGCTCATGAGCGAGCCGACGTAGCGCACGGCCCCGATCGTGCGGGCGTAATCCATGCGCGTCGGTCCCACGACTCCGACGTAGCCGACATACGCGGTACCCGTGCCGTAGCGGCCGAAGACGAGGCTGCAGCCGCGGAGCGTCTCGAGCCGGTGCTCGCTGCCGATCGCGACATGCACTTCGTCGTCGCCGAGCGACGGCGGCAGCAGGTCGATGAGGCGCGTGCGGTCTTCGAGGAGCCGCAACATGTCGCGCATCCGGCCGCCCGCCGCGAACTCGGGCTGCGCCAGGATGTTCTGGATCCCGTCGGTATAGACGTCGTGTGCGCGAGCCGCGTCGTGCTCCTCGAGCGCGCGCGCGATAGCCGCGGCCACCTCCGCGTCCACACCGGTCTCGCCCGCGGTCGCGGCGCGCACGCCCGCCCCATCCCGCGACGCAAGCGTCTCGGTAAGACGCGTCGAGAGCGCGCGCAGGTGGTCCGGCGTCGTGGCGACGCGCAGCTCGAGCAGCTGCTGCGCGACGGCACCGCCGTCGAAGACGACCACGACGAGCGCCCGGCGTTCGCTGATCGGGACCACCTCGACGTGGCGCATGGTCGCGCGGCCCGTTGCGGGCGGAGTCACGATGGCTGCCTCGGTCGTGAGGCGCGCGAGCGTCGAGGCGGCGAGCCGCAGCCATTCCGAGGTGTTCGACAGCGCCTGCTGGAACTGATGGCTCACGGTCAGCTGCTCCTCCGGATGCAGGCTCGGCCGCGGCATCAGGCTCTCGATGAAGTAGCGGTAGCCCAGGTCGGTCGGGACCCGGCCGGCGGACGTGTGTGGGTGCGTCAGCAGCCCGAGGTCCTCGAGCGCGGCGAGCTCGTTGCGCACGGTCGCCGACGACAGGTCGAGGCGATACCGCCGCACAAGTGCGGCCGACGCCACCGGCTGGGCCGAGGCGATGTACTCGCGGATAACGGCACGCAGCAGATCGCGCTGCCGGTCGCCGAGCTGTGGGAGCTGTTCGGTCTTTTCTGCCATTAGCACTCTCCCATCGAGAGTGCTAACAGGTTAGCAAGGGCGCGCGTGGGCCGTCAAGACTGGAGTCTCGCTGCGTCGGACGGTGTCCGGCCTTGTGTCTGCGCACCACTCGCTTCGCTCGTGTGCGCAGCAGAGCCTTGCGGCTCTGTAACGCTCGCTCTCTTGGCCGGAGCCCTGGCACCCAGCGTGCTGATTGCCAGCGCTGACGTAGGCGTGGAGGTTCTGGCAATGCTTTCCGAATTCAAGGATTTCCTGCTCAAGGCAAACGTGCTCGCACTGGCCCTCGCATTCATCGTCGGAGTCGCGCTCGCGGCGGTCGTCACCTCGCTCGTCAAGGACATCCTCATGCCGCCGGTCGGGCTTCTTCTCGGTGGGGTGGACTTCAACAACCTGTACATCAACCTCTCCGGCGGAAGCTATCCGAGCCTCAAGGCGGCGCAGGAGGCCGGCGCGGCGACGATCAACTACGGCGTGTTCCTGAACACCGTGATCACGTTCATCATCGTCGCCTTCGTCGTGTTCCTCATCGCGCGCGCGATGATCCCGAAGGCCCCTCCGACCAAGGTCTGCTCGTTCTGCGGCGAGGAGATCCTGGCGTCCGCGACGCGCTGCCGGTACTGCACCAGCCAGCTGGCGGGAGCGCGCGCGTAGCGGGCCGACACCGGCCGCGGCCATAGCAGTCGGGCAGGGCCGCCTCAGTTGATCAGCGCGCGAACGCGGCCGACGAGGTCGTCGAGCTCGAATGGCTTCGTGACGTAGTCGGCCGCCCCCAGCTCCGTCGCGTAGTTGCGCTCGGATAGTCCGAACATCGCGGTGACCACGACCACGGGCATCTTGGCGATGCGGCCATCCGATCGCAGCTCGCGGAGCACCGAAAAGCCGTCCCGTCTCGGCATCATCAGGTCGAGGACCATGACCGACGGCTCGAGCTCATCGACGAGGCGCATCGCCTCGTCGCCGTCGCTCGCGAGCTTCGAGTCCAGGCCGTCGTCGCGCAGCGCCGTGATGATCACGTCGCCCAGAGCGGGATCGTCCTCGACGACGAGCACGAGTGGACGCCTGCGCGCCACTAGACCCGGATCTCCTTGGCGAGCCGGTCCGGATCGACGATCACGATGTGGCGGCGGCGGATCGCGATGATCTCGCGCCGCTCCAGATCACCCAGCACACGGTTCACCGACACTCGTGATGCCCCGATGAACGCGGCGAGCTCGTCCTGCGTTAGGGTCAGCTCGAGCTTCGCCGTCCCGGTCGCGGTCCCATCCGACTGCGCCAGATCGAGCAAGTACTTGGCGACGCGGCTTGGCACGTCCAGGAAGATCAAGTCCTCGACCCGGTCGGAGAGGCGCCGGATGGTCCTGGCGAGCGCATCGAGCACCACGCGGACCGCGGCGGGGTGCGCTTCCAGGAACGTGAGGAAGTCGTCCCGCGCGAGCAGAGCTGCTCGGGTGTCCTCCAGCGCCGTCGCCGACGCGGAACGCGGGCTCCCGTCGAAGAGCGATAGCTCCCCCAGGAAGTCACCCGGACGCATGATCGAGACGAGCGCCTCCTGGCCGAATTCGCCCGGAAGAGCGATCTTCACCGCCCCGGCCAGTACGACGTACAGATGCATGCCGGGGTCGTCTTTGCGGAAGAGCATCTCGCCGCGCTTGAACGACCGCATGCGCATCCGCTCGGCGAGCTGCGCGACTTCGGCGTCGGCGAGCTTGGCGAACAGCGGATAGCGGCGCAGATGTTCCGGGAGACGTGTCTCCGGCACCGCGCGATTCTAGGTTCGCGTATCCCGTTCCGTCCTTGACGAGCGTGCGAGCATCGAGCGCCCATGGACGGCGAGACCACGGTCCGCACCGGCGAGGCGTACGTATCGGGCGCGCTGACCGCGCTCGAGGAAGGCGCGCGCATGCGGCTGTTCTACGAGCTGCTGGCGGAAGTGGTGGAGTCGGTCGGACTCCGCGCCTACCTTCCCCACCGCGTGAGCGATCCCGTGGCCGCCGCCCATCTGGATCCGCGTGCCGTCTACGACATCGACCGCGCTCACGTGACCTCGGCGCGCGTTCTGGTGGCGTACGGCGGCATCCCGTCCTTCGGCGTCGGCATAGAGGTCGAGCTCGCGCGCGAGCACGCCGTGCCGGTCGTCCTCGTCGTCGAGCGCGACAGGACCGTCTCGCGCCTGCTGCTCGGCAATCCCGCGGTCGTGGAGGTCGTGCGCTTCGGCGACCTCGACGGCCTGCGCCGTGGACTCTCCGCGGCCCTCGGTCGCATCGCGGCCACACCGGCTGGAGAAGCGGTGCCCGGCGTCTCCGACGATGTCGTGGTCCAGCGCTTCCTGGCCTCGCTCGAGCAGGCGCGGCATCTCCCCGATGGCGAGATCGCGGCACTGCTACGCATCGGCGAGCTCGACGGCGAGGCGGCGTCGACGATCCGCGACGCCGTGGCGACCGGACGCCTTTTCGGCGCCGGCCTGCGCGACCTGGTCGGTCGCCACGCTCTGCGCGGTGCCGACCTCGGCGTCTTCGTCCTGCGCGACGTGCTGGAGCGGCCGCTCGCGGATACCGCGCGCGCGCTCGGCCTCGACCCGCGCGCCACGCGAAAGCGCCTGGAGAGCGCGAGGTCGCGCGTCGGCCTCGCGGCTGACGCGCCGGGCACCGACATCGCACAATGGCTCGTGACCGAGCTGATCGCCCCGCCGACGCGGGCGCTGCAGCTCCATCTCTTCAGTGGAGGGCACGACGCCGCATGAGCAAGGGGCAGAAGAAGCAGAAGACGACCGGCAAGCTGGCTTGGCGCAGCAAGAAGGCCAACCACGGGCGGAAGCCCGGGATGGGTCGCGGCAAGCGCAACTAGCCGTTTTCTTGGGGAAATGAGACACGCCGCCCCTTCGGGCGGCGTGTCACGTTCAGCGGGTGCGCGGCCTAGCGACGGCGCTTGCGGCCCGTGCTCTTCCGCGCGGTGGACTTGCGTCCGGTGCTCTTCCGCGTGGCCTTGCGCGCGGTGGACTTGCGCTTGGTCCCCTTGCGCGTGGTGGTCTTCTTGGCGGTGGTCTTCTTGCGACCGGTGCTCTTCCGAGCCGTTGTCTTCTTCTTCGCGGTCGTCTTCTTGCGCGCCGTGGTCTTGCGGCCGCTGCTCTTGGCGGCGCCGCCCATCGACGAACCGCCGCTGGACCTACCGCCACCCATGGAAGATCCGCCGCCCATCGAGGCGCCACCCCTGCCGCCACTCGTTGACGACGGTGGCGTCGGCGGCGTCCCGGCCGGCTGAGGTGCGGGCCAGATCGATCCAGGCTGCTTCTGCGATGACCAATCGTTCCCAGTGTTCTCGTCCTGCATGAGGCCTCCCCAATTTTTCGCTCGCGCTGGGAGAAGTGCTGTGTGTGATGTGTCATATCGCGTTCGGCACGTCGCCGCAAGCGCGTAGTCGTACTAGACCAAGGTCTACACCTTCGATTCGTCGGGCAGGAGACGAACGAAGACCTCGTTCGCGAGCAAGCGACCCCGAGTCGTGAGGCGTGCTCGCTCCCCGGACCAGCGGATGAGGCGCGTGCCGTCGAGCGAACGCAGCGCGCCGCGCACGCGCGTTGCGGCGCCGTGCCCGAATCGCGCTCCGTAACGCGCCAGGTCCAGGCCGTCGTCGAGGCGCAGCGCGAGCATCGCTCCGTCAACGGCCGCGTCGGCGGCGGGGTCGACGATCCGCGGGTCGTCTCGATCGATCGCCGCGAGATACGCGGATAGCACGCCGGAATTGCGCGAGCGAACGCCGGCGAGATGCGAGTGCGCGCCCGCGCCCACGCCGAGCCAGTCGCCGTTGCGCCAGTAGACGAGGTTGTGCTGGCAGCGCTTTCCCGCGCGCGCCCAGTTCGCGATCTCGTAGTGCCGGTAGCCGTTACGTTCGAGGACTCTCTGAGCGAGCTGGTACAGCGCCGCGATGCCGCCGTCGTCCGGCTGAGCCGCGGCGGAGCGCCGCCGCCAGCGCTCGACGGATCGCCAGCCGGCCCCCGGCCAGTTCGCGACGGCCTCCTCCGGCTCGAGGGCGAGCTCGAGGGGATAACAGGAGAGGTGGTCCGGAACCAGCGACAGGGCCGCCTCAAGGTCCGCCGCCCACGCCCCGGGGGTCTGGCCGGGCCACCCGAAGATGAGGTCCAGGCTGACGTCGAGCCCGACCGAGCGCGCCGCCGCTACCGCCGGCGCTACGTCCTCCGCGCGGTGCGTCCGGCCGAGCGCGCGAAGGCCTTCCGCCGACAGCGACTGGGCACCGAGCGAAAGACGCGTGATCCCGATAGCCACCCAGGCCTCAAGCCGCGCACGGTCGAGCGTCGCCGGGTTCGCCTCGACCGTCGCCTCGGCGGGGCGCAGGTCGAACGCGGCGTGGAGTGCCGCTCCCAGACGCGCGACCTCCGATGGCTCGAGGAGACTTGGAGTCCCGCCCCCGAAGTACAGCGTCGCGACGCGCGGCTTACCCATCCGCTGACCCTCGCGCCTGATCTCGCCATCGAGGGCGTCCAAGTACCGGGACCGAAGTGCGCTGCGTGCGGGCGCCGTGGCAAAGTCGCAGTAGGGGCAGCGCGCCGCACAGAACGGGATGTGGACGTAGAGCCCGATCGAGTCCTGCGAACGAGACGTCGAACGCGGCCGACGCGCCGAGGGCCCCCGCGCGCGAGGGGTCCCCGTCCCGAAGGGACGGGGTTTCGCGCGTTGAGAGGGTTTCGGCGCGGCGGCCGCGTTGGGCACGAGGGAGCTCATCGGCGGATCGCTCCGAGCAGATCGGGAAGCTCTGCGTCCGACGACAGCTGCGCGGTGCGCGCGAGGTCGACGAGCCACTCTCGCGACTCGTGGACGAACGCCAGCAGGTGCGAGGGCCGCCACTCGTCTTCGGTCACGACGCGCTCGTCGCCGAAGTCAGGGAGCAGAAGCACGTACGCCGTGTTTCGATCGACCAGGCGCGCTCCCGCCACGCCGTAGCCGCCGATCTTCTTCGGCCCGCCGAGCGCCGACAGGACCGACGCCTCGAGCGGCGCGATGATCTCCGACAAACGCGCGTCGCCGGACGAGCCCTCTACACCGGCCGCTCGGTGCAGCGCCACTCCGGCACGCGCCGCGTACAGGCCTTCGAGGAGACCGCGTGTCTCGCGCGAGAGGTGGGCCCAGACCGCGGCGGCGTCGTTCGCGATGACCGCCTGCAAGAACGTGGAGGCGTTCGTCTGCGTTGGGTGGTCGAACTGCAGCTTCGGTTGTTTCATTCGTCGTCCTTGATCCGCAGCACCGCGAGAAAGGCCTCCTGGGGGATCTCCACCGACCCCACCATCTTCATCCGCTTCTTGCCTTCCTTCTGCTTGTCGAGGAGCTTCCGTTTGCGCGTGATGTCGCCGCCGTAGCACTTGGCGATCACGTCCTTGCGCTTCGCGCTGACGTTCTCGCTCGCGATGATCTTTCCACCGATCGCAGCCTGAATGCGCACGTCGAACATCTGCTTCGGGATGAGACCGCGCAGCTTCGAGACGAGGATGCGACCCATGCGCTGCGCCTTCTCGCGGTGGACGATGATCGACAGCGCGTCGACGAGCGTCCCGGCCACGAGGATGTCGAGGCGCACGAGGTCGGCGGCGCGGTACTCGCCGAACTCGTAGTCGAGGGAGGCGTACCCCTGCGAGCGGCTCTTCAGCTGGTCGTAGAAGTCGACGATGACCTCGGAGAGCGGCATGTCGTACCTCAGCATCGCGCGCGTCGGATCCACGTACGTCATCTCGAGCATCGTCCCGCGCTTGCCCTGAGCGAGGTCCATGATCGGTCCCACGTAGTTGGTCGGCACGATGACCGTGGTCTTCATCCACGGCTCGCGGACTTCCTCGATCGTGCCCGGGTCGGGGAGCATCGCGGGGTTGTCGACCGCGATCTCGTCACCCTTCTGCGTGATCACGCGGTACTCGACCGACGGCGAGGTCGCGATGAGGTCCATGTCGTACTCGCGCTCGAGCCGCTGCTGGATGATCTCGAGGTGGAAGAGTCCGAGGAAGCCACAGCGGAAGCCGAACCCGAGCGCCTGCGACGTCTCCGGCTCGTAGATGAGCGAGGCGTCGTTGAGACGCAGCTTCTCGAGCGCCTCGCGGAGCGACGGGTAGTCCTCGGAGCGCTGCGGGTAGAAGCCGGCGAAGACCATCGGCTTCGCGGGGCGATAGCCGGGAAGCGGTGAGGCGGCGGGGCGCGACTCGAGCGTGAGCGTGTCGCCGACGCGGCAGTCCGCGACGGCCTTGAGGCCGGTCGCGGCGTAGCCGACCTCGCCGGCGGCAAGCCGCGCGATCGGGCGCGGCTCCGGTGCGAAGACCCCGAGCTCGAGCATCTCGCTCGCCTTCTGCGTCGCCATCGGCAGGATGCGGTCGTCCGCCGTGAGCACGCCGTCGACGACGCGGACGTGCGCGACCACTCCTTTGTACGCGTCGTAGTGCGAGTCGAAGATCAGCGCGCGCAGCGGCCCGGTCGGATCGCCCGTCGGCGGCGGAACTCGTTCGACGACCGCGTGCAGTAGGTCGGGAACGCCCTGACCGGTCTTGCCCGAGGCCAGCAGGATCTCGTCGTCCTTGAACCCGAGGGTCGTGCGAAGGTCCTCGCGGACCAGATCGAGGTCGATGCTCGGCAGGTCGATCTTGTTGATGACCGGGATCACCTGAAGGCCCTGCTCGACCGCGAGGTACGCGTTCGCCAGCGTCTGGGCCTCGATGCCCTGCGACGCGTCGACGAGGAGGAGCGCGCCCTCACAGGCCGCGAGCGAGCGGCTCACCTCGTAGTTGAAGTCGACGTGGCCCGGCGTGTCGATCAGGTTCAGCTCGTAGACCTCGCCGTCGCGGGCCTTCCAGGCCATACGCACCGCGCGCGCCTTGATCGTGACGCCGTGCTCCCGCTCGAGCTCCATCGAATCGAGCAGCTGCTCGCGCATCTGCCGCAGCGCGACGGTGCCGGTGAGCTCGATGAGGCGATCGGACAACGTCGTCTTCCCGTGGTCGACATGCGCGATCACACAGAAGTTGCGGATACGGGATTGCCCGTCGGACATCATGTTCAGACTAGGGTTCCGGGCCGAGCACGGTGCTAGAGGCGCGTCATCCCCCGCCGGTCGCGCCTTGCACGTCTCGCCGTTCGAACAGCCAGAACGCGACCCCGCCGAGGATCAGCGTGTAGAGGCCCAGAACGATGATGGCCTGCGTCGCGTCCGGCAGCGTGCCGGCGCCGGGAAAGCCGCCTGACGCTCCGGTCCACGCCGAGATGTTCCGCACGAGGAAGAAGTCCGCGACGTTCTGGAACCAGCTGAAGAGGCTCGAGAACAGGGCCACGATCAGCTGCTCGAAGAAGTAGTAGCCGAGGCCGATGGCCATGCCGGCGGCGGACGAGCGCGCGACGACCGTGACGAACGCGGTGAGCGTGATATACGGAAGGAGTGACACGTGCGCCTTGAACAGCGCGTTCGTCGCATCCGTCCACGTCACCGCCGTTCCCGCGGCGGCGGGCGCCTCGCCAGCGAGGCCGCTCGCGACGACGCTGCTGATGGCGACGCTCGCGACCGCGACCAGCAACCCGAGCATGGCGAGGAACGCCAGCGTGAGGAGCTTCGCGGTGAGATATGGCCACCGGCCGGTGCCCTGCGTGAGCACCGAGCGAAGCGTGCCGGCGCCGTAGTCGATCCCGATCGCGGAAGCGGTGAGGATCGCCATGAGGATGAGGCCGAGGCTCTGCACGGTACCGAGCGCGTTCGGGATGCTGCCGGGCAGCGTGAAGTTCGCATAGCCACGCGCGAGTCGCGCCGGAAGGGCGGCCTGCTGTATCCGGCACTGCGCCGTCAGACCGGTGAGGACCTGCGCGTCGAGATCGGCGGGCTGCCGCGCGGCATCGCCGGACAGCAGATCGTTGCAGCGGACCGTCCGCGGGATGCGCCCCTGCTGCTGTTGCAGCGACGCGGGCACCGTCAGCTCGCCGCCGGTCTCCTGGAGGCTGCGGTACGAAAAGAAGGCGCCCCACACCGCGAGCTGCGCGAAGAGCAGCGCGAAGACGAGAAGGATCCAGAGCATCCAGCGCCGGCGGAGCTTGAACCACTCCCAGATCGCAAGGTTGCCGATGTTGGCGATCACGACCTCTCCCTGCCGGTGCTCGGATCGGTGCCCGTGATCTCCATAAAGAACTCTTCCAGCGTGCGGTGCATGGGTGTGAGCTCGTTCACGTAGATCTGGCGGTCGGCGAGAGCACGCGCGACTTCCCACGCGCGGGCCTGCGGCGCCGCGACCAACAGCGTGCCGTCCTGCGGGACGACGCTCTCGATCCACGGGAGCGTCCCGAGCACGGTCTTCGCGACCGCGTTGTCGGTCGTGCGCAGGCGCAGGGCGTCGTGCTCGCGCAAGAGCTCCTTGATCGTGCCCTGGGCGATGAGCCTGCCGCGCGATAGAACGGCGACGTTGTCGCACACGAGCTCGGTCTCGGCCAGCAGGTGGCTGGAGAGCACGACGGTGCGCCCGCCGGTGCCGAGCTCACGGATGAGCTCGCGGACCTCCACCACGCCGGCCGGGTCGAGCCCGTTGGTCGGCTCATCGAGAAAGACGAGCTCCGGATCGCCCAGCAGAGCGAGCGCGACGCCGAGGCGCTGCTTCATC
>Ga0075429_100005686_pt1 | contig 10752 bp, 6 predicted proteins | sample RhiMetdeltSRZDD3_FD_75295 | JGI IMG/M metagenome (GOLD analysis project Ga0075429, IMG submission 75295) | Populus rhizosphere microbial communities from Tennessee, USA - Rhizosphere MetaG P. deltoides SRZDD3 | ecosystem: Host-associated > Plants > Roots > Rhizosphere > Soil | place: USA...
CGCATCCTCGAGCTCTACCTGAATGTCGTCGAGTTCGGTCCGGGCGTCTATGGCGCCGAGGCGGCCAGCCGTCGCTACTTCGGCAAGGCCGCCGCCGACCTGACCGACGACGAGGCCGCTGCCCTCGCGGCCGGCCTGCCGCGCCCGAGCGTCTGGCACCCCGACGTGCAGACTCGCGCATACCGTCGCTACGTCGACGACATCCGCCGTCGCATGGAGCGGATCGCCCTCCCCGTCAAACAGCTGGAATGAAGGCAGCGATCAAGAGGACTGCCGCGGCTTTGCCGGGGCGTTCGTTGGGGGCTTGGGGCCATTCCGGAGCCCCCATGTTCGTCAAATGTCGATGAGGGCGAGGCCGGTGTCGGGGTCGTGGCGCTTGCGGAGGAAGGCGGGCGACTCCACGAGGATCACCTCGAGCGTCGGCCAGACTCGCGCGGCGAGGAGGTGGCCGCCGCGCGTCTGCCCGTCGGAGAGGCCGACGACGACGTGCGCGTGGACCCTGGGCCCGTCCTCCGGGTCGAGCGCGACGTCACCGATGAGCGAGAGCACCTCCACCTGCTCGGCCACCTCCATGCGCTTGTAGTCCCTGCGCACACGCTCGAAGTAGCCCAGCGTGACCTCGCTGAAGGCCCCGATGGCCGTGAAGTGCGCGGCGCCGAGGCGCTGAGCCTTGGCGAACGCGGTGAGGTCGGCGATGACCTCGTCCCCCTTGTCGAAGACGAGTGCGAACGTCTTCTGGCCGGTGGCGTCGAGCAGCTTCGATTTCATCCTGGCCTCAGACCAGCTCCCGTACCCGGTCGGCGAGCACCGTCAACGCGATCTTTTCCCGGTTCGGCTCGCCACGCACGAGCGACATCGCGAACTTCCGCGCCTGCTCCGCCGAGACCTTCGGCGGCATCGGCGGCTCGAGCGGATCCACGACGGCTTGTACCACCACCGGCCCCGGCGTGCCCAGCGCGCGATCGAGCACCGCCCCGCACTCCGCCGGGTCTTCGATCGTCAGCCCGGTGGCGCCACACGCCTGCGCGACGAGCGCGAAGTCGATGGGCTGGAGCTCGCAGCCGTACTCGGGATTGCCGAGGAACACCATCTGCTCCCACTTGATCTGGCCGAGCGTGTTGTTCTTGACGATGACGACCTTCACCGGCAGCCGGTACTTCACGCACGTCGCGAGCTCGGCCATCAGCATCGAGAACCCGCCGTCGCCGACGAAGGCGACCACCTGCCGCTCGGGATACGCGATCTGCGCGGCAATCGCGTACGGGAGCCCGTTCGCCATCGTGGCCAGGTTGCCGGACAGCGAGTGCATCTGACCCCGGCGGGCGGGGATGTGGCGTGCCCACCACGTCGCGATGGTGCCGCTGTCACAGGCGACGATGGCGTCGTCGTGGAGCCGCGCGCCGAGCTCGGCGGCGAGGCGCTGGGGCTTCATCGGCGTGTCGCGACGGGACGCGCGCTCCTGCATGAGGCTCCGCCACTCCTTCATCCCCTTCTGCGCCTTGTCGAGGAACGTCCGGTCGGCGCGACGCGTGAGACGCGGCAGCAGCGCGCGCAGCGTGGCGCGGCTGTCGCCCACGAGGCCGACCTCGACGGGATAGCGCAGGCCGACGCGCATGGGGTCGAGCTCGATCTGCACGCCGCGCGCCTGCCCCGGCTTCGGGTAGTACTCGATGTACGGAAACGACGTCCCGACCATCAGCAGCGTGTCGCACTCCTCGAGGGCTTCCTGCGACGGCCGCGTGCCAAGCAGCCCGATGCCGCCGGTGGTGTAGGGGCTGTCGTCGGGGACGGCCGCCTTGCCGAGCAGCGGCTTCACGATGGGCGCTGCCAGCATCTCGGCGAGGCGCTCGAGCTCCTCGGTCGCGTGCAGGGCGCCGCGTCCGGCCAGGATCACCGTGCGGCGACCTTCGTTCAGAAGCGCGGCCGCGGACTGGAGGTCCGTCTCCGACGGCAGCCGCGCGCTCCGCGCGTACACGTCCGACGTGTGATGCGGAACGTTCCGCTTCGAGCGCTGCTTGCCGACGGTCATCTCCTGGACGTCGACCGGCACGGTGACGTGGGCAACGCCGTGGTACGTGAGCGCCGTGCGGCAGGCCAGGTCCACCGCGCTCTCCATATGGTCGGGCCCCATGACGCGGACGTTGTACTTCGCGACGTCGGTGTAGAGACGATCGAGCTCGACATCCTGCTGCGTGTGGGTGTTGATGAGGTCGTGATAGGGCAGACCCGTGAGGGCCAGGACGGGCTGACCGTCGAGCTTGGCGTCGTAGAGCCCGTTCAGGAGGTGGATGCCGCCCGGGCCGGACGTGGCCAGGCAGACGCCCAGGCGGCCGGTGAACTTCGCATAGCCGCACGCCATGAACGCGGCCGCCTCTTCGTGGCGCACCTGCACGAAACGGATGCGGTCCTGCCGCGTGCGCAGCGCCTCCATGATCCCGTTGATCCCGTCGCCCGGGAGGCCGAAGACGGTGTCGACGCCCCAGTCGATGACGGTCTCCACGAGGACGTCGGCCGCGGTCTGTGCCATCTCGGTCTCCGCCAGCGCGACGGTGCGCCGGTGACGAGCGTGAACATCGCGCGCTTCACGCGCACGCCGTGACTCTGGCGTGCATCGCAGATGCCACCGAGGGCGCCGACGACTTGCTGCCTACGCCCAGCCGCGCGGCGTGAAGTCCTTCGCGGGCTCGTAGGGCGGTGGCCACGGCAGCTCGAAGCCCTGCGCGCGGGCGGCGTGGCGGGTCCAGTACGGGTCGTAGAGGTGCGCGCGCGCGAGAACGCACAGGTCGGCGCGGCCGGCGGCGAGGATGGAGTTGACGTCGGCATAGGAGGCGATGTTGCCGACGGTCATCGTCGGCATCCCCGCCTCCTGACGCACGCGATCGCTGAACGGCGTCTGGAAGAGCCGGCCGCGTGCGGCCGGCGCGTTGGCGACGGCGTGCCCGGCGGAGACGTCGACAATGTCGCAGCCGTGCGCCTTCAGCGCGCGGGCGATCTCCACCGCGTCCTCCGGCGTGGCGCCACCTTCCATCCAGTCCGTGGCCGAGATCCTGACCGACACCGGCTTGGCCGCCGGCCACACGGCGCGGACGGCGTCGAAGACCTCCAGCGGGAAGCGCAGGCGACTCGACAGCGCGCCGCCATAAGGATCCTGCCGCCGGTTCGTCAGCGGCGACAGGAACGTCGCGAGCAGGTAGCCGTGGGCGAAGTGGAGCTCGATCAGATCGAAGCCCGCCTCGTCGGCCATCCGGGCCGCGCGCGCGAAGTCCTCGCGCACAGCGTCCATGTCGGCACGGGTCATCTCGCGCGGGATCTGGCTCTGCGGGAGGTAGGGGATCGGCGAGGCCGCGATGAGGGGCCAGTTGCCTTCCGCGAGCGGCTCGTCCATTCCCTGCCACATCAGCCGCGTGGAGCCCTTGCGGCCGGCGTGCGCGATCTGGATGCCGATCTTCGCGCTACTCGCGCCGTGCACGAAGTCGACGATCCGCCTCCAGGCGGCGACGTGCTCCGGCTTGTAGAGCCCCGTGCAGCCCGGCGAGATCCGCCCCTCGCGGCTCACGTCGGTCATCTCCGCGATGACGAGCCCCGCTCCGCCGACGGCGCGGCTCCCGAGGTGCACGAGGTGCCAGTCGTTCGGCGTGCCGTCGTCGGCGGAGTACTGGCACATCGGGGAGACGACCACGCGGTTGTCGAGCACGAGGTCGCGCAGCCGGAACGGCGTGAACATGGGCGGCGGCGGCGGCGCTGACGACACCACGCGGCCGCTCTGCGCGGCGGATTTCGCCGCGAACCAGGCATCGACGGTGGCCACCAGCTTCGGATCGCGCGATTTCAGATTGTCGTGGCTGACGCGGAGGCTGCGCGTCAGCAGGCTGAACGCCATCTGCACCGGCTCGAGGCGGCCGTGATAGCGCTCCGTCTGCTCGAACCACTCGAGGCTCGTCTGCGCCGCGCGCTGGATCCCCTCGACCTGCGGCCGCCGCTCGGCTTCGTAGGCGGCGAGTGCGGCGGCCACGTCGCGCCCGGCGCGCAGCGCTCCGGCCAGGGCGATGGCGTCCTCCATCGCCAGCTTCGTCCCGGAGCCGATGGAGAAGTGCGCGGTGTGGGCGGCATCGCCGAGCAGCACCACGCGGCCGTGATGCCAGCGATCGTTGCGGATCGTCGGGAAGGCGCGCCAGAGCGAGCGGTTGACGAGAATGGGATGCCCGTCGAGCTCGCGCGCGAATAGTCGCTCGGCGAAGGCCTTCGTCGTCGCCTCATCAGCGCCATCGAGCCCGGCGCGGCGCCAGACGGCGTCGGTGGTCTCGAGGATGAACGTCGAGTGCCGCTGGTCGTAGCGATACGCGTGAACGCGCCAGAGCCCGTGCTCATCCTCCTTGAGGATGAAGGTGAAGGCGCGGAAGGGAAACGTGGTCCCGAGCCAGACGAACCGATTACGCCGCCAGTCGATCCGCGGCCCGAACCAGTCGGCGTGCGCGGTCCGCAGCCACGAGTTGGCGCCGTCGGCGGCGAGGATCAGGTTGGCATCGGCGTACGGCGCAAGGTCGGCCACCTCGGTCTGATGGCACAGCGCCACCCCGAGCGCGCGACAGCGGTCCTGGAGGATGGTGAGGAGCGTCTGCCGCGCCATGCCGGAGAAGCCGTGGCCGGTCGACGTGAGCACCTGACCGCCGTAGTGGATGTCGATGTCGTCCCAGTGAGCAAAGGCGTCGATGATGGCGGCGTGCGTGTCGGGATCGGCCTCCCGGAAGTTATCGAGGGTGGCATCCGAAAACACCACGCCGAAGCCGAAGGTGTCGTCGGGCCGGTTGCGCTCCACGACGGTGATGTCGTGCGTCCGGTCGGCGTTCTTCATGAGGATCGCGAAGTAGAGGCCTGCGGGACCGCCGCCGACGGAGACGATCTTCACGCCGTCAATTGTAGTGCACGTGACAGGCGTGCCTACAATCGGGCAATCGAACCTGTCTCCAGGAGGCGGCGATGAAACAGCTCCGATGCGGCGATCTCATGCCCGGTTGCAACGCGGTCATCGAGGGTAAGGACGAGGCCGAGGTGATGCAGAAAGGCGCCGAGCACGCCAAGAAGGCGCACGGAATGAATCAGATCCCCCCCGACATGGCCCAGAAGGTACGCGGCGCCATTCGCGACACGAAGTAGTCGGGGCAAAAGTTACACGGAGCCGGGCGGTGGGAAGGGTCGCTCGTCTTCCTGCCGCGCGCACGCGGTTTCGCACGGCGAACGCCGCGCGAGACGACCCAGGCCACCCTGGAGGCGCTCGTCTCCTGGGTGACCGGGCTCGAGCCGGTGTACCTGGAGGGCGCGCTCGAGCGCTCGTCTCCACTGCGTCTGGACTCCGCCGCCTGACCTGACGGCCCTGCGGGGCGGCGGTACAATCGTTCGATGCCGCAGTTCCTGCCGTTCGTCCAGCGCTGGTTCGAGGACACCTTCCGCGAGCCCACCCCACCCCAGCGTGACGGCTGGAACGCCATTGCCTCCGGTCGCGACACGCTCATCGTGGCCCCCACCGGCTCGGGAAAGACGCTGGCCGCCTTCCTCTGGGCGCTCGATCACCTGCACCGCCTTGCCGTGGAAGGGCGGCTCGAGGACAAGGTCTATGTCGTCTACGTCTCACCGCTGCGCGCGCTGAACAACGACATCGAGAAGAATCTGCGCGAGCCGCTGGCCGGCATTCGCCGCACCGCGGAGGTCGCCGGCCTGGAGTTGCCCGAGGTGCGGGTGGCCGTGCGCACCGGTGACACGCTGGCCGCGCAGCGGCAGGCGATGACGCGACGCCCGCCGCACGTCCTCATCACCACGCCCGAGTCGCTCTACATCCTGCTGACGTCGGCGGGCTTCCGGCCGGCACTGGCGCAGGCGCGCTTCGTGATCGTCGACGAAGTGCACGCGCTCCTCGGCGGCAAGCGCGGCGCGCACCTGGCGCTCTCGCTCGAGCGGCTCCAGGCGCTCGTCCAGGACACGGGCGGCGCGCGGCCGCAACGGATCGGCGCCTCGGCTACCGTGCGTCCGATCGAGGACGCGCTGGCGTTTCTCACGGGCGCCACCGCCCTCGATCCGGTGGTGATCGACGCCGGGTTCTCGCGCGAGCTCGATGTCCGCGTGACCGCGCCCGTCGACGACTTCCTCACCACCCAGAGCGACATGGTCTGGGACGCCACGCTGCAACAGGTGGCCGAGCTCGTCCAGTCGCACCGGACGACGCTCGTGTTCGCGCAGAGCCGGCGCTCTGCGGAGCGGCTGGCCCGCGACCTCAACGACCGCATCGTCGACGGCCGCGTGGCCGCGCACCACGGGTCGCTCTCCCGCCGCGCGCGGCTGGAGGCGGAGAATCGGCTCAAGGCCGGTGACCTGAAGGCGCTGGTGGCGACCTCGTCGCTCGAGCTCGGCATCGACGTCGGCGCCATCGATCTCGTCGTGCAGCTGCAGTCGCCGCGCAACGTGGCGGCGGCGCTGCAGCGCGTGGGCCGCGCGGGACATGCGCTCTCGCGCGTCTCGAAGGGCCGCATCGTGGTGACCAAGGGCGAGGAGCTGCTGGAGGCGGCGGCGGTGGTGCGCTCCATTCGAGAACGCACGCTCGACCGGATGCACATGCCGAGCGCGCCGCTCGACGTGCTCGCCCAGCAGATCGTCGCCGCCGTCGCCGCCGAGTCGCTCGACGTCGACACGCTGTACCGCCGCTTCGTGGCCGCCGCGCCCTACCGGACGCTCACGCGCGAGACGTTTCTCGAAGTCGTACGCTCGGTGGCCGAGCCGCTGCCGCAGGAGGTCAAGGGCGCCGCCCCGCGGATCCTGTGGGACCGTGTGAATGACCGGCTGCACGCGCGCCGCGGCACGCGCTTCCTGGCGCTGACCTCGGGCGGCACCATCCAGGACGCCGGCCTCTACGATGTCTACGTCGCCGACACCGACCTGAAGGTCGGGACCCTCGACGAGGAGTTCGTCACCGAATCGCTGCCTGGTGATGTGTTTCTCCTCGGCTCCAACGCGTGGAAGATCGTGCGCGTTCGCGCCGACCGCGTGCTGGTCGAGGACGCGCACGGGATGTCGCCCACCATTCCGTTCTGGAAGGGCGAGCATCCGTCGCGCTCTTACGACCTCGGTGTCGCCGTCGGTCGCCTGCGCCGCGAGGCGGCCGCCCGCATCGAGGACCCGGACTTCGTCGGCTGGGCCGAGCGCGAGTGCGGGCTCGAGGAGCGCGCGGCCCTGGCCATGCGTGCCTGGCTCACGAAGGCGGTCGAGGTCCTTCACGGCGTGCCCGACGATCGTGGCCTGGTGGTGGAGTCCTTCGCCGACGAGATGGGCGGGCGGCACGCCATGGTCCACTCGGTCTTCGGCATGCGCGTCAACGGCGCCTGGGGCATGGCCCTGAAGGAAAAGGTCCGGCGCGCGTATGGCCTCGTGGCCGAGGCCGCCCACGTCGACGACGGACTCCTGCTGTCGTTCGCGCCGGGCCAGGTGCCGCCCTCGCCGGAGCGGCTCACCACGCTCGTCACGCCGGAAGAGGTCGACGATCTGCTCGGGCGCGCGCTGATCGGCTCGCCGCTCTTCGGCACCCGCTTCCGCCACGCCGCCGTCCGTGCGCTGTTCATCCCGCGCATGTACAAGGGCCAGCGCACGCCCGCCTATCTGCTCCGTCTCAAGGCCGACGCGCTGATGGAAGCCGTCGGCGGGCTGCCGGATTTCCCGGTCGTAGCCGAGACGCTACGCGAGTGCTTCGAGGATGCCCTCGACGTGCCGCGCTTCAAGCGGCTGCTGGAGCGCCTGCACGACGGCGAGATGTGGACGCGTCACGTCGACACGCCGTTGCCGTCGCCCTTCGTCTATCCGCTCCTGCTCGCCTGGGACTGGGCGTACCTCGACGCCGGCCACGCCGAGGAGCGCCGGACCGACGCCGTGTCGATGCGCAAGGCGTGGACGGTGGCCCCCGGCCCGCTCGATCCGAAGGTCGTGGCCGCCGTGGAGGCCGAGCTGCAGAAGACGGCGCCGGAGCGCCGCGCGCGCGACGCCAACGAGCTCGCGGCCCTTCTCGACGATCTCGGGGATCTGACGCGCGAGGAGATCGTGGCCCGCAGCGACGCCGACGCGGACGCGATGCTGGCGGCGCTCCGCGCCGAGCGCCGCATCACGGAGGCCGAATTTCCCGGCGGGCGCCGCGCGTGGATTCCCACCACCGATGCCATGCACTATGCCGCGCTCGCCACCGACGCCGGCGTGGAGCGGATCACGCTACGCCTCCTGCGCACGCGCGGGCCCGTGACACCGGCCTGGCTGTCGGAGCGCTACGGACTCACCGCCGCCGACGCCACGGCGGCGCTCGATCGTCTGGCCTCGCGTGGCGTCGTCCGGCGCGGCGACTACGTGGCCGGCGTCGCCGAGCCGCAGTACGTCCACATCGCCGTGCTCGAGGAGATCCAGCGCCGGCAGATGCACGCCCGGCGGCTGCCGCGGCCGGTGGCGACGGCCGAGCAGTTCACCGCCACGCTCTTGCGGCGGCATCATCTGCATCCGGATCATCGCCTGGTGGGGCCACCCGGCGTGCTCGACGCTCTCGAGCTGCTGCAAGGCGAGGACTTCCCCGTCCGCGTGTGGGAGCAGGATCTGCTGGCAGCGCGCGTGGAAGACTATCAGCGCGAGTGGCTCGATCAGCTCGGCCTTGCCGGCGAGATCGTCTGGACGCCGTTCGAGCCGAAAGGCGCCGAGCGTGCGCGCAGCGGGCGCGTCGGCGTCGCGCTGCGAGAGAACGTGGCGTGGCTCCGCCCCTCGCCCGCCGCGCCGGCGGAGCTCGATCCCAAGGTGAAGAACGTGCTGCTGCACCTGCAGCTGCGCGGGGCGTCGTTCGCGCAGGATCTCGGTCGCGTCGCGGGTCTGGAGACGCGCGAGACGCTGGCCGCGCTCTGGGAGCTGTTCTGGGCCGGCCTCGTCACGCCCGACACCTTCAGTGCCATCGTGGCCGGGAGCGCGCCGCCGCGCGCGCCCCAGTCACCGTTGCCCGCACGCCGGCATCGTCGCGGGGCGCGACGGGCGCCGATCGCGCGCGGGCCGGTCATCGGACGCTGGAGCGCGCTGGCCGAGGAAGAGCCGCTGTCGCCCGAGGAGCGCAGCGAGGCGCAGGCCCAGCTGCTGCTGGCGCGCTACGGCATCCTCTCGCGCGAGCTGGCCCAGGGCGACTGGTCCACGCTGCGCCACACGCTGCTGCGCATGGAGTATGGCGGTGACGTCGTGCGCGGGTATTTCGTGGAAGGCCTGTCCGGCGAGCAGTATGCACTGCAGGAGGCGCTGACCGAGCTCGACGCCCCCGCGCGCCGCGCCGAGCCGCATGTGCTCGTGAACATCGCGGATCCCGCAAATCTATGGGGACGGACGTTGACGCTGACGCGTCTCGATGGTGTCCGCGCCGCCGCCGTGCGGATTCCGACCACCTGGCTGATCGTGCGTCAGGGTCGGCCGATCCTCCTCGTCGAGGGTCAGGGACGCTCGCTGACGCCGCTCGCGGGCTGGCAGGCCGTCGACTTCCCGGGCGCGATCCGTGCGCTCAGCTCCGCCGTCGAGCGGCCGCTGACGCTGCGGCCGGTGCGCCGGCTCGACGTGTTCGAGTGGGACGGCCGCCCCGTGCGCGAGAGCGAGGCCTTCGACCCGCTCGTCGCCGCGGGCTTCACCGTGGACGGCCCGCGGCTCACCCGCGACGGTTACCCCGGCCCGCGCTAACATTGCCTCCTGATCCAACGCCCAGGCCGCTGATGACCACCGTGGTCGGCAGCTATCCCCAGCCCGACTGGATCATCGATCGGCAATTGCTGTCCAAGGGTGTGCCGCGCGTGCGGGCGCGCGAGATGTGGCGGGTGCCGGAGGCCTTCCTCGAGCAGGCGCAGGACGACGCCACCATCGTGGCCATCCGGGACATGGAACGGGCCGGGATCGACATCGTCACCGACGGCGAGATCCGGCGGGAGAGCTACTCCAACCGATTCGCCACGGCGCTGGACGGCGTCGACGTGCAGCAGCCTGGCCGGATCCGCGACCGGGCCGGCCGCGAGACCGTCGTGCCCCGCGTGGTCGGTCGCATCCAGCGAAAGCGCGCCGTCGAGATCCGGGACATGCGGTTTCTCCGCCGCAACACCGATAGGCTGGCGAAGATGACGTTGCCCGGCCCCTTCACGCTGTGCCAGCAGGCGCAGAACGAGTTCTATCGCGACGCCGAGGAGATGGCGATGGACTTCGCCGCTGCCGTCAACGCCGAGGCCCGCGACCTCCAGGCGGCCGGCGCGGACGTCATCCAGCTGGACGAGCCGTGGCTGCGGAACGACCCCGAGGCCGCCGGCCGCTACGCCGTCCCCGCGATCAACCGGGCGCTGGCAGGCATCACCGTGCCGACCGCGCTGCACCTCTGCTTCGGATACGCAGCGGTCGTGAAGTCGCAGAAGCCGACCGGCTACTCATTCTTGCCGCAGCTCGCGGACACGATCGCCGTCCAGATCTCCATCGAGGCGGCCCAGCCACGCCTGGACCTCGGCGTCCTCGCCGACCTTTCGAACAAGACGATCGTCCTCGGTGTCCTCGACCTGGGCGACCCCGCCATCGAGACGCCGGACCAGGTGGCGGCGCGAATCCGGCACGTACTCGAGCCCGGCCCGGATTGCGGGATGAAATACCTCCCGCGTGATACCGCGTTCGGCAAGCTCTGCGCGCTCAGCGCGGCAGCACGCGAGGTCCGGTTGAAGCTTTAACGGCGGTACCATA
>Ga0075429_100005689_pt1 | contig 10750 bp, 16 predicted proteins | sample RhiMetdeltSRZDD3_FD_75295 | JGI IMG/M metagenome (GOLD analysis project Ga0075429, IMG submission 75295) | Populus rhizosphere microbial communities from Tennessee, USA - Rhizosphere MetaG P. deltoides SRZDD3 | ecosystem: Host-associated > Plants > Roots > Rhizosphere > Soil | place: USA...
GGACTCGATACCGTTCGCATTCGGAGCCCCGCACACCGAAGTCCTCGGGTACGTGGGGGACCAGGTGGCACTGTCGCTGCGAATGGTATCCACGGTCGGGAACATCAAGATAACCGTCCAGTTCTTCAATGACGACACCTACACCAACCCGATGTCCGAGCAATGCGTCTCAATGCTGGTGAACGAACCGGCCTCCATCACCATCCCGGTAGCCGGCGCCTTTGCACACGTACTCTTTGAGTCGAGCGTGTACCCGGCCGCCATGAGCGCGCAAGTCGGAACCTCGCCGACGGCCGGTGTCCATGACATGCCCAACTCGATTGACAATCAGATCATTTCGGGGATCGGCATCGCGGTCGGGGCCGGGGCCGTCAGCACCTTGAATGGCCTTCGGATATGGCCGGGACTCGCCACGTGGTCAGTGCAAGCCAGCCCGGCCACGTGGTCATGCTATTTGGTCAGCGTCGACTTTCTCGGAGTACAGCGGTACATCGACGCCATTACTCAGATAGCCACCGAACGCGACCGGGTGGTCATGCTCCCGCCAGCGCACATCCGTACCGTGTTCACCAACACGTCCGGGGTGGCCGGTGCCTATGACATCGGTGTCAACGGCCGCCCCGTCCTCCCTGGCCTCTGAGAGGGGCGTAGAGCCGTGCCCACGCTGTCACCCTCACTGAGGGTCCTCTTCGGCGAGATAGACGCCCGGTGGCCACACAGGGACCGCCGGACGGACGGCTGGTACCGCGACCCCCGGGTAGGGGTCAGCGTCGGCCACAACCCCGGGGCGCGTGGCCTGGTCCACGCCATCGACGTGGACCGGGACGGACTCGACCCCATGTACATCGTCAACCACATCACTAAGGTCGACGGATTGCTGTGGTACATCATCTGGAATCGCACCCTCTACAGCGACACCTACAACTGGGTGCCGCGCGCTTATACAGGCAGCAATCCGCACACCGACCATTTGCATATCGAGATCAGGCAGACGGTCGCGGCGGAAACGTACCTCGGCTATTGGGGGATATCTCTTCCCCCGGCGCAGCAAGGAATAGGGCCAGCGCCGGGGAGCGAATCCGGCGAGGCATCGTGGGATTACACACCGACGGTGCACGGCACGGCCGACCAGTTCCTAGCGGGTGGCAATGCGCTAGCGAATATGGCCACTTCGTTCAGGCAGTTACGCAGACTATAGGAGGACAGGGCAATGGGCGCTGGATGGCGAGTAGGAGTGCAACGGCAGTTTGACGAGCTGGTCGAGGACGGCCGGTTCGTTCCGACGATAGAGGTCCCGGTAGTGATGGACTCGGGAACACGGTTCACGTTGCGGGTGCCGGTATCCCGCTACTCCGCCGAGTACGTGCAGTCGCTTATCGAGGAGCGGGTGGCACACATGCTCGCGGTGGAAAGCCTGTAGCCGGACTGGGGCGCTTATCGACGGAAGGTGGTGAGGTCCCGTGGGGGACTGGCTACGGTCACTAATCGGCGCAGCGTCCGGGGGACTTCGCCGGCTAGCCGAGGACGTCTACAACAAGCTCGTCGGGCTCTGGAATCAGACCACCAACGTGTGGGCGCGCATCCGGGGCGGATGGTTGCGGCTCTACGCCATGGCCGCCTATTTCCTCGTGTGGGCCGGACAGTCCGCGCTGGAGGCCGCGCTCACCCTGCAATGGGTCATCACCATCCTGATACCCAACTTCGTCGGGGCACGTCTCGCGGAGTTGCGGGCATGGGCGGCCGGTATCGTCAACGCGGTGGAGGCACGCGCCAAGGCCGCGCTCAACGACCTCTTGCGGTGGACGCTGGGCCAGGTCAACAACGCACTGTCCATCCTGGACAGTGTCCGCCGATGGGCGCTCGATCGGGTGGCCGAGATCCGGGCAGTACTCAACCGGATCACTGGTCCCGTCGTCGACCTACTCACGGACCCGGCCCGGTTGGCGGAGTGGGTTGTCGGGGCGCTCTGGAGTCCACTGTGGAGACTGCTCTACAACCGCCGCGAGGCCATCGCGGAATGGTTCACCGCACGGTCCGTGAGCGCTACCCGATGGCTGGCCCGGGAGCTGGAATCGATCATAGTGAGGTTGTTCTGATGGCAGGCGATGAGGACGGTGGCACCCCGGTAGGCGGCACGGTGGGCGGCAGGATCGCAGCGCACATCGCGGCAGCCATGGCAGCCACCCGCGTCAAGATGGGACCACATCAGGCCGCGCTGGCACAGACCGTGCTGCGCGACTTCACCAACCACATATCCGACGAACTGCAAGGCGTACTCGGTCCACTGTGGAGAGAGGCCGCCGAGCGACCAGACACGCCGGACCATGTGCGGCCCTTGCTGACCGCGCTGGCCGAGGAGCGCGGGCAGGCGTGGGCGCTGGTCGCTGGTACCGCCACCGGGGCGGCCATGGGTGGCGGTCTGATGAACCTGTTGAGCAACGCACTCAACCCAGTGATCTTCCCCATCATCCAGTCCGCACCGCACAACGTACTGTCCCCCGACGTGGCGGCAGCCATGGACGTACGCGGCGTGGCGCGAGGCTTCGACCCGTTCTACGACAGTGGCGCCAACGGCATTGACCGGGATCGCTACGAAGCACTCCGGCGGATGGCCGAAGCGCAACCCACCACGGCCGAGACGCTGGACCTGCTCAACCGGGGCAGTATCGATGAGGCGACGGCCAGGGCCGTACTGCGCCGCGCCGGACACGCGCCCGACTCGATCGACCACGTGCTGTCCCTGCGCCGGATGCAACTGACTCCGGAGCAACTGGCCGCCATGTGGAACCGGTCCATTGTGGACACCGATGGCGGGGCGGCCATCGCGTCCCGGTGGGGAATGTCTAAAGAGGACTTCACCCGGTTGACTGAGTTGGGCGGCGAGCCCCTGCCGCCGGACATGCTCATGGCCGCGTACCGACGCGGCATCATCAATGAGGCCAGGCTCCAGCGCGGGATCGTCCAGGGACCGACACGAACCGAGTGGTTCGATGTCCTGCGGGACCTGCAATACATGCCGATGGGCACTCAGGACGCGCTGACCGCATGGGCGCAGGGACATCTGACGGACGACGAACTACGCACCATCACGAACATGAATGGCCTAATGCAGGAACACCTACCCGCACTTATGGAGGCCAGCGGCACGGCGCCGGGAATACAGTTCATGCTCGACGCGCTCAACCGTGGGGAAATGAGCGAGGCCGACGTTATCCAGGGCATCAAGGAATCGCGCCCCAAGAACAAATACATCGACCTCATCATGAGGATGCGGCACAACCTCATCCCGCAAGAGACCGCCCGAATGCTCTACCGGAAGGCAGTCATCACCCGCGAGGACTGCAAGACGATCCTCATCAAGCATGGATTCTCCGACGTGGACAGTGAGGCACTGCTGTCCGCGGAGTCAGTCGAGCGCACCGCAGACACGCGGGATCTCACCGTGGCGGAAGTGGTCCGGCTCTACGGGGTGCGCGCCATCACGCGGGACAATGCGGCGGCCTGGCTCGCCGACCTCGGGTACGAGACCGATGAGGCAGACTGGAAACTCCTGCTGGCCGACCTCGCCCGGACGGAGCGGTTTACATCGGCCGTCGTGACCCGACTGCGAACCGGGTACGTCGCGCGCCGCCTGGACGACGGTGCGGTCATCCAGGCGCTCGATCAGTTGCGCGTACCGCCGGACCAACGCGACGACTACATAGCCCTCTGGAGCCTGGAGCGCGACGTCACCACCAAGGGGTTGACGGTCGCGCAGATCACGGGTGCGGTAAAGAAGCTCGGCCGGGATCGAGAATGGGCCATGACGCAATTGCTCGGGCAGGGCTATTCCGAGGAGCACGCGGACATCGTGTTGGGGCTGGCCGGGATCGTCGCGTAGGGCGGTACGCTGGCAGGACCGAACCGACCGAAGGGAGCCACCATGACTCACGGGATGCCGCCACCGGCTGACACGCTCGCGGCGGCCGTCAAGCGGGGCAAGCAGCAGCGTACGGCCGCCGTGGAGGTCGCCGCCGCGTTGGCCGCCGAGCGCGACGGCCAGGCCGCCGCGACCGGCGCCACGACGACCACGGCCGGGACCGGGCCGGCCGCACCCCGGGCGACGTGACCCATGGTGCGTGTCGTGTCCACAGTGGACAATCTGGATGGCACGTCCACCGTGACCATCGAGACCGACGCGCGCAACCGTGCGGCCGTCGTCATGTACAACAATCTCCTCCGGCACGATGCGCACCCGGGCATGCTGGAGGTCGCCGGACGGCAGGCAGACGAGCGAGCCAGGGTGATCGGGCGGCCGTCCGCCAACTTCGGAGAGGGGTGAGTGTCCACAGTGGTCAGTTACCTTGACCTGAACAAGGAGACAGTCTGGCGCGACGAGAGGACCCCGGACAGCCTACTGGCGCTGGCGTCCCAACTGGTACGCCACTTCGGCATCCCGGCCAGCGCGGTCGGGACGCGCGGCGACAACAACCACCTATCGGGGTACCACCGGTCACGTCGATGGATCCGCGAGTCCATCTACTGCACTGACCGCCGCTACTCCGTGACCCGCACTCCGGGGAACGTCTCGGGCGGGGACGGCAACCACGTCGCCGCGCTCGATCTGAGCCTACCCACCACCCAACTGATGACCGTGTGCCGCCGGCTGGACGCGGCTGTCCGAAGTGGACAGTTGGAGAAAGTCACGGAGTGGTACGGCAACGTCAACGGTGACCAACGGGTCGACGGGTATGACAACATCGCCAACGTACTGTCCACTTCGGACAGTAGCCATCTGACCCACCTGCACCTGAGTTTCGACCGGGGGCGGGTGTCCGAGGACCACGGCGACGTGTTCGCCATCCTGACGGGAGTAACGCACGTGACGATTCCGGACGCTGACCTCATCGCCATTGCCACGTCCGTACAGCAAAACGGTCCCGCCCCGGCCGGCCCCAAGGGTCCGGGCTACAACCTGATGGACCACATCCTGTACACGGAGAAGGACGTCGCGGCGCTGGTGTCCACAGTGGACGCACTCCGGGTGGCCGTGATCGCACTGACAGAACGGCCGGTACTCGACCCGCTCGCGTTCGCCACGGCACTGGTCCACGATGAGGGGGCAATGGAGATCATCGGCCAGGCGGTCGCCGCACGGGTCGGGATCATCCCCACGGCCGAAGAGATCAGCCGTGGGGTGTGGCGCACCCTGGCCGGGTACGTTCCCCCGGCCAGTGGACAGTAGGTAGGTGTGTCCACAGTGGACAACCCGACAGCGGGCATGCCTAAGGCTCAGCGCTATCTGCTCGTGTGGCAGGCGTTCGTCACGTTCTGCATGACACTCACGGCCGGAGCGATCCTGTCGGACATCATCACGGCCCGATGGGGCGGCCTCGCCGCGCTGACCTCCGCCGCGCTGAACGCAGCCACTACCACCTACGTGGCCGGGTCGAGGTCCATCGATGGACGCAACGCGGGCACACCCGCCCCGGGGTAGGCTGCCTGCATGGACACCCCCCGACCCTGGCGTGCGCACCTTGGGGGTACGGCGCGCCCGGTCGGGGGGTGTTCCTGTAGGGGGGGGTACTCGGGTACGCTGCGCCCATTCGTGCACCTACCCCCAAGGAGTGTGATCATGGACGAAGATCGAATCGCGCCCGCAGTGCCGGAGCAGCCGGCCGCCGCGACGGACGACGAGTACCCCCTCCAGGACGGCACGCACGCCCCGGCCGACTACGGGTCGATGATCGAGGAGCACACGGACGCGCTGCGCTCATGGACCCGGGAGTGGATCAACGGCTCGCCGTTGATGTGTCGGGACCACTGGCGTACCGCGCTGGCCATCACGGCGGACGCCATGGACGTGCCAGAGCCGACCGGCGAGAGTATCCAGGCGCTCTCTGACCGGCTGGTGATGGCTGGCCTAGACGTGGCCTGGCACATGGCGCTCTTGACCGCCAGCGGGGCACGTGCGGGTCGCACGGACGGGGATGCCTACTACCGGACCTCCGTGCACATGGGCAACTTCGTTCTCGGGCCGGTCATCGCCCGGATGATCGATCCACAACCCCTCACCCCGGAGTTGATCTGGTCGAGCCGGGCCGTGATCGTCGAGTGCATCGGCCCGGAGTGGATCAACCTCATTGCCGGGGCGGATGCCGCCATGAACGGGATGGGGTTCACTGCGGTCGACGTACGCGCACTGCTTGGCGAGTGACGCCGTGCGCCGCACGTCGGCCGGGATCAGCCGGACCCCATTCGAGATCATCGGCGAGTACCGGCCGGACGCGGTGCACCGAGACCGGTGGCTGGTGTGCACACGGTCCACATTGGACGAAGCGCTCACCGTGGCGCGCACGCATTCGCTGGCCTGGTCACGGCTGATCGGAGGTCAGCGTTCACCGCTGGCATGGTTCGTCATCGACGCTCGCGACATGAGCGTGCACTACCCGGATCGTCGTATCTAGCAAGGGAGCCAACATGAGCAGGACGCAAGCCAAGTCGGCCCGCGAGTCCGTGCTAGGCGAGGCAGACGGGGCCGAGCTGGTAGCCGGCCGGGAGCCATGGGAGGACCAGGCAGAGGGGATCGCCACGGCCACGACACCCGCCGAGGTCGTGCCCGCGTCCACGGCGGTCCACGGTGGACAGGTCGTTGGCGAGTCGGCTCAGCCGGTCCCGTTCGACCTGGCCCGGTACGGGCCGGCCGCCCGGAACCTGATCGGCTACATCGCCGAGAAAGCCAAGATGACCGAGGACGAGGATGTGGTGATCGCCGAGCAGGTCGCCGCGCAGATCCTCGGTGCCGAGACTGCGGACGACATCCTGGACCCGTTCGGCACCATCAAGGGCCAGGAGCTGCTGGGCCGCAACCTCGCGGTATTCGGGTGCCGGTTCCTGGACACGGACTTCATGCAGGGCTTTCCGTGGTTCGTGGTGGCCGATGTGGAGGATCCGACCACGGGTAAACACTTCCCGGTCACCATGGGCGGCCAGCGCGTGGTGATGCAGTTCGCGGGTCTGCACCGGTTGGGGGAGTGGCCTCAGGTGATGACCCTGTTGCGCGCGGATAAGCCGACGCGCAAGGGGTTCTACCCGTTGCGCCTGGAGCGCCCGCGCGTGTAGGCGAGCCGCTGGAGTCCAACCGCCCGGGGGGTGTGCATGTGGCCTGCGCCGCGTACACCCTCCGGGCGGCCCCGTATCGCCACCCCCTGGAGTGTCCACAGTGGAGTTTGTCTGGCTCATCGTGTTCGGGATCGCGTGGATCCTGTCGACTGAACGACCTGGGCGGCAACCGTGACCATGCCCGCCCCGCACCTCGGTCGTAATCGCTACGTGTTGGTCATCTACCAGTCTGACAACATCGCGGCGACAGACCGCCGCAACGTCGCGGCGGCACACTTGGAGGCCGCCGAATGGCAGGCGAAACGGTGGCTCCAGGCCGCTCGTGTCCTGCGCCCCGCACGTACCGCGTGGAACCGGTGGAGGGTGGAGGCCACCGACCTCCCGCACCATTCGGACCGCACGCTGGCGTACGGCACTTACGACCGTACACAGTGGACGATCCGGGCGCGCGACACAAAGGACGTGCCACGTGGCGGCCGGTGAGTTCCCACTGTGGGCGGCCATCCGCACCATCAAGGAAGGGCTCTCCGGCCGCGCCGGACTCGCGGCCTACCGGTCCGGTGGCGGCTCGATCCGGGACGCGACATGGTTCCGGCTCATCGGCGAGGCCAGGCGGTCGCTGTCCGACGCCATCGCCGAAGTCACCCGGCCGCTGTCTCGCCGCCCGGCAGGGACCGAGGTCACCCGGATGACCACCCGCACCGCCACGGGGTTCATCCAACAGGTCGACATCTTCGTGCGAGACCGCGCCACCGGACTGATCGAGTCCCGGCCGCACTCCATCCGCACCGACGTCCTCCTCACCCGACGCGCGGCCGTCAGGGACGCCGTGGGGCTATTCCAGGACGCCATTGACACCAACCCCGACGTGTATGACGAAGAGGTGCTAGGCGCGGCCTACGTCGGGACCTACGAACTGATCCCGGAAGGGTGACCCCATGAGTTCGCGCGACATCCCCAACTGGCCCGTGGAGGCCGCACAAGACCTTGACGGCCGCATCAATATCCTTTGTGGACGGTGCGGCAATCCGATCATCAGTAGCGACGCACTCGGTCAGCGTGGACGGTTCACCGCCGGTGAGCTGGACGTGGCCATCACGATGCACCTGGAGTACGTGACCCATGGACGCGAAGGGGGCGCGTGATGACACGCCGGCGTATCGCGACGATGGCCCTGGACGCGCTTGTGTGGTCCTGCCTACTGGCCGTCGTACTGATCGCGTGGTCCACATGGGAGCGGTGACAGCGTCCACAGTGGACGAACGGGCATGGCACTACCTACGCCCGAACGAGTCGACCCGCATGCCCCGGCGGCATGTGTTCCTGGACACCGAGGCGCGTCGGGTGCGCGCGGGCGGCCAGGAGGTGCAACGGTGGCGTCTGGCCGTGGCGACCTACCGGGCTGCCCCCAAGCGTGGGCGGGTCGTGGAGTCCACTGTGGAGTATCGGGAGCCGGGAGCACTGTGGGCGGACGTGACGGACTACGCCAAGTCCGGCGCGCGGACCGTCGTGTGGGCGCACAACCTCGCGTACGACACTCGCATCGGGCAGGCGTTCACCATCTTGCCCTCGCTCGGGTGGGACCTCGTGGCGCACAACTTGACGTCCCGGGGTATGTGGCTGGTGTGGCGACGGGACAAGGCGACCGTGGTGATGGTCGACTCCGCATCGGTATTCCCGACGTCGGTGGCGCAACTGGCTAAGTCGTTCATGTCCACAAAGGACGATGACCTACCGGCTGAGGACGATGAGGCGGGATGGTGGGCGCGGTGTCACCGTGATGTGGAGATCTTGCGCGCGGCCGTGGTCGCCTACCTTGCATGGCTGGAGGCGGACGACCTTGGTAACTGGCAGTTCACTGGGGCGGGTCAGTCGTGGGCGGCCTTCCGGCACCGGTTCCTGACCCATCGCATGCTGATCCATGCGGACATGGACGCGTTGGAGGCGGAGCGGCGCGCGATGTGGACGGGGCGCTGTGAGGCTTACTGGCACGGCACGACGCACGGCGGCCGGATCGATGAGTGGGACCTGTCGTTGGCATATCCGCGCATCGCTGCGACCCATGACGTACCGACGCAGTTGGTGGGGCCGGTCACTGGCGCGGCCGTCCTCGGTCGGTGGCTGCGGGAGCCGGGGTACGCGGTCCTGGCTGAGGTCCACGTGCGGACCGAGGTCGCGTGCGTGCCCACGCTGCATGAGGGGCGGATCATCTGGCCCGTGGGGGAGTTCGCCACCACCTTGTGGGATCCGGAGTTGCGTCTCCTCCAGGACGTGGGCGCGACGTTCACGGTCGGTCGGGCGTGGCTCTACCGTTCCGCCCCGGCGCTGCAAGAGTGGGCGGAGTGGGTGATCGGCCAGCTGGGCGCCCCGGACGACGTTGTGCCCGCGTGGCGCAAGACGATCCTTAAGCACTGGAGCCGCGCACTGATCGGACGCTTCGGCATGACGTACCGGGCGTGGGAGCCGTGGGCGGATACGGTGCGGCCTGACTGTCGACAGTGGACATGCCACGACGTGGACACCGGGGAGTCGTATGAGCTGGTTCAGTTGGGGCGCACCGTCTGGCGCCAGACTGGTACCGAGGAGTCCGGCGAGTCCATGCCGATGGTTACCGGGTGGGTGATGTCGCGGTGTCGGGTGTTGCTCCATCATCTGCGGGAGCGTTCGGGGGCGCGGCGTGTGCTCTACGTCGACACGGACTCGTTGCTCACGGCGGGCCGTGCGCACCGGGTGATGGAGGAGTTGGCCGCCGCCGTGCCGGAGGTCGGGTTGCGGCTCAAGCAGTCGTGGGACCGGGTGACGATCCTTGGGCCCCGGCAGTTGATCACTGGCCAGCGGGTGCGGGTGGCCGGGGTGCCGGTCAAGGCCGCGCGCCTGGCTGATGGCCGGTTGCACGGGGAGGTGTGGGAGTCCCTGCCGAAGGCCGTTCGGGAGCGGCGTACCGGGGAGGTACGTATCACCCAAAGGGCATGGAAGGTGCGCGGAAAGGACAGCCGGCGGGATCCGGGGCCGGACGGCTGGACTGTGCCACGGCGCGTGGGCGCCCCTGTGTGACCATGGGACATGATCAGCGCCCCCCTGGTGTGATGACCAGGGGGGCGCTGTGATCTTGGCTCAGAATCGCGTACAGCCGGTTGCGGGGGGCCGGCCGGCCGCTAGCGGCCGTGGCGTGGCTGGTGTCCCCGCTCCCGGCTGAGCCGAGCTCGGATGGCGTCGACGACACCGCCGAGCACTCCGGCCGGGAGGTTGTGCCGGCCAGCCGGCTGGTCGGTACGCCCATGCCGCGCCGTGGTGGCGTTGCGGTGCGCTCCCGGTTGCTTGCTGCGCCTGCCCATGTCGTGCCCTCTCTCTACTGTGGACGGTCTACTGTGGATGGTTCAGGGGTTGAGTTTGGCCACCCGGGCGCGCAGCGACGTCGGCAGATCCTGGCCGGTGCGGGAGTAGTACGCGGCCATCGCTAGCGCGGTGTCGTCCGGCATGGTGTCGAACGTGGATGCGACCAGTTGGTAGTACCCCGCTCCGCCGAGCGTGGCGATGACCAGGCCGGCCGAGATGGCGCGCTTCACAGCCGCGTACCCGTTGTCGACGCTGCTGTTCATGGTGATTGCGAGTGCGGTCTGCCGCTTGCTGGTACGTGGGTTGGCCGTCA
>Ga0075429_100005697_pt1 | contig 10743 bp, 7 predicted proteins | sample RhiMetdeltSRZDD3_FD_75295 | JGI IMG/M metagenome (GOLD analysis project Ga0075429, IMG submission 75295) | Populus rhizosphere microbial communities from Tennessee, USA - Rhizosphere MetaG P. deltoides SRZDD3 | ecosystem: Host-associated > Plants > Roots > Rhizosphere > Soil | place: USA...
TCGGCGATCGCCCCGATGTGATGGCCCACCTCGCTGTGCTGTTGCAGCACCCACGACGCCTTGATGTACTTTTCCGCCGAATCGAGATCGCCCTTCTGATAGTAGACCCAGCCAAGCGTGTCCCAGTACGCAGCCAGCGAAGCGACGTTCTGCAAATCCTCAATCGTTAGGTTCCCGACTTCGATATTGCGCAGACTCGACGCCACCGTCGTAACCGCCGACTCCGAATACTGCAATGCCTTCTCGAGTTGCGCAGCGTCAACCCTGCCGTCAAATGCAAGATAGTAAGCGACGTTATTCAGAACGAGCGGCGTGCGCGAGAGCTTCACCGCCTCTTCAAACGCATCGATCGCCTTCTTCGACTCTCCCATGCTGAGATAAGCGCGCCCGAGACTGACGTAAAGTATCTCGCGATCGGGTGAGATGGAGAGCGCGCGTTCGAGCGCCGGAACCGCGTCTTTGTATTTGCGCGACTCGACGAGCATCTGTCCGAGACTGGCGTGGGCCGTTTGGTCCAACGGCGTCACTTCGATCTGTTTGCGATAAGCTTCTTCAGCCTTCGCGTAGTCCTGCTGCCGCCAGTAGACGCTGCCGAGCATGTTGTAAGCGTAGTCTTCGAACGGATTGATCTTAGTTTGCTCGGTCAACACTGCAATGGCTTCGTCAAACTTGCGCTGCTGCGTCAGCACGTAACCGAGGTTGCGTCTGACGGTCTTGTGCTTAGGCTCTTTTTCGACGACGCGTTTGAGCAGTTGTTCGGCGATGGGGAAGTTTCCGTTCCTGATCGCCGCCTGCGACGCCTGGATCAGATCGTCAGTTTTGACTGAATCCGGAATCGCGGGCGTGCCGGCAATTTCCGTCTCCAGCGAAAGCGTTTGCGCTGCGTCTGAACGCACTGCCGCTACAAACGCCTGGTAGTCCTGCAAACGCTCGGCCGGCAGTTCGCGTTGTCGCATGCGCAGGGTGCGCTTGCCAATGAGCGTTTGTCCTTCGAGTTTGTAGTCGGCGGCGTACTCGCCGTAATCGCGTGCTACTTTCAACGGCAGCGGCAGCCGCGTTTGGTACTTCGCGGGCACGGTCAGTTTGAGGTTGTAGGCGATATCGATCGGCGGCCCGAGCTCCAGCGGCTTCTTGCTCTTCGTTGAGCGGCCTGCGAAGTTGTTGAGGCTGAACGGCGGAAACGGAAGCGGCAGCTTCAACTTCTTCGTGGACCAATCGAGAAAATCTTTGCGCGTGACGTTGAACTCGACTTCGAAAGGTTTGTCGAGATCGGCGGGGTCCGTCGTCTTGATGTCGGTAACTTCTCCCGGAATGCCGCTGGCCATGCCGAGGTAGAAGCCGAGGTTCTTCCAATCGCTCTTCGGGGTGCGGCGAAACATGAAGCGCATGTACATCTCGGAGTCGCCGCGCAGGACGAGACGTCCGTGCGCCGTAACCTTGCCGAGATCGTCAACCGTGCCTTCCACCGTCACCAACTCGGAAGAAGGAAACGGCGGCTCAGCGGGCGTAGTCTCCAGGCGCGCAGGTCCGGCCGTCGGCACCATCAACGCTTGCTTGTTGCGCAGACGCGGCGATAACAATCCGGCAGGGGCAACTTCAGCGGTCGTGTCGGCCCAAAGCGTTTCGTTGCCGTTGCCTAAAGGAATCGCACTGATGACGTGATCGAACTGGCCCGGCGACGGAATGTCGACGTCGAGTTTGCGCGCGGAGTTAATCAAAACGGGATACGCGCGCAGTCCGGTGGCGGCGAGCATCGAAGCGAGCAGCGTGTGTTTGTCTTTGCAGTCGCCGTACTGATTGCTCATCACGTCAGTCGCGGCGTGCGGTTGATAACGACCCTGGCCCAGCGACAAGCTGACGTAACGAAAGTTCTTGGCGACGTATTCATAAAGCGCCGTGACCTTTTCTTTTTCAGTCGCGCGCCCGCGGATCACTTCTTCTGCTTTGATTTTGATCTTCTCGTCGGGAACGACGCGATCACGCTGCAACGCGGAGTACCACTGTCCCACCTCGTCCCAGCTCTGAAACGTCGTTAGCTGTACGTGCGGACGGATCTCCTCCGGATCGCGTTCTTCTGTTTCTTCGTCTTCGCTTTTATCCTTCTCTTTTTCGTCGTCGTCGGAATCGCGTTTGAGCTTCGCTTTTTTCCAGGTGTAAACGCGGCGGTCGGTCTGATCTTTGATCGCGGGTTCATAACCTGATTCGGTTTTCAGTTTGATCTTACTGGCGGCGGGAATGTTCACGGTCAACTCGTCGTTGAGAACGATCGGACCTCGGGTGACGAAATCGTGTTCCACCCAGAAGTGGTTCTGGGCCAGCGGCGTGTGCATGTTCCAAACCAGGTGATACTCGAGCAAATCGCCGGGCCGCAGACCGGGAACGGTGATGTGCTTTTGCCTGAGGTCAGTGTAAATCGGAGCTTCGCGGGCGAGCGGGGCTGACAGATCCTGGATGTCGGCAGTCGTGGCGTTAACGACGGTGCCATCGGCCTTGCGCACGCGCACGTAATCCATGTCGAGTTTTTCATTCGCGGAGCTGTACGGGAAGATCAGTTGTCCAAAACGTTCGACGCCGGCATCGCTTTGAACTCTTACGCGCAGATTCAGTTCACGTTGGCCCGTGCCGTCGCGCTCGAAGCGGTACGTAGTTGACAACTGTTCGATAACGACAGCTTCCTGCGAATAGTCGTCCGCTTTCGCAGCCTGCGGCGCGGCGGGCGTTTTCTTCTCGGCGCTTTGCGCTTGAACTGATCTGAAAGGCGCGGCAAAGAGAAATGAAGAAGCTACAACTAAAGCAATGATCTGGGCATTGCGGGGGGAAAACATCGATTGATTCTCCTATTGTTAACCTGAGGAATCGGCGCTGGGTGCCAGTCTACAAGAACGCTCACGGCCATGTAAACACGCACCTTTCTGAAACGCTTAACATTAGACGCGCAAGAACAAGCCTGGTTCCATATTCAAGCCACAGGCACTGGGCCACGAGTAATGAAATTTTGGTACCGCTTCAGTTTGAAAACTAGAAGCGCCTGCCTGGCAGAACAAGTCCGGAAGGGGGCAACGCCCCCGCCGTCGATGCTGCGGGGGCGCGCTACGCTTGCCCCCTTCCTGACCTGTTCTTGATTTCGGAAGGGCCAAACTGAACCAGTACTAAGACGTTCTCTCCCTTGCCCTAAACAGGGTGAGGAGAGTATTCTTGCCCGTGAAATACGGTTTTTCTCGCCCCTGATTTAGAAAATCAAAAACCGGACAGTCTAACTGTACCCCCGGAAGGCGTCAGCATGAGTCTCGACGGGTTCGAGTACTTACTGGGAGCTTACTATGAAAAGGTTTTCTGTTTTCCTGCTGCTCCTCTCGCTGCTTTCGACGGTCACGAGTGTCGGTTTGGGACAAGGGCGGCCCAGGCGCGTCGGCGACAAGGCCAGCGCTCCGCAAACCACATCTCCTACGTCGCAGAGTTCGACTGAAACGGAACCTGCCGCGCGGCCGGCGAAGCCGCCGGTGTTAGGCGGCGCGAACTATCCCAACAACCGGCAGCCTGAGCCGCGGGCACAGGAGACGCCGGCCGGGCCTGAAGAAGTCGACGCGGGTGACATCATTCGCGTCAACACCACCCTCGTAACGGTTCCCGTCACCGCGATGGATCGCGATGGACGCTACGTCCCCAATCTGCAAAAGGAAGACTTTCGTATCTGGGAAGACGGCGTCGAACAACAGGTCGCGTTCTTTGCTTCGGTCGACAAACCGTTCTCGGTCGTATTGATGCTCGACGTCAGCCCGTCCACGCAGTTCCGTCTGGAAGACATTCAGGACGCGGCGATCAGCTTCGTCAACCAACTGCGCCCCGACGACCGAGTGATGGTCGTCTCGTTCAGCGAAAACATCAAAGTACTCAGTGAGTTCACCACCGACCGCTCGCAACTGCAACGCGCGATCTACCGCGCCAAGACTGCGAGCGGCACCAGCCTCTACGACGCAGTGCACGACGTAATCAACAAACATCTGGGCCGTGTATCGGGACGAAAAGCAGTCGTGCTGTTCACCGACGGCGTTGATACAACGAGCGAGCACGCGAGTTACGAGAGCACTGTGATGGACGTGCAGGAGCTCGACGCGTTGATCTATCCCGTGCAGTACAACACCGCCATGGATATGGGCCAGGTGGTCGTGGCGCCACAGGTGACGATCGACGTCTTCGGACAGATTCTCGGCGGCATCTTCGGCGGCGGCAGAGGCGGCCGTCGAGGAGGTTACCCTGGTGGCGGAGGCTATCCGCGTCCACGCGGAACAGCCCGCGGTGATTATGAGGTGGGCGCCCGCTATCTCGTGGAGCTGGCAAACAGCACCGGCGGACGCGAATACAGGGCTGACTCGCTGCAAAACATGTCGGCGGCGTTTGCAAACGTTGCCGAAGAGCTCAGGCGCCAGTACAGCATCGGCTACTATCCGAAACGCGCGCCCGAAGCAGGTCAGCGACGGATGATCAGAGTGCGCGCCAATCAGCCAAACCTCGCTGTCCGTTCGCGTGACAGTTACATCTTCAATCCTTCGGGAGCGGCTCCCGTCGACAACGCCGCGCAATCGAAGCCGCCCGTGTTGCGCAAGTTGAAGGAGTCTTCGGAGAACTTCCGATAGTTGTTATTCACTGACTGGAATTGACCTCGCGATCAATTCCGACGACGCAGATTCAACGGCGGGGAGCACCACAGTCAAAACTGCCCCGCCGTTTTCGCGATTACCCGCCGATACGATCCCGCCGTGCAATTCAACAAGGTGACGCACGATCGCCAGGCCCAATCCGAGCCCGCCGTGTTTACGCGTACTCGAACCATCCGCCTGCGTGAACCGTTCAAAGATCCGCGGCAGAAACTCCGGCGGAATGCCCGGTCCTGAATCCTCGATCCTGATCTCGGCCAACGAACCTTTCCGCCGCAGGTACACATCGACTACGCCTTGTTGCGGCGTAAACTTCACCGCGTTCGCGAGCAGGTTCCACAACACCTGCTGCAATCTCTCGACGTCAGCTCTCACGATCGAATCGGCCGCGTCGAAATGCAGCCGCAAATCGATCTCCTTCGCCTCCGCCGCCGGGCGGATACCGTCAACGGCGGCATGGATCACGAGCAACAGATCGACGCGCTGCGTGTTGATTCTCAACTTCCCGGTGATGATCCGCGACACGTCGAGCAGGTCTTCAATGATTTGCCGCTGCGCGGACGCGTTTCGTTCGATGACTTCGATCGCGTGCGCTGTCCCTTCTTTGTCGAGCTGGCCCGTGCGCATGAGGCGCGACCATCCGACGACAGCGTTCAATGGCGTCCGCAGTTCGTGCGAAACAGTCGCGAGAAACTCTTCCTTCAAACGGCTCGCTTCCTCGGCGTCCTGGCGCGCCTGGCTCTCGCGCAGCAAAAGATCCGCACGCTCGATCTCCGCCTGCACAGCGGCGGTGATGTCCATCGTGACGCCCCGCATCCCGACTGGCCCAGTCTCGTCGCAGACGACCACCGACTGCGCTTCGACCCAGATCTCACGGCCGTCGTTGTGTAGCCAGCGGAACCGGCTGGATCCGCCTTTTCCGGACGCGAAGATCGCAGCCGCCTCGCGCGCTGCGCGCTCCCTGTCGTCGGGATGAACGATCGACAACCAAAAGTTCGGAGTGGATAACCACTCGTTTTGGCTATATCCGACCATCTTTTCAACGTGACTGCTGACGAAGTCGATTCGCTGGTTTGCCGCGTCAGGCTTGCCCCACGCTTCCCAAACGACGCCCGGAACGTGCGCGACTATGTCTTCGATACGGCGCCGGTGCAGTTCGAGCTCCGATCCGAGTTTGTCCTTGGCGGCCTCGGCTCGCTGCCGCTCATTCGTTACCGCGGCGATCACGAGCGTCATCAACGTGCTGGTCCCAACAAAAGAAATCAACAGGATCAACGAGAGGTTCGGGCTGGCGACTGCGAATGGTCCATAACCGTGCCTCGCGCCCCATAACGCCACGCCGGCCATCAACACGATCGCGCTCGTAACGATTCGCAAGTCAAACTTGAGCGCCGCCCACAGCAGGAACGGGAAACAAAGGTACGACAACGAGTAAGTCTTGATCGGTCCGGGAAACCAACCGCCAAACACGATCATGACGACGAGGAAGTGCAGCACCAGCAGCGAGGCCATTTCGGGCCAGTCGCGCGGTTCGAACCTACGTCGCGAGCCCCACGACAGCACCAACGGCGTAACGATCAGCGCGCCGAAACCATCGCCAACCCACCACGTCAACCACAACGGCCAGAACCCGTTCCACGCCGCGGCGCCGCCAAGACACAAACTGAAACTTCCGATGGTCGCGCTCACGATCGGCGCCAACACAGTCGCGCAGGCAACGAACCGCATGACGTCCCCAACGGAGTTGAGCGAGTCTCGCCAGCGCGCCAACCTCTGCAACAACCACCAGGCAGCGAGCGCCTCCAGTGTGTTTCCCGTTGCGATGCCGAGGGCTGATCCGAAGGGAATTTCGGTGAGAGCGTTTACCGCGAGCGCGCCGATGAAGATTCCCGGCCATAACCGGCGTCCGAAGATCAAAAGCGCGCCGATCGCGATGCCCGTCGGCGGCCAAACAGGCGTGACGTTCTTATGAAGTGATGCGAGCGACAGACCCAGCTTTGCGGCAGCGAAGTAGACAACGGCCAGCAGCAGAATCTGGGCAATCAGGGGAATGGGGGCTCGCTTCATGTGTTAGTTCCGCGAACACGGATTCTAACGCCAGACAGAAAAAAGCGCGGCGGTTTTTGCCGTCCGCCGCGCCAACTATACCCACAGGAGGAAAGGGGTATTCAACGGCGGCAGTATAGTGGATTCTGCCCTGCACTGGCAATGTTTGGGGGCGTACCGGGCACCCCTTCTCTATCTCGAAACGGACACCGAATAATGTCTAATAACTGTTATTTGCGGCTCCCTCGCAAACCTACATCCTGTGCGTCCCGGACAGCGCCGATTATGCTAAAATCGGCGGCATTCCCCTCGGATAACGGCACATCCTGGCCTCGGCAGCCCGCAGCAGTCCGCTCCCCTTCGAGCGCTTAAAGCCACGATACTTGAGAGAGACTTATGGCAACGCACGATGCCTTATTTGGTTCTGCCGCACGTTGGACGGGGCCGCGTACGATCGGCGTCGTTCTCACCGGCGCGCTGGACGGATAGCGGTGCGCACGTCATGATTACGTCATGGTGGTCAGCGCCTCCGATTTCACAATCCAGGCGGTGAATCCGGGCTATGCCTTGTTGTTGGGAAAACAAAACGTGATTGGACAACCGGTCGCCGACTTCTTCAGCGGCGATGATCTTGACAAGCTGATTGCGGTCCTGCGCGAAGTGGTGGAAAAGGGTAAACCGATAACGACCGAGCCGATGGCAGTGAGGGCGATCAGAGATGGAGAGCACTCAGAAGATCTATACATTCATAGTGTAATTCCCATACTCCGGTCGCAGGAAGGCTCGATCGAACGCTTATTCATTTACACTGAGAAGGCCTAATTTCTTCGGGGGGAGAGAAAAGCTGGTCCAAGTCTTTACTCCTTCGAACTCGGCCTTCAGAACCGAATAACACTCGCACACCGCTTGTTCCAGTCCCTCTCGATCCTTGATGTGAAGTTGTCCGCGCCGATACTCGATCGCGCCGATTGATTGCAACGTTCCGGCGGCTACCGTCACTCCGGCCCGCCTGGCGCCGAGCCTCGAAGCAATCGCCTCTTGAGTTAACTTGAGATTCTCTCCGCCGGCTCGATCATGGACCATCAATAGCCAGCAGGCCAGTCGTTCGAGCACCGTGTGGCGGGCGTTGCAAACAGCGCGTTGGGAAATCTGCGTGATCAGCGACCCGTAACTTCGCATGATGTATTTGAGCGCAGTCCCGTTAGAGACAAAGAGTTGATCGAGCGCGCCTTTATTCACCCGCGCCAGCGAACCGCCAATACACATCCTGGTCCAATGCCGCGCCGCGCCGCCACCAAGAAGCGCCGAAAGTCCTAACACACCTTCATTTCCAACCATCGAAATCTCGATGGTCGTGCCGTCTTCCATGATAGCCAGAGATGAAACGATCGAGTCGAGCGGAAAGAACAGGTCGTCGATCTGATCGCCGTACTCATAAATGATGTCGTTGAATCCCAATCTCACCACGCGAATCTGAGATGACAGTGACCCGGAATCGCTGGCAAGCAGACGGTTCAATAACTTGTTTGGGGTGGATGGAGCTGAGAGACGCGATCCTTGCAGTGCCTTGTCCGGCAAAAAAATTTGAGACACTTTGGATCCCTCCTGAATTGGGATACTTAAAGGGTAAGGGGTCAGGGGGTCGTTCCGCACACTTGACTAACATTGGCCAGTCAGCGGCATTTTATACCTTCCGTTCTGATTCGTACATAGGAGGATCCCCCACCCCCCAAAACAACGGATAAGGACGTTTAAACGCTGGAATTAAAAATAAATTAGAGTGTTCGCTCGCGTACTGACCGGCCTTAGTGGCGAGCGTATTTTTGCCTCCACACACGACAAGCAGGGTGGCCGCGGTCGTTGTATCCTTCCCGACTGACCTTGAGAAATATACAACGGCCCGGCCTAAATTCCTTTGGTACAATCCATGGCAATCAATGCTTTGTACGGTCCCAGGGTGAGGAATCAAGGCCTTCGCGTCGAGCCCAGACTAGCCATGCAAGTAAAAAACCCCCGCGTCCTGTACATCGAGGATCACGAGGATACCCGCGAGCTCGTGACTTTGCTGCTCGGTCAGAAGAGTTTTGACGTCGTTACCGGCGGCACGATCGAGACCGGGATCGCCCTGGCCAGGGCTCAGGAGTTTGATTTGTACCTTCTCGACTCCTGGTTGCCGGACGGCTCAGGACTGGATCTCTGCCAGCGCATACGCGAGTTCGACCAAACGACGCCGATTCTCTTTTACTCCGCCGCTGCTTATGCCGCCGACCACGAAATGGCGCTGCGATGTGGAGCGCAAGCTTACCTGATCAAGCCCAGCGCGCCGTCCGAGTTGTGTAGGCTGGTGGCGGAGTTGATTGAGGAATCGCAGCACGCCGTGCGGCAAACTGCTGCTCACTAAACCTGGTGGGCGATCAATTCTTCGGTCGTGCGCGGCCGGTAGATACTCCATAGAATCATTCCCGATATCCACAGCGTCGCAGCCGTCAGCGCCGTCAAGACAAGCCAGAACGACCAGTACGACCCAAACGTGCGCTCCCAACCGGACGGAATCGCGTGCGCCATATTCACATTGAACGCAGCCGGTGCAACAAACCGCGCGACTAATTGAACGATCAAGTACCAGCCAAACGCGTAACGCCACGAAATCCGATCCATGCGGTATCGTTTCAACGCCATCAGCGACACCACGAGCCCGCCGATGTGATCCAGCGCCGACGTCAGAAACAGGCCCCACGGCAGCACGACATAGACAAACCAGATGATCAATCCCGGGATCATCCAGATCGCCGAGAGACGTATCAACACCGGCTTATCAAGAAACAAACCGAGCGCGAGCACGAGACTGCCGACGTTGCACATCCACAGCATGTGCCCGAGTTCGTTAATGCGCCAGTAATGAATCGCCTGACCCAGGAAAAAAATCAACGGCAGGACGCCGAGTGTTCGGTAAGGGATACGCGCGATCAGCGTTTTCACGGATAAGCAGCATAACATCACGCGCAAAAAAACAAACCCTTATCTTGACAACGGCGGATCTCAAATCCAGACTAAGCGCATTCGATCATGAGTTCTCTGGAAGACCTCCTCGCAAAATCGATCCCCGAACTCAACAAGCTCTTCGTCGAGCGCCGCCGTCCTGTACCTAAAGGATTACTTGAAGCTTTGGACGTCGACCACCGTCAGGGAGCTCAACAATTAGCTAAACGAATTCGCGGCCGCTATCGCGAGAACCGCTCCGAAGGTCAACGTCTTCACTTCCTGCTGCGTTTCGAGATCGAGTTGTGGGCGCAGGGCTACGGGTTCGTTGCCGGCGTGGATGAAGCAGGTATGGCGCCGCTGGCGGGACCCGTCGTCGCGGGCGCCGTGATCCTGCCGCAAAACTACAAGCTCCGCGGCCTTAACGACTCCAAGAAGATCCTCGACCCTGAGAAACGAGATGAGCTCGCCATCCAGATCAAACAGGACGCGATCTGCTGGTCTGTCGGCTTCGCCGAAGTTGAAGAGATCGACAAGATCAACATCTATCACGCGGGACTGCTGGCGATGCAGCGCGCAGTTCAGGGCCTGACGTCGCTGCCTGACTTCATCCTCGTCGACGCGCGGAAGATTCCGAACTGCCACGTGCCGCAGCGCGGCATCATTCGCGGCGACGCGCTGTCGGCGAGCATCGCAGCCGCGTCGATCATCGCCAAAACGACACGCGACGCCCACATGCTCGAAATGGATCGGCTCTATTCTGGTTACGGTCTCGCCTCCCACAAAGGTTATCCAACCCCCGAACATTGCGAGGCGCTGAAATCGTTAGGCGCCTTACCGATTCATCGCCGCAGCTTTGCTCGTGTGCGTGAAGCATTGGGTCTCGACCCAATCCAAGCAGAATTGTTTTGATCCGTGGCTTTAACCGAATACAAAAAGAAGCGCAGTTTCGACAAGACGCCCGAGCCTGGTCCAAAGAAGAAGCGCACGCGCACCGGACGCATGTTCGTCATACAGAAACATCGCGCGACACAACTGCACTACGACTTTCGACTCGAAGTCG
>Ga0075429_100005702_pt1 | contig 10741 bp, 8 predicted proteins | sample RhiMetdeltSRZDD3_FD_75295 | JGI IMG/M metagenome (GOLD analysis project Ga0075429, IMG submission 75295) | Populus rhizosphere microbial communities from Tennessee, USA - Rhizosphere MetaG P. deltoides SRZDD3 | ecosystem: Host-associated > Plants > Roots > Rhizosphere > Soil | place: USA...
CCGGTATAGCGCTTCCCGGCGAGGCGGCCCTGTTGATCGGGGAAGACGGCGAGCACCGTGTCAATCGCCCCCTGCTCGACCATGCGCTTCAATTCCGTCAGCGTAATGGTCTTCATGGCGCGGTCTCGAAGTAGATGTTCTTGATTTCGGAGTAGTGGTCGAGCGCGTGCAGGCCCAGCTCCCGGCCCAGCCCGGATTGCTTGAAGCCGCCGAACGGAGCCTGCAGGTGCACGCTGGAAGACGAGTTGACCGACATCACGCCGGTCTCGACCGCCCGCGCGACGCGCAGGCCGCGTTTCAAATCGTTGGTCCACAGGGACCCCGAAAGCCCGTAGATCGAATCGTTGGCGATGGCGATGGCTTCGTCTTCGGTATCGAACGCGATCACGCTCGCCACCGGTCCGAAGATCTCCTCGTCCACGATGCGCATGCCCGGCTTGGCGTCGGCGAACACCGCCGGGCGCAGGAAATACCCGGGGCCCGGGATCCGGTCCCCGCCACAGACGAGCCGGGCGCCTTCCTGTTTGCCGATGCCCAGGTAGCGCTCCGTCACCTCGCGCTGGTGCGTGGAGATCACGGGTCCCATCTGCGTCTTTTCATCGAGCGGATCGCCGACCACCGTGCGCTCGGCGGCCGCCTGCATGGCCGCGACGAATTCCGGGTACACGGACCGCTCGACGATGGTGCGCGAGCGCGCGCAGCAATCCTGTCCCGCGTTCGCGAACACGGACGCCGCGGCTTCGCCGGCCGCCTGCGCGATGTCCACGTCCCCGAAAACGATGCAGGGCGATTTTCCGCCCAGCTCGAGCGACACCCGTTTGATGGTCTGGGCGGCGGCCGCCATGATGGCGCGGCCGGTGGCCGTCTCGCCCGTGAAGCCGATCTTCGCCACATCGGGATGGGCCGACAGCGCCGCGCCGATCGCGGCGCCCGGGCCCGGCACGACGTTCAGCACGCCGGGCGGTACGCCCGCTTCGAGGGCCAGCTCGCCCAGCCGCAAGGCGCTGAGCGGCGTGAGGCTGGCCGGCTTGAGCACGACCGTGTTTCCGCAGGCGAGGGCCGGTGCCACCTTCCAGGTGGCGATCACCATCGGGAAGTTCCACGGCACGATCAACCCCACCACGCCGAGCGGCACGCGCAGCGTGATGTCGAGGCCGCCCTTCTTGACGGGAATCGTCTCGCCCAGATGCTTGTCCGCCGCGCCGGCGTAGTAGCGCAGCGTGTCGGCGACGTGATTCGCCTCCCAGCGTGCGTCGCCGATCGGCTTGCCGACGTTGCGCGCTTCGAGCGTCGCCAGCTCCTCGACGTGGGCCCGGACCAGGTCCGCGAACTTGAAGAGGATCTCGGCCCGGGCGAATGCCGTTCGGCCTCCCCAGGCGGGCTGGGCCGCCTTGGCCGCGGCCACCGCGGCGTCCAGATCCGCCGGACCGGCGGCGGCGACTTCCTCGAACGGCTCGCCTTTGGCCGGCTCGATCACGCGGATGACGCTCCCACCCGAGCCGCGAGGGCGTCGATCCGCGATCAGGAGATTCCGCACCGCGTCAGGCCGAGGCCGCCTGGCCGACCTGCTGCTCGAGGGCCCGGAGCGCCGATTCATCGCCTTTGGTCGGACCTTGGAAGCGTCGCTTGGCATACGCTTGCCAATAGACCGTGAGCAGCACGCCCAGTCCCACCATGGTCCACAAGACCAGCTCGTTGGGCGGCAAACTGAAAATCACGGCGAGGAACACGCACCACACGATGCAGATCACGTTGATGAGCGGTCCCCAGCCACCCAGGTTCCACGGCGCGGAATCCCTGGTCGTGAACTCTCCCTTGCCGCGCCGCTTGTTGCGCCAGTTGAGATACACAGGGAACATGTAGGCCAGATAGAGCGTGATGGTGCTGATTGAGGTGACCACGAAGTACGCCGACGCGTAGATGCACAGCAGCACCGCGAGGATGCTGGTGATGATGATCGAGTTGACCGGCGTCCGGTACTTGGGGCTGACTTGCTTGATGAGCCGCGAGCCCGGCATGCCGTCGTCGCGCGCGAACGCGTACCACATGCGACCCATCGACGTGATCGACGCCAGTCCACACAGCCACATGGCGACCCCGATGATGATCGCGATCACGTTCGAGAAGAACGTGCTGAGGTTGCTGTACACGATGTAGAGCACGGGATAGGCATCGGTGGCCGTCTTGGCGACATCGCCCTCGGGAATCGCCCAGGTCAGGATCAGCAGCATGAGGTACCCTACCACCGCGGACACCGCGACGGACAGGAAGACGCCCCAGGCGGAGTTCTTGCGGGCCATGACCGTCTCTTCCGCCACGTGCGCCGAGGCATCGTATCCGGTGTAGGTCCATTGGGCCTGCAACAACGCCAACACGAAGCAGAGCAGGAACGGGGCGGCCCGATAGAGGCCGACCAGGCCGGGGAACAGGCCGAACAGGGGCGAATGGAGCGTCGTGGTACCGATGACGAGCGCGGGCACCGCCACGGTATCCGGCGCCGCGACGGCTGATGATGCATCCAACGGGTTGACCGTCGTGGGGTGGGAAAACATGAACCCGAGGCTGTTGTGGTATTTCCCCAGGATCGTCAGCAGCAACGCGATGATCAGCACGCCCGCGATGTGCCAGTAGACGCTGAAGTCGTTCAGTTTGGCCGTGAGCCTGATGCCGAACACGTTGATCATCACCTGCGGGATCATGATGAGCACCATGACGAACAGATAGAAATACCAGTTGGTCATGGTGCCGAAGACGGGCACCGCCTGGTCGGCCGGGAGGCCGAAGATCCGCGTGATCGCCCCGACGATGTAGATCGCGGCCGCCACGTTGATGCCGGCCGTGATGGTGATCTGGCCGATCATGTTGAGCCAGGCCGTCACCCAGGCCCAGGTCTTCCCCCCTAGCCGGTAGGCCCAGAAATACAGCCCACCCGCCGTCGGATAGGCCGAGGCGATCTCAGCCATGGAGGCCGCCACGCAGAGCGTGAACACGCTGACCACCGGCCAGCCGACGGTGTTGATGATCGGTCCGGCGAACTTGAGACCGTAGCCGTAGAGGAGGATCGCTCCGGTGAGGATCGAAATGATCGAGAACGAGATGGCAAAGTTGGAGAACCCGCCCATTTCCCGGAACAGCTGCTGCGCGTAGCCCATCTTGTGCAGATCGCGGATATCCTGCCGGATCAGCTCCTCGCGCGACGGCGCGGCCATACTGGCCTCCTGTCCGATGGAGTAGGACGACGGACGCACGGGCTGGGGCACAGACAATACACCGACGGGCTCGCCACGCAACGCGCGGCGAGCCCGTCATCAATGCTCATGTGGTTTCAGCCGTTATTCGGTAGCGGCTCCCAACCCGCGGGACCAGCTCAGCGTGACGCCGAACCAGATCTTCGATCCCTTGTCGAGATTGCCCGCGTCCAACCCGTTGATCTTCGTGAACGGATCGTGGCTGATCTGGAAATGGAACGAGGGTGCGATCGACACGGGCCCGGCCGTCAGTGACGTGCTGGCTGAGAGATCGACGTGCGTCAGGCCGCTCTCGGCGAAGTTCGCCGATTCGGTCGAGTTCGGATCGGTGTTGACTTCCTGACCGGCCGACAACCCTGCCAACGCGCCCAGGTTAATGGTCACCGCCGGACTGGCCTTCACACCGTACACCACCGACCCCTGGATGTAGAGGCCCTTGATGTTGTCGATGTCGTACCAGGCGGCCAGGGTGGGCGTGATCGGCAGGTTGCTGAGCGTCACCTGCCCATAGATCTCACTCGTGTTGGCGGTGTTGTCGAGGAACGCATTGTTCTTGTTGTAGGTGTAGGCAACCCAGCCCACCTTGGCGGATGCCCCGGCAAAGGAGCGCCCGTACTCGAGCCAGTAGTCGATCTCGGCAATGCCGGTCCGCGCGCCACCCGTCTCGCAGATGTCGTTCGTTCCGTCACACTTTGTCGGTTCGACGTTGGCCCACACCCCGCCTGTGAACCCGTAAACGGAGAGCCACACGTCCGGCTGCAGCACCGGCTTGTTCGCCAGCGATAGGCCGCGCCAGTTGTAGTTGCTGTTCAGCCCGACGTCGATACCGATGGTGGCGTCCTGCGCCGCCGCCGGCATCACAGCGCCAAGGCTCAACAGCGCCAGCCCTCCAACTACTTTCAGTGTCCGCATGATCCCCCCCGTAAGTTCGTTGCACTGTCTGCGGTCATAGCACGGGCGCAAACATACGCCATTTCGCCACCCGCACTAGACTCAGCGCGTCACCGCTTCGACGAGCACACGCCCGTCGGGAATCGAGAGCGGCGTCAACCCCATGAGCCGTGCCAAGGTCGGCGCGATGTCGACGGTGGCCGCACGATTGCCGTAGGTGCCCACCCGCAGGCCCTTCCCCCACAGTATTAACGGCACATGCGCGTCGAGGTCGGAAGGTTGCCCGTGCATCGCGTAGGGAATGCCCCCGAAGGGAGTCCACGCGTTCCATTCCGACAGGGTCACCACAAGCACCACGCCCGCGCCCGGTGCGAGCTCGTGCAACCAGCGGCGGGCGATCGGATCCGCCGCAGTGTCCGCCGAAAGGAGTGCCGCCGGCAGATCCGCCCGCGCCACGCCGGGCACCGCGCGGATGCGACGCGCGACATCGGCCAGCACGCTGTCGACGCTCACGCCGGATGCGGCGAGCCGGCCATTGTCCTGCAGGAACAGGAGCCCGGTATCGAACTCGAGCCATTGTTTCGGCGCCGTCGCTCCGGTGGCGCGATCCAGCGACCGGTTCACCTCGGTCACCAGGGTGTCGAGGCTTACCCAATGCGCGTCGGCATGGCCGTGCGCGCGCGAATCGTCGGGGAACGGCGTGACGGCGTGATCGGCGGTAAGCACGATCACCAGCTGGTCCCGTCCCACCCGGCTGAACAGCCGGTCGAGGAACCAGCCCAGGTAGCGGTCGAGCCGCAGCACCTGGTCGTGGATCTCGCGCGAGTTCGGGCCGAAGGCGTGTCCGATCGCGTCGGTCGTGGACAGGCTCACGGCCAGCAAATCGGTCGCGTCGCCGCGGCCGAGTTTCATGGCCTCGACGCCGGCCAGCGCGAAGGCGAGGGTCAGCGAATCCATCGACGGCACGCCGGCGAAGGCAAGTGCCGCCCGCCCGCTGTCGGTGGGCAGACGATGGGGGAAGCTCACTTCCCGGCCACCGTTCTCCCACGGAACGCTGTCCGCTTCCGCGTAGGCGGAATCGGGCAACAGGGTCGCGAATTCCCGGCCCGCCGCCTTGAACGGGATGCGCAGGGCGTTGAAGGCGCGCACCCACGCCGGCAGCGAATCGCGATAGTAGCGGCTGGTCGTGAACACGCCGGACTGATACCAGTACACGTCCTGTTTCGCGGTCCCGATCGGAAGGATCGCGCCACGGTCTTTACGCGACACTGACAGCGCTCGGCTGCGCGGATCCGCGGCCCGCAGCCAATCGAAGAGCGCCGTGCCGCGGAACCGGCGCGGCGAGGCGCCCGGACCGTTGACGTCCAGCAGGGGCGCCAGAGAATCGCCGACGCCGAACAGGTTGCTGATGATGCCCGTGTGGGCCGGCCAGCGTCCCGACAACACGGTCGAATGACCGGGGGCGGTTTCGGTGAGCGCGTGATCCTGAAACGCGTTCGTGAATACGGCGCCGCTGTTTTCCAGCGTGGCGAGCCCGCCCACGATCTGACGCTTCCACCGGACCAAGTAGTCGGGACGCAGCTGGTCGACCGTGATCATGACGATCAGCTTCGGTTTCGGAGGGGCAGGATCGATCGCCGCTGAGGGGGCGGTCAGGGCAGCGCAAAGGACGGCGAGCAGGTGGCACATGGTGGTCATAACCTAACCGTCGACGCGGGAGCCGACACCGGAGCCTCGTGACGCACCTGCGACGACAGCATCAACGCGACCGCCACGACGACGGCCGCGATCCAGAACGGCACGCCGTGCCCCAGCGCCTGGTACACGAGCGTCGCCCCGATCGGCCCGATGATCGCCATGATGCCGCGGAACGTCTGCTGCACGCCCATGGTGAGGCCCAACTCGTGTCTCTCGGTCCGCTGGCTCACGAGCGACGTCGTGGCGGGAAACAGAAACGCGGTTCCCGCCGGTACGAGCAGCAGCGCGACCACGAACACCGGAAACACTTTCGGGAGCGGCAGGAGGGTCAGGCCGAGGACCATGAGTAACGCGCCCAACCGCAACGTCCGCACCTCGCCGATGCGGCCGTTCACCCATCCGACGGGACCGATCCGCAGGATCACGCCGACCACGCTGAACACGGTGAAGACGTAGCCCAGGTTCTTGTCGGTGAAGCCGAACGTGTCGATCAGGTAGAGGGACATCACGCCGATCACGGAGTTGAGCGCGAGCATCCCGACCGCGTAGATCCAGATCATCTGGGAGACGGGCCGGCCGGGGTGGCGCACCACCTCCCACAGCGCATGGAGGATGGGCCGCGAGTTGGGCGGCACGTAGCGGCCGCTGGGCGTGGTGACCGGTGTCCGCGACTCGGGGAGCCACTTCCAGGCGAACACCATGTTGAGCAGCACCAGACTCGCCGCGACGAGTCCCGGTGCCGCGGCGCCGAAATGACTCGCGAGCGCGCCGATCACCGCCCCGATGCTGACGCCGGCGCTCGTTGCCGCGGAGAGCCACCCCAGCGCCTTGGCGCGCTCGGCGGGCTCCATAGTGTCCGCCACGTACGCCTGCGCCACCCCGGTGGTCCCGCCGCCCATTCCCTGCACCAGCCGGCACACGAACAGCAGCCACAGGCTGTTGGCGAACCCGAAGATCAGGTAGGCGAACATGGATCCAGCCAACCCGACCAGCAACGCGGGGCGACGTCCGTAGCGGTCGGAGACTCGGCCCCAAATGGGCGACGACAGGAGCTGCGCGATGGCGAAGGACGAGAACAGCAGACCCACCACCCAGTCCGCGGCGCCGAAGCGGCGCGCAAACGGCGCGAGCAGCGGGGCGACGATCATCAGGCCGATCATGTCCACGAAGCAGACGGCGATGAGCACCCACAACCGTTTCATCGCCGCGCTCCGATGCCGAGAACGACTGCGCTCACGACCATCAGCACCACCCCGAACGCCGCGGCCACGCCAATTTCGTTGATGCGCAACGCCGAGTTGATCTCCATCGAGATCGGCCGGTTGCGGTAGGTGTAGAGCACGATCGAAACCACGAAGTCTCCGAGCGCGCCGATGAAGGCGAGGCTCGCCCCGGCGGCCAGCGCCGGCTTGAGCTGAGGCAACGTGACGCGCCGCAGTGTGCGCCAGCCGCCGGCGCCGAGGCTCGCGGCCGCCTCTTCGAGCAACGGGTCGAGCTGGCGATAGCCCGCCAGGATGGCGCGGCCGGTCACCGGGAGATTGCGGACCAGATAGGCCAGCGGCAGCAGGATGACACTGCCCACCAGCACCCAGCGCAGCGCCAGCGGGGCGTGGACGCTGAACGCCGTCGCCAGAGCGATGGCGAACACCGTCCCCGGCAGCGCCCACGGCACGCTCAGCAACCAGTCGATCGGCGCCCGCCACACCACCCGCCGCCGGACCACGAGCCACCCCGCGGCGAGAGCCAGACCGACCGCCACCGTCGTGCTCGCGGCCGCCATCCACAGCGAGTTGAGCAGCGGCTCCAGGCGCTCCGGCTCACGGAACACGCGGCCGTAATTGACGAGACTCAGCACCGGCGGCAACGTCTCCGTCGTCCACGACGCGTACGGCACGAGGGAGACAAGAATCAGCGTGAGGTGGGGCAGCAACAGCAGAATCGCGAGACCCCATCCCAGGACCGCGGTCCCCATCCGCACCAGGGGACGCGCGACCGTGCGGCGGCGCGGCGCCGTGCCCTTGCCGAGCCCGACCAGGATATCCTCGCCTTCCGTGCGACGCAGCAAGGCGAGGCCGACCATGGCGACCAGGGCCAGCGCGACGGTTCCGATCATGGCGACCCCGAGCTCCCCGTTCTGCTTCGAGGCGAAGATCTGCGTCGTCATCACGCGGAAGCCGCCGCCGAACACGTAGGGAGCGCTGAACGATCCCAGCGCCGTCATGAACGTCAGCAGCGCGGCGCCCGTCAGGGCGGGCCGGATCAGCGGCAGGATCACCCGGAACAGCATTCTCACCCGGTTGGCGCCCAGCACCTGGGCGGCTTCGAGCATCGCGGCGTCCAGCTTGGCGAGGCCGGCGCGTCCGAAGAGATAGAAGTAGACGTACATCGAGTACGTATGGACCAGCAGGATCGCCACGGCGCCCTGGAGGTGCCACGGCGCCTGCTGAAATCGGAACACGTGCTGGAGGAACCGCGCGACGAAGCCCGACTCCCCGTATAGAAAGAGGAAAGCGATCACGCCCACGAACGGCGGCAGCACAACCGGCAGGGCGATCAGTGCCCCGAGCAGTTTTCGACCGGGGAACTCGAACCACTCGAACAGAAACGCGAGCGGCAGTCCCACCAGCGCCGCCAGCGCCACGCTCGCGAGCGAGATCCATAGGCTGGCCCACAACGCGTGCCACTCGCCCGGCCGCGTGGTGAAGGTCCGGAGCGCGTCGCCGTGGGCACCGTCTACCACGACGAGCAGAATCGGGTACACCACAAGCCAGACGAGCAGCAGGGTGAGAACCAGCCCTGCGAAACCCGCGCCCGTACGTCCGGCCCGTCGTGTCATCGGCCGTTCTCGGCGAAGCGCAGCACCCGAGCGGCCCCGACGCTCACGCGTTCACCGACTCGCGCGCCGTCGGGGGGCGCCAGGACTTCGAGTCGCTCGCCCGTGTCGGTTGTAACGAGAAAGAACGCGGCAGCCCCGGTGTAGCGCCGCTCCACGACGACGCCGCTCAGCCCGGCATGTCCAAACCGCAGCTGCTCCGGCCGCGCCAGCACGACCTGGCCTTCGGCTGCGCCAAGCGCACGCGCCGCCGCGCCGCGCAGCACGTTGGCCCGGCCGACGAAGGTCCCCACGAACAGCGTCGCCGGGCGCTCGTAGAGGTCCTCGGGAGTGCCGACCTGCTCCATTTGTCCCGCATTGAGCACGGCGATCCGGTCACCGAGGTCGAATGCTTCTTCCTGCTCGTGCGTCACAAACAACGCGGTGATCCCCACGCGCTTGATCAGCTGCCGCAGCTCGCGCCGGGTACGCTCACGCAGACTCGGATCGAGGTTCGACAGCGGCTCGTCGAGCAGCAGCACGCGCGGGGCCGGCGCCAACGCGCGGGCCAGAGCGACGCGCTGCTGTTGCCCTCCCGAAAGCTCCTGCACCTTGCGCCGCTCGTAGCCGGCAAGGTCCACGAGGGTCAAAGCCTCCGATACGGCCTCACCCTTCCCCCTTCCCCCCTCCCCCTTCCCCTCGAGTCCGAACGCGACGTTCTCCCCGACGTCCAGATGCGGGAACAGGGCGTAATGCTGAAACACCATCCCGACACGGCGTCGCGCCGGGGCCAACGCGGTGACGTCCTCCCCTTCGATCGACACGCGGCCGGCGTCGCCGCGCTCGAAGCCGGCCAGCAACCGGAGCAGCGTCGTCTTCCCGCTTCCGGACGGCCCGAGTAGCGCCAGGATTTCCCCGCGCTCGATGGCGAGCGAGACGGGACCGATCGTGACGGTATCGCTGAAGCGGACGCGAAGGTCCTCGAGACTGAGGAACGACGCTCCAGCATCAGCGCCCACGCTTCCTCCCTCCCCCGTCCCCCTTCCCCCGGACGTTCTCGTCCCAATACCGCATCCATTCCCCGCCGCGCCGGGCGAGCAGCCCCCAATCCAGCTCGGCGATGACCATGTGCGCGCGCACGTCTCGCACCCATGGCGGCAGCGAGTCGGCCGGCAGATCGGTGCGGGCCGGCAGCCGGTACACCTCTCGCGCCGTGAGCAATTGGACGGCCGGACTGCCCACCCATTCGATGAATTCGCGGGCCCGGTCGGCGTGAGGAGCATGGCGGATCAGGCCGATCGCATCTTCGATGTTGGCGGTCCCGCTCTTCGGGAACACGTAGCCCAACGGCAGTCCATCGCGCTTGTTGAGCTGGATGTCGGGCAGGTCCCAGATCGTGACCAACCCCTCTTGCCGGACGATCTTCTGATCCAGGAGCGGGCCGTTCAGGACGTATTCCTTTGTCTGCGCGTCGAGGCGGCGCAACCACGCCCAGCCCGCCGCCGTGTCGCCGGTTTGCCTGATGCTGCGCTCGAGGAACATTCCCCACACCGCCCGCATCGTTCCCGAGGCGATCGGATCCCGAATCAAAACCTTGCCCTTCCATTTGGGATCGAGCAGGTCGTCCCAATCCTGCGGCGCTTCGGCGGGCCGGACTGCTTGCTCCGCGAATACGATCACCGCGGGTGTCTCGTAGGCCGAGAAGTAGAGATCGCCGGGACCATGACCGGCCGCGGCCACGGCGTCGGCCCAGGACGGACGGAACGGCTCCAGCAGCGAATCGGCCGCGCCCAGCGCGAAGATGGTCGCGGGTCCACCGAACCAGATATCACCCTGGGGGTTGGCCCGCTCGGAGCGGACCCGGTCGTATACCTCTTGCGATCCCATGTCGAGCCACCGGATGTCGACGTCGGGATGGAGCTGCTCGTATCGGGATTTCAACAGGGTCAACAGGTCGCGGCCGTGGGGAGTGTAGATGACGAGGGGAGTCTTGCCGCCTGACGAGCATCCGATGACAGCCAGCACCAGGAACGATGAAAACCAGGTGCGACGCCTACGGGACATTCTTCGCCCTTAGGCCAAGGAGATTGGC
>Ga0075429_100005704_pt1 | contig 10740 bp, 8 predicted proteins | sample RhiMetdeltSRZDD3_FD_75295 | JGI IMG/M metagenome (GOLD analysis project Ga0075429, IMG submission 75295) | Populus rhizosphere microbial communities from Tennessee, USA - Rhizosphere MetaG P. deltoides SRZDD3 | ecosystem: Host-associated > Plants > Roots > Rhizosphere > Soil | place: USA...
TCGCGCGGCAAGGCGCGCGGCGTGGGCTTCGCCGGCCTGGTCTCGGTGGGCGGCGAGGCGGACCTCGGGATCGGCGAGATCTGCTCCGCCACGCTCGATGATCCTTCGATCGAGGGCTACCTGCTCTTCCTCGAGAGCCTGCGCCACGGGGCGGCGCTGCGCGCGTTCTGCCGGGAAGCGGCGGCGCGCGGCAAGCCGGTGGTCGCGTACAAGCTGGGGCGCTCGGACGCGGCCGCGGAGATGGCCGCCACGCACACCGGCGCACTCGCGGGCGAGGACGACGTCGCAGACGCCTTCCTCAAGGACCTCGGCGTCGCGCGCGTCGGCGTGCTCGAATCGCTGCTCGAGGCATTTCCGCTGGCGCGACGGGTGCCGCTGCCCGCGCAGGGCCACGCGCCGCGGCGCGTGGGGGTCGTGACGACCACCGGGGGCGGCGCCGCGATGGCGGTCGACCAGCTCGGCATCCGCGACGTGACGGTGCAACGGCCGTCGGACGAGACGCTGGCGAAGCTGGCGGCGGCAGGCATCCCCGCCTCGCCGGGCCGCGTGCTGGACCTGACCCTGGCCGGCACGCGCTACGAGGTGATGAAGCAGGCACTCGACATCCTGCTCGGCGCGCCGGAGTTCGACCTCGTGCTCGCGGTCGTCGGCTCGTCGGCGCGCTTCCAGCCCCAGCTGGCCGTCAGGCCGATCATCGACTGCGCTGCGAGCGCAAAGCCGCTGGCGGCGATGCTGGTGCCCGATGCGCCCGAGGCGCTCGCCTCGCTGACGCACGCCGGCGTGCCGTGCTTCCGCTCGCCCGAAGCGTGCGCGGACTCGATCGCCGCCGTGCTGGCACGCCGCGCCCCCGGCGTGGCGCCCGCGGCGCCGACGCCGGTGTCGGCCGCGCGGCCGCTCAGCGAGGCGCAGGCGTACGGCGTGCTCGACGCGCTCGGCGTGCCGCACGCGCCGGCCGTCACGATGCGGCTGTCGCAGCCGCCGTCGGCGCTGCCGTTCGGCTTCCCCGTCGTGGCCAAGGTGTGCTCCCCGGACATCCCGCACAAGACCGAGGTGGGTGGCGTCGTGCTCGGCATCGAGCATGCGGCGCAGCTCACCGAGGCGCTCGGCACCCTGCGCCGCAACCTCGCCGAACGCGCACCGGGCATCGCGTGCGACGAAGCGCTCGTGCAGCCGATGCGCAGGGGCCTTGCCGAAGTGCTGGTGGGCTATCGCGTCGATCCGGAGGCGGGACCGATGGTCATGCTGGCGGCCGGCGGGATCTGGGCCGAGGTGGCGCGCGACCGCAGCATCCGGCTCGCGCCCGTCGCCGTGGACACGGCGCGCGAGATGATCGGCGAGGTGCGCGCACTGAAGGCCCTCACCGGCCTGCGCGGCAAGGCGCGCGGCGACCTGGAGGCGCTGGCACGCGCGCTCGCGGCCCTCTCGCAGCTCGCGGTGCGCCCGGAGCTGCGCATCGCCGAGGCGGAGGTGAATCCGCTGATGGTGATGCCGGAAGGCGAGGGCGTGCTGGCCGTGGATGCGCTGATCCTGCGGACATGAACGGGGAAGGCGCCCACGCGCTCGCCGCGATCGCGCGCCTGGAGGCCGGGGGCGCGCGCCACCGGGTCGTGCACGAGGGACGTACGGTCTGCTGGCGCGTCTTCGGCCACGGGCGACCGCTCGTCCTCGTGCACGGCGGGCACGGCAACTGGATGCACTGGATCCGCAACATCGCGGCGCTCGCCGAGCGGCACGCGGTGTGCGTCCCCGACCTGCCGGGCTTCGGCGACTCGGACGATGTCGACGCCGACCCGCATGCGCCCGCGCGGCTGCAGCGGCTCGTCGAGGCGACGATCGGCAGCCTCGACACGCTGCTCGGGCGGCGCGCGGAGGTGGACCTGGCCGGCTTCTCGTTCGGCGCGCTGGTGGCCGCGCACATCGCGGTGCAGCGCCCCGTGCGCCGTCTCGCGCTGCTCGGCCCCGCCGGCCACGGCACGCGCCGGCGCCCCCGCGAGGCGCTGGTGGACTGGCGCCTGCCCGATCCCGCCAAGCGCCTCGCTGCGCTGCGGCACAACCTCATGGCGCACATGCTGCACGACCCGGCGTGCGCCGACGCGCTCGCAATGGCCGTGCACGAGGCGGCGTGCGCGCGCACGCGCTTTCGCAGCAAGGCGCTCTCGCATGCCGCCGCGCTGCAGGCGGTGCTGCAGCGCTTCGCCCGGCCGCTGCTCTTCGTGTGGGGCGAGCACGACGTCACCGGGGTTCCCGAGGAGCTCGCGCCGCGGCTGGCCGAGGGTCACGACGAACGCGAGTGGTGCCTCGTGCCGGGCGCCGGCCACTGGGTGCAGTACGAGCGCGACCGCGACATCAACCGGTTGCTGCTGCGCTGGTTCGGCGCCGGCAGCGACGCTTCCTGAAGAAATGACCATGGAAACGAAGGCCCGCGTCCACACCGAGCGCGACGGCGACGTGCTCGTCGTGGTCATCGACCACCCGCCCGTCAATGCAGGATCGCTGGAGGTGCGCCGCGGCCTGCTCGACGCGGTGCACGCCTTGTCCGCCGACGATGCGCTGCAGGCCGCGGTGCTGATCGGCGCCGGCACGACCTTCATCGCGGGCTCGGACCTGCGCGAGTTCGGCCGGCCGCTGGAGGATCCGCAGCTGCCCGCCGTCATCGCGGCCATCGAGGACTGCGGCAAGCCGGTCGTCGCGGCGCTGCACGGCGCGGCGCTCGGCGGCGGCTTCGAGCTCGCGCTCGGCTGCGACGCGCGCGTCGCGAGTCCGGACACCGTGGTGGGCCTGCCCGAAGTGACGCTCGGCATGATTCCCGGCGCGGGCGGCACGCAGCGGCTGCCGCGCTGCGTGGGCGTCCCTCGGGCCATCGCCCTCGTGTGCAGCGCAGAGCGCGTGCCCGCGGCGCAGGCGCTCGAACTCGGCATCGTGGACGCGGTGGTCGGGTGCGGCCTGCGCGAGGCGGCCGTCGCGCACGCGCGCTCGCTGGCCGGGCGCAAGCGGCGCCTGCGCGACCTCGGAGTGCCGGCGGCCGATCCCGCGGCGGTGGACGCGGCCGAGGCAGAAGCGTTGTGGGCCGACCGGCAGCGGCCGCACGTCGCCGCGGCGATCGCGGCGGTGAAGTCCGCCGCGACGCTGGCCATCGATGAGGCGCTTGCGCGGGAGCGCGCCGTGTTCACGGAGCTGCGCCTCTCGCGCGAAGCCTTCGCGCTGCGCCATCTGTTCTTCGCCGAGCGTGATGCGGCACGGCGCGGCGTGACGAGCGGCGACGCGTGGCGCGCGATCGGCGAGCGCGTCATCGGCGCTTGCCGGCGCGCGTGCGAACGCATGCGCGCACACGGCGCGACGCAGCGTCAAGTCGAGGCCGCGCTCGCGGGCTTCGGCCTGTCGCCCTCGGTCGACGAGGATGTCGCCGTGCCGGCCTCGGAAGCGCGCGCGTGGAGGGACGTCGACCTGCGGCACGGCATGCTGCGCGCGATGGCCGACGAAGCGTTGCGGCTGGTGGCCGACGGCGTCGTCGCCAAGCCGGCGGACGTGGACGTGGTGATGGTGCGGCACCACGGTTTCCCGCGCTGGGAAGGCGGTCCGGTGTTCTGGGCGAGCCAGGGCTGAGCGGGTAGATCTCGCGGCGCACGGGGCTGTACAGGAGCACCGTGCTGCGGCTGGCCAAGTCGCTGGAGCGCTACGGTTACCTGCTGCGCGCCGGGGACGGGGCGTACCGCCTCGGGCTACAAGGCACTGCACCTCGGCTCGCTCTGCCAGAAGCACTTCGATACCTCGGACATCGTGCCGCCCGAGCCGCGCACGCTGGTGGAGGCGCTGCGTGATTGCGCGCGCGCCGGCGCTGCGTCGGTCGGCCGGGTGCGGCACGCGAACGCGCCGCCTCCTGGCGCCTCGCAGGGGCTCGGCGGCGTGGCGACCGGGCTGGGCGTGCCGCCCCCCCGGCTCAGCCGTTCCCCCCCAAGGGCGCCCGGCGACCCCCTGGCGCGAGGGGGGCGCAACGGCCCGGCGCGGCCGAAGATTGCTTCACCTTCCCGCGACACCCCATCCGAGGTCTTCGCGGGACCCGCTGGAGAAGGGGACCACCATGGAATGCAACGCCAGTTCTTCCGTCGACTCCTACCAGATCCGCTTCGAGTCCCTGCGGGACCGGTCGCGGGCCATGGCGTTCTGCTGCGATGCGCAGGGCCATGTCGCGCTCGATGCGCTGGGCGAGCGGGCGCGCATCGACTACTTCTTTGCGCGCGCCATGGTGGGTCGCGAGTTCGCGCGGCCGTCCGTCGTGCGGTGCGGGCTCTTCGCCTGAACGCCGTGCAGGAGCGGCGCGCTGGCGCGGCCCGGGCCGCCGCCTCGTCGTCGGACGATCGAGTGTCGGACCCGATGCGATGAATCGCGACGACGAAGACCCGCGGTTCGTCCTGAAGGCGACCTCGCCTCGCATGCGCAAGTCGCTGCTGGCCAGGCCGCGGTTGAGCATCGAAGGCGTCGAGTTCGGCGACAAGTCCGTCATCGCGGTCCATGCGCCCGGGGGATTCGGCAAGAGCTCGCTGCTCGCCCAGTGGCGCCGGGAATGGCTGCGACGCGGCGCTTCGGTGGCCTGGTTGACGCTCGACGAGAACGATGACGACGACCGTTTCGTGCGCGGGCTCTGCGTCACGATGCGGATGACGACCGGCCACTCGGCCTTCGACCAGCGCGTCGGGATCCCGGTGCAACGCGCCGAGCACGCGCACCAGGCGCTGACGGAGTGGCTCTCGCACGTGGCGAGCATGGGTTCGGACACCTTGCTCATCCTCGACGACGCGAGCACCATGCCGGCGCCCACGGTGCGCGGCTCGCTGACCTACCTGGTGCGCAATGCACCGTCGAACCTGAAGGTGGTGACCGCATCGCGCCGGCCACTGGACCTGCCCGTATCGGAGCTGCTCTCCAGCGGCCAGTTCGCAGCGGTGACGGCCGAGCGGTTGCGCTTTCGCTTCGACGAGACGAGCGCCGTTCTGCAGGGGCAGTTCGGGCCACGCATTTCGGCGGACCGTTGCGGGCAGCTGCACGAGCTCACCGAGGGCTGGCCGCTGGGCCTTCAGCTGGCGATCAGTGCGATCGAAAGGAGCACCGATCCCGATCGCGCGGTCGACGAGCTGCCCGACTGCCCGGCCGATATCGAACGCTACTTCGTCGAGTGCCTGACAGCGCGCCTGCCCGCCGAGCTGAACGACTTCCTGACGTCCATCTCGATCCTGGATGCCATGACGGCAGACCTGTGCCAGGCGGTGACGGGCCGGGTGGACGCGGCAGAGCTCCTGGCCACCCTCTGCCACGCCACGCCCATCATCACCGAGGGCCTGGGATCGGACTGGGTGCGCATCCATCGGCTGGCCCGCGCGTACCTTCGCGCACGCTTCGAGGCGCGGCCCGCTTGCGAACAGCGCGAGCTGTTCGGCCGCGCCGCACATTGGCTGGCCGAGCACCGGTTCCTCGAGGAGGCCGCCCGGCACGCGCGATGCGCCGGCCTGGACGCGCTGGCGGACGACTTGGCCGAACGCGGCATGCACGAGATGATGATCCACGGTCGGTATGGCCAGGTCCTGGGCTGGGTCGAACGGCTTGCCGATCGCGACGTGCGGCGGCGCCCGCGCGTACGCCTGGCGGCGGGCTGGGCCTTGGCCTTGAGCGAGCGCCATGACGAGGCGGCGGAGATGGTGAAGCCCGTGCTGGCGTGTGCCGGGACGGACCCGGCCGACCGGTGCGAGGCGGCCGCGATCGCCGCCGCGGCTGCCTATTTTTCCGACGATCTCGACCGCAGCGCCACGATCCTCGCCCCGTGGGCGGACCGCGACACGGAGGCGGCTCCCCACGTGCAGTCCGCGGTGGCCAATCACCTCGGGGCATTTGCCGTCCTCCGGGGGGAGCCCGAACAGGGACGCCAACTGCTCACGAGGCGAAGCAGCCCGGCCGAGCTCGGCGTGAGCGGGTGGTTCGACTTCTACATGGGAAGCAGCTACCTGTGGGAAGGCAAGGCGAGCCTCGCCGAGCCGCTCCTGCGCGGGCCGCTCGAGCGCGCCGAGCTCGATATCGGTCGCCGCAGTTCGCTGGCATGCATGCTGGCCGCCGCCCTGGCAGCGGTGCTGTGGGAGCGCGACCGAACGGACGAGGCGGTCGTGCTGCTCACCCATCGGCTGGACGTGCTGGAACGCTCCGGCAGCCCCGACGCGATCATCCTGGGTTACGTGACCGCTGCACGCGGCGCGGCGCTGCAAGGGCAGGCGGGGCGCGCCCTGGATCTGCTCGAGGAGCTGGGCGGCCAGGGCGAGGCGCGCGGCATCGCGCGCTTCGTCGTTGCGGGGCTCGCCGAGCAGATCCGCCTGCACGCCTTGCAGGGCCGGTCGGCGACGTGCGCCATGCTGGCCCGGCGGCTGGACGCGGCCGTGCCGCCATGGGTGGGCCAGGGGACGGGCCTGCTGGCGCCGCTGATGCAACTGCAGGTCGCGATGGCCCGCGCATTCGCGCGGCTGGGTCAGCGGGACTGGGCCGGCCTGCGCCTCGTGCTGGCGGACGCCGAGGAAATCGCCGAGCGCCTCCACCGCGGGCGCGACCGTATCCAGCTCATGCTGATGCGCGCCCTGGCGATGCAGCGCCTGGGCGATGATGGCCTGGCGCTGCTCGAGCAAGCGACCAGCCTCGCCCGGGCCTGCGGACTGGGGCGCATGCTCGCCGATACCCACCCGGACCTGGCGGATTGGGCGCAGACGCTGCCGCGCGCGCACGGCCGGCCCGATGCGCTGCATGCCGCTGAACCACCGGAGATGCCGGCGCCGGGCCCCGCGAGCGGGTCCCGCTCGCGAATCGTCCCGAGCCGGCTGCTCACCCAGAGGGAGGGCCACATCCTGCAACTGCTCGAGCGCGGCCTCACGAACAAGGAGATCGCGCTGGGGATGGGCGTGACCTGCGAGACCATCAAGTGGCATCTGAAGAACCTGTTCGGCAAGCTGAACGTGGGAACGCGCAAGCACGCGGTGCATCGAGCGCGCATGCTGGGGATCTTCGAATGAAGAATTGCTGCGCGATTCTTCATTCGGTTGTCGATCAGTGCGAGAAGGACCGGCCAAGCCGGATCCTTCTCGCAGGAGAGGTCGCGCTGCGTGTTGCTCCGCGCGACCTGGGACCGCTGGCGTTGCCGGCGGGGAATGGATCAGCGCTCTCCTTCTCCGCAAAGCGGTGAGCGACCCGCCTCAGCGACATCGGGTCGCGTGGCCTGGATCTCTGCGGCGGCGACGAAGCGGTGGAGACCGCTCTGCGGCGCCCAGGCCTCCATGACGTTCCTGCTGTGCGGCGCGATGCCGATCGTCCACGCGGCGAACCCGGCGGCGCGCAGCATGGCGGCAAGCGTATCCACGTCCGCGGCTGCGGCCACGCAGGCCCCCGGGTCGGTCAGTCGTTCCCGCAAGTGCGGCGGCAGGGGCGCCAGGCTCACCACGTCGGCCACCGCCAGCCGCCCTCCGGGCTTGAGCACGCGGTACGCCTCGGCGAAGACCTGCGCCTTGTCCGGGCAGAGGTTGATGACGCAGTTGGAGAGGACGACGTCGAAGCGCGCGTCGGCGAAGGGCAGGCGCTCGACCTCGGCCTGCAGGAAGTGCACGATCGGCACGCCCGCGTCGAATGCATTTCGGCGAGCCAGGCGAACCATCTCGGCGGTCATGTCGACGCCCACGACCCGGCCCCCGGGCCCCACTTCCAGCGCAGCGGCCAGGCAGTCGAATCCGGCGCCGCTGCCCAGATCGAGCACCGATTCGCCGGGTGCGAGCCGCGCGAGCGACGTTGGCGTGCCGCAGCCCAGACCGCTGTGGGGCACGCAAGGGAAAGCGCGAGGCGCGCAAGGGCCCTCGCACGTGGCGGCCCGCGCGTAGGACCGGCGCACCGCCTCGCGCACGGCCGCATGCAGCGGCGGCGACGCTCGCACTGCGCTCATCCGGCGCTTGCGTGCGGCATCCCCGATGGGCGCCGGTACCTGATGTTGTAGAGGCAGAACGGCATCAGCCTGCCGTCGGCCGTGAGCTTGTGCACGCAGCAGCGCCGCGCCCGGTCCCGGTCGAAGCATTCGGCATCCATCATTCCGTGGAAACCCACCGAGAAGAACTCGGCCCCTTCGACGGCACCGGCGAGCGCCGCCCGGGGATCGCCGTCCGCGCAGCTGCACCCCGCCGCGCATCCGAGCTGGCGCAGCAACGACTCCCAGTCGCTGAACGCGGCCACGTGCTGGCGCAGCCGCGCATCGCCGACCAGGCGAACGAGCGGCAGCAAGGCGCCGTCGCGGCCCACCAGGAGGTAGGAAAGCAGGCCGCAGCGGGGATCGGGACAGGCCATCGGCATGAAGTCGCCGGCGCGCAGCTTGCCCTCGCTCTGGGATTCGATCGCGCGCAGGAAATGCGTGGCGGTGACGCGCCCGCGGTTCTCCTGCACGACGCGCGGGTAGCGGCCGGAAAGCACGACCGGCTGGAAGTTGATCCCCGTGAGGCGCTGCTCTACTGCGAAGCGCACGAGCGTCCACAGATCGGCGTCGTTCACTCCCGGCACCACGGTCACCGCCAGCACCACCTGCAGGCCCGCGTCCCGGCAGTGGGCGATGGCGCGCAATTTCTCCGCTCGCAGATCGCGGCCGCGCATGAAGGCGTGCTGCCCGGCGCCCAGGCCGTCGAACTGCAGGTAGACCCCGGTGAGCCCCGCGCGGCGCAGTTCGACGGCGAGGCGCGGATCCTGGGCGAGCCGCAGGCCGTTGCTGTCGATCTCCATCTTCGTGTAGCCGAGCGCCCGCGCGCCGCCGACGATCTGCACGAGCTGCGGGTGCAGCGCCGGCTCGCCCCCGGCGAACTGCAGCGGCACGGGCTGGCCTTCCGTCTCGAGCAGGCGCCGCAACGCCTCGAGCACCTCCTCGGCGCTCAGGTCGGCTCCTTGCGCTCGAGCGTCGGCCAGGCAGACGGGGCAGGGCAGGTTGCAACGCGTGGTGAGCTCGACGATCGCGAGGCACGTGTGCTGGTCGTGCGCGGGACACAGGCCGCAATCGTCCGGGCAGCCCTTCGCCTCCACGGTGCTCGTGCGCGCGGGCCGCTCGACGAAGCGCGGTGCGTGTCGCATGCGCTCGTAGGCGGCGACATCGGTGGCGACGATGCATTCGAAGTCCCCGTGCTCGGGACAGGTCTTGCGCATGACGACGCCCCGGCCGCTGGAGACCACCCGGCCGGGGATCGACTTCAGGCACCGGGGACACAGGCTCGCGACGTCGTGACCCCAGCGGGCGACGGCTGGAGGGCGCGCCCGGGTGGCCGGCAGGGGCCTGACATCCGGCTCGCTCATGGGAACTCGACCATGATGCAGGCAAAGACCAGGTTGCGCTTGAAGGCGACGAGGTCCCGCGTCGCCACGACGACCGCACGAGCGGCCCCGTCGATGTCGATCACCTCATCGGTCGCGCCGAGGCATGGCCGCACGTCGTCCTCCACCGTCCTGCGGAATTGCGCCTCGTCGGCGAAATCGCTCAGGAACGCGATGCGCCAGCGGTGCTCCGCGAGCGCGTCGATGCGGATCTTCTTCCAGGGCTTGGAAGGAAGCGACAGCACGGCGACGCGCCCGATCAGTCCTTGTGTCGGGCCACGAGCGCCGCGGCGAGCTCCGCCGCGCGCACGGTGTAGCGCTCGCATCGCGCGTACAGGCCCTGCGCCTGGAAGGCGGCCTCGCCGTCGGGCGTGTCGATGTCGCAGCCGAGCAGCTGGTCGCAGTCGCGGGCGCCGAACTCGCGTTCGAAGCGGCGCACCAGCTCCTGGGTCGCCGCATAGGCGGGCATCTCCGAGCGGCGGCCGTCGTCGCGCCCGAGCGCCATGCCGAGCGCCATCGCCGCGCCGGTGAGCGCGCCGCAGGGGCCGTGGGTGCGCGACAGGCCGCCGCAGAAGGGCGTCGCGATGCGCGGGATCAGCCCGGACTCGATGCCTTGGGCCTGGGCCAGCGCCGTCACGACCGCCTCGGCGCAGTGAAGGCCCGACTCGCACGCGTCTTCCACGCGCTGCCGCACGTCGGACACGAACGCGTCCGCGCTGCTCGATGCCTCGGTCATGGCACGGTTCCCCTGGGATGTCGACCGGTCAGCACGCGGTCGAGGCGCCGCCGTCGACGGCGAGGTACTGCCCCGTGACATGGCGCGACGCCTCGGAGGCGAGGAACACCACCGTGCCCTTGATGTCCTCCTCGCCGCCCAGACGATGGAGCGGCGTGGCGGCGATCAGGCTGTCGCCGATGCGATCCAGGGTGCCGCGGGTCATCTTGGTCGGGAAATAGCCGGGGCAGATCGCGTTCACGTTGATGTCGTGCCGGCCCCATTCGCAGGCCAGCGCCCGGGTGAAGTTGAGCACGGCCGCCTTGCTCGTGTGATAGGCGATGGTCGTCGTTCCCGGCGTCCCGCCCGACAACCCGGCCACCGACGCGATGTTGACGATCTTGCCGGACCGGCGCGGGATCATGCAGCGCCTGCCCACTTCCTGGGTCAGCCGGAACAGCGCAGTCACGTTGAGGTTCATCACCTTGTTCCACGCCTCGAGGGTGTGCGCCTCGGCCGGGGCGCCCCAGGTGGCGCCCGCGTTGTTGACCAGGATGTCGAGGGCGCCGAAGCGCTCGACGACGCGATCGACCAGCCCGGGGATCTCGTCGAACCGGGAGAGGTCGTTGGGCACGGCGAAGACCTCGATGTCCAGCGCGTTCAGGCGC
>Ga0075429_100005712_pt1 | contig 10731 bp, 4 predicted proteins | sample RhiMetdeltSRZDD3_FD_75295 | JGI IMG/M metagenome (GOLD analysis project Ga0075429, IMG submission 75295) | Populus rhizosphere microbial communities from Tennessee, USA - Rhizosphere MetaG P. deltoides SRZDD3 | ecosystem: Host-associated > Plants > Roots > Rhizosphere > Soil | place: USA...
CTGCTGATCAGCCCGGAACGGTTGAACAATCCCGGGTTCCGCGAGACCGTGCTGCCGAAGCTGGCCGCCACCACCGGGCTGCTCGTGGTCGACGAGGCGCACTGCGTCTCCGACTGGGGCCACGACTTCCGCCCCGACTACCGGCGCCTGCGGGATCTGCTCGCCGACCTGCCGATCGGTACGCCGGTGCTCGCGACGACCGCGACCGCCAACGCCCGGGTCACGGCCGACGTCGCCGAACAGCTGGGCGACGCGCTCGTGCTGCGCGGCGCGCTCGACCGCGAGTCGTTGCGGCTGGCGGTCGTCGACCTGCCGTCGGCGGCGCACCGGCTCGCCTGGCTGGCCGACCAGCTCGACCGGCTGCCGGGCTCGGGCATCGTCTACACGTTGACCGTCGCCGGCGCGACCGAGACGGCGGAGTTCCTGCGCTCGCGCGGGTTCGCCGTCGCGGCGTACTCCGGCCAGGCCGAGGACGCCGACCGGCAGGCCGCCGAGCGCGACCTCCTCGACAACCGCCTCAAGGCCATTGTCGCGACGTCCGCGCTGGGCATGGGGTTCGACAAGCCGGACCTGGGGTTCGTCGTGCACCTCGGCGCGCCGCCGTCTCCGATCGCGTACTACCAGCAGGTCGGCCGGGCCGGTCGCGCGGTCACGTCCGCCGAGGTGATCCTCCTTCCGGGTACCGAGGACGCGGCCATCTGGCGGTACTTCGCCTCACTGGCCTTCCCGCCCGAGGACCAGGTACGGCGGACTCTCGACGCACTGTCCGCGAGCGACCGTCCACTGTCGACACCCGCGCTGGAGGCGCAGGTCGACCTGCGCCGCGGCCGGCTGGAGATGATGCTCAAGGTGCTCGACGTGGACGGGGCGGTCACCCGCGTACGCGGTGGCTGGACCGCGACCGGCGCGCCGTGGGCGTACGACCGCGCCCGGCACGAGCGCGTGGCCGCGGCCCGGCAGGTCGAACAGGCGGCGATGCGGGCGTACGCCTCGACGACCGCCTGCCGGATGGAGTTCCTGCGCCGGTGCCTCGACGATCCGGGCGCCGTCCCGTGTGGACGGTGCGACACCTGCGCCGAGCCCGTGTGGCCGGTCGAGGTCACCGGCGAGGCGCTCGGCGCGGCCCGGGCGTTCCTCGCCCGGCCGGGTGTGCCGCTGGCCCCGCGCCGGCAGTGGCCGACCGGGCTGGCGGCGGTGGGCGTACCGCTCACCGGGAAGATCCCGCTGGACGAGCAGGCCGACTCCGGCCGGGCGGTCGGCCGGCTCACCGATCTCGGCTGGGGCGGGCGGCTGCGTACCCTCCTGGACGACTCCACTGCCGACGGTCCCGTACCCGACGACGTGTTCGCCGCCGTCGTGCAGGTGCTGGCCGGCTGGGCGCGCGGTGACGACCCGTGGCCGGAGCGGCCCACCGGCATCGTCGCCGTCGAGTCCCGCCGCCGGCCCGTCCTCGTCGCCGACCTCGCCCGGCGCATCGGCGAGGTCGGGCGGCTGCCCGTCCTCGGTACGGTGTCGCGCGTAGACGCTCCGCCGCGCGCCGGAGGAGAGCCCACCAACAGCGCGCAGCGCGTCCGGGCGCTGTTCGGCACGTTCGCCGTACCCTCCACTGTGGACGGTGTCGTCCTGCTCGTCGACGACCTCGTGGACTCCGGCTGGACCGTGGCCCTCGTCGCGAGGGAGCTGCGCCGGGCCGGCTGCACCCGCGTACTCCCGATGGCGCTGGCCCTGTCGGGCTGAGGCCGCGCCCGGCGCGCCCACCCCGCCTGCTGGACCTCTATATCGACGCACGGCAATGTGGGGTCCCGCGACATTGCCCGTCACCCCGCCGGTTCGTAGCGTCCACCGGACCAACCCTGCGTAGTTAAGGGGAGTCCGATGCGTCGCAACAGGTACGTGTCCCTCGGGATCGCGGCGCTGGCCGGTCTCGCCGCGGTCGTGGCGACCGCGCTGCCGGCCCGTGCCGCCGCCCTGACCCAGGTGTCCGGCTTCGGGTCCAACCCGGGCGCGCTGCAGATGTTCAGCTACCGGCCGGACGGCCTCGGTACGGGCGCTCCGTTGGTCGTCGCCCTGCACGGCTGTGTCCAGTCGGCCGCCGACTACCACGGCCACGCCGGCTGGGCCAAGTACGCGGACGCGTGGCGCTTCGTCGTCGTCTACCCGCAGCAGACGAGCGCCAACAACGCGAACTCGTGTTTCAACTGGTTCCAGCCCGGCGACACCAGCCGCGGGCAGGGGGAGGCGTTGTCGGTCAAGCAGATGGTCGACTACGCGGTCACGAACTACGGCGTCGACCCCCGCCGGGTGTACGTGACGGGCCTGTCCGCCGGCGGGGCGATGAGCGCGGCCATGCTCGCCACCTACCCGGACGTGTTCGCGGCGGGCTCGATCGTCGCGGGGATCCCGTACCGGTGCGCCACCGACCTGACGAGCGGGCTCACCTGCCAGAACTCCGCGCAGAACAGGACGGCCCAGCAGTGGGGCGACCTGGTACGGGGAGCCAACCCCGGCTACGCCGGACCGTGGCCCCGGGTGTCGATCTGGTACGGCTCCGCCGACTCCATCGTGAACCCGGCCAACGCGACAGAGGCGCGTACCCAGTGGGTGAATGTCCTGGGTCTGTCCACCACGCCGACGTCGAGCACGACCCTGCCGGGTGGCACCACCCTGGAGAGCTACGGCCTCGGGGTCAAGCTGTACCGCGTGGCGGGCATCGGCCACGGCACGCCGGTCGACCCCGGCTCGGCGATCGAGGCGTGCGGTACGACCGGCACGTACTACCTCGACGCGATCTGCTCCGCCTACCACGACGCGACGGCGTTCGGGCTGAACCCGGGTGGAACACCGCCGCCGCCATCCCCGACGCCGAGCCCGACACCGTCGCCGACTCCGCCGGGTGGAGCGTGCTTCACGGCGAGCAATTGGGACCACGTCGCCGCCGGACGGGCACACCAGCAGCTCGGCTACGTGTACGCCAACGGCTCGAACCAGTTCATGGGTCTCTGGAACGTGTTCACGCGGCATACGCTCCGTCAGACCGGTGTCAATGCGTACGTGATCGCTGACGGACAGTGCTGAGTTTCGAAAGTTGGCGCGAATGGCCGGTATCGATCACCCCGCGGCGGCACATAATCTCAGCGCACCGCGGACACCCCCGAACCGCGGCTGTCACGAAAGGCAATACGCATGGCGTTACGTCGCCCGACCAGGCGCTGGGGCCCGGTCGCCGTCGCACTGGTCACCCTCGCCGCGACCACGGTCCTGTTGGCCGGGTCGAACGGTGCGGTAGCTTCCGAGACCTCGAGCACCGACTACTACCTCGTCCAACTGTCCGGGGCGCCCATCGCCACGTACAGCGGCGGGATCTCCGGCATACCGGCCACCAAGCCAGCCGCGGGGCAGCGGGTCGACGTACGGTCGACCGCCGCCACCAAGTACCGCGCGCACCTGAAGACCGAGCGGGTCAAGGTGCTCGCCCGGGCCGGTCTCGCCGGCCGCCCCACCACCTACGACTACGACGTCGTCTTCAACGGGTTCGCCGCGAAGATGACCGCTCGCGAGGCCGACGTGCTGCGGCGCACCAGTGGCGTCGTCAACGTCTGGCGCAACGAGGTCGTCCGGACGGACACGGTCTCGACCCCCAACTTCCTCGGGATGACCGGAAGTTCCGGGGTCTGGGCGAGCCAGTTCGGCAGCCCGGCCCGGGCCGGTGAGGGCGTCATCGTCGGCGTCGTCGACACCGGCTTCTGGCCGGAGAGCCCGAGCTTCGCGCCCCTGCCGGAGCCACGGCCGGACGCCGCCACGATCGCCGCGAAGTTCCACGGCATCTGCGACGCGGGGGCCGACCCCGACCCGGCGAACCGCGTCACCTGCAACAACAAGGTGATCGGTGCGCGGTACTACACCGCGGGCGGGCTGAACACCGAGCCGGGCGAGTTCCAGTCGCCGCGCGACGCGAACAGCCACGGCTCGCACACCGCCAGTACGGCCGCGGGCAACAACGGCGTACCGGCCACGATCAACGGGCTCAATGTCGGTACGGCTTCGGGCATGGCGCCCGCCGCCCGGATCGCCGTCTACAAGGCCCTGTGGAACCAGGCCGACGGTACCGGCAGCGGCGCGACGATGGACCTGCAGGCCGCGGTCAACGACGCGGTCGCGGACGGCGTCGACGTGATCAACTACTCGATCTCCGGCTCCACGTCGCTCGTGATCGACCCGGTCGAGCTGGCCTTCCTGTTCGCCGCCGACGCGGGCGTGTTCGTCGCCGCCTCGGCCGGCAACAACGGCCCGGGCGCGAGTACGGTCGCCCACAACTCGCCGTGGATCACGACGGTCGCGGCGAGCACCCACGACCGCAGCTTCAGCCGCTCGGTGACGCTGGGCAACGGTACGACGATCACCGGACCGGGTGTCGGGCCGGGCGTACCGTCGTCGCCGCTCATCTACTCGACCAGTGCCGGGTTGCCCGGTGCGGACCCGACCCAGGTGCGGCTCTGCTTCTCCGGCACGCTCGACCCGGCCAAGGTGACCGGCAAGATCGTCGCCTGTGACCGCGGTACGAACGCGCGGGTCGACAAGAGCCTCGCGGTGCAGATGGCCGGCGGCGTGGGCATGATCCTGATGAACACGTCACCGAACTCGCTGAACGCGGACTTCCACTTCGTCCCGAGCATCCACGTCAACGAGGTCGCGCGGGCGACCATCCTCGCGTACATCACCTCGGCCGGTGCCGGCGCGACCGCGAGCCTGTCGTCGGCGACGACCGAGACCGTCGAGGCGCCGGCGATGGCCGCGTTCTCGTCCAACGGTCCGGCCCGGGCCGGCGGCGGTGACCTGCTCAAGCCGGACATCAGCGCACCCGGCGTCGACGTGATCGCCGCCGTGTCGCCGGCCGGCGACAACGGCAACCTGTACGACGCGCTGTCCGGCACGTCCATGTCCAGCCCGCACATCGCCGGCATCGCGGCCCTGATCATCAGCAAGAACCCGACCTGGTCACCGATGCGGGTCAAGTCGGCGATGATGACGACGGCCAGCCAGGTCGACAACGCGGGCAACCCGATCGTGGGTCCGAACGGCACGACGGCCGCCACGCCGCTCAACTTCGGCTCCGGGCACGTCGTACCGGGTTCGGCCTTCGACCCGGGCCTCGTGTACGACTCGAACCTGACCGACTGGGTCCGGTACGGCTGTGGCGTCAACCAGTTCCAGCTCGTGTTCGACCCATCGGTGTGCGCGTCGTTCGGCTCGATCGACCCGAGCAACCTGAACTACCCGAGCATCGCGGTCGGCGACCTGGCCGGTACGCAGACGATCACGCGTACGGTCACCAACGTGACGGGCCGGGCGTCGCAGTACGACGTGTCCGTGTCCGCGCCGGCCGGTTTCACGATCTCGGTGTCGCCGACCCGGCTCGTCATCGCGCCGGGGCTGTCGCAGTCCTACTCGGTGACGATCACCCGTACGACGGCGACCCTCGGGTCGTACGCGTTCGGCTCGCTCACCTGGTCCGACAAGGTCGGCGACAAGCGCGGTCACGTGGTCCGCAGCCCGATCGCCGTGCGGCCGGTCGCGGCCGCCGCGCCGGCCCAGGTCGACGGCACGGGTACCAGCGGCTCCGCCGTGATCACGGTCCGGCCCGGGTACACCGGCACGCTGACCGCGGCCGCGCACGGGCTGGTGGCGGCGACGGTGGCGGACTTCCACCTCGTCGGTACGAACACCAACTTCAACACCGGCGCACCGGCCACCGGGCCGGCGGTGGGGAAGACGACCGTCACCGCACCGGCGGGTACCCGGCTGGCGCGCTTCGCGCTGTTCGGCACCGACTACCCCGACGGCACCGACCTCGACCTGTTCGTCTACAACGCGGGTACGAACACCCTCGTCGGGGCGAGCTCGGGCGGTACCGCCGACGAGACGGTGAACCTCGCCACCGCGGGCACGTTCGACGTGTACGTCGTCCAGTTCGCTCTCGGCACCGGGGTCACCGAGCAGGACGTACACCAGTTCAGCTGGGCCGTGGGCAGCGCGGCCGCGGGCAACCTGACCGTCTCGCCGGCCAGCCAGGCAGCGGCGACAGGTGTCCCGGTGACGGTTACCGCGACGTGGAGCGGGCTCACCGCCGGCGTCCGGTACCTCGGCGTGGTCAGCTACGGCGACGGCACCAACGAGATCGGCAACACCACGCTGGCGGTGAACGCGTAGTCCGCATCCACTTCGCATCCGAACGGCACTGACGCACCACCGAGCCCCCGGACCGGGTCACCCGGTCCGGGGGTCTTGGCTACCGTGGCGGTATGCGTCCACGGGCGGTGGTGCTGGTCGCCGTGGTGGCGGCCGTGCTGCAACTGGCCACGCCGACCGCCGCGCTGGTCGTGCCGGCTCCCGCGGTGGAGGCGCTGACCCACCCGAAGGCGACGACGACCGTCGCGCGGGCGGCCACCGGTATCGCGCGGGCGCCCACTATCCGGCCCGTCGCCCGGACCCTGCTCGCCGACCGGGCGAGCCTGACCGGCATCGACTGCGGCTTCGTCCCGTACGTCTACCTCAACACGGTCTACGGGCCGATCGCACTGTGCACCCGGTCCACCGGCACGCCGTACGGGCGCTACGCCCAGGCGGGGTTCCTCAGCGGGATCACGGGCCAGTTCGGGCCCATCACCGGCTACCTCGAGGTCATCCCCGACGCCGAGCAGGGCGCGATGGTGGCCGCGACCGACGGCTACACGAATTTCGTCAGCGGTGGCGCGACCCTGGCCACCGAAGACGGTCCCGGGAAGTGGGCCACCCAGCTCGGGTCCGGCGGCGCGCGGTGGGGCACCTGGAACCGGCGGTCGAACACGTTCTCGCCCACCAGCGGCTGGACGTCGGTCGCGCCGCGGTAGCCGGGCCGGGCAGACTGTCCACCGTGGAGACTCTCGTCTGCGGGCACGTGGCGTACCCCGGAAAGAGCCGGATGTGCCGGCACCTGGTGGGCCGCGGCGAGGACGGCGTCCCCCCGCATGTCCGGCGGCTGACCGGCCGTGGCCTTGACTTCGACCTGCTGTGCGCCGGCTGCGACGGACAGCCGGTCGAGCTGGTCGTCACGTGCGAGGGCTGCGTCGCGGTCTACCTCGATGACGACCACCGTGCCCTGACCGCGTGGCGCGGCGAAGCCGGCATCGCCGAGCGCCCTGAGCCGCTCGACGTCCGCGTCCGCGCCTCGCCGCTGCCGCGCGGGCACGGGCCGGTGGTGGACCTGGCGCCCGTCGCGGGCCGCGCCGCCTGGCTGCTCCTGGCCGTCGACGGCACGATCCTCCACTTCGACGGGGGTACGGGTGAGGCCGCCGCTCTGGTCACGACGACCGTGCCCGGCGAGGGGGACCACTCGCCGTGGGACGGCCACCCGCTGCGGCGGCGCCTGCACGCGAGCACCGACGGTCGGTTCGCCGCGGTCGTCAACGACTTCGGCCACCTGGGCCAGGTGCTCGACCTGCGGACGGGCCAGGTCACGATCGCGCTGCACGGCGGCGACTACCACAGCAACACCGTGCCGTTCTCGCTCGCGTTCGCGGTGCACGCCGGCCGTACGGTCGTGGTGCACCGTACGGAGTGGAACCGGCTGGAGGTCTCCGACCCGGCCACGGGCGCGCTCCTGACCACGCGGGAGATCACCGCGTACCGGGTGGGCCGGGAGCGGCCCCCGCACTACCTCGACTACTTCCACGGGGCCTTGTACGCCTCACCCGACGGGCGCTGGCTCGCGGACGACGGCTGGGTCTGGCACCCGTGCGGCATACCGGTCGTGTGGGAGCTGCGCCGCTGGCTCACCGACAACCCGTGGGAGTCCGAGGACGGTCCGACCCGCAAGACGCTGTGCTGGCGCGACTACCACTGGACCTCCCCGATGTGCTGGGTCGGATCGGACCTGCTCGCGCTGAGCGGCATCGGCGTGGACGACGAGGCGCTGCTGCCGGGCGTACGCGTCTTCGACGCGGCGTCGGGCGCCGAGCTGATCGCGTTCCCCGGACCGGCCGGCGCATTGTTCGCCGCGGGCCGGCGACTGTACTCCGCCGACCCGGCCGGGCTCACCGTCTGGGATCCGTTCACCGGCGAGCGGACCGGGGCCGTGCCGGGTTTCGTACCGACCCGGCACCACCCGGGCGCCCGGGAACTGGTCGCGGTCGAGGGCGACACGCTGGTGCGCTGGGGGTATCCACCCAGCTGACTCTCGTAGGCGCGCTGCTGGTGGCGGGGGGCCGGTACGCCAGCCGCGAAATGCGTCAGAAAGCTCCGGCGTGCTCGGCGAGGCGCGCGTCGATCCAGGCGGCGTCGGGCATGCCGAGGGCCGCGTACCCGGTGGCCGCCTGCCGCCAGTACGGCAGCGCCGCGGCCGGACCGTCGGTGGCGTACGCGATGTCGCCGAGCACGCTGAGCGTCTGGGCCTCGCCGAGCGGGTGGCCGACCCGCCGGTGCAGGGTGAGCGCCTGGTTGGCCTCGGCCAGCGCCCGCTGGGGGTGGCCGGCGTCCAGCGAGAGCGCGGCGAGCACCGTCAACGCCCGGCTCTCCTGCAGCCGGTAGCCGCTCTGCCGGGCGAGCTGCAACGCCTGCCGGGCGTACTGGTGACCCAGCTCGATGTCGCCCAGCTCGCGGTACGCGCGGGCGAGCCCGACGAGCGCGCGCAGCTCGGGTGACCGGTCGCCGGCCGCCTGCGCGACATCGAGCGTCTGCTGGTACCGCTCGACCGCCCGCTGGTGCTCGCCGGCGCGGTAGTGCGCGTAGCCGAGGGCGAGCAGCGCACCCGCCTCGGCCGAGCGCCGGCCGACCTCGCGGGCGAGCGCGAGCGCGGTGGTCGCCGCGTCGAACGCCTCGCCGACGCGGTCCGTGTCGCTGTACACCTCGGCGAGCGAGTTCAGCGCGACGACCTCGGCCGGGCGGTCGTGCACCTCGCGGTAGTGCGCGAGGGCATCGCGCAGGTACCCCGTACCCTCCTGCGTCCGGCCGAGCTCGTGGCAGAGCGTACCCAGGTTGGCGAGCGTGATCGCCGCCCCGTTGCGGACGCCGGCCTCCCGGTACCGCGCGATGGCCTGGCGGTCGTACTCGGCCGCCTCGGCCAGCTCCCCGAGGTACGCGAGGATCAGCCCGAGGTTGCCCAGGGTCACGGCGACACCCAGCGGGTCGCCGATGCCGCGCAGGATCGCGAGGGACTTGCGCAGCTGGACGGCCGCGTCGGCGAGCCGGCCCAGCTCGGCGTAGACCGTACCCAGGTTGCCGAGCGCGGCCGCCTGCGCGGGCGCCCACCCGCAGCGCGTCGCGAGGGCGTACGCCCGCCGGTGGTGGTCGATGGCCTCCTCGTACGCCCCGCGCCGCCAGTGCATCGAGGCCAGGCTCAGCTGTGCGGTCGTCTGCGCGGGCACCTCGTTCTCGGCCGTCGCGGCGTCGAGCGCGGACTGGGCCGCGGTGAGCCAGTCGACCGCGTGCAGCCGCAGGTGGAAGTAGCCCCGCAGGGTGTCGGCGAGCAGCCAGGCGAGGGGCCGTGGGCCGTGGGCGGCGGTGTACGTGATCGCCGCGACCAGGTTCGCCTGCTCCGCGTCCAGCCACGCCGCGGCGTGCACGTCGTCGACGAACGCGAGCGGTCGCTGTGCGGGGGTGGAGAGCGGCAGCCGCAGTTTGCCCGGGTACAGCTGGTCCGCGGCCGCGTCCGCGCCGTACAGGTAGTGGTCGAAGAGCCGGGCCTGCGCGGCCGTGCACGCCGCCGCGCCGTCGTCGTGCTCGGCCAGCTCCTGTGCGTACCGGCGCAGCAGGTCGTGGCACGTGTACCGGTCGTCGACCCGGTCGAGCAGGTGCGCCTCGGTGAGCCGGTCGAGCAGGTGCCGCGCCTCCTCCCGGGTGGCGTCGACGAGGGCGGCCGCGGCCTCGGCCGTGACGTCGGGTCCGGGTACGAGGCCCACGAACCGGAACAGCCGGCGGGCCGGTACGGGCAGGCGCGCGTACGACAGCTCGAACGGCACCCGCAGCCCGGCCTGGCTGTCGCCGGAGACCGCCAGCGCCGTGAGCCGGTCGCCCGAGCGCAGCTCCGCGACGTACTCGGCGACCGGCGTACCGGCGCGGCGGCCGAGGTGGGCGGCGGCGAGCCGCAGCGCGAGCGGCAGGTGGGCGCACAGTTCCGCCAGCTCGACGACGGCGGCCGGCTCGGCCGCGGTGCGCTCCGGGCCGAGCAGGCGGGTGAGCAGGTCCCGTGCCTCGTCCGGGTCGAGAACGTCGAGCCGGATGCGGGACGCCCCGTCCAGCGCGGCGAGCCCGTCGAGCTCGTGCCGGCTGGTCACCAGCGCCAGGCACTCGGGGCTGCCGGGCAGCAGGGGGCGCACCTGGTCGGCGCCGGCCGCGTCGTCGAGCACGACCAGCAGGCGGCGCTCGGCGAGCAGGGAGCGGAACAGCGCGGCGGCCTCGTCGAGGTCCACGGGCACCCGCGCCGCGCCGACGCCGAGCGCGCGCAGGAACCGGGCCAGCACCTCGACCGGCCGGGCCGGTGCGCCGCCGGCGAACCCGCGCAGGTTCGCGTAGAGCTGGCCGTCCGGGAACCGGTGCCGGACGCGGTGGGCCCAGTGCACCGCCAGGGCGGTCTTGCCCACGCCCGCCGTACCCGCGATGACGGAGATCACGGCCGCGCGGGTGGCGGGGAGGAACGCGTCGAGCTGGCGGAGGTGGTCGGCCCGGCCGGTGAAGGCGACGACGTCGGCCGGGAGCTGC
>Ga0075429_100005714_pt1 | contig 10730 bp, 8 predicted proteins | sample RhiMetdeltSRZDD3_FD_75295 | JGI IMG/M metagenome (GOLD analysis project Ga0075429, IMG submission 75295) | Populus rhizosphere microbial communities from Tennessee, USA - Rhizosphere MetaG P. deltoides SRZDD3 | ecosystem: Host-associated > Plants > Roots > Rhizosphere > Soil | place: USA...
CGTGGCAGTGCAGCGTGGCCGCCGGCAACGACTGGCCGGCCTTCCTCATGAAGAACGAGACTAAGCACCGGATGGCCGACCGCGCCTGATCTCGATGTGTGATCTTGTGTGATTCGACCCCGCCAACGGACGCGATTCAGGTCCGCGAGCGAGACGAGCGAGACGTGAGTCCTTGACGCGATCGTCGGGAATCCCCGCGCGCGACGCGGGATTATTCCAGAGGTGCGGTCTGGAGCGAAGATGCGAGCGGGGCGGCTCGTCACCGCCCCGTCGATTAGAAGTCCGATGCTCTATCCAACTGAGCTACAGGCGCGCCCAACTAAACTAATACGTTACGAGTTTCGCGGGGCGTCATTTCGAGGGCCGCGCTGAACTTGCGTTGAGAGCGGGCGGTCCTTCCCCGGGCGCGGCCTAGTTTAGGGAGACGAGTGCTGAAAATGCAGATCGGGCAGGCGTCAGACCGGGCGCGGAGAACTCTGTTCAAAACTCGTTGACCGTGCAATCAAGCTTTGGTAAGTGGATCGTCGCCGCAGTTCGACCGCCATATTCTCATCCAGAAAGAGCTAGAGGTCGTGACCGAACGAACGCCCGCAGGCCCGGCACACGAAGAACGACCTTCGATCCAGGCCAGTGTAGTCGACAAACTCGATATCTTGTCGGGAACCGCGTCCGCAATGCGGGCAGGTCGGCAGCCCGGCTGGGCCCGCCCTGGCGAAAGCGCGACAGGCTTCATTATGGGCGTCAAACGGCTCGCGCCGCGCCCGCGCTCGTCGCGCTTGGTCCTCTTCCTCCGCTATTGCCAGGTCACGCTCTTCTTTGGTCAATGGAGGCACCAGGATCTCCGCGATCCTGAGGAGATGAGAGAGCTCCTCCGAGAACTGGCCGCGTGCGACCCCGTCCCCGAGATCCCGGTTCGTCGCAGCGATCACCCGAGCGCGTACGGGCGCCGGTGTCCGATTTCCCTCCCGCGGCAGTCGACGGTCCTGGAGGACCCTGAGGAGCTTGTCCTGCAGGGCCAGCCCCAGATCAGCGATATTCTCCAGATAGAGCGTGTACGGGAATTCGAGTAGCCCCGCCTTCCGAGCACGCGTGCCCTCAGCGCCGAACAGCTCGACTTCGAGCTGGATCGGCGACGAGTTCGAACAATTGATTCTCGAGAAGGCCCGATGACCCGACAACTCCTGGATAGCCCTCGCGACGAGCCCGCACATTCGGCCACTCTCTCCGTGGAGCAGCACAGCCGCATCCGTACTCGCAGCGGACTCGATGACCGCGCGCATTCCTAACAGCCAGGGATGGCTTTCAAAGAGAGCGTCGGATCGTGCCAGCTCATCGTTCCCCGCGGAATCGTCAGGGTGAGAGTGGTGGCGCGATAACGAACCCGGTTGAAGCTCGAGCGGGAGCTCCCCTTGTGTAATGAGCGCACCAGAGGTCATGACAATGACCGCGCGCTCGACGACATGTTCCAGCTCTTGTTCATTCCCGGGCCACGGATACGTCACAAGCGCGCGCATAGCCTCGTCGCTGAATCCGCTGACGTGCCGGTTGTTCTTCGCGGCCGCGATCTCGAGGAAGTATCGAGCCAGGAGCGCGATGTCTTCCCCACCGCGTTCACGCAGCGGCGGGATATGGACTGTGACGCCACTCAGCAAAGAGTAGAGGTCGTAGCGAAACCGGGTTTCGCAGCACATCTGGGCCAGGTCCTGATTGGTGGCTGACACGATCCGTGCGTCGGCGCGGAAAGGCTTACGTCTACCCACTCGGTGGACCGTGCCCGTCTGAACTGCGTACTCGAGCCACAGCTGCATGACGGGGTCCAACAAGGCGATGTCGTCGAGGAACAGGGTACCGCCATCGGCACGCTCGAAGAGACCAGGCGTGGACAGATCAGCCCCGTCAAAGGCTCCCTTCTCATAGCCGAAGAATTCAAGATGGATCGTCTCTGGCGGCTCCGCTCCGCAGTGCATTGTCACGAACGGGGCCGCGTGGCGCGGTGATCGCTCGTGAATCGTCCGCGCGAGGAATTCCTTTCTCGTACCGCGCTCGCCGATGAGCAGGATGGGCTCGGAACTCGCGGCGACTCGATCGATGACGGTCATCAGTCGCCGGAAAGGTGGACTGGTACCGATAAGTGTGTGTCGCAACTCCGACTGTTCCATGCGTCGCCTCCGTCGCCGGACCGAGGCCAGTATCTCATCGGCGCGGACTGCGGCGATGAATTCGCCCGGCACCAGTCGAAGGCCATGTGACGCTCGATGAGATGTCCTGGACTTCGGCGGCCGGACCGAGGTTGATCCTCGATCAAAACGAACTGTCCGGCGATCCTCGGCCGGGTTTCGGATACGGGCCGGGACCCCGGTTCAGGACGTGCGCATGTCCACCGTCGTCGTCGTGGGTCGGAGCCGGCTGAACGGTTTCACATCGGCTCCTTCAGCTGCGCCTCCGCCTGCTCCAGCCAGTACACCATCCTCATCTCGCGGTACATCGTCGTCGCGATGGTGAGGTGCTCTTGCGCCTGCTTTCTCCCCTGCTGTGTTCAGGAGGTCGTGGACGGGGCTGGAGGTGCCGCCCTGTTGGCTAGCCTATCTGGCGAGGCGCCGGGGCGGGCGCGCGTTCTCGTCCTCGGGGGAGTGTAGTCGTCCAGGTCAGGCTGCGCCTGACGCTGCCGATGCCCGCACGAACCTGATCCGGTCCTCGGTCAGGTCGCTGGGACCACGAAGCGCAGCAAGAACCACGAGATCGAGAGTGCTCCCATGAACGCGAACGCCACGCCCTGGATGATGTGCAACGTCTCCCCCCGTCGCGAGAGCCAGGCCATCAGCCGTGCGGCGCGGCCCGCGGGGATCAGGACGAGTGCCGCCACCACCAGCGAGCTCGACAGGCCGAAGCCGTAGGCGCCCAGCGTCAGCGCACCGGCGCCCATGCCCCCAACCAGCGCCACGTACACGAGGAGCACGAGGTACAGCGGGCGGTTACAGACGATGCCGAACGTGGCCGCCATCGAAACCCCAAGAAGCAAGGCCGGGCGATACGAGCTCCGCTCCGCAAGGTCCGCTGCCCTTTGAGCTGCATTCTCAGCGAAATGGAAGTCGGGCAGCAGCCTGCGTATCACCCCAAGCTCACCTAACGCGACGAGCAGCATCAGCAGACCCACGATGGTCAGGACCGGCTGCATGATCATGCCCATCACTCGCCGACTGCCAACCGCGCCAGCCAGCGCGGCGGCCGGTGCTCCGACGATCGCGCCCCAGAGGGCGCAGACCAGCACCATGCTGAGAATCAGCACTCCGGCGACTCTCAGAAACTCGCGCTTCTCTCGTGTCGCCTGCAACAGCGGTAGCACGGCCAACGCTGCCGGCAGGTAACAGATCCGGACGATGTGCGCGAAGCCCAACGCGAACCCGAGCGCCACGGCGACAGTCAGGCTCACGATCTGGAAACCGGGCTCCAGAAACGTGCGGAGCATGGCGTCGTAGGGCAAGTCGGACAGCCCTAGACTCCAGCCGTACCCACCCAAAGTGCCGGCGGCGGCTGCCAGCCCGAAGAGCAGCAGACGCATCTGGATGCTCATCGGCGATGAGGCGACGGAAAAGATCGCACCCATGACACCTGCCCCCTTGCGCGTCAGCCGCGCGACCAGTCTAGCGCATTACACCTTGAGCCTGACTGCGACCGCCCGCTCCCCGTTCGGAGAGCGGGCGGTCCTGGCAGCACCTATTGGACCTTCACAAAGGCGAACATCCCGTCGTTGAAGTGTGCACGGACGTTGCAAATCACCAGATAGACTCCCGGCTCTGCTTTCTCGGAGAGAAGCACACCTGCAGGAGATCTACCCTCTGAAGCAGGAAACGACACGGATTCCACGCGATTCAGGGCGTTAGACCTGACGTCGCTACCCGTGACGATGGGGTTTGCCGGGGTAGCCTGCGTACTTCCAGGCCCCCCTGCCGGATTGATCCCCTCGTAGTACCTGTTGTTCGGGTCGTTGATAAACGTGCCCGAACCGGGTACGAGGATATCGTCAGGTTTCGTTCCGGGTTTGTACACGACGATCTGGTGGAATCCGGCCACGAGAAAGTGGACGGCCCCGTCCAGCTTCGTGTTGATCGCGTTCGGGATAATCACGTGATTCACGAGGTTCCCCGGCTGCGCGGTGTTCAAGCCACGACCAAACGCAACAGGGACACTCAACTTGTTGTCGTCCTCCGCCACGGCCGGAAAGATCGTCAGACCAATCCCTAACAAGGTCGTCATCGTCACGATTGACGCGATCCAGTGTTTCATCGACCTTCCTCCCGAATCCCCTCACGTGATGGTCTTACGACATCGTTGCGCTCTCCGAGTCTCACCTCCCTTGTCGTTGGTTCGAGCCCGCCCGGACAAGACTCAAGCGACAGCATTGCGGTCGGTGATTGAGGTTTACCGACCTTGCGGCCGCAGTATCCAGACACGCAAAGCGCCATACTCAGCTGAGCACAGTAGACGCGGCGATCGAGCAATCGGAACTCGCGGTACGGCAAGACGCACGTTCTCGTTCTCCTTGCAGCTAACTAACGTTTTGTCGCTCAGCCGCAAGCGGAGCGACTCTGGGAAACTTGGCCTCGGCGCTGCTAGAAGTTTCTGCCGTATGTCAGCGCGCTACCGTTGTAGATCAGCACGTTGCCAAGAGCCTCCTGCGCCGCGTCGCCCGGACACGGCCCAGAAAACGGGTCAGTTTCCGGATGGTCGATCCACGCCCCCGCCAGCATCCCGTCGTGGTCCGAAATCGTGTATGTCGCGCCGTGCAGATACTGCCACTGAGCGAGAAGCGAAGGATTTAGCGCGGCCATGTTTCGGGTGAATGTCACGAGACCTGACGTCAAAAGGTTTCCCGCAAGCGTGTTCCCCCGAAACTGCAGATCAATCACTCCGGAATAGACTCGACTGTCGCACGTGGTTCCCGCGCGGCGGTACGGAAAGCCGGCATCGATGTAGACCCCAACAATGTTCTCCGCGATCCGGTTACTCTCGACAGCCGCGAAAACGCTGGCCGAGGATTGCGAATCTCCCGGCGCACCGAGGTCTCGCCTGAGGATGAAGGCACGGAATCCGAAACCCTCGTTCTCACTGAGATCGTTGTCGCGAACGATGGCAGTGACGGTGTCGCCAAGCTCAGGAATGTTGATGCTCGCGCCGTTCAAGAGAACTCCGCCCAACGTGTTACGCACGGCGCGATTACCCTGAAATACGACGCTCGATGGCGACTGCGCATAGCCACCGGCGAAGATGGCACCCGTCCCGACACCGCTGAAGTGATTGCCCGACACACGCCCCGACGACGCGACGGACTGCATGGCGAAGTTGGCCGGCGCGCGGAACACGTTCTCTGTGATCCGATAATCCTGAACGCGATTCAGAAGAAGCGAAATACCGGTGACGGTGCCCTCAAACACGAACCCGCTGATGTTTACGCCGCCTAAGACACTGCCGTCCCCGCGGTCAACGAGCACAAGCCGAGCCAAGGCTGGGTTCGAAGCAAATAACCGCGTTGCGGTCCCGGGGACGACTTCGCCGGTCGGCCATGAATCGCTGCCCTGGACCTGTTCGGTTGAGCCACGAAGGAGAAGGGGCCGATCAATCACCAGCGTCTCCGCCAGCGCATAGTCGCCTGGCGCAACTTTGATGGTCACCGCTCCGGGAACGCTTCGCGCCGCGTCCACCGCGTCCGGCAGATTATTGAAAGGGGACTTCCCGGTGCCATCTCCACCCGGCGCGGCATCGTCATCCACATGAATGACGACAGCCGGAGCCGCCTTGGCCGGGACCATTGCAGTACTCAAGGCGATCACCACCAGCAAAGACCAGAGGCGCATGGTGTCCTCCCATCGGAATCGACACACGTGTCACCGTTGTCTGCCCGCTAGGTGAGCTCGCGCGATAAACTTCACTCTCGCCAAACCCGGAGCAGACGACTGCTCGCAGGAGCTGGGAGCCGTCGTCACCACAAAGCGTGGGTCACCCCTGAGCCCGGGCATCTCAGGCCAGCCGAGCAGGAGTCCTAGGCGCTGTGACTCAACGAAAGTCATCGTGTCCAGCGCGTCGAAGGCACGATCCTTCTCCTCGAGCGCGGCGCGGTCGGCGACCACCACCACGCTGCCCCGGGGTTGCCCTTTGTCTTTCCTGACGCTCACGGGAGCTTCGCCGGACTCGAGAACGGCTTGGTGGCGTCGAGCACGAACATGACCAGCGCCCGCAGATCGGCGGTGCCGCTGCTCGAGGCCTGCATCGGCGTGTCGGGGCCGTGCCCGGCCTCCGCCTTGCCGCCGCCAATCCGCATTACGCCGTGGGGCGTCCTGAAGCTTTGCTCTCCGGACAGCACATAGGCGGCCTCGGAGCCCGGATGGGTGTGCACGGGCGTGATGCTGCCCGGGGGACCGCTGGCCTCGTTCACACGGAGCAGGTACTCGGACGCCTCCACCGGGGCGATCGGTCCCACTTCGACCATCTTCTTGCCGTCCGATGACGACCCACCGGCCGCACCGAGCGTGAACAGCCAGGCCTTGCCGCTGGACTCGGCCGCCAGGCTCATCGGCCCCGCAGCGGCCTGGGCCTGTGCGAGCGTGGCGAAGCTCTCCACGCGCCAGAAGAGCGGTCCCGCCGGCAGCTTCAAGACCTTCTTCTCGGCCAGTGGCTTGATGACAAGCGTGCCGGTGCCCGCAACACCTATGCCCCCCGACTGCGCCATGGCCGGCGGCGCCGCCAGCCCCGCCTGCGCGAACAGTGCGACTGCCACGGTGAACGCTGATTTCATCGCGCCATCCTCCTTGTTCGAGTGGCCGGCTAGTCACCAAGCCCCTGATGTGTGGCAGAGTAGGTGCCCAGGGCGCCGGAAGTCCCAAGAGAGCGGTGAGATTGTTCTGAGAAGCCGGCGAGGAGACGCGATCGCTGGGACCGCTTATGGAACACGAGGTTCACTTCGACCATCATCGCTTCGAGCCGCGAACCGGGCGGCTATGGGCCGGCCGGCGCGAGGTCAGCCTCACGCCCCGGGCGGCCGCCGTCCTCGCAGTGCTCGTCGCACGGGCCGGGCAGCTGGTGACGCGAGACGAGCTGTTCCAGTCCGTCTGGGGCGAGACCATCGTCGGCGATGCGGCGTTGACGACCTGCATCAAGGAGCTGCGCGACGCTCTGGCCGACGACGCGAGGCGCCCGCGCTTCATCGAGACGCGCCACCGCCGGGGCTACCGGTTTGCCGCGCACGTCCACTCGCCCGCCTCGAGCACGCCGGCCCGCCCGAAGCCGGCCCCGCTGGTCGTCGGCCGGGATCGCGAGCTACTCAAGGTGCGCAGATGCCTGGAGCACGCAGCCGCCGGGACCCGGCAGATCGTCTTCGTGACCGGCGAGCCCGGGATCGGTAAGACGGCCCTCATCGAGCGGTTCCTGATCGAGGCGAGCAGCAGCGATCGCTTGCGCATCGCCCAGGGGCGATGCGTCGAGACCCACGGAGCGGGCGAGGCTTACCTACCGCTCCTCGAGGCTATGGCCCGCCTGTGCCGCGAGCCCGGCGGGCAGCCGATCATTCGCTTGCTCCGCCATCACGCGCCGACGTGGCTCACTCAGATGCCGTCGGTGCTGGGCGCCGTGGAGCTGCGCACACTCCGGCACCAGACAGCGGGCGTCACTCGCGAGCGGATGTTGCGCGAGCTGGCCGAGGCGATCGAGGTCATGGCCTCGGACGTTCCCCTGGTCCTCTGGCTCGAGGATCTACACTGGAGCGACCCGCCGACGGTGGACTGGCTGGGCTATCTGGCGCGCCGCCCTGGACCTGCGCGCGTGCTAGTCCTTGCTTCGTGCCGGCCCGCCGAGACCCGAGGACATCCTCTCGAGGCCGTCAAGGACGACCTGAAGCTGCGCGAGCTCGGGCACGAGCTGGCTCTCTCCCGGCTCGACGAAACGGCGGTGGGCGAGTACCTGGCCCGTCGCTTCCCGGCGGAGCGCGCGTTCGACACCCTGGCCGGGATGATCCACGCGCGCACCAGTGGCAATCCGCTGTTCGTCGTGAACGTGGCCGATGAGCTCGTGAGGCGAGCCATCCTGGTCGAGCGCGACGGGCGATGGGAGGTCGAGGCGAGCACCGGCTTCGCCCAGATCGCGATCCCGGAGGACGTTCGTCGCATGATCGGCCACCAGCTCGACCGCGTGCTACCCGACCAGCGCCGGATCCTCGACGCCGCGAGCGCCGCGGGCGTCGAGTTCTCGTCCGCCACTGTGGCGGCTGCCGAGCAGCTCAGGCTCGAGGACGTCGAGCGCGTCTGTGCCGAGCTGACGGAAGGCGCCTCGTTCCTGACACCGCATGGCCCCGAGACCTGGCCGGACGGCACGGTCGCCGGACGTTACGGTTTTCGTCACGCGCTCTACCAGGAGGTCGTCTACGAGCGCGTCCTCGCCGCACGCCGTGCCGAGCTGCACCGTCGCATCGGTGAGCGGCTCGAGGCCGGGCTGCAGCAGCGAGCGGGCGAGGTGGCGACCGAGCTGGCCATGCACTTCGAGCGCGGTCGAGACCCACGCCGGGCCATCCAATACTTGAAGATGGCCGGCGAGATCGCCACGCAGCGCAACGCCGCGCGCGAGGCGGTGGCCCACCTGACCCGCGCGCTCGATCTGCTCGAGAGCCAGCCGGAGACGCCGGAGCGAGCCGAGCGGGAGGTCGCGCTGCAGATCGCGCTCGGGGGGCCGCTGATGGCCGTGAAGGGACGCGGCGCCCCCGAGGTCAAGCGGGCCCTCACGCGGGCGCAGGAGCTCTGTGAGCGGATCGGCGACACGCCGCAACTCTTCCCGGTGATCTGGGGACTCTTTCAATTCAGTCGGGCCCGCAGCGAGGTGGACCGGGCTTACGAGCTTGGCACTCGCCTGCTTGTCCTCGCCCGGGGCACCAGCGATCCTGGCCAGTTGATCGAGGCTCGACACGCGCTGTGGTCGACACGCTTCGCGCGGGGCGAGCTGGCGGACGCGCTCGAGCACGTGACTGAGGCGCTGGCGCTCTACGATCCCGATCGCCACGCCTCGCTCGCCGCGATGTACGGCAACCACGACCCCGGCGTCTGCGCCCTCGGGCACGGAGCCTGGGCGCTCGAGCTCTGCGGTGAGCCCGAGGAGGCGGGCCGGAAGAGCGCGGAGGCCGTGGCGCTGGCGCGGCGGCTGGGCCACCCGTTCAGCGAGGCGCACGCCCTGCTCTACGGCGCGCGAGTTCACCAGTTCCGTGGCGACTGGCAGACCACTCGCGAGCGCGCCGAGGCGGCCGCCCGGCTCGCTCATGAGCGTGGGTTCGTGCAGCTGCACGCCTGGGCAGCCGTCACCGGCGGCTGGGCAATGGCCGAGGCGGGAGAGATCGAGGAAGGGCTGGCGAGGATGCGCGAGGCGCTCGCCGCTATGCGCGCGCTGGGCTCGGAGGACTTCAAGACCTACTTCCTGGGCCTGCTGGCCGCGGCCCTCGGGAAGGCCGGCGAGCGCAGGGACGCCCTGGGCGTCGTCGAGGAGGCGCTCGATACCGTGGAGCGGAGCGGCGAGCGCTTCTACGCGGCGGAGCTTCATCGGCAGCGGGGCGAGCTGCTGCTCGCCGGCGGCGCCGACCTCGCGGACGCCACGCGCTCGTTCGAGACCGCGGGGGATCGCGCGGAATCAGCGCGCGCGGGCGCTGGAGCGCCGCGCGCTCCAGGCCCTAAGCGCACTGAGCCGGGCGAGCTGACCCCTCCACCGCCCTCGAGTTCCAGATGTCGCGGTGAAGCTGCCACTGGCCGTCGATCTTCTTCCAGATGACGCACTTCACGACCGCCGTGCCGGTGCCGATGGCCAGCGTCGCCTCGCCGACCTCGTAGCCGGCGTCCAGGGTCGGGGAGCTTCCGCGCCCTCCTCCGGATCACGGTCGGCGAGCAGCTCCATGGAGCCCTTGAGGTCCGCGAACAGCGCTGTGACCTGCTTGCGCTCGCCTCCAGGGCACTCTTGGAGGTAAGGATCTTCTCGGCAAGGTGCTTGGGGGTGTAGCTGTTTGGTGAGCTGAACCGCGGCTCGGCAAGTGTGGGGGCCCCGGACAGCGCCCTCCCGTTGCGCTGAGACGCATCGGGAAACGCGGGGATGAGCGGGTACGAGCCGCCACAGGAGTAGGGGCACCGCCCGCTTCACGACCTCGCGGAACACGCCACGCGCGTCCAGCTCGGCGAACTCGGGCACCCGCCGCTTCAACCCTTCGGCCAGTCGCTCCCACGGGCGTGTCCACACGAAGCCTCGACAGATCGCGTTCACCCGGATCGTGAGGCCAAGCGCCTTGGCCGTTTTGAGGTTGATCACCAGTTCGAACTTCGTCGGTTGTTCCACGGGCAGGTCGGCGGGGTTCGTCCCTTTCACAATCCTGTCCACGAAGTGGCGGCCTCGTGCCAGTCATCGAAGCACCACATGCATTGACGGGCTCGTGGCGTCCGGACGATTCGTTCGCAACGTGGGCAGCGATTGAGAACGGCGGGGTCGGGAGTCTCGCGAAGTACGCGCGTCCCGGCGCGCCGGTAAGCTTCATTCAAGCGCTGGACATGCTGCGCCATCGCGTCGATGGTGTCACGCTCTGCTTCCTTGATCGCAGCCTCAATTGCTGGTCGTCTTTCTTCGATGACTGTCTCCATGGCTTCTCGTTCATCTGGAGTCAGCACGGCTTTGCCGAACCATTTCTCATACCGGAATAGATAGGCGCCAAGGTGGTACGC
>Ga0075429_100005715_pt1 | contig 10730 bp, 10 predicted proteins | sample RhiMetdeltSRZDD3_FD_75295 | JGI IMG/M metagenome (GOLD analysis project Ga0075429, IMG submission 75295) | Populus rhizosphere microbial communities from Tennessee, USA - Rhizosphere MetaG P. deltoides SRZDD3 | ecosystem: Host-associated > Plants > Roots > Rhizosphere > Soil | place: USA...
ATCGACGGCGCGCTCGCGCGAACGCCGGCGCTGCGCTCGAGAGTACGTCCGCCGGCGCCGGACGTCTTCGCAGGGCCGGCAACCAGCGTATTTCTCGTCGAGGCGGCAACGCGCGACGTCTCGTCCACCGATATTCGCGCGCGGTTAGCCGCGGGTCAGTCGATCGGCGATCTGGTCCCCTTGTCAGTCGCGCGGCACATCGCCGCGCATCACCTCTACGGAGCGGAAGACGGTTTGCATGGCGATAACCAAGACGAAACGGGCCGTTAAGGCGCCGGTCGCCCGGAAAACAGCGAAGACGCCGAAGCTGCCGAAGTCGGTCGCCGGCGCGGTGCAGGCCGCGCTCGACAAGAAAGCGGTCGACATCGTCGTCCTCGACCTGCGGAAGGCCGGAGGCTTTACCGACTACTTCGTGATCTGCACCGGTACCAATCCCCGGCAGATTCACGCGATTGCCGACGGCGTCGAAGACACGCTGCGGAAAGACTTCGGAGAGCGGCCGACGCTCGCGGAAGGCGTCCACAAGTCGGAATGGATCCTGCTCGATTATTTCAACTTCATCGTCCACGTCTTCAGCCGCGAGTGCCGCGCCTTCTACGACCTCGAGCGGCTCTGGGGGAACGCCGAGCGCCTGGAGTTTGCCGACGAATCGTAGACGCGCTGCTGGTCGTCACCCTGGCGCCGCGCTGCGCCGCCTGCTCCCGTGTTCTCGATTCGTCCCTGTCCGGCCCCGTCTGTCGCGCATGCTGGGCGGCCGTCACGCCGCTGCCCGCCCCTTTCTGCCGCACCTGCGGCGATCCGCTTCCATCATGGCGAGTAATCAGCGCCGCCCTCGAGCGCTGTCCCCGGTGCCGCCGCATCCCGGGCTTTGTTGACACCGCCCGATCGGCCGGCCGCTACGAGGGTTCGCTGCGCGAGATCATTCACGCGTTCAAGTACGAAGGCCGCCGCGGCCTCGCCGTCCCGCTTTCGGCCATGATGCGGACGGCCGGTGCCGGAATCCTCGCGGACGCCGATGTGGTCGTCCCGGTACCACTCCACCCGTGGCGGCGGATGCGGCGTGGATTCAATCAGGCCGACGATCTCGCCCGGCATCTTGGCCTGCCAGTCATCCGGGCCTTGAGGCGGGTTCATGCGACGACGCCGCAGGCGGGGCTCTCGGCGGCGGCCCGCCGGCGTAACATTCGCGATGCGTTCCAGTTGTCGCCGTGGCCGACCGGTCGACGACGCCGGGCGCTTGTGGAAGATCAGGTGGTGGTGATCGTTGACGACGTACGGACAACGGGCGCGACGCTCGACGCGTGCGCCTCGGTGCTGAAGCGTGCCGGCGCGCGGCAGGTCAGGGCGCTCACGGCGGCGCTCACCATGTCACCGCCGCGGCGCTAAACCGGCTTCGCCTTCAGCAGGCCGATCTGGACGAGCAGGCCGGTGAAATCATAGATGCGGCGCTCGTGCACGATCTTGCGATCCTTCAGTTCGTACAGGAAAGCCACGGGGAGTCGAAACGGTTTGTGACTTGCGGGCATTCCCATGAAGTCGCTCATGTGCGTGCCTTCAGCCGTCACGAAATGGGCCACCCGATCGCCGTCAACGAGGAGCGCGTCGGTCGTCATCTTGATATCCAGGAACCCCTCGAAGGTCGCGCGCCAGACTTTCTCTGCCGCCGCGCGCCCGGCATGGGCGCCCGCCATCGGACTCTCGACCACGACGTCGTCTGCGTAGTCGGCGGCCAGTCCGATCGCGTCGAAGTCGTCGAACAGCCCCTGCCGCCGCTGGAAGAACGCGACGATCTCGTCGTGGGTCATGCCGCTGGCGCTCTGCGGTGACGAGGAGGACGTCGCCTGGTCAGCTCTCATAACACCCTCCCGGTTGAAGAGGAGGCGATTATAGGCCCGACGCGTCTACAGCTGGAACAGGCGCGTGACCTTGATCACGAAGCTTCGGTTCTGAATGTCCGGGATGCCGCGCGCCAGCGTGTTCCGCCCGTCGCTGTAGACGACAAACAGCTCGCTGCCGGGGCGGTATTCCCACCGGAAGCGCGCGTTGGTCGAGACCGAGTCGGTTCGCGACTGGTACTGCACGAGCGCGGACAGGAACATCCGCGGCGACAGGGTGTAGGTGAGGCGGCTGCTCACCAGGTTGTTGTGGCCCTTCCCCCATGGCCCGTCGATCGTGTTCCACGTGATCGTCGGCTCGGCGTAAATCTGCGGCGAGAACTCCATCCGGCTGCGCCAGCTCAGTTCGTGGAAGTCGCCGCCATAAAAGCTGCCGAACCGGGTGCTGGCCGTGCCGCTGACCTTGCGCTGCGAGCCGAACGTATAGCTGGCGCGCGAGACCGTAAAGTCGTAGCTGCCCGCCGGAATGCGGACGTCCTTCGCCGCGAGGAACGGCGCGACGATCGCCTCGTAGGTCCGCACGCTGTCCACCTGGGTGACGTCGCCGCTCTCGAAGTCCACGCGGAACAGCGCCTGCTGATCGCGGCTCTGCACGCGCCCACCATGCGCATCTTCGAAGTAATCGACGTCCACTGAATAGTAGACCTTGCGGACACCGCGCAGATTCTTCGGCCGCGGGCTGAATTCGAACTTGCCGTGTGAGCGATGGAACCCTTCGCTCCGCCGGTGGAAGCCCATTTCGGGGTTGTAGTCTTCGCCCGCGTACAGGTGCTCGACGTCGATGCTCCACCGATCCGGGTTCCAGTTCCATCGGGATCGGTAGCTCAGGTCACTGCCGGTGCGCCCTGGCGTATCCGTCTTCGAGATGTAATGGGTGATCTGCGTGTTCTCCGTGGGCGCCAGCATGGCGTCTGCCCCGTAGGCGGAGTTCTGGGCCGTACCGCCCGAGCTGGGCGCCTTGCGCGTGCCGATCACGCCGATGCGGCTGCGCTGGAAGATGTCCCGCTGCACGCGGACCACGGAGAAATCGGTCGCCACCGCTTTGGCTGCCGGCGCTTCTCCGGTGCGCATCTGCATCACGCCGACCCGGTAGGGACCGCTCTTCCCCAGCAGGCGGGCGCCGCCAATGATCGGCACCGCGCTGCCGTTCTCGAGGCCGATACGGCGGCTGAAGAAGGGGACGGGCAGCTCGGCGTTGTTGTAATTGCCGCTCTGGACGCCGAACGTGAAGAACTGCGCGCTGTCGAGGAAGAACTCGCGCTTCTCGGGAAACAGCAGGTTGAATCGCGTCAGGTTGACCTGCTGTTCGTCGTCTTCGACCTGCGCGAAATCGGTGTTGTAGGTGAAGTCGGCCACATAGCTTTGCGTCAGGCCCCACTTCACGTCGGCGCCGAACTCGCCATCACCCTCGTTGGAAATCGCGGGCGTCGACAAGCGGTTGGTGATCGACGATCCGAGCGCATAGCCTTTGACATCGATGTTGCGAAGGCGGCCCGGCGCTTCAATGCCCACGAGCGTTGCCGCGCTCGCCGTCCTGTAGAGGCCGTTGCGCGCGTACGCCGCCGGCATGTGGGTCAAAAACGACGCTTCCGATTTCCAGCGCACGTGGCGTCGGAAATTGATGCCCCAGATGCGGCTGTCCTCCTGAAAGCGGATCGACCGGAACGGAATGCGGAACTCGATCGTCCAGCCGCGATCGAAATTCGCCGCCCGCGTCTCCCAGATGCCGTTCCAGTCGGCGGTCGCATTCTCGTTGGTGATTGCCAGGTCGCTGAGGCCGCCCTGCGAGTTGGCGAAGAACGCGTAGCCGTTGCGCCGGTCGTAGAACGTGTCGAGCAGGATCGCGAAGTGGTCGTTGTTGTAGAGGTTGTTCGCGTCGCGGCGCATGTCGCTCGTCACGCGCTTCGACGAGTCGCTTTCCCACAGCCGGGCGCCGACGTAGATGGCATCGTCGTCGAACCCGACCCAGACCTCCGTCTTGTCGGTGGCGGGCTGCCCTTCGAGCGGCTCCTGCTGCACGAAATCGGTGATCGACTCGTTGTCGTGATACAGCCGCTCGTCCAGGCGGCCGTCGAGCGTCAGAGGCTCGGTCAGGCGAATCGCGCGGATCGTCACGTGTCCGGCTTCGTCGCGCGAGACCACCGCGGGCGGTACCGGTTCCGGCGGGCCGTCGATGGGGCGTTCCTTCCCGGGCGCAGCCGCGGCAAGGCAGGGCACGAGTGTCAGCGCTGCAACAAAAACGACTCTAAGTCTCAAGGGATAAAGGAGATCATATCCGATCTGCAATCGCCGCGAATACCTCCGCGGCAACCGCGTCACGGTCGCGATCGGCGTCGATGCGCACCCACCCGGCCGCCGCCTGCTGCAGATAGCTGCCGCGGACGCGGGCCAGGAGGGCCAGGTCCTGCTCGTATTTGTCGCGGTTCTTGCTCTTCCGCCGCGCCGAGGCTTCAGGCGGAATATCCAGCAGGATCGTCACCTCCGGCCGCGGAAGGTATTTCTGAATCTCGATGAGCCACACGCGGTCGAGTCCCTGCGCCTCCCCATACGCCACGCTCGACGCGAGATAGCGATCGCAGACCAGTATGGTGCCGGCCTGGATCGCCTCGACGATGGTTTGCTTGTATTCGTAGCGGTTCGCCACATACAGGAGCTGCATGACGTCGGCGCCGTAGTGCCGCTCGCCGCGCAGGGCACGGCCGATCTCGGCGCCGATCACCGTCTCGTAGTCGGGAAACGAGAGGAGTCGGACCGTCCGTCCCGTTGCGGTCAGACGATCGCGCAGCATCTCAGCCTGCGTCTGCTTGCCGCTCTGATCGAGCCCTTCGAACGCGATCAGCAGCCCCGGCTTCATGATTCGAGCGCGAGCACGTCGTCCAGCGTCTGGCGCCGGCGAATCACGGTCCACGTACCCGCGTCGACGAGCACTTCCGCGGGCAGCAGGTGACGGTTGTAGTTGGACGCCATCACCGACCCATAGGCGCCGGCGTCGAGGATCGCGACAAGATCACCGACATCGAGCGGCGGCATCTGACGATCCCGCGCGAACGCGTCGCTGCTCTCGCAGATGGGACCGACGATGTCCCAGGAGCTATCGGCGCCGGCGCGCGGCCGCACCGGGACGATCCGATGAAACGACCCATACAGGGCCGGACGAATCAACTCCCCCATCCCAGCGTCGAGCACGGCGAACTGCCGGCCGTCGGGATAGCGCTTGGTGTCGACGACCCGCGCCACCAGGGCGCCCGCATGACCCACGATCGACCGGCCCGGCTCGAGCAGCACCGGCAGTCCGCTCCGCCCCAACTCGGACATGACGGCGTCGGCATATTCCGACGGACCCGCGATCGGACGGCCTTCGTAGGCGATGCCGAGCCCGCCGCCGACGTCCACGTGCTCGAGTGTGAACCCGTCTTCTCGCAGTTCGGTGGCCAGCGTGGCGAGGGTTCTGGCCGCGCGGCGGAGCGGCTCGGCGGTCGTGATCTGCGACCCGATGTGGACATGCACGCCGACGAATCGAAGTCCGGCGCGCCCCTGGCGCTCGCGATAGATGGCGCGCGCATCCTGGAGCGGCACGCCGAACTTGTTGATTCGCAATCCCGTAGAGATATTCGGATGGCTGCCCGCATCGATGTCGGGGTTCACGCGCAGGGCGACCCTCGCCTCGCGCCCGGAGGCGGACGCGAGCGCGGCGATGCGATCCAGTTCGCCCGCCGACTCGGCGTTGATTACGCCGATACCCGTGCCGATCGCGTACTCGAGCTCCTCGCGGGTCTTGCCGACGCCGGTGAAGACGATCTCTCCAGCGGAGTAGCCGGCGCGCTGCGCCACCTGGATCTCGCCGCCGGAGTTCGCATCGATCCGGCTGCCGAGCGAGCGCAGCAGCCGGACGATCGCCAGGGTGGAGTTCGCCTTCAACGCATAGTGGATCGCGTGCGGGTAGCCGGCGAATGCGGCGTCGATGGCGCGATACGCTTCGCGGATCGCGGTCGCGCTGTAGATGTAGGTGGGAGTGCCGACCGCTTCGACGATCGTTTCAATGCCGACGTTGTCGCACGCGAGGCCGTTCGGAGTAGGCGTGAACGATTGGTGCACCAGCGTTCGCATGTTATCATGCGCGCATCATCACTCACCCGCGCTCGCACGCGCGCTTCAGCGATGGCCGCTGATGACTCGTCCGCACTTCCGCGGCCGATCGACGAGATCATCGAACGCTGCCTGCACGGCGATCAGGCCGCCTGGGACGAGATCGTGCGGCGCCACTGGCGTCTCGTCTTCAACGTCGCCTATAAGTTCGTCGGCACCTACGAGCTCGCCGAGGATCTGTCGCAGGACGTCTTCGTCAAGTTGTTCAAGTCGCTCGACTCGTTCGATCGGCGCGCAAATTTTCAGACCTGGCTGGTCAGCGTCAGCCGCAACCTGTGCATCGATCACTATCGAAGCGTCCGCAAGGAGCGCGAAGCCATCGCCCGCGACGTCGACCCGGCCGACCTCGCGCCGTCGGCGCCCGGCCGGAGCGCCCACGCCGAGCTCGAGCAGCGCGACCGTGTCCACCTGCTGCGCACCGCGCTCGATCGGCTTCCGCCGGCGCTGCGCACCGCGGTGATGCTGCGCGACGTGCAGGAGCTGACCTACCAGGAGATTGCCGACCGGCTGGGACTGCCCGAGGGCACGGTGAAGTCCCGGATCAACCGCGGGCGCACTGAGCTCGCGCGCCACCTGCAGGCGCTTCGGCGGCAGCAGGATGCCGTTCCGAATACCGGAGTGCGAGGATGAACCTGACCACCGACCGCTCACAGGGGGTCTCGATCGTGCACGTCAACGAGGCCCGGCTGATGTACCCGCTCCTGTCCGAGTTCGCCAGCACGATCTCGTCGCTGATCGGTTCCGGCGAGCGCCAGCTGCTGCTCGATCTATCCACGGTCACCTACGTCGACAGCGCCACCATCGGCTGCCTCATGGACCTGTACCGCCAGGCCACCGCCGCCGGCGGCGCGCTCAAGCTCGCGGGCGTGCAGAAGCGCGTCGAAACGATGCTGACCATGACCGGGGCGCAGAACTTCCTCGAAATCCATCCCGACGCGCCGTCGGCCATCAAGAGCTTCGGGGCCTAGCCATGCGGACCATCACCACGACCACCGGCGCCACCGTGACCCTTGACGGCGACCTCCTCGCCGTCATGGAGACGCTCTACCGCGAGGTCACGGCGAAACGGGAGCTCGAACGCACCTTCGAGGACATGGTCCGCGAGATCAATCACCTGATTGACCAGATGACCGACGACGAGCGCCGCACCTACCTGCGCGAGAGCCTGTTCCTGAATACGGTGAAATACGAGAACGACAAGCTCGACGCCTACATGCGGAAGATCAGTAAATAAAAAAAGGCGGGCCCGGTGGCCCGCCTCTCTGTCGCCCAAATACCAGTTGATTAATTGATCGCGGGAGCCGTCTTTCCGGCCGGCAGCGGCGCCGCCGGCTGCGCCGGAGCCTCGACCAGCGTCCAGCAATCCTTCTCTTCGAGCACGCGCGCCGCGAACTCGGTGTGGAGCGCGTGGCCGCCGCGGTGCGCGACCAGGTGGCCGATGATCGGGTGGCCGACCAGCGCCATGTCGCCAATCACGTCGAGGATCTTGTGGCGCACGAACTCGTCGTCGAACCGCAGCGCGTTGTTCAGCACGCCGGTGTCGCCGATGACGATGGCGTTTTCGAGCGACCCGCCGAGCGCGAGCCCCTGCTGCCGCATCCACTCCACCTCTTCGAGGAAGCCGAACGTCCGGGCCGGCGCGATCTCCTCCATGAACGACTCTTCCGTCAGGCGGATCGTCCGCGACTGATGGCGAAGGAGCGGATGGTCGAAGGCGATGCTGTAGGTGACCTTGAAGTGATCCGAGGGATACAGCGCAATCCGCTTGTCGCCGCGCGACAGCGAGATCGGATGGAGAACTTTCAGGTAGCGGCGGGACGCCTGCAAAGACTTGATCCCCGCTTCCTGGATCAAATAGGTGAACGGTGCGGCGCTGCCGTCCATGATCGGCACTTCCGGAGAGCTCAGTTCGACGATCGCGTTGTCGACGCCCAGGCTGACGAAGGCGGCGAGCAGGTGCTCGACCGTGTCGACCCGGACGGTGTCTCGCATCAGGCGGGTGGCGTGATTGATGCCGCCGACGTGGCTGACCGTGGCCGGCACTTCCCGGCCGCCCAGATCGGAGCGGCGGAAACGGATACCGGCATCAGCGGCAGCTGGCTTGAGGGAGAGTGTGACCTTGTTGCCCGAATGGAGGCCGATTCCCGCGCAGGAAATCGGTCGACGAAGCGTCCGTTGTGCGTGCATCAGGCTCCCTGGCCGTGAACGGAGGATTTCACGAAGGAAGCAATCACAATGCCGAGCTGTGCAATGGTTGGGGAACCTTTCTAACTAATTGTCACTGAACCTCTTGCAGGGGAGTCGATCTGCGTGCTGCATTTTTGAGAAGAGCCCTCTGTTGCAAGGCTGCCACAACGACATTGGCTAAATCCGTGGCGAGTTTACCACAGGGCACATGCCCTGAACGACAGATCCGTAATGGGGTCTGACCCCAATCTATCCCAGCAGCGGTTGCAGGAACGTGCCGGTGACCGAGTTCGGATTTGCCGCAACCTCTTCCGGAGTGCCAAACGCCACCACGCGGCCACCGGCCGCGCCCCCTTCGGGACCGAGATCGATCAGGTGATCGGCGGATCGGATCACATCGAGGTTGTGCTCGATGACGACGACCGTGTTTCCGTGGTCCACCAGCTTGTTCAGTACGTCGAGCAGCTTCCGCGTATCTTCGAAATGCAGGCCCGTCGTCGGCTCGTCGAGGATGTAGAGCGTGCGGCCGGTGCTGCGCCGCGACAGCTCGCGAGCGAGCTTCACACGCTGAGCCTCGCCGCCGCTCAATGTCGTCGCCGACTGACCGAGCTCGATATAACCAAGACCGACGTCCTGGAGCGTGCGAAGCTTGGTCGCAATCGGCGGAATGTTCTCGAGCAGCGGCAGCGCCTGATCGACGGTGAGGTCAAGCACCTCGGCGATCGACTTGCCGCGGTAGTGCACCTCGAGCGTCTCGCGGTTGTAGCGCCGCCCCTTGCACTGCTCGCAGGTCACGTAGACGTCGGGCAGGAAATGCATTTCGATGGCGATCACGCCATCGCCCTGGCATGCCTCGCAGCGGCCGCCTTTCACGTTGAATGAGAATCGGCCGGGCTTGAACCCGCGCGCCTTCGCTTCCGGCATCATCGCGAACAGTTCGCGGATGAACGTGAACATCCCGGTGTAGGTCGACGGATTCGATCGCGGCGTCCGGCCGATCGGCGACTGGTCGATCTCGATGACCTTGTCGATCAGGTTGATGCCTTCGATCTTGTCGTGGAGCCCCGCGTCAGCCGCGGCGCGATAGATCACCTGCGCCAGCGATTTGTAGAGGATGTCGTTGACCAGCGTCGACTTGCCGGAGCCGCTGACGCCAGTCACAGCCGTCAGCGTGCCGAGCGGAATGGCGACGTCGATGTTCTGCAGGTTGTTCGCCTTTGCGCCTCGAATCACGATCTCGCCCTTCAGCGAGGGACGGCGCGACCGGGGGGTCGGAATCGAGCGTTCGCCGCGGAGGTAGGCGCCCGTCAGCGACTCGTGCCCGTTCTTCAACAGTTCGGCGGGCAGCCCTTGAAAGATGACGTGGCCGCCGTGCTCGCCCGCGCCCGGCCCCAGGTCGACCACATAGTCGGCCGAGCGGATCGTCTCCTCGTCGTGCTCGACAACCACGACCGTGTTGCCCAGGTCGCGGAGCCGCGCCAGCGTCGACAGAAGCCTGCGGTTGTCGCGCTGGTGCAGTCCGATCGACGGCTCGTCGAGCACATACAGCACCCCGGAGAGATTCGCGCCGATCTGGGTGGCGAGCCGGATCCGCTGCCCTTCCCCGCCCGACAGCGTGGCGGCGCTGCGATTGAGCGTCAGGTAGCCGACGCCGACGTCGTGAAGAAAGCGCAGGCGCTCCTGAATTTCACGAAGCACGCGGGTCGCGATCAGCGATTCGCGCTCGGTCAGCTCGAACTGCTCGAACACCTCCAGCGCCTCGCTGATCGGCAGGTTGACGTATTCGGCAATGCCGCGCTTCTTGACCTGGACGGCCAGGCTCTGCGGCTTCAGCCGGTGCCCCTGACACGTGGGACACTCGCGCAGCGTGCGATAAGGCTCGAGATCTTCCTGGACGACCCACGACCCTTCTTCGTACCGCCGGCGCAGGTTCGGAATCACGCCTTCGAAGTCCTTGCCGAAGGGATCGAGCTCGCCATCCCGCGGCCGGCGGCGCCTCGTGGGCGGCAGTTCGAACTCTTCGTCAACGTCCTCCTCATCGTCGGCCGGCGCCGCCGCGGCGGCAGCTGCCGCCTTTGCCGCTTTGGCCGCTTTGGCCGCCGCGGCGGGAGGTCCAAACAGGAGCAGGTCGCGGTGCTTCTTGTGCAGCTTCGCGAACGGCGCGTCGGCATCTAGGCCGAACATCTGCGCGAGGCTCAGGATCGCGTCGCGCACCAGCTTTCGATCGCCTCGCGCCCACGGCACGATCGCGCCGCCCAGCAGCGACTTCGACTCGTCCGGAACGATCAGCCGTGGATCGAAGTCGTAGGTGGCGCCGAGGCCCTGGCAATCAGGGCACGCGCCGTGCGGCGAGTTGAAGGAGAACGCGCGCGACGTCATTTCCGGCATCGAGATGCCGCAGTGCACGCACGCCAGCCGGCGGGAGAACAGCTGGTCTCCTCCTTCGTAGGTGTTGATGACGACGATGTCGTTGGCCAGCTGGAGCGCCACTTCGAGCGATTC
>Ga0075429_100005717_pt1 | contig 10729 bp, 7 predicted proteins | sample RhiMetdeltSRZDD3_FD_75295 | JGI IMG/M metagenome (GOLD analysis project Ga0075429, IMG submission 75295) | Populus rhizosphere microbial communities from Tennessee, USA - Rhizosphere MetaG P. deltoides SRZDD3 | ecosystem: Host-associated > Plants > Roots > Rhizosphere > Soil | place: USA...
TGGCGTTGCAGCCGCTCCGGCGGTTCGACCTCGACGCCGCGATTCTGTTCTCGGACCTGCTGGTGCCCGTGGCCGCGCTGGGCGTTGACTTCGACATCGTCGAGAAGTCTGGGCCCGTGGTGGGGCGCCCTGTGCGTGACAGGGAAGCCGTCGGCTCGCTGAAGCTCTCCCCGGACCTGCGCGAGCTGGAGTGCGTCTTCGAGACGGTGCGGCTGCTCAGAAAGGCCATCTCGGTCCCGCTGATCGGGTTCGCCGGCGCTCCCTTCACGGTGGGCAGCTACCTGATCGAGGGCGGCCCGAGCCGGGACTTCAGGCAGACCAGGCTGCTGATGCTCAGGGAGCCGGAGGTCTTCTACGACCTCATGGAGCGGCTTGCCGACTTGATGATCGCCTATGTCTCGGGTCAGGCCGCCGCGGGGATCCAGGCGGTCCAGATCTTCGACAGCTGGGTCGGGGTGCTGAGCCCTGCCGACTACAGGCGGCACGTGCTGCGCCCGACGCGCCGGATTTTCCAGGCGATTGCGAAGCTGGGCATCCCGTCCATTCACTTCGGCACGGGCACGGCGGCGCTCCTGGATCACATGGCCGAGGCGGGCGGCGACGTGCTGGGCGTGGACTGGCGCATTCCCCTCGGCCAGGTGCGCGCGCGGTTCCCCGAGCGCGCCGTGCAGGGGAACCTCGACCCGCAGGCGCTGTTCGCGCCGGGCGAGGTGCTCGATCGGATGATCGACGAGGTCCTCGCCGAAGCCGCCGGGGCGCCGGGACACATTTTCAACCTGGGCCATGGGATCCTGCCCGAATCGCCCATCGAGAACGTGACGTTCATGGTGGAGGCCGTGCACTCGCGCACCGTGCGAATGGATTGACGCTGGCTTGGCGTGGCCGTATAAAGGGGAGTCCCCATACCATTTCAGGAGACCACCATGGCTCTGGATCGACGTGCATTCCTCGAAAGCCTCGGCGCTGGGACGGCGGCCACCGTGACGTTGGGCGCGCTGGGCCTCACGCTTCCCGGGCGCGCCGCCGCGGCGCCGGCCGGCTCCGCCATCGGCCCGACAACCGGACCCGCTGCTGGTCCGCAGACGCCTGAAGAGCGGCGCCTGGCGGCGCTGCAGATGCGCCAGGACATGGCCCAGCTCGCCTTCGACCGGCCGTTGGCGGCCCACGTCGACAACGGAGACGAGGCAGCCTACCCGACACGATTCGCCAACTACTCCAAGGGTCTGCCGCACGACGCGAACGGGGTGGTCGAGCCTGCCGCGTACGACGCGCTGCTCGCCGCGGTGGCCAGCGGCTCGGCGGCCGACTTCGAGGCAATCCAGATGGGCCTGGGCAGAAAGCTGACCAATCCGCAGGCAGGTCTTGCCTTCGATCTCGAGGGGCCGGACGCACAGCACCACTCCATCCCACCGGCGCCGGCCTTCGCGTCGGCCGAGGAAGCGGCCGAGATGGGCGAGCTGTACTGGATGGCGCTGACGCGCGACATCAGCTTCACCGAGTTCGAAACCAGCCGGCAGGCGGCCGCCGCCGGCGCGGACCTTTCCAGCTTCTCGGATTTCCGCGGGCCGAAGGAGGGCTCGCAAGTCACTCCGGGCACGCTGTTCCGCGGGGTGACCCCGGGCGACCTGGCAGGTCCTTACATTTCCCAGTTCCTCCTGCGCGACTTTGCCTACGGCTCGCTGGTGATCAGCCACCGCCAGGAGACCGTGCCCGCAGGCCTGGATCACCTGACGGACTACGACGCCTGGCTGTTCGTGCAGAACGGCGGGTTGCCCGGTCCGGAGCGCATCGAACAGCAGCGACGGTACATCCGCAATGGGCGCGACCTGGCCCACTACGTCCACGTCGACGCGCTGTACGAGGCCTACCTCAACGCCTGCCTGATTCTGCTCGGAATGGGCGCGCCGGTCGACTCCGGCAATCCCTACGCCGGGTCGGGCAATCAGATCGGGTTCGGCACCTTCGGCGGTCCGCACATCCTGAGCCTGGTGACCGAGGTGGCCACCCGCGCGCTGAAGGCCATCTGGTTCCAGAAGTGGTTCGTGCATCGCCGCCTGCGACCCGAGGAATTCGGCGGCCGCGTCCACAACCACCTTGCCGGCACCGTCGGCCATCCAGTGCACGAAGATCTCCTCTCGTCGCGCGCGCTCCCCGAGGTGCGCCGGCGCTTCGGGAGCTGGCTGCTGCCGACAGCCTTCCCGGAGGGGTGCCCGACCCACCCGTCCTACGGCTCCGGGCATGCGACCGTGGCGGGCGCCTGCGTGACGATCCTGAAGGCCTGGTTCGACGAGTCGTGGGTGATTCCCGACCCGGTCGTGCCGAACCAGGCGGGCACCAGCCTGGTCCGCTATAGCGGACACGATGCCGGCAGCCTGACGGTCGGCGGCGAGCTGAACAAGGTGGCCGCCAACATCGCCACCGGCCGGAACATGGCCGGCATCCACTGGAGGAGCGATTTCGTGGAGTCGGTCATCCTCGGCGAGTCGATCGCGATCGGCGTCCTCGAGGAGCAGAAGGCCACGTACAACGAAGCGGGCAGCTTCTCGCTGACCAGATTCGACGGGACCACGATCACCATCTGAGGTAGACGCACCAGGTGTCTGCGCCACACCTCGACGTGCTGATCCCTCTGCTGCTGAGTCTGAAGGTGGCGTTCTGCGCCACCTGCCTCGTCCTGCCTCCGGGAGTTCTGCTCGGATACCTGCTGGCGCGCAGGGACTTTCCCGGCAAGTCGATCGTCGAGACGCTGGCCTACCTGCCGCTGGTGCTGCCGCCGACGGCGGTGGGATACCTGCTGCTGCGCGCGCTGGCGCGGGGCGGGCCGCTGGGGCCCTCATCCCTGGGGTTCGACCTCGACCTGCTGCTGACCTGGAAGGGCGCTGCCGTCGCCTCGTCGATCATGGCGCTGCCCCTGGTCGCGCGCACGGCGCGCGGAGCGTTCGAGCAGGTCGACCCGCGTCTGGAGGCCATGGCCCGCACGCTCGGCTCGCGCAGGCTGCGGGCCTTCTGCGAGGTGACGCTGCCCCTGGCCCGCAAGGGGTTGGCCGCCGCCGCGGTGCTCGGCTTCGGCCGCGCGCTGGGAGAGTTCGGCGCCACGGTGATCGTGGCCGGCAACATCCCGGGCCGGACTCAGACCCTGGCGCTTGCGATCTTCAACGACATCCAGACCGGCAGGGAGGACGAGGCGCTGCTGCTGGTGGGCCTCACCGCCGGCCTGGCGTTTGCCGCCGTGTGGGCCTCGGAGCTCCTCCTTCGAAGAAAGACGGCCAAGTGATCCGCATCGACGTGAAGGTCCCGCAGCAGGACTTCAGGCTCTCGGTGAGCTGGAAGACCGGCGAGAGGACGCTGGGAGTCTTCGGCCACTCGGGCGCCGGCAAGAGCACACTGCTCGAGACACTGGCCGGACTCAGGCGCGGCGCGAGCGGCGTGATCGAGGTCGACGGACAGGTCTGGCTCGACTCGTCGCGAGGCCTCGACCTGCCGCCCGAGAAGCGCGGTGTGGGCTACGTGCCACAGGAGATGCTGCTCTATCCCCACCGCGACGTTATGGGGAACCTGAGGGCGGGGAGCCGGAGGGCGGCATTGCGCGCCGCGGCGACTCGCATCGACGAACGACGCGTGCTGGAAGTCCTCGAGCTCGGGCCGCTGACGCGCCGCGACATCGCGTCGCTGTCCGGAGGCGAGAAACAGCGTGTCGCGCTCGGCCGGGCGCTGCTGTCTGGTCCCCAGCTGCTGCTGCTCGACGAACCCCTCGCCAGCCTGGACCTGCCACTGCGACGCCGCATCCTGCCGTACCTCGTGCGCGTGAGCGACGAGTTCGGAATCCCGACCATCTATGTCTCGCACGACGCCACCGAAGTCAGAGTGCTCTCGTCCGAGGTGCTGGTCCTCTCGGCCGGCAGCGTCGTGGCCATCGGACCGCCCGACGACGTCTTCACCGCCGACACGGTCCTGCCGATGGCCCGCGCGGAAGGGTTCGAGAACGTCCTGCGGGGCCGCGTCGTCGAAATCGATGACGCCACCGCGCTGGTGGAGATCGAGCCCGGCCTCTCGCTGCGTGTCGCCGGGCATGGCCTGGAGCTCGCGCACGAGGTGGCGGTCGGCCTGCGCGCCGAGGACCTTCTGCTCTCGGTGGCGCGGCCGACCGGTCTGTCGGCCCAGAACATCTTGGCCGGGACGATCGACGAAATCCGCCATCCGGATCAGGCAGTCGGGGGTGGCGAGGTCCTGGTGATGGTGGCGCTGGGCCGGGGTCACGCCCGCGCGGTCGTGTCGATCACCAGGCAGGCCCTCGGGCAGCTCGAGCTGGCGCCGTCGCGCCCTGTGCACATCATTTTCAAGACCCAGGCCTGCCGCGTTCTGGCCACGCGACGAAGTCGACGGGTATAATCCCCGCGTTTCCTGGAGACCTGCCATGCCGACATCTCCAGGCCGCGAGGCCTGGCCCGCCAGGATTCGATGGCTCACCGGGCTGTCGGCGGCCGCGGTGATCGGCGTGAACGTGGCCGGCATCTGGGGCATCGCGATGGCGCGGCGCGGCGTGGCCGACCAGGCGTCGCGCCTCTTCAGGCTCGAGGTGGCGTCGCGCGCCCGAGGTATCGAGAGCGTGCTGTCCGCCACCCGCGCCGACCTGGCCTTTCTGACCAGCTCCCCCGCCTTCTTCACGCTCGAAAGAGGTCTGGAGAGCTCCGACCCGCGGGAGGCGCGGTGGCGCCGGCTCGGCGCCGAAGGGGCGGTGCTTCTGTTTCTGCGCGGGCATCCCGAGGTGCGGCACCTGGGCGTGCGCTCCAGCCGTCAGGCCAGGCTGGTGCACGCGGGGCGCCGTGGCGGTGTGCCGGTGCTCTGGAAATCGGATGACCCCGTGGTGTCGCCCGAGGGCGCCGTCATCGCGCAGTTTCCTTTTCAGTCGGAGCCCGGACCGGTCGGCGCACCGGAAAGGATGAGCCGTCTCGAGGCCGAGGTCGACCCGAGCGAGCTGCTGGCTCGCGGGCGCGGCCCCGCCAACGAACCATGGGTCTGCGCGCTGGAGGATGCCTCGGGCCGCCCGATGGCGGGCGAGTCCGCGACCCACCAGGAAGCCGGCGAGGATCTCGAGCGGGTCGACGCGCCGATCCGCGCGGCGGGATGGTCGGCTCCGTCGCCGTGGCGCCTTGCATGCTCCCAGAGCCGCGACAGTCTCGGCGGTTTGTTCGAACCAGTGGCCCAGCGTTACCGCATGACCCTCGGGCTGAACCTGGCCGTCATGGCGCTGACGCTGCTGCTGGGCTCGTTCGCGATCCAGCAGGCCAGGCGGCGCGAGCGCCTCGAGGCGCGAGCGAGCGAGGAGGCCCGCGTCCGCGAGGTGGAGCGGCAGCTCTTCCATTCCGAGCGGCTCTCCACGGTCGGGCGTCTCGCCGCGGGGATGGCCCACGAAATCAACAACCCGCTCGAAGGGATGTCCAACTACCTGAGTCTGGCGCGAGCCTCGCTGTCCCAGGGAGACACCGCGGCGGCGCAGCGGCACCTGGACCGCGTGGGCGAAGGCCTCGAGAGGGCGGCGGCCGTGATACGGCAGGCGCTCCAGCACGCGGACCCCGCGCGCGCCCCGCGCACTCCGCTGGATCTCAACGCGGTCCTCATGCAATCGGTGGAGTTCGTCCGGACGCGGCGCGAGTTCGCCGACATCAGGTTCGAGCTGGACCTGGCACCGGAGGCGCCGCAGGTGCTGGGCAGCCAGGTGCTGCTCGGGCAGCTCTTCCTGAACCTCATCCTGAACGCGTGCGAGGCGCAGCCATCGGGCGGGGAAGTGAGCATCGCCACGCGCGCGAAGGACGGCGGGGTGCTGCTCGAGATAGCCGACCGGGGGCCCGGCGTTCCCCCCGATGCGCTCGAGAGGATCTTCGAGCCCTTCTATTCGACCAAGGAATCGACCGGTCTGGGACTGTCGATCTGCCATGCCATCGTCCGCCAGCACGATGGCGAGATCGGGGTGGAGAACCGCCGCGGCGGGGGGGCCCTCTTCCGCCTGCGTTTCCCCCAGGCCAGGCCCTGAGTTGCCCTCGGGGGCGCCAAGGCCCTAGATTTCTCCCGGTTCGGTACGCATCCGCCACATGGGCCGAATCCTGACAGGGGAGAGGCATGACAGGAGAGGAGATCTGCCTGGCGCTCGACCGTCTGGCCGGAGAGGGCGCCAGTTTCGAGAAGATCCTGTCCGCCGCGGTCGAGCATCTTCACGAATCGAACCCGCGTTTTCACTGGACCGGCATCTACGAGCTGTTCCATGACGACGTGCTCAGGCTCGGCCCGTTCATCGGGGCGCCCACCGACCATGTCTTCATCGCGGTGGGCCGGGGCATCTGCGGCACGGCTGTGGCCGAGAAGAGGAACATCAACGTCCCCGATGTCACCAAGGAATCCAACTACCTTGCCTGCTCGACCGCCACGCGCTCCGAGCTGGTCGTGCTGATCCGACGGGGCGACCGGATTTTTGCCCAGATCGACATCGACAGTCACGACCACGATGCGTTCGACCCGGCCACCGTGGCCAACGTGGAGAAGGTCGCAGAGTACCTCTCAAGAGCCTACCTGCGGAGACGTGGAATGGACTCGCGACCTTGAGCACCAGGAGCGAGAGCGAGCAGCCCGCGCTGATCGAGTCTCTGCGGTACGCCGTGGAAGACTACGAGAGGCAGATCCGCCTGATCGACACGCAGATGAGGGTGCTCGAGAAGGAGCGCCAGAAGCTGTCCGCGGTCGTCAACAACACCGACGCAGGCTTTCTGGTGATCGGCGCGGATCTGAAGCTGGTCTGGGCCAACCGTATCTTCCCCGGGCTCTTTAACGCGGCGTCTCACTCGGCCCTGTTGGGCCAGCCCTGCAACAAGGTGGTCTGCCGTCGCGACGAGGTCTGCGAGATCTGCCCGGCGGCGCAGGCTCTCAGGACAGGCCAGGTCGCGCACCACGAAGTCCATCTGGAGGCCGAGGCGGGCACGCGCCACATCTACGCCACCAGCATCCCCATCAAGTCGCCCGATGGAAGCATCGAAGAGACGATGGTCATGCTTCAGGACGTCTCCGACCTTGGCGTCCTGCTGAGGGAAAAGGGCCGCGTGCAGCTTCTCCAGGAGGTCGCCGTCGCCGCGAACGAGGCCCAGACCGTGGAGGAGGCGTTCAAGACATGCCTCGACAGGATCTGCTCCTACATGGGCTGGCCGGTCGGCCACGTCTATCTGGTGGCCGACGAGGGCGCCGACGCGCTGCTCCCCACGCGAATCTGGCATCTCGATCAGCCCGAGCGGTTCGAGACGTTCCGCAGGGTCACCGAAGCCTCGCCCATGGCGCGGGGGACGGGCCTGCCGGGCCGCGTGCTCGAGAGCGGCACCGGCGCCTGGATCACGGACGTGAACGAGGATCCGAACTTCCCGCGCCGCAACGAGGCCGGCGACATCGGCGTGAAGGCGGGGTTCGGCTTTCCCGTGATGGTTGGAAAGGAAGTCGTCGCGGTGCTGGAGTTCTTTTGTCCGGATGCCCTTCCTCCGGACCCGCAGCTGCTGGAGGTCATGCGGCACATCGGGACGCAGCTCGGCAGGGTCATGGAAAGGGATCGGGCGAGCCGGGCCCTGCGCCAGAGCGAGGAACAGCTGCGACACGCGCAGAAGATGGAGGCTGTCGGCCGCCTGGCCGGCGGCGTGGCCCATGATTTCAACAACCTGCTCACGGTGATCACCGGCCACAGCGAGCTGCTGCTCGCGCACCACGGCGGCCAGGGCTCCTCGGACAAGGACGACTACGTCACCAAGGAGCTGGAGGAGATCCGCAGGGCGGCCCAGCGCGCCGCGGCGCTCACCAAGCAGCTGCTGGCCTTCAGCCGCAAGCAGGTTCTTCAGCCGCGATTGATCGACCTGAACGCGGCCGTGAACGACATGGAGACGATGCTGCGCCGTCTGATCGGCGAGGACATCCTGCTGGTCACGGAGCTCGGTGCGGACCCGGGCTCGGTGAAGGCCGACCGCGGCCAGATCGAGCAGGTGATCATGAACCTGGCCGTGAACGCACGTGACGCGATGCCCACGGGCGGGCGCATCACCCTGCGGACGGAGCGAGTGGACCTGGCCACGCCGTCCGACGCGATCGAACCGGGCAGCTACATCCTGCTGCAGGTCCGGGACACGGGCCGGGGCATGGACGCCGAGACGCTCGCGCGCGTGTTCGAGCCGTTCTTCACGACCAAGGAACAGGGCAAGGGAACCGGCCTGGGGCTGTCCACGGTCTACGGCATCGTGAGGCAGAGCGGGGGGCACGTGCTGGTGGAGAGCGAGCCGGGGCAAGGCGCCACCTTCAGCATCTACCTGCCGCGCGTGGAGGCACCCGCCCCGAGCGCGGACCTCAAGTCGGCCGCCCCGGCGACGTTGACCGGCAACGAGACGATCCTGCTGGTGGAGGACGAGCTGGTGGTGCGGCACCTCGCCCACGAGATCCTCAAGCGCCGGGGATACCAGGTGCTGGAAGCGCGGGACCCTGCCGATGCCAGGCTGATTTGCGAGCGACATGAGGGGCGCATTCACATGATGCTCACCGACGTGGTCATGCCCATGATGAGCGGCATCGAGCTTGCGGACTACCTCACCCCCATCCGCCCCGACATGAAGGTGCTGTTTATGTCGGGCTATACCGATGAGAACCTGGTGCTCGATGAAACGGACGCGGGCACGACCGCCTTCATCCAGAAACCCTTCACGCCCGATACACTCGCCGAGCGGATCCGGGAGCTTCTCGACTCGCGCCCCGGACTATAATCTGCGGCATGGAGTTCTCACGCCATGCCTGACAAGGTGGCCCCGAGGGGGCGGGTCCTCGTCGTCGAGGACGAGGCCTACGTGCGCGAGTCGCTCGCCGAGATGCTCCGTGCGCGCGGGTTCGACGTGGACCTCGCATCGTCGGTTGCCTCGGGCCTTGAAGCCTTGGCGCGGACGCCGGTCGACGTCGTGCTCACCGATCTCAAGATGCCAGGCGCGGGCGGCCTCGAGCTGATACGCAGAATCAACGCCGGATCGCCGGACCTTCCCATCATCGTGCTGACCGGGTTCGGCACGATTGCGTCCGCCGTGGAATGCATCCGGGGCGGCGCGACCGACTACATCCTGAAGCCGGCCGACCCGGGCGCCCTGGAGGTCGCCCTGGAGCGGGCCATGTCGGCGCGGGCGATGAAGCGCGAGGTGACCTACCTTCGCGCGGCCGCGGCCATCCACCCTCCCGAGGGTGGCGCCGACGCCCCCGTGGGGGAGAGCCCGGCATGGAACGCCGTGATGAAGATGGTGCGCGCCGCGGCTCCCACCGATTCGACGGTGCTGCTGATGGGGGAGTCGGGCACCGGCAAGGAGCTGGTGGCCCGGATGGTGCACCGCCTGAGCGCGCGGGCCAATGCCCCCTACGTGCGCGTGAACTGCGCCGCCATCCCGCTGGAGATGTGGGAAAGCGAGTTCTTCGGCCACCGCAAGGGCTCCTTCACCGGAGCCACGGCCGACAGGGAGGGGAGGTTCCTGCTGGCGAACCGGGGGACGTTGTTCATGGACGAGATCGGCGCCATGCCTCTGCCGGCCCAGGCCAAGATCCTGCGCGTGCTGCAGGACGGCGAGTTCGACCGGTTGGGGGACTCGCAGCCCACGCGCGTGGACGCGCGCGTGGTGGCCGCCACCAACAGCGATCTGCAGGCGGACGTGGCGGCGGGACGGTTCCGTCATGACTTGTTCTACAGGCTCGACGTCGTGAGAATCCAGATACCCGCCCTGCGCGACCGTCCTGGCGACATTCCGCTGCTGGCGAAAAGGTTCGTGCAGGAGATCGCGTCGCGGCTGGGCCGGCCCACGCCCGTCATCACGCCTTCCGCGGTGGTGGAGATGACGGCCTACGCCTGGCCCGGCAACGTGCGAGAGCTGCGCAACGTCATCGAGCGCGCGATGATCCTGAACCCCGGCGATGTCCTGAACCTGCCTGACCTGGCGGCTGGGGGCGCGCTGCCAGCCGACGCGCCCCGCACCGGCGTGGACGGGGATCTGAATCTGCGGACCCATCTCGGCAAGCGGGAGAAGGAGGTCCTGATGGAGGCGCTGCGCCGTTCGGCGGGGGTGCGCAAGGAGGCCTCGAGGCTGCTGGGCATCGATCAGCGCAACTTGAGCTATTATCTGCGCAAGTACGGGATCGACCCCGATGTGGTGCCGGAATGATGGCCGTGGACCAGCTTCGACCGGGTCTCTGGCGCTGGACGGCGCCGCACCCGAAGTGGACGCCCGCGAAGGACAAGCCCGGAGGCTGGCCGAAGATGGTCGGAAGCTTGTACTACGAGCCATCGGGCGCGGATGCGGCCGGCCCCACGATCTTGATCGATCCGCTGGCTCCGCCCGCGGGCACTCCCGATGCCGATCGGTTCTGGAAGGCGCTCGACGAGGACGTGCAGCGCCGCAACAAGCCGGTGGCCGTGCTACTGGGCGTCCACGATCACGAGCGCAGCGCGCAGGCCGTGGTCGACAGGTACGCGGCCAGGGGCGTCACCCTCGTCGCCCACGAGGCGGCGCGATCCCGGATTTCGTGCCGCATCACGCACCCGGTTACGGCGTCCACGACGCTGCCGGGGCCGGTGGAGGTCATGCCGGTCGCGGGCATCGAGCCCTCCGAGCTGGCCTTCTGGATTCCGGCACATCGCGCGCTCATCTTCTCCGACGCCGTCATTGGAACGGGGGGAACGGGGGGAACG
>Ga0075429_100005719_pt1 | contig 10729 bp, 4 predicted proteins | sample RhiMetdeltSRZDD3_FD_75295 | JGI IMG/M metagenome (GOLD analysis project Ga0075429, IMG submission 75295) | Populus rhizosphere microbial communities from Tennessee, USA - Rhizosphere MetaG P. deltoides SRZDD3 | ecosystem: Host-associated > Plants > Roots > Rhizosphere > Soil | place: USA...
TGCTACATCCACGGCGATCCGCGCCTCGGCGGCCGGCGCGGTGTCGCACTCAATGCGAGCCACACGGCGGTCGTCGATTCCTATCTGTCGGATTTCAAGGAGCGCTCGGTGGACGCCCAGGCCATTGCCGGCTGGAACGCGCCCGGGCCTTTCAAGATCGCGCGGAATTTTCTCGAAGCGTCCGGCGAGAACGTGATGTTCGGGGGCGCCGATCCGCGCATTCCCGACGCCGTGCCTTCGGATATCGAGGTGGTGCAGAACCACATGGCGAAGCCGCTGCGGTGGAAGAAGGATGACCCGTCCTTCGAGGGAACGCAGTGGAGCGTCAAGAACCTGTTCGAGCTCAAGAACGCGCGCCGCGTCCGGATAGACGGCAACCTGCTCGAGTACAACTGGCCGCAGGCCCAGAACGGTTTTGCCATCCTCTTTACCGTGCGCAACCAGGACGGTGGCGCGCCATGGTCGGTCGTCGAAGACGTGACGTTCTCGAACAATCTCGTTCGGCACGTCAGCGCGGGCATCAACGTGCTCGGACGCGATGACAACCACCCAAGTCAGCAGACGCAGCGAATCACGATTCGCAACAACGTGTTCCTCGACGTCGGCGGCAAATGGGGCAACGGGCGCCTCTTCCAGCTGCTCAACGGCACAAGCGGAGTCGTGATCGACCACAACACCGCCATGCAGACTGGCAGCGTGTTGTTCGCTGACGGCGAGCCGAATACGAAGCTCGTCTTTCAGAACAATGTGATTCCGCACAATGAGCACGGGATCTCCGGGTCGGGTACAGCGCCGGGCAATGCCTCGCTCCAGCGCTACTTCCCCGGCGCCGTCTTCCGCCGCAACGTCCTGGTAGGTGGGATGCCGGCCAGCTATCCGCGCGACAATTTCTTTCCACCGTCGCTCAGTGAGATAGGTCTCCGCGGCGCTGGCACCGACCGGACGCTCAGGCTCGAGAAGACGTTTGCCAAGCAAGCGACAGACGGCGTCTTTCCGGGAGCCGACATCGATGCCGTCGAGCAGGCACTTGGTGGGCTTGCTACGGTGGAGCTTCTCACCGCGAGCGCCGCTCCTGCTCCTTCATTGGCGACCGGGAACCTCGCATCGGCCGGGATTGGACCGGCGCGTTTCGCTGCCCCGGCGGTTGTCGTCTTCTGGGTTTCGGCCGCGGTGCTTCTCTACACCTACATCGGGTATCCGCTCATTGCTGCCTTGCGCGGCCTGTATCGCCGCCGGCAGCGTATCCGCCAGCGGATTGAGCCTTCGGTGACGATTGTCGTCGTGGCCTACAACGAGGGAGACCGCATCTGCCGTCGTATCGAGAACCTGTTGGAACTCGACTATCCGCGCGACCGGCGAACGATCGTCGTCGCCTCCGACGGGTCAACGGATGATACGGTCGAGCTCTCCAAGCTCTACAGGGAGCGGGGGGTGACGGTCCGCGTATTTGGAACACGGCGAGGCAAAGCGGCTGTCCTGAACGCCATCGTCCCGGCGCTTCGCAGCGACATCGTCGTGTTCGCCGACGCGCGCCAGCGCTTCGAGCGGCACACGCTTCGCGCGCTCGTGGACAACTTCTCGGACCCGACGATCGGCGCCGTTGGTGGCGAACTCGTACTCAGCACGGGGAACGGCCCGGCAGCGGCCGGTCGCGGTGCTGCGTTCTACTGGCGCTATGAAAAATTCATCCGCTCGACCGAGGCGAGCGCCGATTCGACGATCGGCGCCAGCGGCGCGATCTACGCCATTCGTCGTGCGCTATTTCACCCGATTGCTGATGACACCATCCTGGATGATGTGCTCATCCCGCTGCGCATCGTTCGTCAGGGATACCGAGTAGTATTCGAGCCGCGAGCGTTGGCGCATGACAGTGCGACGCCAACGGCGAGACAGGAGTTCGTGCGGAAGGCGCGCACGATTGCGGGAACTTTTCAGCTCTTTGCTCGAGAGCGATGGCTGCTGAGCCCTCGGCAAAACCGGCTCTGGTTCGAGACGATCTCGCACAAAGGGCTGCGTCTGACGTTACCCGTCTTCCACGCCGCGCTCTTCATATCGGCGTGCGTCCTCGCGACCGAATGGCTCTATGGTTGGGCGCTGATCGGCCAGACGGCGTTCTACCTCGCCGCCTTCGGGGGCTACTCTCAGCGCCACAGACGCTCGTTTGTCTTCACCGTCCCCTGCGCCATGTGCGTGCTCATCTGGGCCACGATCGTCGGCTTTATCCGATTCGCCACCCAGCGTCAGCAGGTCACGTGGGAACGTACCGTTTGGACTAACGTCGCCGGCGAGGGACCGAGCCCTCGGGCCGCCGGATAGCGTATCGAACGCCAGACATCGTCGAGTCGACGGTGGCAGGCCCTGCCTGTGCCGCTGTGGCGGCACCGGAGAATCCGACATTTGCGACGGCGGCATTAGCGGAGAAGAACACGGCGTGAGCGCGCACGGCGCGATCGGCGCGGACCGTGCTCGTGTAGAAAACGGATCCGTTCTTCGAATACTTCACCACGCCGCCAGCAATCGCGATGGCGAAGTTATCCCCCGCGGCAAACTTGATATCTGATTTGTAGGCTCCGGCTTCGCGGACCTCAGCGACTCCACTCTGCAACCGCAGGGCAAAGTTGATGTCTCCGGGACCCGTTCCAATCCCGCCCGCGGCCAGACCGACGAACCGCAACGAGGCCGATTCGGACGCGACGAAGGTAAGCGTGCCGGTGCTCGAAATCTGCTGCTCGGACACAGCGCTCGCATCCGGACATCCGTCGCACCCTCCGGTCTTCCTGAGTCCGCCGCTGGTCGATGACATGTTAATCAGGCTCATCCAACTCACCGACCCAGTAGGCGAAGGTACGGGTGCAGGAACTGGCGCAGGAGCCGGAGCGGGTGTTGGCGGCGCCGGAGTCGGTGAAGGCGTCGGCGCTGGTGACGGTGATGGTGCCGGCGGCGTTGGAGCCGGAGTTGGCGAGGGACTGGGAGCCGGGGCACCCCCCGAGACACCAAGCTTCAGCTGTGGAATTCGGACGATGAACGCGTCGCTCCGGTTGGTGCCGAGGTTGGTGGTCCAGATGAAATACTCGCCGGTGGGGTCCAGATTGCCTTTGGGCCGCTTCGAGTAGTCGTCGCTCCCGCCGCCTGACGCATTCAGGTCGGTCATGTTGGGCGCCACCACGAGCACCGTCCTGGATCCATCGAGCCTGAAGCAGACGATCTCGTTGACACGCGGAAGATTCTGACGCTCTGCGCTGCTGGTACAGGCCATCTGCTGAGCGATCGGCACGCCCGATTGCGCGTTTTCATGCGAGAGGTGACCGAGGCCTGCAGAGGCATTCCAGTCGGTCAGGTTGTAGACGACGGTGCCCTGTCCGGCGCCGTGAAGGTCCTGGCCAAGCTGCCACACGCGCGTGGCACCGGGTTGCGAGTACATGTTGTCCTCGGCTACGAGGTAGCCGTATCCGAGATCGGAATGACCCGCTGCGCCATCGCGGTCGAGAAACACCTGTTCGGCTCCCGACTGCAAATCGATGATGCGGTTGTCTTCGCCGTCGCGGCCATCGACGTTTTCCTTGATAACGAGCCAGCGGCCACTCTTGTCGATCTGGCATTCGTCGTAGTCGCCCTTGGCGGCAATGAAGGTCGCGCGACCGTTACTTTCCTGATACGCGACGCACCCCGTCATGCGCCAGTTGGCATCCTGGACGGTGGCGGAGTGCACCTTATCGTCGTTACTGGAGTGGATCTGTTTGATGTGCTTGTCGGCCCCGAGGTGCTGGCGCACGTCGAAGACGGTTTCCATCGCCTTCGAATTGACGTCGTACCTCAGCAGTTGGTTCGTATCGTTGATGTATAGCGTCGTCGCCCGGCTTGCGCTGAAATACCAACCCTCGCCTGTGGACCAGGAGAACGGACTGTCCCCAGAAAACAGCGGGCCGAGATTGCGCGTCTCGCCGGAATTCTTGTTGTAGCTGAACAGCGTGGGGCCGCCGCCACCGCGGTTGCGATTCAAGCCGAGGAAGATCAGCATCGTATCGCTGCCCGCGTGGTTGTTGATGTTGCGCCAATAGGAGTAGCCGACGTAATTGACGCAGTCGCTGCCGCCGCAATCGCTGCCGTTGGTCAGGCGAATGCCGGTCGTCCCGTAGGGTGAAGGAAAGGTGAAGCGTCCGCGCGACGGCACGAAGGCCTGGATCTCACCGGACGACAGACGGGGCCGCAGCGCATTCCCGGTGGCAGACTCGGTGAAGCCCCCAGGGGCCTGCGCATAAACGGCGCGCACATCGAGCGACAGCCATGCCGCCACACTGAATACGAGCCAGATCGACGCGGTTACGAGGCGGCAGGTCGGAACGGGCACAGGGAATCCTCCTTGGGTCGCTGTTTCGGCCCCCATCCGAGTGCACACGCCCACCGGCTCAAGACACTGGGATCAGCAAACGCTGACTACAGACGTCTGGCAACGAAGGTTTATTGGCGTGAAAAGAATCGGGTCGGAGGTCGAAACTGCCACGCCGCGAGGGGCAAGGGGAGTGCCACGACCACTGACATCGTGATCGGCTGGAAATCCCTGCAAACAAGATCATTTAGGGCAGTCGAAGATACTCGATCCGTCATGTAATCCGACAAAACTGTCGCTCGACATCCAAAACTGTAATCGCGTCACCACATGCTGCTGTAAGTCATAGCGTGCATGAAACTTGCACTGCTCGGAGGCCGTCGGCCATGGATCATCCCTTACGTGTCGCCATCGTCGCAGCCTCACTCCGGATTCTGGGCGGACAGGCAGTGCAGGCGCAGCGGCTCCTCGATGCCTGGCAGGGCGACCCTAGGGTCAAGGCGAGGCTGGTCCCGATAAATCCCGTCCCCCCAATGCCGCTTGCGGGGGCCCTGCGAGTCAAGTACCTCCGCACCATCGTCACCCAGCTTTCCTATTGGCCGCTGCTCTTCCGCGAGTTGCGGCAGGCCGACGTCGTCCACGTCTTTTCGGCCTCGTACGCGTCGTTCCTCCTGGCGCCGCTCCCGGCGGTACTGATCGCGAAGCTCTTCGGCCGGCCCGTCGTTTTCAACTATCACAGCGGCGAAGCGCCGGACCACCTGCGACGGTCAGCATTGGCCCGGCGCGTGATGCGGGCCTGGGTCGATCTCAATGTGGTGCCGTCGGGATTTCTCCGCCAGGTGCTCCAAGGCTTCGGCATCAGTGCCCGAGTGGTGCCTAACACCGTCGACCTGGATCAGTTCGCGTATCGCGTTCGCGATCCGCTACAGCCGCGACTTCTCTGCACTCGGAACTTCGAGGAAGTGTACAACGTCGCCTGCGTGCTCCGTGCGTTTGCGCGGGTGCAGGCGCGTCACCCGCACGCGACGCTCACACTGGTCGGCAGTGGATCGCAGGAGGAGGCGTTGCGCGCGCTTGCGCTCCACCTCAAGCTGCGCAACGTGACGTTTACCGGCGCAATACCGCCCGCAGAGATCAGCCGGCATTACGCCGAAGCAGACGTTTTCGTACAGGCCCCTCGCATCGACAACATGCCGCTCTCGGTACTCGAGGCGTTCGCAAGCGGGCTCCCGGTAGTGTCGACTGATGTCGGCGGTGTCCCAAACATACTCACCCACGGTGTGCACGGCCTTCTCGCGCCAGATGATGACGACGAGGCGATTGCCGCATGGGTCGTGACGCTCGTCGAATCGCCGTCGTACGCACGACGGCTTGCCGAAGCCGCCCACGCCAGTTGCTCGGCGTATACATGGCCCGCCGCGCGTGAAGGTTGGCTGGCGGCGTACGAAGCTGCCTCGGACCGCCGCCCTTCGACGGTGACACCGGAACCTTCGCGCGAAACAACATGACCACCGTCACCCGACTGCGCGCGATGTCACACAGGGAGCTCTCGTGGCGCGCTCGCCAGCACGGGCGTATTGCGTCGCAGCGTATGGCCAGCCGCGTGCGCGCGCCGCGATGGAATCGCGAGGATGTCGACGACGTCCTCGCCGAAGGTGTGCTCGAACCTCAGTTCCTGCGCGGTGAGCGTCACCGGCAGTGGTCTGCGGTTCATGCCGAGCTCTGTCGCCGGCTTCGGACGCGATCCAGCCGGTTTGCGCTGAATCCCGCCGCTTCAGCCGGGATGCGGCACGAAGTGCTGGCACAATGGCCGAACGCCACATCCGACGCGGCGACACGAGCCGATCGCATCCTTGCGGGCCGCTACGATGTGCTCGGATATCGCCAACTGCGATGGACCTCGCCCGAAGGCACGGTCGATTGGCACTTCGATCCGGTTTCAAGGCGCAAGACGCCTGTTCGCTTCTGGGCCGATGTTCCGTACCTGGATCCAGCCAACGGCGATCACAAAGTCATCTGGGAGCTGAATCGTCATCAGCATTGGCTGTGCCTCGGCCGGGCGCTGTGGCTGACCCATGACGCGCGCTATCGGCGCGGCATGATCGGCCAGCTCCAGGACTGGATGGATGCAAATCCGCCCCTTCTCGGCATCAACTGGGCGAGCATGCTCGAGATCGCCTTGCGCGCAATTTCGTGGACCTGGGCCCTGCATTTCCTGCTCGGAGACGACGGTGACAGCGATCCCCCCTGGCTCGTGGACATGCTCGTCGCTTTGGACCGGCAGCTCACTCACGTCGAGCAGAACCTGTCGATCTATTTCAGTCCCAACACACATCTGACGGGCGAAGCGCTCGGCCTCTACGTTGTCGGCGCCGCACTGCCCGAACTCGCCGCAAGCTCGCGCTGGAGGGACACCGGCCGACGCATCCTCATCGAAGAAATCAGCCGACAGATTCGCGCTGATGGAGGCCATGTCGAACGGTCAACGCACTACCAGCGCTACACCCTCGACTTCTACCTGATGGCGCTGATCACGGCCGAGCGCGATCTCGACGAGAAGGCGGCGGCGATCTTTCGCGAAACCGCGACGCGGCTCGCAGAGTACACGCGAGCAATGGCGGACGACCTCGGCCGGCTGCCGACGATCGGTGACGATGACGGCGGGATGCTGTGGCCGATTGCGGGCCGTGCGTGTCACGACGTGCGCGATTCATTGTCGCTTGCGGCCCTTCTACTCGACCGGCCCGATCTTGCACCGTGGGACGTGCAAGAAGAAGCCGTGTGGATAGCCGGGCCGCAAATCCTCGAGCGTGCGCACCGGGTCGAACAGACTCGTGTCTCCGCGCCGATGCTGTCGCACACGCTCTCGGAGAGCGGCTTCGTCGTCGTACGCGATGCATCGCGCAGCCACGCGACGTTCGACGTCGGCCGAAGCCGGTATCTGGATGGGCCCCACGCTCACGCTGCTGCGCTGTCGGTCACGCTGGCGCTCCGTGGACAACCGCTGCTCGTCGATCCCGGAACGTCCACCTACACGATGGATGCACGCGTGCGCGACAGACTCCGCAGCACGACGAGCCACAATACGGTCGCCATCAACGACCAGGCGCAGGCGACTCCACGCGGCCCGTTTCACTGGCACGGCAGCGTTTCAGCGCAGCGACACGGTTCACGATCGAACGAGGCGTTCGCCTGGGCCGAGGCATCGCACGACGCATACCTCCCCATTCGACATCGGCGCACTGTCGTGGCGACGCCAACTGGCGCGTGGTTGATCGCAGACGAGATTCTGGGCGATGGGCTTGTTACCGCACGGGCGCATTGGCACTTGGACCCGGCCTGGAAGCTCACGTGCGACGAGCCGGGACGATTGCGTGCGGTTCATCACGAAGGAGCTCAGGCATGGCTCCTTCATGAGGCCAGGGAACTCCTGCTCGCGCACGGAGACGACGAATCGGGACTCGGATGGTATGCGCCGGTGTACGGAATGCTGGTTCCGACGTGGACGGTTCGGACGACGCTCAGGGCGCACGCGCCATTCGCGATGCTGACGGCGTTCAGCACAAGAATCGGTGCCTCGTTTCACGGTCCATCGCTCGAGCGCCGCGAGACCACGCCTGATATCGGAAAAATCGCGATCGGGGCGCGCGTCATCGACACGTCCGGCACATCTGTATTCCTTCTGCAACCACGCGAGGCGAACGTGCGGGACCACCGTGCGTGCGGCATCGCCGACTACCAGACGGACGCGCGTGTTCTCCACTACAGGGAAGCAGCGGGCCGTCTTCTCGCACTCGATCTCGTGGACGCCAGCCAGTTACTTGCGCTCCGTGACGAGTGGCTGAGCGTGGACGCAGCCGAAGGCATAACGGACCTTCATGTGTCGCTGTCCGGCGATCGCCTGGACCTGTGTTCGTCACAGCCGCCGCCGCATCTTCGACTTCAGGGTGGCGCGCTACGGAGAGTGCGACGAGTGCGTCTCAATCACCGCGATGCCGACGTACGTGCGTCGGACGATGCCGGCACTGTCGTCGTCTCCGGAGTGGATTGGGCGGCGCCTGCCGGACAGCGTGATGGCGCCAACGCACACATCGCGCTGGCATGACGGCGGGGGACGTGACCGAAGACCTAAAGGTCTCCGGCTACCCACGGTGTACCCACCGTCGCGCCAGATCGTGGTCGCGACCGACCGTGGTCGTCGCGAACAAGTCGGTGGTAGCCGGAAGCCTTTAGGCTTCCGTTCTCCTTAGGTTCCGGACTTCGGGTTCGGGGCCAGGTCCGGCCTCAAGCCGGACCTTACGTGGGACTGGCTTTTGCTCGTCTCCCCCGGTCGGCAAGACTCGACAATTTCTTGCCCTCGGAGGGAGTCAGTGGTGATGAATTGGTCCAAATTGATCCGTACGTACGTTGTTGCTTTCATCTGCGCCGGCGCGCTCATCGCATCGGCCTGCGGGGGCGGGACCGACGTTTCACCGACGGCCCCTTCGCGAAACCCCCTTACACCATCACCAGAACCGGGCGGACCCGGCGCCCTGTCCGTTTCCATCAGTCCGAACCCCGTTCCACGGAGCGACGATCCAGTGCCCAACTGCAACCTTGCCAACCGATGGCACTACGAGCAGACCCTCCGAAACGTGGGGGGCACAACGCTGACGATCAGCGATCGCGCCGATTTCTTCGATGGCGTTCAGGTGAGTACACGCTCCGGTCTTGGAATCGTACTCGCACCGGGGCAGGACACGACCATCACGACCAGTTGGTGCAGCGCGAACAATATCGAACATCGCGCGCAAACAAATTTCAGCGGGTCGGACGAAAGCGGCAACCAGGTGATATTCACCGGCACCACGGTCCGCTTGCAACCAAGGTGATGGGCCTGAGGCGTGAACCGTGAGCGCTTCAGCCCTGAGCCCTGAATCCTGAGCCCTGAGGCCTCTGTATGTGCGGCATAGCGGGAATCGTCGCAATCAGACCCTTGGACAGGGAGATGCACGAGTGCGCGATCCGCATGCGCGACGTGATGACCCACCGCGGCCCTGACGGCGTCGGCCTGTGGGCCGACACCCACGCGATCCTGGCGCATGTCCGTCTCAGCATCGTCGATCTTGCTGGAGGGCAACAGCCACTCTCGAACGAAAACGCCCGCATCTGGGTCACTTACAACGGAGAGATCTACAACCATCGCGACGTGCGAACGAACCTCGAGCCGGTCGGACATCGGTACTCGACGCGGTCCGACACCGAAACGATCGTGCACGCGTACGAGGAGTGGGGCGATGACTGCGTGCACCGCTTCCGCGGGATGTTCGCGTTCGGGCTCTGGGATGCGCCAAGACGGCGTCTGCTGCTGGTACGCGACCGGCTTGGAGTGAAGCCGCTTTACTGGGCGCAGGCCGGGGACATCCTCGTGTTTGCCTCCGAGATCAAAAGCATCCTGGCGAGCAATCTCGTGGAGGCTCGGCCGAACACCGCCGTGCTCTCGGAGGTTCTGGCGACACGATATACGTCCGGCACGGAAACGCTGTTCGAAGGCATCCACAAGCTGCTGCCAGGACACCGGCTGGTGTTCGAGGATGGCCGCGTGCGGGTTCAGCAGTATTGGGACCTGCCGCTCGAAGGACCGGATCCCGAACTGGAGCGTCTGGACGACCGCGCGCTTGTCGATCGCTTCCGCGCGCTGCTCCAGGAATCTGTTCGGCTCAGGCTGATGGCGGATGTACCGCTTGGCGCGTTCCTCTCCGGGGGGATCGACAGCACTGCTGTCGCGGCGCTCATGGCGCGCGAGATGGATCGACCGGTACAGACTTTCTCGGTCGCGTTTGCCGATCGCGCCTTCAGCGAGCTCGAATACGCGCGGCAGGCCGCGCACGCCATCGGCGCCGACAGCCACGAAATCGTGGTGTCAGAGGACGATTTCTTCGGCGCCTTGCCGCGCCTCATATGGCATGAGGACGAGCCGATCGCGCATCCGTCGAGCGTGCCGCTGCACTTCGTCTCGGCGCTCGCACGCCGCCACGTGAAGGTCGTGCTGACAGGGGAAGGCAGCGACGAACTGCTCGCCGGATACGGCAAGTATCCGCGCGCGCTTCTCAACTGGAACGCTGCCGGTCTCTACGAGCGCTGGATCCCGCGCGCCGTTCGCTCGCGAGTGGCGTCGTCCATCGTGCGGAGGCTTCCGGGCCGCGTCGGCCGCATGACGCGACGATCGTTCCTCGCGCTGCCGCGCAATCCGGCGGATATGTTCTTCGACAGCTTCGCGGGGGTCCCTCTCGATGTTCAGCGCACGATGCTCCACCCGTCGCTGGCGCGTGGCGACGCGTACAGGCCCTCGCTCGAATACTTCTACCGCGCAAACGGTACAAGCGATCTGCTCGATCGTCTGCTGTACACGGACATGAAAAC
>Ga0075429_100005722_pt1 | contig 10727 bp, 11 predicted proteins | sample RhiMetdeltSRZDD3_FD_75295 | JGI IMG/M metagenome (GOLD analysis project Ga0075429, IMG submission 75295) | Populus rhizosphere microbial communities from Tennessee, USA - Rhizosphere MetaG P. deltoides SRZDD3 | ecosystem: Host-associated > Plants > Roots > Rhizosphere > Soil | place: USA...
CCCGAGGTCTACATCCTGATGCTGCCCGCGCTGGGCTTCACCTCCGACCTCATCTCCGTCTTCTGCCGCAAGCCGATCTTCGGGTACCGGACGATGGTCGGCGCCATGGGCGCCATCGCCTTCCTGAGCTTCATCGTCTGGGGCCACCACATGTTCCTCAGCGGGATGAACCCTTACCTCGGGATGGCCTTCGCGGTGGGCACCATCCTGATCGCCGTCCCCTCGGCGGTGAAGGTGTTCAACTGGCTGTCCACGCTCTACAAGTCGCGTATCCAGTTCACGACGCCCATGCTCTGGGCCCTGGGTGTGGTCTCGCTGTTCATCAGCGGCGGCCTCTCCGGCGTGTGGCTGGCCCAGGCGGGACCGGACATCCACCTCCACGACACGATGTTCGTGGCCGCGCACTTCCACCTGATCATGGCGGGGGCGGCGCTCTTCGGGGTCTTTGGGGCCACCGCCATGTGGTTCCCCAAGATGTTCGGCCGCATGATGAGCGAGCCGCTCGGGAAGCTCCACTTCTGGCTCACGTTCATCGCGTACTACGGGACGTTCTTCCCCATGCACTACATTGGCATCGCGGGCCATATGCGCCGGATCTACGATCCCTACCAGTACCCGTTCCTGAAGCACCTCCAGGGGATGAACGAGTTCATCACCGTGAGCGCGCTCATCCTGGGGGCGTCGCAGATCATCTTCTTCGTCAACTTCTTCTGGAGCGCGTTCGCGGGGAAGAAGGCCACCGAGAACCCCTGGAACGCCAACGGTCTCGAGTGGACGACCCCGTCGCCGCCGGGCCACGGGAACTGGCCGGGCGAGATCCCCGAGGTGCACCGGTGGCCGTACGAGTACAGCCCGCCGGGAGCGGCCCGCGATCACGTCATGCAGCACGAGCCCGCATCGGCGGCCGTGCCGGGGCACTGACGGATGTCGACCGGCGTCCTTCAGCAGAAGCCGGGGACGGGAGGGACGCTGGGCCGCGGTCCGGGCGACGTGGCGCCCGGCGACGGCGGCCGGGGGGACGGCGCGCCGGGGATCATCGGCGACACCGCGCGCTTCGGCCTGCTGGCCTTCCTCGGCACCATCAGCATGCTGTTCATCGGGTTCACGAGCGCGTATCTCATCCGCCGCGCCTCGATGGACTGGCGGCCGCTGCGGGCCCCGGGGATCCTCTGGCTCAACACGGCGGTCCTGCTGGCCAGCAGTGTGACGCTCCAGGCCGCGCGGAAGCGGCTGCGCGATTGGGACCTGCGCGCGCTCTTGCCGTGGGTGGGGGCCACCGGCGCGCTGGGGGCGCTGTTCCTCGCGGGGCAGGTGCTGGCCTGGCGCACCCTGGCCGCGCGGGGCGTGTTCCTCGCCTCCAATCCGCACAACTCGTTCTTCTACATGCTGACCGGCCTGCACGGCCTGCACCTGCTGGGCGGGTTGGTGTGGCTCGCGGCGGTGCTCGTCCAGGTCCGGCGCATGGCCTATACGCCCGGCGAGGACGGCCTGCGCCTCTTCGCGACCTACTGGCACTTCCTCGGGGCCCTTTGGCTCTACCTGCTCGTCCTTCTTTTCGTGCTCTGATGGCTCAAGGGGGCAAGTGATGCACGACGGGACCCACGTGGAGGCGCTGCCGGCCGGCTGGGGGGGCGGCGTCTCCCCCTTCGGCGCCTCCTGGCAGAAGACGATGATGTGGATCTTCATCGTCACCGACGGGCTGCTCTTCTCGGGCCTGCTCTCCGGCTACGGCTTCCTGCGCATGGCCAGCCTCACCCCCTGGCCCGACCGCACGCAGGTCTTCAGCATCCCGTTCATCGCGCTCATGACCTTCATCCTGATCACCTCGAGCGCGACGATGGGCACCGCGGTGGGTGCCTCCAAGCTCGGCGACCGCAAGACCGCGTTGCGCTTCCTGATCCTCACCATCGTCGGCGGCGCGGCCTTCCTCGGCTGCCAGGCCTACGAGTGGTCGCACCTCATCCACAACGGGGCCCGCCTGGCGTCCAACCCCTGGGGCGCGCCGCAGTTCGGCCAGGCCTTCTTCATCCTGACCGGGTTCCACGGGTCGCACGTCCTGTCCGGGCTGGTGGTCCTCACCATCACCGCCATCCGCACGGCCATGGGCAAGACACCCGCGCAGGGGGTGGAGATGGCCGGGCTGTACTGGCACTTCGTGGACCTGGTGTGGGTCTTCATCTTCACGCTCTTCTACCTGGTGTAATGGAGAAAGGAGCCGCGCGATGACCGAGGCGGCCAAGGCCCACGGGCCCTACCGGATCTACTGGGTGACCTGGGGCATCCTGCTGGTGATCACCGTGGCCATGCTCGGCGCGGAGAAGTTCCACTTCCCCCGCCTCTTCCTGGTGCTGTTCCTGCTCGTCTTCATGCTGGTGAAGGCCACCATGATCGGCGGCAACTTCATGCACCTGCGCTACGAGCAGCGCAACCTGGCCTTCATCGTGGCCGCCGGGCTGCTCGTCACCTCGGCCATCCTGTTCGCGTTCATCACGCCGGAGAGCCTCAGCGTCAAGGCGCGCCGCTCCGAGCCGGCCGCGGTGCCCGCCGCCCCGCCCGCGCATCACCCGTGAAGAAGACCCTGGCGGCGGCGCTCCTGGCCGGCTTCGTCGCGCTGGTCGCCAGCCCCGCCACCGCGCAGTGCGTCATGTGCAAGACGGCCCTCACCGGTTCGCCCGAGGGACGCGGCATCGGCGCCCAGTTCAACCAGGCGATCCTGCTGATGGTGGCGGCGCCCTACCTCGTCATGGGCGGGTTCCTGCTGGGGGTCTATCGGGGCCGCCTCCGCCACGACGCCCGCCGGCTGGCCGCGCGGCTGGGAGCGCGCCTGCGTGCCGGCGGGGCGCGGCCGCTGGCGCCGGTCCCCCGCGCCGACCGCTGACCGCGGCGCCGTAGTCGGGCCTTCCTTGACCCTGCGCGACCTGCCCACCTTGAACGCGGCCCTCAACGCCCTGAGCGCCGTGCTCCTGGCCCTCGGCTGGATCCTCATCCGAACCGGCCGGCGCGAGGCCCACAAGCGCGCCATGGTGGCCGCCCTCGTCTGCTCGAGCCTCTTCCTCGCGTCGTACCTCGTCTACCACGCGCAGGTGGGCTCGGTGCGCTTCCGCGGCCAGGGCGCGGTGCGGACCGTCTACTTCGCGATCCTCATCAGCCACACGATCCTGGCCGCCACGGTGGTGCCCCTCGCGCTGGTCACGCTGGTGCGGGCGCTTCAGGCCCGCTTCGACCGGCACCGCCGGATCGCGCGGATCACGCTCCCCATCTGGGGCTACGTGTCCGTCACCGGCGTCATCGTGTACTGGATGCTCTATCGGCTTTGACGACCTTGCCCAGGCGTCGCACGCCCTCGGCGATGGTCAGGGCGGTCTCCTTGGCGAACGTCAGGCGCATGGTCCGGGCGCCGGTACCGTCCACGAAGAAGGGGGAGCCGGGGACGTAGGCGACACCTCCGTCCACCGCGGCCTCGACGAGGGCCTCGGCATCCAGTCCCTCGGGCAGCGTGAGCCAGACGAACAGGCCGCCCTCGGGCCGCGTCCACCGCGTCCCGGGCGGCATCTCGGTCTCGAGGGCGGCGAGCATCGCGTCGCGCTTGGCGCGGTAGTAGGGCCGGATGCGCGCCTTCTGCTCGTCGATCAGCCCGCGCTGCAGGCAGGCCAGGATGATCCGCTGATCCAGCCCGCTGCCGCACAGGTTGGCGGATTGCTTGAGGATCTCGACCTTGGCCAGGAGGTCCTCGGGCCCCAGGAGGAACGCGGTGCGCAGGCCCGGGGCCAGGATCTTCGAGAAGGACGACATGTAGACGACGCGGCCGTCGCGGTCCAGGGATTTGATCGTCGGCAGCGGCTGCGCCTCGAAGTAGAGGTCGCCGTAGGGGTCGTCCTCGACGATCAGCAGGTCCAGCTCCGCCGCGACGTCGAGGAGGCCGCGCCTCTTCTCCAGCGAATGGCTGATGCCCGAGGGGTTCTGGAAGCTCGCCACCACGTACAGGAACTTCACCGCGTGGCCGGCGGCCACCGCCTCCCGATGGCGGCGGCGCAGGTCGTCGAGGTCCAGGCCGTCGTCCTCGAGCCTCACGCCCACCATGCGCGCCTGCGCCGCGCGGAAGGCCGCGATGGCGCCGATGTACGAGGGCAGCTCCACCAGGACCACGTCGCCGGGGTCCACGAGCACCCGCGTCACCAGGTCGAGGCCCTGCTGGCTGCCCTCGGTGAGGAGCGTCTCGGCCGCCGTGGCGGGCATGCCCTTGGCGCGCGCGTACTCGCCCACCGCGGCCACCAGCGCTCCCACGCCGCGCGTCAGGATGTACTGGAAGGCCGCCGCGCTGTCGCGGGCGACGATCTCCCGTACGATCTCCTGGAAGGCCTCGACGGGAAACGTCTCGGGGCTCGGCTGGCCCGGGGCGAAGGAGATGACACCCGGGCGCTCGATGAGCGCGCTCATCCTGCGGATGGCGGAGAAGCGCATGCCACGGGCGCCGGCGGAGAAGCGGCTTTCGACGGAGGTCATTCCAGTCCTCGGGATGCCCGCAGTATAGCGGACCCGCTGTTCATCCGTTGCGACACCGCGTCCCCGGCAGGTGACGGGTCCCGTAGCGCAAGTCGAGTACTTTCAGCAAGATGACCCGGCACCGGTCGTGCAAATAGGATTGACGTGAAGAAGGACGAGGTCTACCATCCGACGGTCATGGGAGGGGGCTGGCTGCGCGCCGTGACGCTGACCGTCGCGCTCGTCGCGGCGTTGCTCCTGATGGTCCTCGCGGGTCCCGCCCCGGGGGACGAGCCGACCCCCGCGCTCCACTCGCGCCTGAGCCGGATCGAGGGCGCCTTCCGCTCCGGCAGCGCCGGGACCCTCCGCCAGTCGTTCTCCGAGAGCGGCAAGGTCCGCGTGGACCTCAAGGACCTGACGGAGGAGCCGGCGTCCTACGGGTGCGGGCAGCTCCAGGTGGTCTTCGCGCGCATCTTCGAGGAGAACCAGACGCGCGAGTTCGCGTTCCCCAAGGACGACGTGACGGTCTCCGCCGCCGGGACGGCCTTCGCGCGCGCGCGCTGGTCCCGCCGCAGCCGGCCCAGCGGGCAGGACGCCGTGGACAACCTCACCTTCACGCTTCGCCAGGAGAGCGGGGACTGGCGCATCAACGAGATCCGCTCGTCCCGCTAGCGTCCCGCCTCGGCGCGGCCGGCCCCGCCGTGGCCGCTCTCGCCGCCGCGGCCCTGCTCGTGGCGGGGGTGGGCGCGGTCCACATCTCGATCGAGAAGCGCCGGGCGGCCGCGCAGGCGCCGACCCGCGTGGCCGCGCGGATCGACGCCATCCAGAAGCGCGCCGCCGCCCTGATCACCGCGCTGCAGTCGGCCGCCGACCAGGTCGCCGCGCAGCCCGACGCGCCGCCCGCGCTCCGCGGCGACCGCGCCGCCCTCACCCGCCTGTTCCGCTCGCTCGAGACGCTGCGCGCGGCGCTGCCCGAGCGGCCCTCCCTGGCCATCCACGCGCCGTCGTTGAGCCCGGTGGCCTGGGCGGACCGCCTGAACGACCTCCGGGCTTTCCGCGGCGTCGTCGGCGAGCGGAAGGACATCCTCATCCTCCAGGGCAGCGTCTCGACGTTCCTCGTGGCCACCGCCCCGGTGCGCGGGCCGGGCGGGACGCCGGCCGGCGTGGCCACCGCCACGATGACCATCGCCGTGCGCCGGAACATCCGCAACGAGTTCCTGAGCGACTTCGACGTCATCGCCGGCACCCGGCCGGGCGTGGAGATCCGCTACGTGGACGCCAGGGACGAGCCCGAGGGCGCGCCGGCATTCAGCCCGCTGGCCCCCGGCTCGCGGGCGGAGGAGACGACGCTGCGCGCGCCCGACGGCAGCGTGCTCGCCGCCCTGCGCGTCGCCTGGCCGCCGCCGGAGAACCGGCCCGAGCGCATCGCGACGCGCTACCGCTGGGGCGTCACGGCCCTGGCCTTCGGCGCCGTCCTGGCCTGGGCCCTGGGCCCGGCGCGGACGCCCCGCGCGCGGCGGCTGCGCCTTGCCGCCGCCGCCACGCTCGCGCGCGGGCTGCTGCTCGTGCTGGGCCCCGCGCTGCCGGACCCGCGGTCTCCGGTCCTGTCCCCCGACGCGTTCGCCTCGCCATTGATGGGGCCGCTGCTCACCAGCCCGTTGGACCTCTTCCTGACGGCGTCCTGGCTCCTGGTGCTGGCGGTCGTGCTCTTCGAGACCGTGATGTCTGCGCCGCAGCCCAGGCCCTCCCTGGTCCGGGCGGCCGCGGTGTCGCTGCTGGCCGTGCTCCTGCTGGGCGGGGTGTTCTACTGGATCGCGGACACGGTGGCCAACACACCGCTCGACCTCGAGGCCGTGCCCCTCCTGCCCCGAAGCCCGCCGCAGATGCTCATCCACCTCTCGCTGCTCTTCGCGTTGGGGACGGGCATGCTGCTGCTGACGATCCTGCTCGGACAGGCGGGGGACATCTCCTCGCGGCGCGGCCTCGTCGAGCACGTCTTCATCTGGGCGGCGCTGGGGGCCTTGAGCTTCTGGCTGTGGCCGCGCCACATCCTTTCGCTCCCGCTGGCCCCGGCGATCCTGGCCTTCCTCATCGCGGCCGTCGCGGGGGGGACCCGACAGGCCTGGGCGCCACGGCTGCGGTCGGCCGCCCTGGGCGCGCGCGCGGGGCTGGCCCTGGCCGGCGTGGCGGGCCTCTCGCTGCTGCTCTACCCCAGCCTCGTGCACTACGGCGAGAAGAACACGCGGCTGCAGATCGAGCGGGACCACGCGCCGCTGGTCCTCCGTCAGCCGCAATGGCGCGAGTACGTGCTGGCCTCGACCCAGCGGCGGATCGACTCCCTGAACGTCCTGGAGGAGGCACCGCCCGGGCCCTACCCGCCGGACATCGAGGAGCTGGCCTTCGCGGTGTGGTCGGTGACCGATCTGGCGGCCTTCGGCTTCACCTCGGCGGTGGAGATCCAGGACACGACGGGCGCCGTGATCAGCCGTTTCGCCTTGAACGTGCCTTCGTCCCTGGAGAGGCCTCGCCCGGCCATGCCCGCGAGCATGGCCTGGGAGGTCTCACCCGAGGGGCTCACCGTGGGGAGCGAGGAGCGGCGCGTCCTTCACGCGCGCCGGCTGCTCTCCTATCACTCCGAGGTGCACGGGGCCATCCATCTCTACGTCGGCGAGGATTTCTGGAACCTGCCGTTCATCGTCGGGCGCGACCCCTATTCGGTCCTCCACCGTTCCTCCTCCGGGGAGGCCACGCGCGACCGGCCCATCGCGCTCATCGTGTACGACGCCGACGGCGAGATCGCGTTCAGCTCCGCCGAGAGGCCGCCGGCGCTCGTCCCGGCGCTGAAGTCGCGCGTGGGCGGGCCCAACCGCGTGGCGTTCTGGACGACCCTGACCGTGGACGGCCGCGCGTCCTACGCCTATCTCTTCTCCGACAGCGGCCGGACCTACGCCCTGGTCTACCCGCGCCTGGAGCCGACCCGCTACGCCGCGGGCCTGGTGGACGCGGCCGTCGGCTTGACCCTGATCGGCCTCGGCGCGGTGGCCCTGATGACGGTGCTGCGCAGCCTGGTCGGCCGTCCCACGCTGACCTTCCCATCCATCATCCGCAGCGTGGAGCAGCGCTTCGCCCTGCGTCTGTTCGTGGCCTTCACGCTGCTGGCCTTCGTGCCCGTGGCCGTGCTCCAGGTCGTGGTCCGCGGCTTCGTGGCGGACCGGCTGCGCAAGGAATCGGAGAACCAGGCCCTCGAGCGGGCGGCGGTCGCGAAGAAGGCGGTGGAGGACTTCGCGCAGTTCCAGCGCGGCGAGGCGGCGGGCGACCAGCCGGTCACCGACGCCGCCCTCGTCTGGGTGGCCAGCCTCATCCGCAACGACCTCGACGTCTTCGACCGCGGCCGCCTCCAGGCGTCCAGCAAGCGGGAGCTCTACGCCTCGGGCCTGCTCGCCCCACAGGTCCCGGGCGGGGTCTATCGCGCGCTGGTCCTCGAGGGCCAGCCCTCCATGCTGCGCACGGAGACGATCGGCGGCTTCTCGTTCCTGGCGGTCTCGGTCCCCGTGCACGTCGAGGGCCGCGAGCCGGGGGTGCAGACGCGCGAGCCCGGGATCCTGTCCATGCCCCTGGCCCTGCGCCAGAAGGAGGAGCAGGCCACGCTCGAGGACCTGGACCGGAAGATCCGGCTGGCCTCGGTCGTGTTCTTCGCACTGGCCGCCCTGCTCGCCCAGTCGATGGCCCGTCGCATCTCGGGCCCGCTGCGGGACCTCACCCGGGCCACGCAGCGCGTGGCGGAGGGAGACCTCCAGACCCGGGTCACCGCCACCAGCCGCGACGAGCTGCGGGCGCTGGTGGAGGCCTTCAACCGCATGGCCGGCGACCTGGACCGCCAGCGCCGGGCCCTGGAGCGGAGCAACCGTCTCGCCGCCTGGGCGGAGATGGCCCGGCAGGTTGCCCACGAGGTGAAGAACCCGCTGACGCCGATCCAGCTCTCGGCCGAGCACCTGCGGCGGGTGTTCGGCGACCCGAAAGTCGACTTCGCGGCCACGCTCGAGACCTGCACGCAGACGATCCTCAAGCAGGTGCGGACGCTGCGCGGCATCGTCACCGAGTTCTCCGCCTTCGCGCGCCCCCCGGCGCCGGTGCTCGAGAGGCAGGACCTGAAGGCCCTCGTCGGAGAGGCCCTGCGGCCCTACCAGCCGGGGCTGCCTCCGGGCGTGACGCTGACCGTCGACGCGAGCGACGGCGTGCCGGCCGTGATGGCCGACCGCCGTCTCCTCGAGCGGGCCGTGGTCAACCTCGTCGAGAACGCGCTACAGGCGGTGGGCGAGGACGGCGCGATCCAGGTGCGGCTGCGCTCGGCCGAGGCCGGCCGGCGGGCGGAGATCGAGATCGAGGATACGGGAGCGGGGATCGACGCGGCGGTGAAGGATCGGCTCTTCGAGCCCTTCTTCTCCACCAAGACGAGCGGCAGCGGCCTGGGCCTGGCCCTGGTCAAGAGGATCGCGGAGGACCACGGCGGCGGTGTGTCGCTGGAGCCGGCGCCCGGCCGGGGCACGCGGGCGGTCCTGTGGCTGCCGGCGGACCTACCCGCGCCCGGCCGCTGACGTCAGGGCGACTGCCGAAAGGCGGCCCGCCCTCAGGCGGTGGCGGTGCCGCTCGGGGCGACGATCCGCAAGCACTGCTTGGGATGGCTTCCGCCCCGCTTCCCTTCCTTGTGGCGGTCCTTCACCTTCGGCCGGATCTTCGGATTGTCGATCGCCCTCGGCAGGCAATGCCGACCCTTGTGCCCCCCGAAGAGCCCGAAGATCGCCGCATCGGCCCCCGGCGCGGCCAGGAGCAGGCTGAGGGTTACCCCGATCAGGAACCTCATTTTCCCTCCACGGACGAGAGTTAACCCCTAGGAATGGATACCTTACTTGAGGATATTACTCCTCTCTTGCGCGCCGGGCAAGCCCCTCCCTCTTCCGAGCCTCGACGCGGCGGAATCCGTCCGTGACGACCTCCAGGGCCTTCTCCGGGAGGTCGTACGTTGCCAGCTCCGCCGGTGCGACGAGCGCGACGGCCTCCGCGTCGGACCCCGCCCGCGCCTCCCCCGCGACGTAATCGCACAGGTAATCCACGATGACGTAGTGGTAGTCGACCCGGTCCGCGTCGCGCTGGATGCGGTCGAACACCGCCACCACCTCGAGGGGCCTGACCACGAGGCCGGTCTCCTCCTGGATCTCGCGCACGAGGGCCTGCTCCAGCGTCTCCCCCAGCTCGACGGTCCCGCCCGGAACGACCCAGCGCCCGCGCAGCGGCTCCTTGCCCCGGCGGATCAGGAGGACGCGCCCCTGGTGGATGAGGACGGCGCCGACCCCGACGCAGGGCCGGTCCGGAGGGCCCGTCACCACCGCAGCTGCGGGGCTTCCTCGCCGGCGAGGACGGCGGGCGGAGGACCGGTGCGGCGGCGGAACATTCCCGCCACGTACAGCGCGGGGCCCGAGAGCCAGTACAAGCTGGCCATGGCCAGGAGCACCCACGCGGGGTGCAGGGCGACCACGAGCAGGAGGAGCGCGATGCCCAGCACGGCCGTGTAGCTGCGCCGGGCCCGCAGGTCGAACTTCTTGAAGGACGAGTAGCGGAAGGTGCTCACCATCAGGAAAGACAGCACCACGATGAGGGCCAGGGCCAGGGTCACGTGCGCGCGCAGGGCCAGCGGGTCGGGGAACAGGTTCACCCAGGCCGCGACCTGCGCGGCGGCGGCCGGGATGGGCAGGCCCACGAAGAAGCGGCCGTCCACCACGTTCCGCTGAACGTTGAAGCGGGCCAGGCGGAGCACGCCGCAGACCACGAAGAGGAACGCGGCCAGCCACCCCACGCGCGGCAGCGTCGAGAAGCCCCAGGAGTAGGCCAGGAGCGCGGGGGCCACGCCGAACGAGATGGCGTCGGCCAGGCTGTCCAGCTCGCCGCCGAACTCGCTGGACGTGCCCGTGAGCCGGGCGATGCGGCCGTCCAGCATGTCCAGGACGATGGCCCAGCCGATGAGCGGCGCCGCGTCCTCGTACTGGCCGTGAAGCGTCTTGACCATGGCCCAGAAGCCGAGGAAGAGGTTGCCGGTGGTGAACAGCGCGGGGAGCAGCGACGCCCCGCGGCGGAAGCGGGCGGGCGCCGCCCGTCGCGGGACGCCGTTCACTCGGCCCTCACTGCCGCTCGCCCAGGACCGAGATACCCCCTTGCACGCGGTCCCCCTCCTTCACCGTGACCCGGAACTC
>Ga0075429_100005723_pt1 | contig 10726 bp, 9 predicted proteins | sample RhiMetdeltSRZDD3_FD_75295 | JGI IMG/M metagenome (GOLD analysis project Ga0075429, IMG submission 75295) | Populus rhizosphere microbial communities from Tennessee, USA - Rhizosphere MetaG P. deltoides SRZDD3 | ecosystem: Host-associated > Plants > Roots > Rhizosphere > Soil | place: USA...
GTCTTGCGTTCGAGGTTCGCCACCTCGTCGGCCTTGTCCTGGACCTTCTCCTGGGCGCTGTCCAGCTGCTCCTTGGCTTCGCCCTTGCGCTCCTCGCGGGCGCCTTGACGCCGCAGGCTGGAGTCGCCGGAGAGGTCGCCGGCCGCCTTCTTCGCGCGGCCCGTGATCTTGTCGATGATGCTCATTTGGCCTCCTTGATGGCTCTCAGGGAGGGTGCCCAACGAGGCAGTGCGTAAACGTCAGGGGGCGAACAGGCCGCCCCGGCCGCGAACTTTCGCGTTTCGCACCCACCTGTCGGGTGCGAGGGGGGAAGGTTCAGGACCGGGCGCCGGAAGTGGCGGTGTGCCGGAGCTCCAGGCCCCTCGCCACGGAGGGCGGCGGGGCGGTGTCGGCGAAGCCGGGAGCGGCGATCTTCAGATAGTGGTCGAACGCCCAATGCGTGAAACGGCGGCTCGCCATGCCCCTGGTCGCCAACGCCAGCACGCGGGGTGGCACGCGGGGGACGAAACGCTGGGCGCGCAGCATCCACGTGAACTTCCATTCGTGCTCGGCGGAGAACGCCGCATACCGGCGCAGAGCGGCCTCGCGCGACGTCCGTCCCTCGATGACCTGCCGCAGCTCCCGGCCCGCCGCGATGCCGAAGTAGAAGGCGGTCCTGATCCCCTCGGCCGTCAGGGGGAGGCAGTGGCCCGCGGAGTCGCCGGCGAAGAGGACGTCCCCGTCGACCGCGGGGCGCAGCTTGTGCGGGATCCAGTTGCCCTGGTAGCGGACGGCGTCACGCCGCAGCCGCTCGGCCAGGTCGACGGTCGGCTCCTTGACGTGGAACCGCGGGTCGAACGAACCGACGCCGACGCGCACCTCGTCCGCGGCGGGGAAGCTCCAGCCGTATCCCGCCGGCACGATCGAGCGGTCGATCCAGATCTCGAGCTCGCCGCTCGACCCGCCCGGGTGTACCTCGAGGCCGCGAGACAGCGGGGCATCGGGCGGCTGGTACCCGTCCGCGCCCAGCACCCTGCGCCACCCGAGCGCATCGACGACCAGTGGGGCTGAGACCTCGCCGCGGTCCGTCCTGATTCCCACCAGGCCGGGGCCCGCCGCGGTGCGGCCCTCGACCTTGGCGGTCTCGAACTCGGCGTCGTTCTGCGCGTCGAGCAGCTCGCACAGGGCCGGATAGTCGAAGGTGGAGAAAGTCCACGGCAGCGGGAAGCGCGCCGTCCCGTGCGGCGTGTGCAGCACCAGCCGGTCGAACGTCTGGCGGATCGACGGCGCGAGGCCGAGGACCTCCAGCCACCCGGTGGGCGCCGCGCAGGCCGACGTCTGGCGCTCGCCGATGTCGTAGCGGTCCAGCAGCAGCACCCGTGCGCCCGCCAGCTCGCGCGCCGTCGCGAGCCCCGCGAAGCTCGCGCCGCACACGATCGCGTCGTAATCGCCGCTCAGCGCGGTGCGATCGGCCCCCCGCTTGGTGCTCCGCCTCGGCATCGCGGCATGAGGCTACCAACGGCCGCCCAGGGGGTTCGGGCCACGATGTGGACCCGAGGTCGGCCGCTATAGTGCTGGGCGTGCCGCAGGTAGACACGCCCCCGCAGGCTGCCCAGGAAAACTCTCAGCTACCGGCCATGAACGACTTCATGATCGAGGTCGACGGTCAGCTGATCCCGAATTACGACGCCACGATGGTCTCCTTCGAGGAGGGCGACGTGGTGACGGGCAAGGTCGTGCGCATCGACAAGGACGAGGTCCTGGTCGACATCGGCTACAAGTCCGAAGGGGTCATCCCCCAGAACGAGCTGTCGATCCGCCGCTCCATCGACCCGGCCGAAGAAGTGTCGCTGGGCGAGGAGGTCGACGCGCTCGTGCTGACCAAGGAGGACCAGGACGGCCGCCTGATCCTGTCGAAGAAGCGCGCCCGCTTCGAGCGCGCCTGGCGCAGGATCGAGGGCGCGGCGGAGTCCGGCGAGCCCGTGGAGGGCACGGTGATCGAGGTGGTCAAGGGAGGCCTGATCATCGACCTCGGCGTCCGCGGCTTCCTGCCGGCCTCGCTGGTGGACATCCGCCGGGTACAGAACCTCGACGACTTCCTCGGCGAGAAGATCGAGTGCAAGGTCATCGAGCTGAACCGCAGCCGCAACAACGTCGTGCTGTCACGGCGCGCGGTGCTCGAGGAAGAGCGCAAGGAGGCCCGCCAGCAGATCCTCGACCGGCTCGAGCGCGGCCAGGTGGTCGAAGGCACCATCTCGAACATCGTGGACTTCGGCGCGTTCGTGGACCTCGACGGCATCGACGGCCTGATCCACATCTCCGAGCTTTCCTGGGGCCACGTCAACCATCCCTCCGAAGTGCTCAACATCGGCGAGACGGTGAGCGTGAAGGTGCTCGACATCGACCGCGACCGCCAGCGCATCTCGCTCGGCCTGAAGCAGACGCAGGAAGACCCGTGGGAACGTGTCGTGCGCACGTACAACGTGGGTGACGTGCTCGAGGGCAAGGTCACCAAGGTCGTCAGCTTCGGCGCGTTCGTCGAGATCATGGAAGGCGTCGAGGGGCTGGTCCACATCTCGGAGCTTGCGCAGCACCACGTCGAGAACCCGCGCGAGGTCGTCGAGCCCGGGGACGAGGTGAAGGTCAAGATCCTCGAGATCGACGAAGAGCGCCGCCGCCTGTCGCTGAGCCTGAAGCGCGTCGAGGGCCAGGTGCTGGAGCCCAAGGAGCTGCCTCCTGCGGACGACGAGGAGACCGGCGCGGTGCCGGACCTCGGCCTGTCCGAGGAGGTCTTCGCGCCGGAGGGTGAGGCGCCGCCCGAAGCTGCCGAGACCACGGAAGCCGTCGAGACCGCCGAGGCGACCGAGCCGGAGGCAGTCGAAGCTGCCGCAGAGCCGGCCGCCGAAGCAGAGCCGGTCGCGGAGGCGGAGCCTGCCGCAGCAGACGCCACTCCGGAGGACGCGCCGGCAGAAACCGCCGCCGAGCCCGAGCCCGAGCCGGCAGCCGAGGAACAGACCTAGAGCATTGCTGTTCGTCGGCTTGACCGGAGGCCTCGGCTCCGGCAAGTCCGAGGCGCTGGCCGCCTGCGAGCGACTGGGGGCGGCGACGCTCTCCAGCGACGCCGTGGTGCACGAGCTGCTCGGGACCCCCGAGGTCCGGGACCTCCTGCGCGCGCGCTGGGGCGAGCAGGTCGTGGCTGACGGCGAGGTCGATCGCGCGGCGGTCGCGGGGATCGTGTTCGAGCGCCCGCAGGAGCTGGCCTGGCTGGAAAGCGAGCTGTTCCCGCGCGTCGGCATGCGGACTGCCGCGTGGCGGGCCGAGCTGGAGGGGCGGGACCAGCCGCCGGACGTCGCCGTCGTCGAGGTCCCGCTGCTCTTCGAAGCGGGGCGCGAGGGCTTCTTCGACGCCACCATTGCGGTGGTCGCCGACGAGCGGCTGCGAGAGGAGCGCGCCGCCGCGCGGGGGCACGAAGGCGTGGCGGGCCGGGAGGTCCGCCAGCTGAGCCAGGACGAAAAAGCGGCACGTGCGGACTTCGTGATCCACAACGACGGTTCCCTGGCCGAGCTCGAAGGTACGGTTGGCGCTGTGCTCGATCAGCTCAGAGCACGGGTGAGCGGATGAGGGACCGGGCGCAGCTTGCCGGTCACGCCGCGGGCGCGGGGCGCGTCGCCGCGGCCCGGCGCCGCGCTGGCCGCCGCCGCACGGCGGTGATCCTGCTCGGCGTCCTCGGCCTCGTCACCGCAGCGGCCATCGCCGTGCGGCCGATGGTGGACGACGCCCTCAAGGAGATCACCCTCCCGCTCCGCCACGAGGACGTGATCCGTCAGCAGTCGCGCGACAAGAACCTCGACCCGGCGCTGATCGCGGCCGTGATCTACCGCGAGTCCAAGTTCCGCGACGTGACGTCGAGGGCGGGCGCCAAGGGCCTGATGCAGATCCTGCCCGAGACGGCGCACTTCATCGCGCGCAATTCCGGCGGCACCGAGTTCGAGCAGGGCGACCTCGCCGACCCGCAGATCAACATCTCCTACGGAAGCTGGTACCTGCGCTATCTGCTGGACCGCTACGAGGGAAACGTGGTGGCCGCGGTCGCGGCCTACAACGCCGGGCACGGGCGCGTCGACCGATGGGGCGGTAAGGCGCTGACGGTCGAGGACATCCGCTTCGTCGAGACGGCCGACTACACGCGCGACGTGATCGACAAGCGCGCCGAGTACCGGCGCGAGTACCGGTCCGAGCTGGGTCTGTAAGGACCTGGCTACTCCGCGGATACGCCGGCCGCGCGCAGTGCCTGGTCTCGGTCGATGAAGGCCCGGACGCGCACGATCTTGTCGTCCTTCAGCGTCAGCACGTGGATGATCTCCAGCCGGACGGGCGCCCCGCTCGACCGGCCCCGGGCCGTCACCTCCAAGAACACGACGGCGCCGTCGTCCGTGCGGATCAGCTCGACCGGTTCGAAGCTCCGGTCCTCCCAGGCCTCCGCCTGCGCGCGGATGTCGGCCATCATCGCCTTGATGCCGTGATGGACCGTCGCCCCGGGAAGCTCGGGCGCGTTGTGCCACTCGACATCGGGATCGAAGAGCTCGGGATCCGGGGTCACGTCGGTGCTCAGGGACGCGTACACGGCCCGCACCCGCTCGAGGTCTGTCATCTCCACGAAGGCAATATGGCACGGCACTACCATGGGTGAAATGCCGCCCTTCAGGTTCAACCCTGCGTATTCGCCGATCGCCGACCAGCCGACCGCCACCGCCGAGATTGCGGAGGGCATCGAGGCGGGCGAGCGCTTCCAGACGCTGCTCGGCGTCACGGGTTCGGGCAAGACGGCCACGATGGGCTTCGCGATCGAGAAGATCCAGCGTCCGACGCTCGTGCTCGCGCACAACAAGACGCTGGCGGCGCAGCTCTGCAGCGAGTTCCGCGAGTTCTTCCCGGACAACGCCGTCGAGTACTTCGTCTCGTACTACGACTACTACCAGCCCGAGGCGTATGTCCCGCACCAGGACCTGTACATCGAGAAGGACTCCTCGATCAACGACGAGATCGACCGGCTGCGCCACGCGGCCACGGCTTCGCTGTTCGCGCGGGAGGACGTGATCATCGTCGCCTCGGTGTCGTGCATCTACGGGATCGGCTCGCCCGACCTCTACAAGAAGAAGATGGTGCTGTTCAAGCAGGGCGAGTGGATCGACCGGGACGCCACGCTGCGCCAGCTGGTGTCGATGCAGTACGTCCGCAACGACACGAACCTCGCGCGCGGCAACTTCCGAGTGCGCGGCGAGGTGCTGGAGGTCCACCCGGCCTACGCCGAGTCCGCCTACCGGATTCAGCTGTTCGGCGACGAGATCGAGCAGATCCAGCATTTCGACCCGCTGACGGGCGAGATCTACCACGAGCTGAGTCACGTGTCGGTCTGGCCGGCGACGCACTATGTGACCTCCGACGACATCATCGAGCGCTCGCTGTGGGAGATGCGCAAGGAGCTCGAGGAGCGCGTCAAGGAGCTGCAGGCGGACGGCAAGGAGCTCGAGGCGCACCGCCTGCGCCAGCGGACCGAGTACGACATGGAGATGCTCAAGGAGATGGGCTTCTGCTCGGGGATCGAGAACTACTCGCGCATCCTCGACGGCCGCCCGCCCGGCTCGCCGCCGCACACGCTGATCGACTACTTCCCCGACAACTTCGTCATGTTCCTCGACGAGTCGCACCAGACCGTCCCCCAGCTGGGCGGGATGTACGAGGGCGACCGCTCGCGCAAGCAGACGCTCGTCGACTACGGCTTCCGCCTTCCCTCCGCGATGGACAACCGGCCGCTCCGCTTCGACGAGTTCCTCCAGCGGGTGCCGCAGATGGTGTTCGTGTCGGCGACCCCCGGGCCGTACGAGCGCCAGCACTCGAGCCGGATCGTGGAGCAGATCGTCCGCCCGACCGGCATCGTCGATCCGGAGGTGGAGGTGCGCGAGACCAAGCACCAGATCGACGACCTCATGAACGAGATCAAGGTCCGCGCCGACTCCAACGAGCGTGTGCTGGTCACGACGCTCACCAAGAAGATGGCGGAGGACCTGACCGGGTACCTGCTCGAGTACGGCTTCCGGGTGCGCTACCTGCACTCGGAGATCGACACGATCGAGCGCATCCAGATCATCCGGGACCTGCGCCTCGGCGAGTACGACGTGCTCGTGGGCGTGAACCTCCTGCGCGAGGGGCTGGACCTTCCCGAGGTGTCGCTGGTGGGCATCCTCGACGCCGACAAGGAGGGCTTCCTGCGCGGCGAGACGAGCCTGATCCAGACGATCGGGCGGGCTGCCCGGAACGTGAAGGGCAAGGTGCTGATGTACGCGGACCGGGAGACGGCCGCAATGCGGACGGCCATCGACGAGACCAACCGCCGGCGCGCGATCCAGCTCGCCTACAACGCCGAGCACGGCATCACGCCGGAGACCGTGAAGAAGGGCATCTCGGACATGAGCGACTTCCTTGCGCTCGAGTCGCAGGTGCCGCGGTCGAATCGCCGGCGCGCGATCAAGGACGAGGAGATCCGCTCCCCGGAGGAGATCGAGAAGCTGATCGTGGAGCTCGAAGAGGAGATGATCGCGGCGGCCGACGAGCTGCGCTTCGAGTACGCGGCCCGCCTGCGTGACGAGATCAGGGACCTGCGCCACGAGCTCGACCTCGCGGCCGGAGCGCAACAGTCCGCTACGAAGTAGCGGCGTCCTCCAGCGCGTCCTCCTTGGTCTGGTAGAAGCGGAAGCGCGCCACCTTCCCGTCGCGCACGGTCCAGAGGTTGGCCGCGCTGGCCTCCACGTCCAGCCCGCTCGCGCGCCCCTTGAAGCGGGCCTTCCCGAACAGCAGGACGAGACCCTCGCCGAGGTCCGTGAGCTCATCGGACGGGATGTGGATCTCATCGAAGAGCTCGGTCATGCTCTGCAGGAAGCCCACCGCCTCCTCACGGCCGCGCAGGACCTCACCGTCGAGCATGCGGCGTGACCAGTCGAATTCCACGTCTTCCGTGAGCATGTCCATCGCGGCGCTGAAGTCGCCGCGGTTGAACGCGGCCACCACGGATTTCACGACCTCGACGTTCGAGTGCGCCATAGGATCCAAAGTATCCCCCGCCGCACAAGAGCAACAAACCGTGACCGCGAGTTCGCCGAGGCGGGCCTGCTGGCAGGCGTCCCGGAGGGCGCGGCGCGTGAGGCGCGGCTGAAGCTGCTGCGCGAGCTCGCTGCGCGCGGCGTCCCGTTCGAGGAGATGCAGCGCGCCATCGAGCAGGACCGGCTTGTGTTCCTGCTGCTCGACCGCGAGCTGTCGGGAGAGCCGAGATACACGGCGCGCGAGGTGGCGAAGAAGGTCGGGATGCCGCTGGAGTACCTGCTTGCCGCGCGCGAAGCGGCCGGGCTCGCGCTGCCGGAGCCGGACGAGCGGGTCTACACCGACGACGACGTCGAGACGGCGCGGGTCATCGCGGAACTGCGGACCTCCGGGATTCCCGACGAGGGCCTGCTCGAGATCACGCGCGTGCTGGGGCGCAGCCTGGCCCAGGGAGCCGAGGTCATCCGCGCGGTGTCGGCTGAAGCTTTCATCGAGAGCGGCATGACCGAGTACGAGCTGGCGCGCCGCAACGCCGAGGCCGCGAGCCGGTTCCTCCCCCAGATGGCGCCCCTGCTCCTGAACATCCTGCGACTGCACCTGCGGGACCTGGTGCGAAACCAGGCGCTCAGCCAGGAGGAGCTCGCAGCCGGCGCGGCGCGCAACGCGAGCACCGTGTTCGTCGGGTTTGCCGACATCGTTGGGTTCACCGGGCTGGGGGAGCGAGTCGAGCTGGGCGAGCTGGGCGCACTGGGTGCGCGCCTCACCGAGCTTGCCCTCCGCCACATGAAGCCGCCCGCGCGGCTCGTGAAGACCATCGGGGATGCGGTCATGTTCGTCGCTCCGGCCCCGGGGCCGCTGCTCGACACCGCCCTCGAGCTGGTCGAGCAGGTGGAAGGAGAGGGAGAGGACTTTCCGGAGCTGCGGGCCGGCGTCGCGGCGGGCCTCGCCGTGAGCCGCGAGGGGGACTGGTACGGGCCGCCCGTGAACCTGGCCAGCAGGGTCACCGGGGTGGCCCGGCCGGGCAGCGTGCTGGCGACCCAGGAGGTGCACGACGCGGCGCCCGGCGGATACGAGTGGTCCGACGCCGGCGCCCGTCACCTGAAGGGGCTCACGCGCCGCGTGCCGCTCTACCGCGTGCGGCGCTCCGTCACATGAAGCGGAAGGTGTCGAGCACCTTCTGACACCCGGCCTCGCCTCCTGCGGCCTCGCGGAAGCAGGTGACGACATAGGCGGTGTCGTCGCGCAGCACGGCGGCCTGCGACTGGAAGATGCGGCCGGGCGTGCGCTCGTAGTCGACCATGATCCCCCGCCTTCCCGCGATCTCGATCCGGCGCTCGTTGACCGCGTGCACGCCGGGGCCGGCCGTGCGCACCCACTCCTCCAGCGATGCACGGTCCCGGGGGATGAACGCCACCACCAGCACGCCTTCCTGCGGCGGCGCGCCGGCAGGCCGGCCGAACGCCAGCACGTATCCGTACTCACGCCGGGCCGTCACCTGCTCCACCAGGCGGTTCCGGTCCCAGCTGCCGGGATAGCTGAATGTGTAGGGCACGGCGGCGCGGACCTGCTTGTCGGGCGGATGCGTGTGCGCGTAGCCGCCGAGCCCGACCGCCGCGAGCGGGACCAAGACCAGGGTGACGAGGGCGATGGAGGCGCTGTCCGCGCCGCGCGCCAGCTCCTCGCGGGTCACCAGCGCCCGCACGAAGGAGACCGCGCCCAGGCCCGCGACGGCCGCCGCCAGGGCCAGCGTTGCGACCCGCTTCACTCCGGGGGCGTCCGGGACGGGGCCGCCGAGGTCGTATGCGGTCCAGAAGAGCATCATTCCTCCGGCCAGCGCGCCCAGCGCGCCGATCACCAGCGCGCGCAGCGCGGCGGCCGCGCGCACCTCGCGGGAGACGACGGGAGCGACCGCAGGCGGAGGACCGGCGGTGGCGGTGCCGGTCGGAGGGCCGGCGGAGCGGGGCGGCGGGACGCCGCCGGGTAGCGATGGGGGCGCCTTGGTCAACGGGGCTCTGAGCGCCTTGCTCGGCAGGCGCGGGCCGATCCCTTAGCCCCGGCACCGGTCTTTGGCCTGCTCCCCGGGAACTCTGGACCGCCTCCATACAATTGCACGGTTGGCCGCCGACGACCGCATCCGCATCTCGGGTGCGCGCGAGCACAACCTCAAGGACATCTCCCTCGAGCTGCCGCGCGACGCCCTGATCGTCATCACCGGGCTTTCCGGCTCCGGTAAGTCGAGCCTTGCCTTCGACACGATCTACGCCGAGGGCCAGCGCCGCTACGTCGAGTCGCTGTCGGCCTATGCCCGCCAGTTCCTGGGCCAGATGGACAAGCCCGACGTGGACTCGATCGAGGGGCTGTCGCCGGCCATCTCGATCGACCAGAAGACGACCTCGCGCAACCCACGGTCGACGGTCGGGACGGTCACCGAGATCTACGACTACCTGCGGCTGCTGTGGGCCCGGATCGGCCATCCGCACTGCCACGTGTGCGGCGCTCCGATCGCGGGGCAGTCGGTGGAGCAGATCGTCGATCACGTGATGACGCTCGACGAAGGCACCCGCTTCATGCTGCTCGCGCCGGTGATACGCGGCCGCAAGGGCGAGTACAAGGACCTGCTCGAGGAGCTGCGCTCCGAGGGCTACACGCGCGCGAAGATCGACGGCGAGCTGCGGCGCCTCGAGGACGAGATCGACCTCGACAAGAAGTACAAGCACGACATCGCGGTGGTCGTCGACCGGCTGCAGATGAAGCCCGACGTGCGCAAGCGGCTGGCGGACTCCGTCGAGACGGCGGTCGCCCTCGCCGAGGGCATAGTCGAGGTGGAAGAAGTGCCGTCCGCCGGCGAACCGGCGGACGGGTCTGCAAAGGGTTCGAAGAAGCCGTACGCCACAGGCGCCAAGGGAGTGCGCGAGTCGGCCGGCACGCTCGTCTTCTCCGAGAAGTTCTCGTGCCTCGAGTGCGGCACGTCGATGCCGGAGCTGGAGCCGCGCATCTTCTCCTTCAACTCGCCGCACGGCGCGTGCCCGCGCTGCACCGGGCTCGGCTCCAAGATGGAGATCGACCCGGAGCTGGTCGTCGATCCCTCGCTGACGATCAACGAGGGCGCGATCCTGCCCTGGAGCTCCGGCGCCGACTACTACGAGCAGCTCGCGCAGGCGATCGGCGAGAAGTACGCGATCGACCTCGACGTGCCGTGGGAGGACCTCGCCGAGGAGGACCAGGAGCTGTTCCTGTACGGCGAGGAGGGCGAGCGGGTGTACGTCTCCTACCGCAACCGCATGGGCCGCAAGCGCTCCTACATGGCCCCGCTCGAGGGCGTCGTCACGAGCCTCGAGCGCCGCTACCTGGAGACGGACTCCGAGTACTCGCGCGAGCGCATCGAGGAGTACATGTCGGTGCGGCCGTGCCCGGAATGCGACGGCGCCCGCCTGCGCCCGGAGACGCTGGCGGTCAAGGTCGGCGGCCTCGGCATCCACGAGTTCACGCGGAAGTCCGCGCGCGAGGCGATCGGGTGGCTTGCCGACCTGAAGCTGGGCGGCGCCGAGGAGCAGATCGCCGCGCGCATCATGAAGGAGATCGTGGAGCGCCTCCAGTTCCTCGAGGCCGTCGGCGTCGGGTACCTGACGCTCGAGCGCGCGGCCGCCACGCT
>Ga0075429_100005736_pt1 | contig 10714 bp, 11 predicted proteins | sample RhiMetdeltSRZDD3_FD_75295 | JGI IMG/M metagenome (GOLD analysis project Ga0075429, IMG submission 75295) | Populus rhizosphere microbial communities from Tennessee, USA - Rhizosphere MetaG P. deltoides SRZDD3 | ecosystem: Host-associated > Plants > Roots > Rhizosphere > Soil | place: USA...
ACGCGACGACTTGGCTCAGGTGACCGGCGCAGAGGCCTTTGTGGCGCCAGGAGCCTGGGTCCCGCAGATCGCGCTTGTCGAAGCTGTCTGGGTGCTCGGATCGATCTATGGAATGAAACCGCAGCAGATCGCGGAAGCCGTCGAGATGTTGCTTAACCACAAGGATTTGACGCTCCAGGATTCGGATGCGGTGGCCGCGGCGCTAGGCCATTTTCGCAAGCGCCCGGCACTCGGTTTCTCCGACTACCTCGTGCTCGAGGTGGCGCGCAAGGCCGGACACTTGCCGTTGGGAACGTTCGATCGCCGGCTCGGCAAGCTGGAAGGCGCGCAGGGGCTTTAGTCGATGACGATTGGGCAGCAGCCGGATCACCGATGAGACCCAACTTCCTCGTCATCCTGGTCGACGACCTGCGCTACGACGAGTTCGGCGCCGGCGGGCATCCGTACATGAAGACCCCGCACATCGACCGCATCGCGCACGAAGGCGCGCTTTTCGAGCGCGCGTTTCACACCACGCCGATCTGCTCGCCGAACCGCGCTTCGATCATGACCGGCCAGTACGCGAGCCGGCACGGCATCATCGACAACGTGGCGCGCGACGCGATGAGCCATCGGCTGCCGAACTACCACCTCGAGCTGCAAAAGCTCGGCTACGAGACCGCGCACATCGGCAAGTGGCACATGGGCAACGACGGCATGCCGCGCCCGGGCTACGACGCGTGGGTCAGCTACGACGGCCACGGGCGCATCGTCGATCCGCGCCTCAACCACGACGGCAAGTACGTCGAGCATAAGGGCTACATCACCGACATCATGAACTCGCTCGCGGTCGAGTTCGTCACCAGGAAGCACGAAAAGCCCTGGTCGTTGTTTCTTGCGCACAAGGCCGTGCACCCGGATGCCGAGCAGGCGGCCGACGGCACCGTCGTGTTCGGCAAGGCCGGCGGATACGTCGCCGCCGAGCGCCACCGCAACCTCTACGCCGACGCGATCTTCCCGAAGAAGCCGAGCATGCTCAGCTACGCCGAGGTGCTGAAGCAGAAGCCCGCATGGGCGGAAGTATTCGCGATGCGCGGCGCCGCGCGCTCGCGCGAGCTGCTCGATTCGATCCGGGCGGGGACGCAGGAAGAGATCCGCGAGCGCGCGCGCATGATGGCTTCGGTGGACGAGGGCGTGGGAATGATTTTCGACGCGCTCGAGCGCACGCACGCGCTCGACGATACGCTGATCGTCTTTCTCGGCGATAACGGCTACTTTTTCGGCGAGCACGGGCTCGGGCCCGAGCGGCGCTTCGCGTACGAGGAAGGCATCCGCTCGCCTTTCGCAGTGCGCTACCCGCGCAAGGTCAAGGCCGGCGCGCGCGTCCGCAATCTCGCGATCTGCCAGGACATCGCGCCGACGCTGCTCGAGCTCGCGGGCGGCAAGCCGGGGCCGCAGATCCAGGGACGCTCTCTCTCGCCGCTTTTTGCCGGCCGGCGCGCAGGCTGGCGCAAGTCGTTCCTCGTCGAGTACTGGGCGGAGCAGGCCTACCCATGGCTGGTCGGGATGAGCTACAAGGCAGTGCGCACGGATCGCTATAAGCTGATTCACTGGGTTAATCGCGGCCGCGCGGGCGAGCTCGACGAGCTCTACGATCTCGACCGGGATCCCTGCGAGCTGAGCAACGTGATCCGTTCGCGCAGCCAGGCGGTCGTTCGCGAGCGACTGCGGCGCGAGCTCAGGCGGCTCGTTGCCGACGCGCTCGGCATCTGAAGCCTTTCTGCGCAGTCAGGTTTGGACTAGTATGTAGGCGAAACGCTGCGCCACCGGGAGGTCGCACCATGCAAGTAAAAGAGATCCTGCGCGTCAAGGGCAACCGGCTGCTCAGCATCGAGCCTTCCGGTCGCGCCGTCGACGCGGTCTTTACGATGGCGGACCAGAACCTCGGCTCGCTGGTGGTCGTCGACCAGGGCCGGATGGTGGGCATGCTGACGTTCCACGAGGTGCTGCAGACGCTCGCCAAGAGCGGCGGCGCGCTTGGCGATATCAAGGTGAACGACATCATGGTGCGCAACCCCGTGATCGCCACGCCCGACATGGAGGTGAACGATCTGCGGCGCACGATGCTCGAGAGCAGCGCGCGCTACCTGCCGGTGATGCAGGAGAGCAAGCTGATCGGCGTGATCTCGTTCCGCGACGTCGCAAAAGCGGTTCTCGAAGAGCAGGATTTCGAGAACAAGATGCTGAAGGGCTACATCAAGAACTGGCCCGCCTAGCGGCCGCCTTGACGCGGCGTCGCTTTCTCCGGGGCGCCGGCGCGGCGAGCACGGCGGCACTCGCCGGCTGCACGACCTGGACCATGTGGTGGCCCGAGCAGGGCTTGTGGAATCCCTGCCTCGCGCTGCTGCCCCGCGACCTCGCCGAGCACGAGCTGGTGCAATCGGCGTGGGACGGGATCGATCCCGTGCGGCTTTGGGACTCGCACGCGCACCTGATCGGCACCGGCGACTCCGGCAGCGGGATCTCGATCAATCCCCGCATGGAAAGCCTGCTGAGCCCCGGCGGCTACGCGCGGCGGATGTTTTTCCTCAACGCTGCGTGCGCCCACGATGCGCCCGACAACGTCGATCGCGCCTACGTCGAGCGCATGCAAAAGCTGGTCGACGGGCTGCGGCCGGGCACGAAGATGGTGCTGTTCGCGTTCGAAGCCGCGCATGGCGAGGACGGCAAGACCGACGCCGAGCGCACCAACTTCTACATTCCGAACGCGTATGCGCGCGACATTGCGCGCGCCCATCCGCGCTACTTCGAGTGGGCGGCGTCGATCCATCCGTACCGGGCGGACTGCGTGGAGGCGCTCGAGCAGGCGAAGCGCGATCTCGCGCGCGCGGTGAAGTGGATCCCGTCCGCGATGGGAATCGATCCCGCGTCGCGGCGCTGCGACCGGTTCTACGCCGCGCTAGCGCGGCTCGACGTGCCCCTGATCACGCACTCCGGCCTGGAGCGCGCGGTGATCAGCGGCTATTCCCAGGACCTCGGCAATCCGCTGCGGCTGCGGCGCGCGCTTGCCAGCGGCGTGCGCGTGGTCGTGGCGCACTGCGCATCGATGGGGACCGACCGCGATCTCGATCGCGGCGAGGACGCACCGCTCGTGCCGAGCTTCGATCTGTTCGCGCGCCTGATGGAGGACGCGCGTTACGAGGGGCGCCTCTTCGGAGACATCTCGGCGATGCCGCAGGTGAACCGGGCCGCCCCCGCGCTCGCGCGCGTGATCGAGCGCACCGAGTGGCATCCGCGGCTGCTGAACGGATCGGACTACCCGCTGCCGGGCGTGATGCCGCTGTTTTCGGTCGACTACCTGGTGTCGCTGGGATTGATCGCCGAGCGCGCGGCGCCGGTGCTGAAAGCGATTCGCGCGCACAATCCGCTGCTGTTCGATTTCGCGCTCAAGCGTCAACTGCGCGCGGGCGGAAAATCGTTCGCCAGGGGCGTGTTCGAGACGCGCAGCTTCTTCGAACGCGCCGTGTAGAATCGATCCGAACATGTCCGGCAATACGTTCGGCACCCTCTACTGCGTCACCTCGTTCGGCGAATCGCACGGCCCCGCGTACGGCGGAGTGGTGGACGGCTGCCCGCCGGGCCTCGCGCTTTCGGCCGCAGACATCCAGAAGGAGCTCGATCGCAGGAAGCCCGGCGCATCGCGTCACGTCACGCAGCGGCGCGAGTCCGACGCGATCGAGATCCTGTCGGGCCTCTATGAAGGCAGGACGACCGGCACCGCGATCGGGTTCCTGATCCGCAACGAGGACTCGCGCCCGAAGGACTATTCGGCGATCGCCGAGAAATTCCGGCCCGGCCACGCGGACTATACCTATTGGCAGAAGTACGGGATTCGCGATGCGCGCGGCGGCGGCCGGGCTTCGGCGCGCGAGACCGCGGTGCGCGTCGCCGCCGGCGCGATCGCGAAGAAGTGGCTTGCGGAGCGCTACAGCGTGTCGATTAACGGCTATCTGGCGCAAGTCGGCGCCTTGCGGATCCCGTTCCGCTCCTGGGCGGAAGCGCAGTCGAACGCGTTCTTTGCGGCCGACTCGTCCATGGTCGAGCCGCTGGAGCGTTTCATGGACGAGCTGCGCGCCAGCGGCGATTCGTGCGGCGCGCGCGTCAACGTCGTCGCGCAGCGCGTACCGGTCGGCTGGGGCGAGCCGGTCTACGGCAGGCTCGACGCCGACATCGCCTGGGCCATGATGTCGATCAACGCGGTCAAAGGGGTCGAGATCGGCGCCGGGTTCGAGTCGGTCGCGCAGAAGGGCAGCGAGCACGGCGATGAAATGACCCCGCAGGGGTTTGCGTCGAACAACAACGGCGGCGTGCTCGGCGGCATCTCCACCGGGCAGGACGTCACGGTGTCGCTCGCGCTGAAGCCGACGTCCAGCATCCGCATTCCCCGCCGCACGATCGACGTGCGCGGGGCGGCGACCATGATCGAGACCACCGGCCGCCACGATCCGTGCGTCGGTTTGCGCGCCACGCCGATCGCCGAGGCGATGCTCGCCTGCGTGCTGATGGACCACGCGCTGCGCCATCGCGCCCAGTGCGGCGACGTGACGCCGCCGACGCCGCTGGGATAGAAAAGCGCAGCGGAATCAATTACGATATCGGTCCGGCGTTTTGCCGCAAGAGGCAATAACATGAGCAACAAGGGGCAGCTGCTACAAGACCCGTTCCTGAACACCCTGCGCAAGGAGCATGTCCCGGTTTCCATCTACCTGGTGAACGGCATCAAGCTGCAGGGGCAGATCGAATCCTTCGACCAGTACGTCGTGCTGCTGCGCAACTCGGTCACCCAGATGGTGTACAAGCACGCCATCTCCACCGTGGTGCCTTCGCGCGCAGTGACGTTCGAGCACGGCATCACCGACGGCTGATTCGCGCGGCTTGCTAGAGCGACCCCTTGTCCGCCCGGATGCGCAGGCGGCGGTCCTCGTCTGTCTCGACTTCGGCGATCCCGACCATGCGGACGCGATCGACGAGTTCGTGCGCCTTGCCCAGAGCGCCGGCGCAGTGCGCCGCGCGCTCATCGGCGGGCGGCGCCAGCGTCCCGACCCGAAATTCTTCGCCGGCAGCGGCAAGATCGCGGAAATCGGGCGCGTCGCGGACGAGATCCACGCAGCGTTCGTGATCTTCAACCATCCGCTGTCGGGCGCGCAGCAGCGCAACCTCGAGCGCGAGCTCGGGCGGCGCGTGCTCGATCGCACCGAGCTGATCCTGGAAATCTTCGCCCAGCGGGCGCGCACCAGCGAGGGCAAGGTGCAGGTCGAGCTGGCGCAGCTCGAGCACCTGTCGACCCGGCTGGTGCGCGGCTGGACCCACCTTGAGCGCCAGCGCGGCGGCCTCGGCAAGACGGGCGGCCCGGGCGAGACCCAGCTCGAGCTGGACAAGCGCTACATCGGGCGCCGCGTGCGCGTGCTGAAGGACAAGCTGCAGCAGATGCAGCAGCGGCGCGCGCTGCAGCGGCGCGCGCGCGTGCGCGGGGCGGTGTTTTCGATCTCGCTCGTCGGTTATACGAACGCAGGCAAGACTTCGCTCTTCAACGCGCTCGCGCATGCGGGCGCGCTCGAGGCCGATCGCCTCTTTGCGACGCTCGATACGACGACGCGCCGCCTCTACGTGCCGGAAGCCGGTCCGGTCTCGCTGTCCGACACGGTCGGTTTCATCCGCGACCTGCCGCACACGCTGGTGGCGTCGTTCCGCGCGACGCTGGAGGAGACGGTGCACGCCGATCTGCTGCTGCATGTCGTCGACAGCGCATCGCCGGTGCGCGAGCAGCAGATCGAGGACGTGAACGTCGTGTTGCGCGAGATCGGCGCGGATTCGATCCCGCAGATCGAGGTGTGGAACAAGATCGATCTGCGAGACGGCGGCGCCGCGCACGAGGCGGGAGCCGAGCGCGACGAGTATGGTAGGATTTCCCGCGTATTCGTGAGCGCACGAACGGGCGCCGGACTTGCCAGGTTGCGCATGGCAATCGGGGAGGCGGCTCAAAGGCGCGCAACAGCTGCTCCGGCAGCGGTAGCGATTTCAATCTGACCCTATCCAAATGTCGCTGAACGACCCCAATTGGGGCCGCCAGGGAGGTTCCCGCGGCCCGGGCGGCGGCAATCAGGGGCCGCCCGACCTCGACGAGCTGTGGCGCAACTTCAACCGCCGCCTCGGCGAGTTGTTCGGCAAGCGCCGCGGCGGAGGCGGCGGCGAGCCGCCGCGCCTCTTTTCGGGGCCGAGCATCGGCGGCGCCGGACTGCTCGGGGGAATCGTGCTCGCGGTGTGGCTCGCCAGCGGGTTCTACATCGTCGTCGAGGGACAGCGCGGCGTCGTGCTGACGTTCGGCAAGTTCGCCGCCGAGACCACCTCGGGATTGAACTGGCGGATGCCCTGGCCGGTGCAGTCGCACGAGATCGTCAACCTCTCGCAGGTGCGGACGCTGGAAGTCGGCTACCGCAACAATGTCAAGACGCGGGTGCTCAAGGAATCGCTGATGCTCACCGACGACGAGAACATCGTCGACCTGCAGTTCGCCGTGCAGTACATCGTGCGCGACGCGCGCCAGTGGCTGTTCAACACCAAGCGCCCGGACGAGACCGCGATGCAGGCTGCCGAGACCTCGATGCGCGAGATCATCGGCAAGAGCAAGATGGACCAGATCCTGTACGAGTCGCGCGAAGAGATCCAGATCAAGGCGCAGCAGCTGATGCAGCAGATCCTCGACCGCTACAAGACCGGAATCCAGGTGAGCCGCATCACGATCCAGAGCGCGCAGCCGCCCGAGCAGGTGCAGGCGGCGTTCGACGACGCCGTCAAGGCGGGGCAGGACCGCGAGCGGCAGAAGAACGAAGGCCAGGCGTACGCGAACGACGTGATCCCGAAGGCGCGCGGCGCGGCGTCGCGCCTGATGCAGGAAGCCGACGGCTACCGGCAGCGCGTGATCGCCAATGCCGACGGCGACGCCTCGCGCTTCAAGCAGGTGCTTGCCGAATACACCAAGGCGCCCGCGGTGACGCGCGAGCGCATCTACATCGAGACGATGCAGCAGGTGCTCGCGTCGACCTCGAAAGTGATGCTGGACTACAAGGGCGGCGGCAACCTGCTCTACCTGCCGCTCGACAAGCTGATGCAGCAGTCGGGGGCGGCGGTGCTTTCGGAGTCGCAGGCGTCGCAACGCCCGTCGCCCGAGGCGGCGCCCGCGGCGGAGAGCGGGGCGCGCTCGCGCGAGACGCTGCGCGGCCGCGAGCGGGGAGAGCGCCAGTGAGAGCGCTGGGGCCGATTCTCGCGGTCGTCGTCGCGCTGGTCGTGCTGGCGAGCAGCGCGATGTACACCGTCGACCAGCGGCAGCACGCGATCGTCTTCCAGTTCGAAGAGGTCAAGGGCGTCGTGACGACCCCGGGGCTGCACTTCAAATGGCCGCTGATCCAGCGCGTGCGCGCTTTCGACATGCGCATCCTGACGTTCGACGACGCCGAGCCGCTGCGCTTCATCACCTCGGAGAAGAAGCCGGTGCTGGTCGATTCGTTCGTCAAGTGGCGCATCATCGACGTCAAGCAGTACTTCGTCTCGGTTCAGGGCGACGAGCTGAAAGCCTCGACGCGCCTCAAGCAGACGATTTCCGGCGGCCTGCAGAACGAGTTCAACAAGCGCACCGTGCACGAAGTGGTGTCGGGTGAGCGCGACAAGATCATGGAGGAAGTGCGCGAGAAGGCCGATCAGGAGCTGCGCCGCGACCTCGGCGTCGAGCTGGTCGACGTGCGCCTGAAGCGGGTCGACCTGCCGCAGGAGGTCAGCGAGTCGGTGTACCGGCGGATGGAAGCCGAGCGCAAGCGGATCGCAAACGAATTGCGCTCGACCGGCTCGGCCGAGGGCGAGCGCATCCGCGCCGACGCCGACCGGCAGCGCGAGGTGATTCTCGCCGAGGCCTACCGCGACGCGCAGCGCGTCAAGGGCGAGGGCGACGCGAAATCGGCGGCGGCCTACGCGCAGGCGTTCTCGCAGAACCCCGAGTTCTACTCGTTCTACCGCTCGATGGAGGCGTACCGCTCGAGCTTCCGCGGCAAGAGCGACCTGCTGCTGCTCGAGCCGAATTCCGATTTCTTTCGCTACCTGAAGGATGCGGGCGGCAAGCCGGCCCCGAAAAAGAAATGACGGCGCATGGGCACGACTTTTCTCCTCGCATTCGCCCTGATGCTGATCATCGAGGGGCTGCTGCCATTTCTTGCGCCTAATCTCTGGCGCGAGACCTTTCGCCGCATCATCCGCATGACCGACGGGCAGATCCGCTTCTTCGGGCTGAGCTCGATGCTCGCCGGCGTGCTGCTGCTCGTCGTGTCGCGCTGGTAGAGGGCGAGGGCGCCGTGCGCTGGCTGCTTCCCGAGCACGTCGAGGACGTCCTGCCGGCGGAAGCGGCGAAGATCGAGGCGCTGCGGCGCGCGATCCTCGATCTGTTCGCGTCCTGGGGCTACGAGCTCGTGATGCCGCCGCTGCTCGAGTACATCGAGTCGCTTCTCACCGGCACCGGCCACGATCTCGACCTGCGTACGTTCAAGCTGGTCGACCAGCTGTCCGGGAAGATGATGGGCGTGCGCGCCGACATCACGCCGCAGGTCGCGCGCATCGACGCGCACCTGCTCAACCGCGACGCGGTGACGCGGCTCTGCTATTGCGGCAGCGTCCTGCATGCGCGGCCTGCGAGCCTCGCGGCAACCCGCGAGCCGATCCAGATCGGCGCGGAGATCTACGGCCATGCCGGGGTCGAAAGCGATCGCGAGATCCAGCGCCTGCTGGCGCGCGCGCTCGAGGTCGCCGGCGTACGTGGTGCAAGGATCGATATCGGTCACGTCGCGGTGTTCCGCTCGCTGGTGCGCGCTGCGGACATCGGGACGGAATGCGAAGCCGAGCTGTTCGAAGCGCTGCAGCGCAAGGACGTTCCCGCGCTGCGCACGCTGACCCGCAAGCTCGATGCGAAGACGCGCGCCGCGCTGCTGCTGCTGCCCGAGCTCTATGGCGGCGTGGAAGTGCTGGAAGCGGCGCGGCGCCGGCTGCCGGACCTTCCGGCGCTGCGCCAGGCGCTCGCGACGCTGCGCTCGCTCGCGCGCGATTGCGCGATTCCGGCGAGCTTCGATCTTGCCGAGCTGCGCGGCTATCACTATCACTCGGGGGTCGTGTTCGACGCGTACTGCGACAGTGGCGACGCCGCGAGCGGCACGGTGCTGATCGCGCGCGGCGGGCGCTACGACGAGGTCGGCAAGGCGTTCGGCCGGCCACGCCCGGCGACCGGGTTTGCGATCTACCTGCGCGAGCTCGCCGGCGTCTCGAGCATCGCGCCCTGGCGCGTGAAGAAGGCGCAGCGCAAATGAGCACCAAGGCGCGCAACGTAGTCGTCATCGGCACGCAATGGGGCGACGAGGGCAAGGGCAAAGTCGTCGACTGGCTCACCGACCACGCGCAAGGCGTGGTGCGCTTCCAGGGCGGCCACAACGCCGGGCACACGCTCGTCATCGGCGGCCGCAAGACCGTGCTGCACCTGATTCCGTCGGGAATCCTGCGCGAGAACGTCGACTGCTTCATCGGCAACGGCGTCGTCGTGTCGCCGCAGGCGCTGCTCGCGGAAATGGACGAGCTCGAGGCGGCGGGCGTGCACGGCGTCGTCGCGCGGCTCTGCATTTCCGAGGCGTGCCCGCTGATCCTGCCGTATCACGTGGCGCTCGATCAGGCGCGCGAGCACGCAAAGGAGGCGAAGGGCGCGCAGAAGATCGGCACCACCGGCCGCGGCATCGGTCCGGCGTACGAGGACAAGGTCGCGCGCCGCGCGATCCGGCTGCAGGACCTGCTCGCGCCGGCGCGCTTTGCCGAGAAGCTGCGCGAGATCCTCGAGTTCCACAACTTCGTGCTGACGCGCTTCTATCACCAGCCGGAGGTCGACTACCAGGCGACGCTCGACGAATCGCTCGCGCTGGCCTCGCGGCTGGTGCCGCTCGTCGCGGACGTGCCGCGCGCGCTGTATCACGCCAACCGCCAGGGCAAGAACCTGCTGTTCGAAGGCGCGCAGGGCTCGCTGCTGGACATCGACCATGGGACGTACCCGTACGTCACCTCGTCGAACTGCGTCGCCGGTGCGGCGGCCGCGGGCGCGGGCGTCGGTCCGCAGCACCTGCACTACGTGCTCGGCATTACGAAGGCCTACACCACGCGCGTCGGCGGCGGACCGTTCCCGACCGAGCTCTCGGACGACGTCGGCGAGCATCTGCGCCAGAAGGGACGCGAGTTCGGCGCGACCACCGGACGGCCGCGGCGCACCGGGTGGTTCGACGCGGCGGCGCTCAAGCGCTCGATCCAGCTGAACGGCGTCTCCGGCGTATGCATCACCAAGCTCGACGTGCTCGACGGCGTCGAGGCGGTGAAGATCTGCGTCGGCTACGAGCTCGAGGGCAGCTTCTCCGAGATTCTTCCCGTGGGCGCCGAGGAGCTCGAGCTGTGCACCCCGGTGTATGAAGAGATGCCCGGCTGGCAGGAAAGCACGGTCGGCGTAAAAGAGCATGCGAAGCTGCCCGGGGCGGCACGCGCCTACCTAGCGCGGATCGAAGCGCTGTGCGGTGTCCCGATCGATCTGATTTCGACCGGCCCGGACCGCGAAGAGACGATCGTGCTGCGCCACCCGTTCCGGGGGCCATAGGGTTAGGGTACGCTTCCT
>Ga0075429_100005739_pt1 | contig 10712 bp, 8 predicted proteins | sample RhiMetdeltSRZDD3_FD_75295 | JGI IMG/M metagenome (GOLD analysis project Ga0075429, IMG submission 75295) | Populus rhizosphere microbial communities from Tennessee, USA - Rhizosphere MetaG P. deltoides SRZDD3 | ecosystem: Host-associated > Plants > Roots > Rhizosphere > Soil | place: USA...
GCGATCAAGAACGGGAACCTAACGGTCACCGTCTCCTCCACCCTGACAGCACCCGCAACGGTCACCGGGGCGGAGGCAGGTTGCCCGAACCCGAACTGGACCGGCGTCAACCCGGTCCTGACCGTCACGGACATCGACTTCGTCATCGAGCAGCCGGTCGGGACACCGATCTTCACCTGCTCTGCCAGCGACCCGTTCAGCGGGACGATTGCACTGTCCTGCACCTAGCATCCACGCGCTGTCTGGGGACAAGGGGCCCGCGGCCCCTTGTCCCCACAAGCCCAAGCAAGACACCAGGCACTGTGCCACCAAGCCGGTCCGGCCCCGAGACCGGCCGTCGACAAGCGCCATTGTCTCGATACGCCAGGGCATTCTCAGCCTCCGACGCGCCCAGTGGCGTCGCCGGCATTGCGCTTGACCGCGTCGATCCAGACTTCGCGGCCGGTCGAGACATTGCGCGTGCTTTCGCCACCTACGACGTCGGGCCGGATGGCGCACAATCACCTTCCAGCGGCGGATCCGGATCCGATCCAGAAAGTCAGTGTTGCGTTAGACAATTGTGATCCGAGACTGGCGAGAGTAGCTTCAGAGGGAGCGGATCCCGGTTGCTGCGGGTCCAGTCGCGGCCGGGGAGCGGGACAGCCAGCGTAGGGAGGGAGTGCGCCGATCCACGGCGCTGTGGAGACCGAACCGGTCCGACGGACCTGGGCCGGGTGGGCGGATCTCCTGAGGGGGAGGCATGTGGGCCTTGCGATGTCGAGGACCGCCGTTCTCGGGGCTCTGCGTGCGTCTAAACCCCTTGCAGTCGTTCCGTTTACTTGCTGCACCGTGTTTGTCACGCGCCGCTGACAGCGTCTGTGATGACGGCTTCGAGTCCCGTGGCCGCCTGGCTCGGGGGAATTCCCTCTCAGGTCAGGAGCACGCACATCATGAGATCTAGTTCAGTAACCCGAACGCGCGGTCGCCGGGGCTGGCTGCACAGCCGACTGGTGATTGCTGTGGCGGGCGGATGTCTCGCGTTCGCTGCACTCGGCCCGTCCGCGGTCGCCGTGCATGACGACAACCTGTTCGAGCTCGGCCCCGCCCAGGCCGCCGACATCCTCAGTGACGCCAACGTGGCCAACGGGCCCGACTGGGCCGCGCCCAACGGCATCTTCGACGCGAACCGCAACCCGGTCGGGCTGGGTACGTTCGGCGGCGCGGCGGCTGCGTTCCTGTTCGACGACACCTCCCAGAAGGGCGCGACGGACCGCACGACGTTCAGCGGCGCCGGCGGGTCGAACAAGAACAACGACCCGCTGTCGGCCGCGGACTGTGCCGCGCGGGTGCCGCCGCTGACCGGTTCGGCCTGTGACACCTGGCACTGGGACGCGGGGAACGTGCCGGCCAAGGACGACCTGGTCAACGCCTACGCCTACGCCAAGATCAGGCCGAGCGACGGCCACCTGATCATCTACTCGGGGTTCGAGCGGCTCGATCCCAACGGCGACAGCCACATCGACATCGAGTTCCTCAAGGACGAGGTCGCGCTGGACGAGACCATCCCGTGCAACGACCCCGGCGCCGACCCGACGCCGTGTAACTTCACCGGGATCCGCAGCGTCGGCGATGTCGTCGTGTCGATGGACTTCGTGAGCGGCGGCGGGGTCGGGTCCATCTCGGTGCATGAGTGGAACGGCACCGAGTACGTCCAGGTCGGCGACTCCACCGGCGAGGGCTGCAACGCCGCGGACACGATCTGCGCGTTCAACAACGGCGGCACGATCAACGGCGGTCCGTGGCCGAACTTCGACAAGACCGGCAACGAGGTCACCTCGATCGAGCAGAACGGGTTCACCGAGTTCGGCGTCGACGTGACCGCGCTCGAGGGCGGCGAGACGCCGTGCATCTCCACGATCATGGGCAAGACCCGCAGCTCTGCGTCGTTCACCGCCGAGCTGAAGGACTTCGCCGGCCCCACCTCGTTCCCGATCTGCGAGGGGTTCATCACGATTGAACCCGACGACGTCAACGAGGTCGGACAGAGTCACACCTTCGACGTGTCCGTCGGCACCACGGTCGGTGGGGTGAACACCCCCGCCCCGAACGGAACAATCGTCGACGTCACGCTCACCGACGCGAACGGCGCGGTGAACAACATCACCCAGAACACTTGCGCGAACCCCGGCACAGTGGGCGGCACCTGCCACGTCACCTTCACGTCCAACACACCCGGGACGGTGACCGGTCATGCCGAAGCCACATTCACCTTCGCCGGCCAGACCTTCACCGTGGAAACCGACGGCACCGGCAACAACAGCGGCGACGCGGTCAAGCGGTTCGTCGAGGCCAAGATCAGCATCGGACCCGACGACACCAACAGCATCGGTGAGAGCCACGCCTTCACCGTCACCGTCCAACAAGACGACGGCCTGACCGCCGCCCAGGGCGGCGACGGCGTGACCGGCTTCGGGCCGGCCCCGAACGGCACCACCCCGACGGTCACTCTGACCGACTCCGCCGGGGCGATCAGCAACATCTCCGCCAACACCTGCGCCAGTCCGGGCACGGTCAACGGCTCCTGCACCATCACCTTCACCTCGAACACCGCGGGCACCGTCACCGGGCACGCCACCGTGACGTTCTCCGTCGGCGGCGTGAGCCTGACCCGGGCCACCGACAACACCCACGGCAGCACCGGCGACGCCACCAAGGTCTTCGTCGCCGGATCCCTGGCCTGGTTCAAGAACGACAACGCCGGCAACCGCCAAGGCGGCGCCACCTTCGAGGTCTGCCGCACCCACAACTTCAACACCGACACCGGGCAGATGGACGACATCGTCGACGTGTGCTTCGACGTGGTCGACAACCAGGCCCCCGACACCGACGCCGACGACGGCGAGTTCCTGCTCACCGGTCTGCGACTGGGCCGCTACACGGTCCACGAGACCGTGGCACCCCCGGGCTTCGTGCCCGACCCGAGCACCAAGACCGCCGACCTGACACTGGCCAACCCGAACGCGACCATCACCGTGGCGTTCGTGAACCAGCGCCCGATCGTCAAGATCACCGCGTTCGGCTACACCAACGAGCCGACCGGAACACCCACCGCCGGTGTGGTCTCCGGCCACACCGTCTACACCGTCACGGCCAAGAACTTCGGCGGGACCGGCGCCACCGCCACCTTGTCCGGAACCCTGGCCGCGACCACCGACGCCTCCGCCGGCACCTTGACCTGCGTGGGCGGCAACTCCACCAACATCACCGGCTCGCTCGCACCCGGCGCCGAACTGCCCTTCACGCTCGACTGCACCTACAGCGGCCTGAACGACGGCGCCAAGGTCACCGCGAACCTCAACACCTCCTACACCACCAACGGCCTGACCCGCGAAGCCTCCGGCAGCCCCGCCCAGGTCTTCTTCACCGTCCAAGCCGACTAGCAACAACCAGCCCGACCACACCGGTCGGCTCCACCAGCTGGAGGTGAGTCACCCACCACCGGGGCGCGGCCGCATCCACGGCAACGCCCAACGGAGCCCCGTCCGGCCGATTCCCCAACACGGCCGGACGGGGGACCCCCACCGATCCGCCCTCACTTCCAGGAGAAACCATCCGCGTGAGCTGGTGGAAGCCCAGGCGGGGAGGGGGCAGTCGTTGCCGAGCAGGTTCGGACCGGTCACGGCCGTGCGGCGGGCCCAGCAGTCGTGCGCGGCCCGCCACCAGCCCGCCTCGCAACGCACCGCAATCACGAGCGGCCGCACGGGACGATGGCGGCACCACCGGATCCAGGCCGCTCCGCAGCTACCCGACCTGACGCCGCGGCAACCTCACACAAGCTCGTTCGCAGCGCACCGGCCGGCCCTTGGCTGCGTCGCATCGCGTCGGTGAGGGCGGTCCAGGCAGGAAGTACCCAGAGCCGGCCGTCTGAACGCTCGCCATGGTAGAGGGTCGGGAGTGCCGCGCCGCCGGGGGCCTACGCGCGGCCGAGGGTCTCAACACCTGGACCACAGCAGATCCACCCAATCGACCGCAGCTCAGGGCGTGTTCATCGTGGGTGAGGAGGACGCTCCACCGAGTCACCCATGCTGACTGCTGTCCGGTTGCGACGTGCTCCAAGGCGCTGAAGCACTCCAGCTCCATAGACAAGTTGCCGACGGCCTCCGAGCGCATACGACGCCCAGCCATGGTTTCGGCCGGGTGCACGCGTACCGAGTCGCCGGACGACCGGCGATCGCGTCCGACCGGGCGGCCATCCCCGTTGCCGGCCAAACATAGCGGTCGCAAATCGAGCCGGTGACACAGTCCAAGCGTGCCGGCACGGCGCGATGCTCGCCGGCCGGGCGAGACGGGCCGCGGCATACCTACCGCGGCCCGCGCCTCCTGGGATCACCAGCGCCGGGTCACATCGCCCGCCGAACGCTGGCTAGGGGGAGATCCCATCATGCACGACGAGCGTACGACTGCAGCGCCGCTGAGGGACACGGCCCCGGCCAAGGCTTGCTGACTCCGGCCTCGTGTCGAGGCATCGCGCCAAGATGGGCCGAGCGGGGACCGGCCACCAGGTCGCCCGCCGCGCGCGCGAACGCCCACGAAGGCCTCTTCGGCAACGCCCCGCTCGAAGCCAGATGGCACAACAAGCGCGTCTCGTGTGTATTCGTACTCCGACGCTGGGACCCGTGGGGCCCGGCGAGGCTACGATCCTTAGACTCGACAACCCGCTCGCTTCGAGGCCCTTCCCGGACAACCTGATGCCAGTCGATTATCACTTCGCCGAGAGACATCGCATGGGCAGCAGATTCAGCTGGGCTGGGCGCCTGAACGCCCGGCATAGCAGGCGCGACGAGCCCGACTCCCTGAGCCCTCGACCCACAAGGCACCGGGCCACGACCGACCCGCGGCGAGCGACCGCCGCCGCGACATGGAAGATGTGCGCCCGAGCATGGCGCGGCCCGCACGGAGTGGTGGAGGGGAGCTATCGACCTCCGTACGGGGCGCAGTCGCGGGGCAGCTGGCCGCTGGGCGGTTCAGCGCCGCTGTGGCGGGTGATGATCGCTGGTGGCCGGTTGCAGTTGGTCGGCGGGGTGCCACTTGTACAGGCCGGTCTCGTTGTCGCGGACCCGGCCCCACCACTGGCCGTCGTCGCGCACCCACACGTCGAGTTCGCCGGCGGGCTGCCACCCGTACAGCACCACCGGCCGCGGTTCGGGCAGCGGCCGGACGTCGGACGGCTTGCGTTCGGTGTAGAAGTCGTAGCGCACGTCGAGGTCGTGGACCTGCCGATTCGCCTCCGGCTCGGTCAGGGTCCAGTCGCCGTACCAGTCGTTCGCGTGCGCGTCCCACACCCCGTACCTGCCCGGTAGCGGTGCCTGACGGACCGAGAACCGGAACATCTCACACCTCCCGATCCCGTACCGCTCCGGGCTCCTCGACGGTCACACCGTCGGATGCCTCGACGCGGCGGAAGTCACTCGGCGGCAGCCAGACCCCTGCGGCCGGGCAGCGGCGGTCGTCGAGCCGGACCAGCACGTGCTGGCGGTCCCAGCGGATCGCCACGCCCGGCACCCACACCTCCCCGTCGCGCTCCCACACCACCCGCGCCTGCCCGCGGATCGGCTCAGGCCGGTCTGCCAGCCGGCGGGCATGCGGCGGGAACCGCTCGTTCAGCACCCTCTGCCAGTGTTTCGTCGGCGCCGCCAGGTCGGCGATCTGATCCCCGTGCATCCCCATCCATTCATTATCGAACAAAGGTTCGATCGATGCCAGCCCGGTCCCTCAGTCGAGCGCAGGCGTGCCCGACGGCTCAGCGCCGGGCAGGCTCGGCCGGCCGGCTTCCTCGCATCGGCGGGCTGCACGATCGCCTCCAGGTGCTCGGGACGGAACCACCATGCACCCCGCGCGTCTTTCACCGCCGGCACCCGCCCCTCCCGGGCCCGCTGCGTCGCGCGGTCTCGCGACACACCGAGGAGCCGCGCGGCCTCAACGGCCGGCACCCGCCCCTCGTGCACCGGATCGGTCGGCGGCGTCCACCCGCCACCCAGCAGCTGCTGCACGCGGTGGGCCAGGATCGGCCGGTCCCAGTCCGGGTGCCGCGGCAACACCCGGTCGCGCAGCAGCTGCCGGACCCCGGCGATCGTCCAGCCCAACCGCGCAGCCGCCTCCCGAACGGTCAACCGGTCGGCCACCCGCCGCGCCAGCTCCTCGGCGTCGGCGCGGCGGACCACGTGCCGCGCGCCGTTCAGCCGCGGCAGGTCCGGGGTGCCCAAGTAGCTGGTGCGCAGCGTCGTCACCGGCATCCCGACGATCCGCGCCGCCTCCGCCAACGTGACCCGCCCGGCCGGCGCCACCCACGGTCCCCGCGCTCGCTGGTCACCGGCCGGCCTGGGCGGGATCTCGACCCGGCGCAGGTCGGACAGCCGGTACCGCCACCTTCCCTGGCCTTGGACCGGCAGCAGCCCGCGGCGCGTCATCCGCTGCACCGTGCTCTGGTTGACACCGAGCAGCGTGGCCACCTGCGCGGTGGTCAGCATCGGGTCGTCGACCAGCAGCGGCTCCCCCAGCACCGCCGCCACCTCGGTCGACCTCAACCGCCACTCCACGCTCAGAGGGTAGCGACGGCGCGTTCCGTAACAGTTACACGTAGCGACGTAATGCTCCTATAGGTGTCAAGCGGCCTCGAGCCAGTCGCGGTAGCGCTGGGCGAGGTCATAGTCGGGGAAGGTGCCGAGTTCGATTCGGGCGAGTTTGCTGGGGTAGGTGTCCATGGCCTTGGCTGCGGTCCTCAGGGTGATGTTCTTGGCTTGTCGGGCGGGGCGCAGGTCGCCCAGTCCGGGAGCGGCGAGTCCGCGGGTGAGGGACTTGCAGACCTCGCGGGCGAGGGCCCGGTTGAGGAGTCGGAGGATCTCGGCGTCGTCGCGGCCCTTCGCGCGCTGGGCGTGGACGTAGGAGCGGGTCCGCGGGTCGGATGACATCCGGACGACCGCGATGGTGTGCAGGGCGTTGTTCGCGGCGCGGTCCCCGCCGCGGGAGAGCCGGTGGCGGGTGGCCTTGCCCGAGGAGGCCGGGACCGGTGCGGCGCCGCACAGGGCGGCAAACGATGCTTCGGTGCGCAGTCGGTCGGGGTTACCGCCGGCGGTGATCAGCAGCTGGGCTGCGGTGGTGGGGCCGACGCCGTACAACGACATCAGGTGTGGGTTGGCGTCGCGGGCCAGGTCACGGATCTGCTGCCGCAACTCGTCGGCCTGGGCGGTGAGGAACTGGTGACGCTTGGCCAGCGCCTTCAGCGCGGTCAGGACCGCTCTGGCAGTGGGCTCGTGGGTGCTGGGGCGGCAGCCTGCCAAGGCGCTGACCAGCGGCTTCTGTTTCAGTTCCCGGTACTTCTCCCGCACCGGAGCGGGTGCGGTGATGAGCATCTGGTGGATCTGATTCATCGCCGCGGTGCGTGCCTTGACCGCCGACCGGCGGGCCTTGTGGAGCGCCCGGAGTGCCTCGATGTTCTCGTCCTTGGGCGCTGCGACCGCGTGTCCGGACAGCACCGCGCGAGCGGCCTGATAGGCGTCGATCGGGTCGGACTTGCCGCGCATACGGCGCACTGACCGCTCCGGGCGGATCACCTCGCGAACCTCGATCCCGGCCGCGCTGGCCGCCCGGGCGATCCCCGCCCCATACGAGCTCGTGCCCTCGACCCCAAGAGCGATCACGACTCCGAAGGCAGCCACGAAGGCCAGCGCGGCGGCATACCCCGCCGGTGTGGTGGCGAACTCGCGGTCACCCAGTTCGCGGCCAATACTGTCCAGCACGCCGACATGGATGGTGTCGGCGTGGGTGTCCACTCCACCGATCACGCCGGCGACGCCGGTCGCCCCAAGCGGGGTCACTGTCATGATGGAACTGCCTTCCGTGTCGATGTGGTTGGTCGACGCCGGTCGGGCGGCAGACAGGACATTGATGAGGCCGGAGCCAGGCTCTTATTAGGTCATGTCCGCCCGACCGGCGAGCAGGTCCCCAGGGGCCGGCAGACCAAGTGAAGGTCAACCCAGCAGGGCGACAGTCGGAGGCAGAGCGACGACCCCTGAGGCCGCGAAACAGTCTCAATGTCGGAGGTTCGTGCGACCGTGGAAACGTGGAGGTCACGGCCCGCGATGTGGAGCGAATCCCGCCTGGCAACCTGAGGGTGCCGCGGGACGAGTTCGCCACGGTCTGGGTCGAGGCCGAGCGGCGCTGCGCGGAACAGTCCCGCACCGGCGCTCCAGACGACTGGTACACCGCTGGCGTCGCGATCACCTGCCAGTGGCTGGCTACCGCGATCGTGCCATCCATCCTCGGTGGCACACGGCCGGCGCAGGCGCCGGTGTCCCACCGCACCGCGGCTGCGCACGAGGAACTGATCGAGTACGAGGTGCTCGCGGCAGAGCGGCTCGCGGCCCGTCATCCAGACTGGCTGGAACCGGGGTGGATCGAGGCGGTCACGGCCACGCTGGCGTGGGCCTGGAAGCGGACCGCTGGTCCGCCGATCGACCTGCGTCACGCCCACGCTGGCTGAGCCACCGAGGCTGTCACAGCAGTGGCGAAGGCCGGAGGCATCCTGCCTCCGGCCTTCGCTGTGGTGCTGGCGAGTCGCTACAGGTCGGTTCCTGCGGCGGTGGTGAGTCGGTCGCGTGGGTCCTGTTCGCTGTCGTGTTGCAGGTTCTTGGTGGGGTTGGGGAGGGCGAGGCCGATGGTGCCGTTGCTGTCGACGATCACGCGGGTGGTGGTCCGCTTCTCGCCGGTCTCCCGGTCCGGCCACACGTCGGTCTCGGTGCGGCCGATGACGATGACGCGGCTGCCCTTGTGCAGGTGCTCGACGACCGCGTCGGCCTGGCGGCCGTAGACCTTGACGTTGTGTCCGGTGGGTTCGCCGTCGACCCACTCATCACCGTTCTTGATGCGGTGGTTGACCAGGACCCGGAAGTCGGCGACTGCCGTGCCGCCGGTGGTGTGGCGCAGGTTGGGGTCGGCGGTCAGGTGGCCCTGGAACATCGTGGTTGTGGTGAACATGGTGCTCTCCTTCAGTTCGTTCGGTTAGTTCGCTTCTTCACTTCGTTCGCTTCGATTGATCCGGTTGGTGGTGTCAGGCAACGGTCTCGGTGTCTGCCTCACCTCCGTGCGTGGTGCGGGCGAGGTGGGCGAGGTCGTGGAGGTTGCGGATGCCGGCGGGGCCTCTCCTGCGCCGCCGGTCGGGTCTCGGCGATGACTGGTGATCTGGGTTGTGGGCTTGTACGGCAGGGGCCAGCTGGCCGGGTCGAGGGGTGAGGCGGTGGTGGATGGTGGCCGTGCGGCGTGCTGTGCCCTGGCGTTGGGTGAAGTCGTCGCGTCGGTACCAGTGCCCGTCGGCTGGTCCGCCCGTGAGCACGATCGGCAGCTCGTCGACGTCACGCCACCACCGGCCCCCGCCAGGCTGGGCGCTCACCGCCCGACCTCGCTGTGATCACCGGTGTTGAGGTCGTTGGCGATCGTCCAGGCCTGCCGGCTGGACAGGTAGGGTCCGCGGTCGGTGTCGTTGCCGGTGGTGTCGATGACCCACATCTGGCAGGTGTCGAGGTGGAAGGCCACGGTGTAGCGGTCGTGCGGGATCCCGACCGCGATCAGCTCCCCCACTCCGTGCCTGGTGCGGCGGTGGCTTCGGAGCCTGTTTCGATTCTTGGTCGGTTCGTGTGCTGTGTGCGCATGGTGTGCTCCCTTCGCCGCCGGAGCGGTCGATCGCTGGTGGCCGTTTGCCGGGGCAGGCCGTGCCTGCCCGCTTCTGCCACCCGCCGTGCCGACGAAGGCTCGGGGTCAAGGGCAGCCGCTCGCGGCTGTCGCCGAAGGCGATGCGCAGCACCCTTGACGCTGAGTGTCGGCACGGCAGGCAGGCCACCAATGCCAGCCACCACGGACCGGTGGCCCGTTGCCGCTGACCTTGTTGCCATCGCGTCCATCACCGCACCCTGTCCAGCACCGGCCCGGCGTCGTCCGACTCGCTCGCGGGTGGCGTCGACTCGACCCTCACCGATGCCTGTTTCGCCGTATCACGGTCGGATGCCGTGTCGGCGCCGCTGCCGCTGGCGCTGGTGTCGTCGTCGTGCCAGCGGGACAGCTCGTCGCTACGGGCCTCGTCGTTGGCGCGTCGTTCCTCGATGACCTCGCGCTGCCGCAGTTCGACAAGCGCGCGCTGTGCGCGGCGCACCGAGTCCGCGGTCTCGTCGGATGACGGCACCCGCACCGTGTCTTCGTCTTGCTCCGCGCTGCGCTGCGCGTGCCGATCGGCGTCAGGCGTGGGCGACGGAGCGGCTGCAGAACCGACGTCACCTTCTGCGTTGGTCTCGGCGAGGTTGCGTCGAACGCCCGCGTCGCGTTCGGCCTGCTGGCGGATGTCTAGCGGCGCAGGCTCCGGCTCGGCGGCCGCGGCTGCACTCGACGGGTGGTGCTCGATCGCCGCGCCACGCTCAAGGCTGCGATCATCAGCGCTCCGAGCCGCGTCGGTTGTGCCGTCGCGGGCGGCATCGTTGTTGGTCCGGGCGGCGCGGTGGTCGTCATCGCGCTGTGCTTCGAGGTCGGCGACCTCGTGCTCTGCGGTGATCTCGCGGTGCGGATCCTCGGCGCGCGCCGCGGTGCCTGTGGCTTCCAGCCACTCCTCGGCGGTCACGGCGGGTTCGACGGGTCCGAGGTCGCCGCCGGCTGCGCGCGCGGTGAGTTCAGCGCGGGCGCGGTCGGCGGCG
>Ga0075429_100005740_pt1 | contig 10710 bp, 9 predicted proteins | sample RhiMetdeltSRZDD3_FD_75295 | JGI IMG/M metagenome (GOLD analysis project Ga0075429, IMG submission 75295) | Populus rhizosphere microbial communities from Tennessee, USA - Rhizosphere MetaG P. deltoides SRZDD3 | ecosystem: Host-associated > Plants > Roots > Rhizosphere > Soil | place: USA...
GGGAACCTCGGAACCGAACGGGAACCTCGGAACCGAACGGGAACCTCGGAACCGAACGGGAACCTCGGAACCGAACGGGAACCTTTGAACCGAACTTGGAACCCGGCACCCGGCACCCGGAACCTACTGTGCCCTCGTCAACTGCCCCCGCACCGCTCCGCCCTGATTGAGCGCCGTGTGTACGTTGAAGTAATAGGCCGCGGGATTGGCCATGATCGCGGCGGCGTCGGTCTGGCTCACCGGGGCCGTCAGCGACACGTTGACGGTGCCGTCGCCCAGCAGGAGAGGGGCTGTCGGTGTCAGATTGGTGTTCACGAGCGGGCTGCCGTTCTGTCCGGCCACACCCGGATGGATGTGCGCGAGGATCGCGGGCGTGCCGGGAGGGAAGCCGCTCAGCTGAATGGCGAACGTCGCCGTGCCCGCGCCGGTGACGCCTCCGCCGGCGTCGCGCGGCACGTTGAACGTGATCGTCACGTTGCCGCGCCCGTTCGCTTCGGTGCCGGTCACCGGCGGCACTTCGTTCGCCGCGGTCAGCTGCGAGCTGAAGACGATCGGTCCCGTATTCGATGGTCCGGCCGGATTGTCGTTGTCGTCGCCACACCCGGCCGCTAGCGCCAGGACCGTCATCAGGACTGCCACTCGTCGCATCACGTTTCTCCTGTGGGGAGTAGTGTATGCAACGCGCCGCAGCGATCAAAGAACCGGGGGCTCGCGGTTCGGGGGTTCGCGGGTTCGGAGGAGCCGGCCGTACTCAGAGGCAACTAGCCATTGGATCGGCCAGAGTTGCCCCTGAGCACCACCGTCTTCCCCGAACCCGCGAACCCCCGAGCCCGCGAACCGCGACAGCGAAGCCGTTACTGCCTGATCAGCTGCCCGCGCATCACACCAGACCCGTTGGCGCGCGTGTGCACGTTGAAGTAGTAGGCACCCGGGTTCGCGGTGATGTTGGTGGCGTCCGTCTGGGAAAGGGGATTTTGATTGGTCAGCAGGCGACTCACGTTTCCGGTCGTGCCCAGGTTGATCGGATCCGCTGGCGTCAGATTGGTGCCGACCAGCACCCCTCCATTCTGGCCGGTGACACCCGGATGAATGTGTGCCGCGACTGCCTGCGCGCCGTCGGGGAATCCGGTCGTCGAGACTTCGAACGTCGCTGTCCCGGGCCCGTTGATCGCGCCGCTGTTGTCGCGGGGCACGTTGAACGTGATGATGACGAAGCCGCGGCCGGTGGCTTCCGCACCCTGGATAGCCGGGACCTCGTTGGCGGGGCTCAGCTGGGCGGTGAACAGGATGGGCCCGGCGGTTGGCGAATTCGGGTTGTCGTCGTCGCATCCCACCGCCAGCGCCAGGACAATCATTAGAAAACCTACTCGTCGCATCTTCACTTCTCCCTTGAAGAACGCCCGCCCGCTGGCGGCGTTGCGCTCGGATCGTAGCCTACGAGCCGTCGCATGTATGCACCGGTCGCATGTATCGAACCGAACCGTTGAGGCGGTGTCATGCTGCTGTATCTGTTCCTTACGCTGGCAAGCGCCGTGCCCGCCTGCCCGGCGCCCCGTCCGTCGTTCATCGAAGGAAGACGCTCCGTCGAGTTTCGCGCCCGAATCACCTTACCGATTCGGAAAAACGGATTACGGCTCGTGTAACGTATCGTGAGGATGCCTGATCTTCCCGATCCGCCTGTTGCGGATGCTCCCCCGGCCCCCTCAGCCCCGCGGACCCCGGCCGCGCCCGATCGTGGCTGGCGGCAGCGCGCCGGCACGGTCAGTCTCCCTGAGGTTCACGGCACGGTTCCGGTCCCGCTGACAGCCGGGTTCTGGCGCAAGATGCTGGCGTTTGCCGGACCGGGGTACCTCGTCGCCGTCGGCTACATGGATCCAGGCAACTGGGCGACCGACCTCGCCGGAGGATCCCGCTACGGCTACACGCTGATCAGCGTGATCATGCTGTCGAACCTGATGGCGATCCTGCTGCAGGCGCTCTCGGCGCGGCTGGGTATCGTCAGCGGCCGCGATCTCGCGCAGGCCTGCCGCGATCATTTTTCGCATCCAGTCACCGTCGGCTTATGGTTCCTGTGCGAGATTGCGATTGCCGCCTGCGATCTCGCGGAAGTGATCGGCTCGGCGATCGCGCTCAACCTGCTGTTTGGCCTGCCGCTGTTCTGGGGCGTGTGCCTGACCGCCTTCGACGTGCTGCTCGTGCTGTATCTGCAGCAATACCGTTTCCGGTACGTGGAGGTGCTCGTGGTGCTGCTGATTCTCGGCATCGCGGGCTCGTTCGCGATCGAGCTGGCGCTGGCGCGGCCCGATCTCGCCGAGGTGCTCGCCTCGCTGGTGCCGTCGCCCGAGATCGCGCGCAACCCCGACATGCTCTACATCGCGGTCGGCATCCTCGGGGCGACCGTCATGCCGCACAACCTCTACCTGCACTCGTCCATCGTGCAGACCCGGAAATACCAGGACTCGATCGAGAGCCGGCGCGAGGCGGTCCGCTTCGCCACCATCGACTCGACAGTCGCGCTGATGTCGGCCCTCTTCCTGAACGGCGCGATCCTGGTCATGGCTGCGGCGACCTTTCACGGCACCGGCCACCAGGAGGTGGCGGACATCTCCGACGCCTACCTGCTGCTCGCGCCTCTGCTCGGCACCCAGCTGGCGAGTACGCTGTTCGCGGTCGCGCTGCTGTTCTCCGGTCAGAACGCAACCTTGACTGGCACGCTGGCCGGCCAGATCGTGATGGAAGGCTTTCTCAACATCCGGCTGCGTCCCTGGCTGCGGCGTCTGATCACGCGGTTGATCGCGATCGTGCCCGCGCTCTTCACGGTCGCCCTCTACGGCGAGCGCGGAACGGCGGCGCTCCTGATCCTGAGCCAGGTCATCCTGAGCCTGCAGCTCCCGTTCGCGGTCTTTCCCCTGGTCATGTTCGTCGGCAGCCGCCAGAAGATGGGAACGCTCGTCGCTCCTCGCTGGATGCTGGCGCTCGCCTGGCCGACCGCCGTCGTGATCGCTGCGCTCAACGTGTGGATGCTCTGGCAAACGCTCGGGGCCTAGCGATGTACACGAAGATCCTTGTCGCCATTGAGAACTCGGCCGCCGACCAGGCGGTGCTTCAGCACATCGAGCGCCTCGCGCGGTTGACCGGCGCCGGGCTGTTGCTGGTCCATGTCGCCGACGGGTTCGCGGCGAGGCACTTCAACGATCTGGAGCTGCGTGAATCGGAAGAGATGCGTGAGGACCGCGCCTACCTCCAGCAATTGTGCGAGGACATGAGCGGCAAGGGCATGGTCTGCGCCGCGCGGCTGGCGATGGGCGACCCGGCGACCGAGCTGGTGCGGGTGGCGGCAGAGGAGGGCGTCGACTTGATAGCGATGTCCACCCACGGGCATCGCTTTCTCCAGGACCTGCTGCGGGGCAGCACCGCAGATCGGGTGCGGCACGGTGTGTCGATCCCCGTTCTGATGGTGCGGGCGAAGTAGCGCGTGAAGCGCCCGCGGTTCCGTCGCCCGCGCGATCGACAGGAGCTCTCGATTCTGGTCGGGGCGATCGTCATCCTCGCGCTGATCTGGATCTTCGCCACGCTCGCGGGCGAGGTCATGGAAGGCGACACCCGGCAGTTCGACGAGTGGGTCCTCGGCGCGTTGAGGCAGCGGGCGGACCCGGGACAGTTGAGGGGACCGACGTGGCTGGCGTCGGGAGCCCAGGATCTGACCGCGCTCGGCAGCCCGACCGTGCTGGGCTTGACCGTGCTGGCGGTGACCGGCTACCTGTTTCTGCACGGTTTGTATCGCAACGGGATGTTCATCTTCGTTGCGAGCGTCGGTGGCTGGGTCCTCAACTGGCTGTTGAAGGCGGTATTCGCTCGCAGCCGGCCCGACATCGTGCCGCACCTGCGCGAGGTGATGAGCTCCAGCTTTCCCAGCGGTCACGCGTTGACGTCTGCGGCCGTCTACCTGACGCTCGGCGCGCTGCTGATGCGGATCGCCGAAGGTCGGCTCGCGAAGTACTACTGCATCGCGATCGCGATGCTCCTCACGTTCCTGGTCGGCAGCAGCCGCGTCTTCCTGGGCGTGCACTATCCGACCGACGTCGTGGCCGGTTGGCTCATCGGCATGTCGTGGGCGCTGCTTTGCTGGGTCGTCGAGCGCACGCTCGAGCGCCGCGCCGGGCTGAAGCGGGAGAAGGAACAAGTCGAGAAGCAGGGTTCGGGAGATACTTGACCGCCGATGTCCACGTCTTCAGTGCTCCGTGTGTTCGGACTGCTTGCCGCGCTCGCTGTTGCCGGCCTTGCGCCTGCAGGTGTGCGTGCCAGTGGCCGTCAGGAAGGGAAGCAGGGAGAGCCGGCTCGCCGCAGCGACCACCTCGTGCTCGCCGTCGTCCGGAACGATGGTATCCTGTTGCCATTCGCCGCTTTCAACGGACGCAAGTGGTCCGCGCCCTGGCCGTTCCTGCAGCGCCGCTTCGGTCAAAACACCATCGAGATTCCGGTCAATCTGGCCAGCGTGCCGCTGGACTGGTGGGGCGGCGAGCGACCGGGTGACTGGCGGCTCTGGCCCATGAATTCCGAGAGTTCGCGGCCCCTGACCTTGTCCACGCTGATGATGATGCAGATCGGCACGGACCGGCAGATCGGTTTCCGCACGGACCAGCCGCCCGTGTTGCCGCCCGTGCCGCCGTTCGAGCTGCCATTCCCGAAGATCGGTGTGGCTGTCGCAGGCGACACGCCGGTGACGCCGATCGCGACGGTCAGCGCGCTCAGTGCCACACGGAAAACGTTCGCCGAGTCGCTGCGCGTGGAAATCGACAAAGCCGAAGACCGCGCCCTCGGTGCTATCAGTGCGTCCAGCAACTGGCGCCACCCGGTCAAGCGCGAAGCGCGCGCAGCGCTGGTCCCGGAGATCGAGGCGTGGTACATCACGCCGCTCGGGTCCGCAGACGAGCGGCTGTCCTATATCGAAGCGGTGAAGAAGTACCCGTTGCAGCCCGACGACAAGGGCTGCGGGCTGGAGACGTTCGCCAGCGGGTGGGTGTACCACGACGCCGACCCGCAGAAGAACGCCAAGGCGCGGCTCAGCGCGGTCGTGACGTACTGCGATCGCCGCGGGGTGTCGTACATGCTGCCGTTCGGCCAGATGAAGCTCAACGATCGCGTCCACTGGATCGTCCAGATGTCCGGCCGCGATCACGAGTGGTACGCGGTCGTCGAGGCCACGCCTGACCGCACCCGGTACGTCGCGGAATTCCAGGCGGGATCGGTGCCCCTGCCCCGATGATTCCGTCCACCGGCGCACCACCTGGCACCCGTGTCCGCGGGTCCGTCGTCCAGCTGCTTGCGATACTCGCGATGACGTTGACGGTTCCGTTCTCGCTCCGCGTGATGCACGGCCGTTCCGCGGATACGACCTCGCGCCTTCCGTATCTTCCGGTGTTCCCCGGGCACCGCTCGCAGCTGTTCCATGCCGGCCGCATCCCGGAGCTCCAGCAGATGAACCCGGGGGCAGTGGTGATTGGCGATTCGATGGCCGGCACCCGCATCGACGAGCGGGTGCTCTCGAAACTTTCAGGTGTACCGGTGGCGCCGCTCCTTCAAGCGGGATCCGGGCCGGCGTTCTGGTATCTCGCGCTCAAGAACTGGGTCGTCGCCAGCGGAATCAAGCCCCGGGTGGTCTTCATCTTCTTCCGCGATACCAACCTTACCGACGTGATGTTCCGGCTCGACGATCAGTTTCGCTGGTCGCTCGACATGGTCGCCAGCGACACCGAGGAGGAACTCAACGACGTGGTCCAGTCGGCGCTCGATGGACCCTTCTACGCGGTGCATCAGGGCGTCGAGCGTCTCTATCACGTGGATGCGGCGCGCCGGACGGTCGAGCCAATGGTGTCCCGCGCCCCGGCCAGGTGGATCGCCGGATCAGCGGGACAGCCGCGGCTGCTCGAACATGCCAACCAGCGATTCGGGCTCGATCATCTCCGGGTCATGGAAGCGGCCGACATGGCCGCCGACGCCGGGACCGATTTTGCCGCCTCGGTGAAGCAGTCCGTGCTGCCCCTGATGCTGCGTGAAGCGCAGCGGGGCGGCTTCAAGTTGTGCCTGGTTCGCGTGCAGCGCCGCCCGGTGAACGGTCAGCCGCCCGTCCAGTCTCCGGCGCTGAAGAAGTACGTGCACGATCTTCGCGAATACGTGCAGGCGCATGGCGGGATCCTGCACGACGACACCGGTGACCCGGCGATCACCCTCGACATGTACGAGGACGGCGATCACATCGCCCGGCACGCACGCGCTGACTACACCCGGTTGTTCTACGAGCGCCTGCGCGTGCTGTTCAGACCTGCTCTCCGCGTCAACGGAGCCCCGGCCGCGCAGTGATCTTTCACAGCCTCGACTTCGTTCTCTTCTTCCTCGTCTTCACCGCGATTTACTGGTCGCTGCCACACCGGCCCCAGAACGTCTTCCTGTTTGCGGGCAGCTACTTCTTCTACGGCTACGTCCATCTCTGGTTTCTGATCCTGATCGCCACCTCGACGAGCATCGACTACTGCGCGGCGCGCGGGATGGAAGCGCGGCCGGCTCACCGCCGCAAGTTCCTCTGGCTGAGCATCGTCACGAACTTCGGGATGCTCGGGTTCTTCAAGTACTTCGATTTCTTCGTCGACAACGTTGCCGCGGCGCTGGCGACGATGGGCCTGCCGTGGCATCAGCCGACGCTGCGGATCCTGCTGCCCGTCGGCATCTCTTTCTACACGTTCCAGGCGATGAGCTACACCATCGACGTGTACAAGGGAGAGCTTCATGCGCGCCGAAACCTGCTCGACCTCGCCACGTTCGTGTCGTTCTTCCCGCACCTGGTCGCGGGACCGATCCAGCGCGCGTCGTTCCTTCTCCCGCAGGTCGAGACGCCGCGCCGCTTCTCGGTCGACAAGGCCACGAGCGGGTTCGGGCTGATCTGCTGGGGGTTCTTCAAGAAGCTGGTGATCGCTGACAACGTCGGCGTGATCGCGAACAAGGTGTTCGCGCTCGGCGATCCGACGTTTCCGCTGCTGTGGTCAGGCGTCTTCGCGTTCGCGATCCAGATTTACGCGGACTTCTCCGCCTATACCGACATCGCGCGCGGAACCTCGCGGTGGCTCGGGTTCGAACTGACCGAGAACTTCGACCATCCGTACCTCGCGCGTACGCCCGCGGACTTCTGGCGGCGGTGGAACATCTCGCTTTCGAGCTGGTTCCGCGATTACGTCTACATCCCGCTGGGGGGATCGAAGGCTGGTGACGCGAAATGGGCGCGCAACGTGATGGTCACGTTCCTGCTGTCCGGCCTCTGGCACGGCGCCAGCTGGAACTACGTGCTCTGGGGCGCCTATCACGGCGTCCTGCTCGTGCTCACACGCGCACGCAGGATCCTCAAGCCCGCCGCGCCGGTCCCCGCGGGGCACAGGCCAGTGGTTGCGGCCCTGATCATCATGGCGCAGGTCGCGGGCATGTTCGCGCTGACGCTCGTTGGCTGGTTGCTTTTTCGGGAAACCGAGCTGTCGGCGATCGTGCGTGCCCTCACTCTCTCACCGTTCTCCGCGCCGGCCGACGATCGCAGCACGGGTCTCTATCTGTTCGTGCTGACACTGCTGTACTCGTTGCCGCTGTGGGCGCAGAGTATCTGGGTGGAGTGGCATCGCGACGAATCGGGCGTTCGCCACCCGGCCTTCATCGTGCCGCCGGGATGGCCCCGCGCCGCGGTTCAGGGCGTCGCCTGCGGCCTCGCCTTCGCGGCACTCCTGCTGCTGCGCAGCCGCGCCTCGCTGGATTTCATTTACTTTCAGTTTTAAACAGTCGCGGGTTCGGGGGTTCGGGGGCTCGCGGGTTCGGGAAAGCCGGTGGTAGGAGCGGCAACCGGCCGTTTGGATTTACCCCGGTTGCCTCAGACTACCACCGGCTCCACCGAACCCGCGAGCCCGCGAACCGCGAACCCGCGACAGGCCTATTTCACCGTCACGCGCGCCCAGTCCCATCCCTCCAGCCCGCGCTGGTTGATGGCTTTCACCCCGATGCTCGTCCCCGATGCGACCTTGATCGACGCCGTCGGCTTGGAAACGCGAATCTGCTGCGCGTCCGTGCCCCACGCCACGATGTAACCGGTAACCCCTTGTTCGGGCGAAGGCGTCCAGGAGAGCGTTGCCGTGCCGTTCTGGTAGCTGTCTACCCTCAGATCTGCGAGTCGCGAGGGGCTCGACGCCAGCAGCATCAGCGTGGCTGCCGTGGTCTTCGCGACCTCGGTCACCAGCTGGTGGTTGATGGTGTCGAGCGTGTCGTGCGGCTGATGGTAGTGAGGGCTGGCGAGTACCGGATATGACCCGATGCCGCCCACGATGTCTCCGTAGGCTTCGTAGTAGGCGTGCGCATCCGTGCCCTTGTAGTAGAGCACGTCGTAGGTGATGAGGTTGCTGAACTGCATCGCAGCCGCGTGCTGGATGTCGCGGATGCCGGGATTCGAGTAGCGGATCGTGTTGTCCAGCCGGTTGTCGTTGGCCCATCCGACCATGTCGTTGTTGAGCGCGCCGACGATGCGGACTTTGTCGGCGACGGCACGCCGCACGAACTCGCGGCTGCCGAGAAGGCCGGACTCTTCGCCGGTGAACGAGGCGAACATGATGGTCGCAGGCTGCGGATGCGCGGCGAGCAGCCGGGCCGTCTCGAGGAGCGCGGCCGTCCCGGACGAATCGTCGTCTGCACCCGGGCCGGTGGCCACCGAATCGTAGTGGCTGCTCACGACGTAAACGAGCTCGGGATTGGTCGTGCCTTTCAGCGTGGCGACGACGTTCGCGGTCTGCCCGCCGGCGGCCTCGGATCGTGAGAACCACTGGAATTCCGGCGTGTAGCCGAACGACTTGTACGTGTCGAAGAGATAGCTGGACGCGAGCTTGTTCCCCGGCCGTGTGATGTGCTTCGAGTCGAAGTCATACAAGGCATGCTCGTAGGCGTAGACGCGGCTCGTAGAGGCCTCGGAGACCACGGCGGTCACTGCGGCGGCGACGGGAGCGAACGCGCGCTTGCCCCTGTTGCGGAGGGCTTCCTCTGCGGCGAGGTTCGCCTGAAGCCGCGCGCGCAGCTCGTCCCGGGTGATCTTCGTTGTGAGGTCGGTGATGTAGACGCCGCGCTCCAGCGAAACGGTGTCACCGTCACGTTCGGCCACGATCAGCACCTTGGTGCCATCCCGGTTCGGCACCCATTCGTATTCGGGAGCAACCGTCCTCACGGTGTTGTTGTGGAAGAGCCGCATGCGGCGGCCCGATTCCGGGTCATAGACGAACGATCGCCGGTGCCGCGGTTCGCCCATCAGACCCAGAATGCGTCCGTCCCCAAGAAAACGCGGTGCGAGGTCGTGCTGGATTTCCCGTGTCAACCGGTGTTCGCCGGTGCCGTCCGTGCGCGCGACGTAGAGTTCCCAGTCCTGATCGACCATCATCTGGAACGCCACGCGGCTGCCATCAGGCGATAGCGCCGGCGCATCGAGCCTCGTCGTGCCGGTCCGCGCTACGGTCGGTCGATCTGGCGTGGCGACCGCTGCGACGAGCAGTTGCGTGTCGGGAGCCAGACGCGAGACATAGGTCAGCATTCGTCCATCGCTAGAGAATGCCGGCGCCGTGCCGGAGATCACGGTCGCTGTAGATGCCGGCAGCGAGATCACACCGAAGCGCGCATTGAGCCCGGAGCCCGCACCACGCCGTCCCTGCGAGCGATGCGTGAACAGCACTGCGGTTCCTGTCGAGTTCACCTCCTGCAGCACCTTGGCTGGTTCACCGGTCGTGAGGGCCACAGGGCTTCGTCCGTCCTTGATGACGAACACCTGTTCGACATTCCCTTCCTCGGTGCCGGTGAAGAGGGCGATGTTGTCCGCGGCGAGGCGTACGGCGGTTTTCCGGCGGCTCCCGGTATCCAGTTCACGCTCAGCGCCCGTAGCGATCTCGCGAACCGTGATCCATGCGGCGGTTTCGGTCAGCGCGGCCAGCGCCGTCGTCAGCCGGGTGCGCTCCGCGGCCTCGGCCTGTTCCGCCGACGTTTCCAGGCGCTGCATCTCCGGAGTGGCCGCGAGTTTCAGGTACGCGATCTGCGATCCGTCGGGGGAAAATGACGCGCCGAACCCCGTAAGCTCCGCGATGGTCTTCGACGGCGCGTCCGCACTGGCGAGCCGCGTGCGGCGAGCGACACCACGGCCGATCTCGTATGAGAGGTACCGCCCGTCGGGCGAAAAGCGCGGTGACCCGCCGTCGGTGGTCAGTTCGGTTGTCTTGAAGAGCTCACCGGTCTGGAGCGCGATGGCCTCGATGACGTCCTGCGACGGAGAGCCGTCGAGAAGGGCAAGATATTCGGTCATCGCGCGAGGGTAGTCGCCGCGATCCCACGCGATGTCCGCGTCGATCAACCGGCCGTTCGAGACCTCGCCGAATCCAACCCACGCCGTCAGCAGGACGATCGCTACTGCACCGGGCAGTCGTGTCATGCGGGTATTTTGACGTGGGAGCTTCGCTGGTCGGTAGTCGGAAGTCAGGGACTGGGGGCTCGGGACTGGGAAGCCGGCGGTAACCAGAGGCAACTTGCTGCTGGGCGTTGCCTGGTTGCCTCTATTACCGCCTAGCCCCAGCCCCCAGTCCCCAGCCTCGACTCAATAAAAAGAGGGCCGGCCCCTTTCGGACCGGCCCTCTTTCTTTCTCTACTCGCTCCGGGATG
>Ga0075429_100005743_pt1 | contig 10708 bp, 6 predicted proteins | sample RhiMetdeltSRZDD3_FD_75295 | JGI IMG/M metagenome (GOLD analysis project Ga0075429, IMG submission 75295) | Populus rhizosphere microbial communities from Tennessee, USA - Rhizosphere MetaG P. deltoides SRZDD3 | ecosystem: Host-associated > Plants > Roots > Rhizosphere > Soil | place: USA...
ATGAAGGTGGCTCCGGTGCTCCGCGCCGGCCAGGCCGTCCCGGGTCTTTCGCAGGTGCTGGTCCACACCGGGCAGCACTACGATCCCGCCATGAGTGATTCTTTTTTTCAGGACCTCGGGCTGCCGGCGCCCGACGAGAATCTCGGCGTCGGCTCCGGGACCCATGCGGAGCAGACCGCGCGCATCATGCTCGCGTTCGAGCCGGTGCTCGACCGCCACCAGCCCGACTGGGTGGTGGTCTACGGGGATGTGAACTCGACGGTCGCCTGCGCGCTCGTCGCGGTCAAGAAGGGCATCCGGATCGCGCATGTGGAGGCGGGGCTTCGCAGCCGCGACCGCGCCATGCCCGAGGAGATCAACCGCATCCTCACCGATCAGCTCGCCGATCTGTTGCTGACTCCGAGCCGCGACGGCAACGAGAACCTCGCGGCCGAGGGCATCCCCGCGGACCGGATTCGCCTGGTCGGGAACGTGATGGTGGACACGCTGCTTCGTCTCCGTGAGGTCGCCGCGAAGCGGGGGATGCCCGAGCAGCTCGGCGTCAAGGGCAGGGACTACGCTTTCGTCACGCTGCACCGGCCGTCGAACGTCGACGACCGGGACACGCTCGCGGAGCTGCTCTCCGCACTCGACGATCTGGGCACTCGCATGCCGGTGCTCTTTGCCGTGCACCCCCGCACCCGGCGCCGGATCAGCGAATTTGGTCTGCAGGCGCCCAATGGCCCGGTGCGGTTGCTGGATCCCCTGGGCTACCTCGAGACGGTCAACCTGGTCGACGGCGCGGCTCTGGTTCTCACCGATTCGGGCGGCCTGCAGGAAGAGACCACGGTCCTCGGCGTGCCGTGCCTGACCGCGCGGCCGAGCACGGAACGGCCGGTGACCATTACCGAAGGAACCAACCGCCTGGTCGCGTCGCGACGGGATGCGATCGGCGCCGCGGTCACCGATCTGCTGGCACGGCGGGCGGGAGGATCGTTTCGTCCCGGCAAGCCGGAAGGCTGGGACGGACTGGCGGGAGAGCGGGTTATCGCCGCGCTGCTCGACGCCGCACTACCGTCGCCCCAACGACTTAGCTAACTTCTTCACTCGGACGACCGGTTGGCCATTGGGGCCGGACCGGAATCCGAAACAGATGCGGCTCCTCCCCCGCGTGTTCCCCGCCGAATTCCTTGACCGCGTTCGTGGTCCGGGAAGCGGGGGGAGCTCGAATGGGGCGGGGCTCGGAGAGTAAAGAACAACGTGAGTCATCCGACCCATAGGGCCGGCCGACAGGCCGCCCAAGCGCCCATCGCGCATACCCCCGCCAGCGCACATGTGCATCACGCACCCCACGCCGCCCTCCTCATCGATTTCGACAACGTCACCCTGGGCATTCGGAGCGATCTCACCAAGGAGCTCCGGACGCTGCTCAACAGCGACATCATCCGGGGGAAGGTGGCGGTGCAGCGTGCCTACGCCGACTGGCGCCGCTATCCGCAGTACATCGTGCCGCTGTCCGAATCCTCGATCGACCTGATCTTCGCTCCCGCGTTCGGCACCAACAAGAAGAACGCCACCGACATCCGCCTCGCGGTGGACGCGACCGAGCTGGTCTTCATCCGGCCCGAGATCGGCACCTTCATCCTGCTCTCAGGCGACAGCGATTTCTCCTCGCTGGTGCTCAAGCTCAAGGAATACGGGAAGTACGTCATCGGCGTCGGCATCCGGGAATCGGCGAGCGATCTGCTGATTCAGAACTGCGACGAGTATTACTCCTACAGCGATCTGGCCGGGCTGACCAAGGAGGCCGATACCCCGTCGGCGCAGCGCGACCCGTGGGAGCTGGTGGGCGAGGCGGTCCAGCAGATGGCCCGCAACGGCGACGTGATGCGGTCGGACCGGCTCAAGCAGGTCATGCAGCAGATCGACCCGAACTTCGACGAGCGGAACGCGGGCTTCAATCGATTCAGCAAGTTCGTCTCGGAGGCGGGGAACAAGGGTCTGCTGAAGGTGGCCAAGCTCGACAACGGGCAGTTCGAAGTCGGTCCGGCCGGGGCAGGCCCGACTCCGAGCGCGAAGCGCGAAGGGGCCGATCTCGGCCCGAAGGCCGACGGGTCCGGGCGCCGCCGAGGACCGGCGCCGGGTGGCCGCGCGCCTGCCCCCCCGGCCAAGACGGAGACAGCCGAGCGGCGCCCCGAGGAGGGCCGGGGCCGTCGTGGTCGGGGCCGCGGCCGTGGTCGCCCCCGCGGAGACGAAACGCCCCGGGAGCGGTCAGCCGAGGTGGTCGCGGCCGCCCCGCAAAGCGGGCAACTCAGTCTCGCCTCGGCGTTCCAGCTGCTGACCCGGGCCATGGCCGAGCTGCCGTTGCCGGTCGGCGGCGAAGCAGTGCGGGCGCGCATGGCCGCTTTGCTCGGGCGTGAGGACCCCTTGCTGGAGCCGAGCCGCTTTGCCCGGTTCCTGAAGCAGGCCAACGATGCCGAGATTGCGGATGTGAGAAAGCTCAGCGACGACAGTTTCGAGGTCTCGCCCCACAAGACCGATCTTTCCTTTGCGAGGGCGGTGGCAGCGCGGCCCGAGGTGCCCGTGGCCGACGGGAATGGCTCGTCACCCTCAGCCGGTCCCGCAGCAGAGCCGGCACTGCGCGGCCCCGTCGCCCTCCGATTCCGTCGGGGGTCCCGCGCGCCGATCCGTCCGCTCGAGCTGCCGCTCGTGGGTGTCGTGCGGGTGGATGACGACCTGCCGCCCCCGGCGGCTCCGGTCGAGGCGACGAAGCCGGCGCGCGCCCCGCGCCCCCGCGCGGCGAAACCGGCCGCCGCGCCCCTTGAGGCCGCGAAGGAGGCTGGCGCCGCGCCGAAGAAGCGCGCTCGCCCCCGCGCAAAAAAGACCGGGTGAAGCCGCTTCCCCTCTCATTTTTTCGTCGCCCCGCCGAGGTCGTCGCGAGAGACCTCATCGGGGCGACGATTGTTTCCAGTCTGGGGGGCGAGCGTACCGCTGGTGTGATCGTCGAAACCGAGGCTTATCTCGGGCACGACGATCCTGCGTCGCACGCCTACCGCGGTCGCCGTCACGCCGGCAATGCCGCCCTGTATGGACCCGCCGGCACCTGGTACGTCTACCGTTCCTATGGAATCCACTGGTGCGCGAACCTGGTTTGCCAGGGACCTGCAGCGGGGGGCGCGGTGCTGCTGCGAGGCGTACTCCCCGTCCGCGGGGTCCCCGTCATGCGGCGCCGCCGCAGCGGGATCGAGGACCGGCTCCTGGCTGATGGACCGGGAAAGCTCTGTCAGGCGCTGGGCATCACGCGAGCACTGGATGGTCGCGCGATGATGACTTCTCCGGTGCGAGTCATGGCCCCGGCGGAGGCGACCGGACTCTGCATTCGTACGACTCCCCGGATCGGCATTACCAAGGCAGTCGACTGGCAGCTGCGTTTCGTGTGTGAGCTTCCGGAGATCGAGACGGGGATTCCGGTGGGCAGACAGCGGTGACGATGTTTGCCGGCGTCTACTGCCGCTCTCGAGATCATGAACTCGACTCGGGCGAGTGCGCTCAGCTCAAGGGCGCTCTGAGCCGTTTCCCCGGGGAGCGCGTCGAGGTCATCGAACGGCCGGGACTCTTCGTCGCGGTGGCAAGCCTGGGTGTGTATCCCGCGGAACGAATCGAAACTTCACCTTCGTCGGATTTTTTTCTGACGGCCGGCGACCCTCTCATGGACGGAGACCCGTCCGGTTCTCTCCTGCCGGTGGCCGGCGGTGACCTCGCGATACTCAAACGATGCCGAGGGACCTACAGTGGGCTGGGGTTCCAGGTCGCCGATCATCGCCTGGTGCTGGTTTCCGATCGTCTCGGCGTCCGCCCGATCTACTACAGCATTCGGGGCCGCTTCGTCTATTTCGCCACGGCCCTCCGGATGCTCGAGGCCTGCCGATTCCTCCGGCTTACCGTCGATCTTCGGGGCGCGATCGAGTCGGCGACCTTCGGGTACTCCATGGCGGAGCGAACGCCCTATACCTGGGTGCGACGAATCGGCGCGGCCGAGGTCGTCTCCTTCGAGCCGGAGGCAACCGTCAAGTCGAATTACTTCCGATGGACGGATCTTCCCGCGCAGGATCCGGTGGATCGCGCGGGGATGGAGGAGCTGACGGCGCGATTCGACGAGGCGGTCGCTCTCCGCCTGCGGGGACGCCGGGAGGCCGATGCATTTCTGAGCGGAGGTCTGGATTCCCGGTGCATCGTGGCGGCGCTGCTCAAGGCCGGAGCGCGGGTGCGGACCTACAATGCGTCGTGGGAGGGCAGCGTCGACAAGGTCGTGGGACGCCTGTTCGCGGAGCGCGCCGGCACCGATCATACCGAGATTCCTCTGCCCGAGGATGCCTTCGGCGACGCCTGGCCGCGGCTGATATCGGATGCGCTGCGGCCTGATGGTAGGAAGGCGGAGGGAGCGGTTGCGTGGAGCGGCGACGGGGGGAGCGTGGGAGTCGGGCGGGTGCATCTCGATGCCGCGATGGTGGAGCTGCTGCGCGCGGAGGATATGCCGGGGGCACTGCAGGCGTTTTTCGCCGAGAATCCCACCGGCGTTCCGGTTGGGGCTTCGCGTCGCTCGCTTCGGGACCGGGTCCGCGAGATTCCGAGGGATTCAGTGCGTGCCGAGCTGCTTGGCATCGACACGGAGGATCGAGGACAGTCCTTCTTCCTGTTTCTGCTGCTGAACGACCAGCACCGGCACATGACGCAGTACTATGAAGACCTCGACGTCAACCGGATCGAATACGAGCTCCCGTTCTTTGACGCCGAGTTTCTCACCCGAAGCGCCTCTTTCAGGATCGACGAGTGCCTCGGACACCGCATGTACAACCGGTGGACCGAGTCGCTGCCTTCCGCAGTCCGCGAGGTGCCCTGGCAGAGCTATCCCGGTCACGAACCCGGGCCGATCCCGATGCCATCGAGCGCCACACCGCAATGGGCGGTGCCGCGGGGGATTCGGCGGAAGGCGCTGCGTGATCGCATGAAACGGGAAGCCCTCGAGCTGCTGTCCTCCGATGCCTTCCCGGACCCGCTGCTCGACCGCGGCAGGATGCGCCTGATGTTGGAGGCATCCCGGATCGGATTACGTGACTATACCTACGCTTTCAGCTTCGGGCGGGAGCTGGAGCGGTACTGGAAGGTCGCGGAGGGGCGCTACGCCTGACTCACGGGGCCGTCACCCTGAGGATGGCTAGACGTCGGGGCTGCAGCAGGAGCGTATCGCGGTGGAGGCCCGCGGGAATTCCGGAAGGATCGTCGCGGAGCAGCGGTTCGAGCTCCGGATGCTCGTCCAGGCTGTGCCGGTCGGTCACCACGACCGTGGTGACGCCCGCTCCACGCAACCGCTCGACGAACTGGTCCAGGCGCTTGACGCGATAGATCTGGTCCTGATCGATGAAACGGGTGTCGAGTCCGTAGGGAAGACTGCCCGCCGTGCTGGTGACGAGGTCGAGAGGACCGGTCGTTCGTCGGAGGTACTCACGCGCCGTACGCCACTCCGGCCACTCCAGCTCCCGGAACATCGCCCGGGCGCGAATCGGGGTTGCCACGAACAGCACACCGAGAATCGCGATCCACTGGATTCGCCGCGCCGCCGCAGGAGCTGCCTGGTCGAATTGCGAAGCGGCCAGGCATACGAGGTATGCCAGACCGGGCATTACGGGCAGATAGTAGTAGACCCACCCACGCGAGCTCAGATTCGTCGCCACGAAACCCGCCGCCAGCGCCAAAAGCCAGGGGCGCCAGAGCTTTGGCTGGGCCACGACCAGGCAGGCGGCCGGCACCAACCATGCCGCGGCCAGAAACAACAACTCGACCCCGTTCCGAAACGGAAATTTGAGGGTCTCCGCCGCAAGCATTCGAAGGATCGCCGGGATAGCCCCCGGTGTCTGGAGAACACCCGTCATGCTTCCATAGGTCCGGATCAGGTCTTCTACCTCGGAGAATTCCCGGAAGCGCCCGAGCGCGAGGGTGAGGTGGACAAAATTGTGGTTCGCCGGCGCGCCCCCCTGCGAGACCTTCAGATATCCGTACCAGGCGACCATCGGCAGCAGGAACGCGATGAGCAGCTTGCCCGCCTGGACCAGTCGTCTCCGGAATGAGAGGCCACCCCAGATCAGCGTCCCTGCCAGCGCTCCGAGAAAGAAGCCGTTCGCCTGGAACCGGCTCAGCGAGGCCAGCGCAAAAACGAACCCGCTCGCCAGCGCGAAGTTGGAACGTTTCTCCGCTTCGAGCAGGAGGACCACCGCCGCCGTCACGGTCAATGCACCGAACATGACGGTGAGCGAGCTGTACGACATCGTGATGACGGTCGGATTCAGGGCGACCAGTATCACCGCGGCGTAGCAATAGGGCCCAGGAAGTACCCGGATCAGGAGGCGGTAGCTGCAGAGCAGGAATCCCGCCGCGGAAAGCCAGGAGAGCAATTTCCCCGCGGCAAACCATTCCAGGCCGCTGGCTCCTTTCAGGAGCCGAAGCACCACGAAGTAGCCGGGACCGTAGTAGTGGTCGACGAACGGTGTGAGGTGGCCCGCCTGGGTGTAATAGAGGAGCTGATCGCCGGGTCCGCCGAGGGTGCGGTGGAGGAACCCGAAGGCTGCACTGATGACGAGGGACAGGACAATCGCGCCGATGGCCGCAAGTCGAAGCCAGGATTCCCGGCGTTCTTCGACCGCGGCCATCGAATGTGACGAGCTGTCAGAGCCCGGCATCCCTGTGGGCTAGTACCCTCCGCCCTTCAATTCCTGCTTGGAGCTTCCCAGGGAGAACCGCAGCCCACCGGAGAGCATGTGCAGCGGGCCCCGCAAGAGGTACTCCTGGGCCGGGGGGGTGTTGATCTGGTACTGCCCGAACGCCGCAAGCCTTCCTACCCGGAACTGAACCCCTGCCATCAGCGAGGCGTACCCGCTGGCAGAGACTTCCTTCGCGAAGAACTCGCTGCTGGCGGCGGCGTCCTGGGAGGCAAAAACGCCCTGGACTTCCGGGTTGACGACCTGGGTGAAGCCGAACCCGAGGCCGATGTACGGCTCCAGCGATCCCCGCACCGGATAGCCCGTCAGGGTGAATCCATAGCGGCGGATCCGGTCGAAAAGCACAGCCCGGACGTTGAAATCGTCGCTGGGATCGAGAAACCGGGAGGGCTCATTACTCCCGAAAGCTTCGTCGATACCGAGCATCAAGCCACCGCGCCGGTTGACCACGGCGATGTGCGCGCCGACGGTCGGTATGCCGCTCTGGGTCTGGGCCTGGGTCTCGAAGAACATGGCGCCACCGGAGGCGCCGAAGAACCACTTGAACCTGTTGTCGCGGACTTCCGCGACCGACTTCGAGCTTGATTGGGCCGTCTGGGCCTGAGCCGAGTGAGCCATGGTCAGCGCCGCGAGGGCGAAGACCGGGAGAACTCGGGCGGGGATGCGCATGTGCCTGCCTCCGAACGAGAAGTCGGTGCTGTGCAAGAGGGTGCTTTTTCGTGGATCAGAGCGGTAGGAAGCCGCCCGGTCCGGTCGATCCACGGCAAACCCCGTGCTCATCGAGCGAATTGGGGTCACTCGGCGGAAAACCGTCGAGTCGGCCTCAGGCAGAGATCGGAGCTGCATTTTCTATCTGCTTTTGTAGCAATGAGATACGCGGTTGTACCTCGGAACGGCCGGCCCGGCTTGGGGGCTTGGGTATTGGCCGATTCGCAGCCCAGCCCTTCCGATTCGCATCCTTTCGGCAAAAGGCCAGAACACTGGGAGATGGGAGTTGGGAGCTGGGGATTGGGGGCCCCAACCCCCACCCTCCCGGTTCCCAACCCCTATATCAGGCCCAGCTTCTGCCCGGCTTTCCTGAATGCCCGGAGCGCCTCATCGAGGTCCTCTCGCGAGTGGGCCGCCGAGATCTGGCAGCGTACCCGTGCCGTGCCGTGAGGAACCACCGGATAGCCGAATCCGGTAACGAAGACACCTTCTGCGAGCAGGGCATCGCTCAGCCGGATTGCATCGGCGGTCTCCCCGATGATCACCGGGATGATCGGCGTCTGACCGTCGAGGGGCTTGAATCCCAGCTCGGCCAGTCGTTCCCGGAAGTACCGGGTGTTCTCCCGAAGCGTCTCAACTCGCTCGGGATGACTCTCGAGGAACCGCACACTGGCGAGCGCGCTGCCGGCGACGGTACACGGCAGCGCGTTGCTGAAGAGCTGGGGTCGCCCTCGTTGGGTCAGGTAGTCGCACAACGCCTCGGACCCCGCGACAAACCCTCCGGCGGCACCGCCGAGCGCCTTGCCGAGGGTGCTGGTAATCACGTCCACCTCGCCCAGCAGACCGTAGTGTTCCGCGGTGCCGCGACCGGTCGCACCGAGCACGCCGGTGGCATGGCTGTCGTCGAGGACCAGCACCGCCCCGTGCTTCCGGCAAACGGTGAGCAGGCCGGGCAGGTCGCAGATCGCCCCCTCCATGGAGAAGATGCCGTCGCTGATCACCATCTTGACCTCGCGATCCCGTCCCGCCGCGAGCTTGGCGTCAAGATCCGCGAGATTGCCGTGCTCATATACGCCGCTCTGGCACTTGGTGATCGCCTTGGCCAGCCGGATTCCGTCGATGATGGACGCGTGATTGAGCTGATCGCTCAAGACCAGATCGCGGTCCGTCAGGACGGTGGCAGGCAGGGTCTCGTTCGCGTTCCAGCAGCTGACGAAGCTCAACGACGACGGCGTCCCCACGAACCGGGCGAGCGCCTCCTCGAGCTCCCGATGGATGGTGAACGTTCCGCAAATGAAGCGGACCGACGCGGTGCCGGCCCCGTACCGGTCGAGCGCCGCACGGCCGCCTTCGATCACCTCGGGCTCCGCGCTCAGCCCGAGGTAGTTGTTGGAAGAGAGGATGATCACCTCGCCCCTGCCCTCCATCCGGACCCGCGGCGCCTGGGGCGTTTCGAGGTAGTTCAACCGCTTGTACACGCCCTGCTGCCGGAATTGGGCGAGCTCGGCAGCAATCCGGTCCTGCAGCAGGCTCGAGGCGAGCATTGAGTCAGCCATGGGAATCCCGAGAAAGTACGGTGGAAGATACCCGCCGGCTCCGCACTACAGCCGGGCCAGGCGCAACGAATCGATCACCGAGAGCCCGGCGGAGCAGTTGATGGTGTGGAAGCCCACCATCCCGCGGCTCCATCGGGGGTGCAGCTCGTGGGTGACCCGCTCCTGGTATCTGTCGGGCGTGAGCTCGAGCACCTCGTGGACCACGATCCCGGCGCCGTATCGTGGCACGCAGCGCTGCGCCGGGCGAAAGAGCGCATTCCCGGAGTGAAAGAACCGGCCCGCCATCCGAGCCCGCCGAACATCGGTCACCAGCGGGTTGGCAGGATGGCGGGTGAACGGCCCAAGCGGCGACGGCCCCACGAACGCGGACAGCTCTTCTCCCGGCTCGATTTCATCGGTGCCTTCACTCGCGAACAGATACCAATGGTCTTCGTGCTCCAGCAGCGTCGCATCGACGATCCGAGTCTGGTCCATGAGGGTACTGTGCAAGGACCACCGATGGGGAAACTCCTCGGCCACATAGAGCTCGACTCGTCCCGCGGCCTCGGTTTCGGGAAGCATGTACCAGCGTCCCTGGTACTGAAATACCTGAGGGTAGGAGAGGTGATAGGGACGCTCGAGAATCAAGCGGGGCGCGTCGATAGGTCCCTTGGGTCCCATTTCCCATACCGCGATCTCGCCCCGGCCCGATGCATAGCGCAGCTCTTCGAAGAACATCCACCAGCGGGATCCATCCCGCACGAGGAAGGGATCCGCCCAATAGCGGTCCTTCGGCGTCGGAATCTCCCGGTACCGATGTAGCACGCCATGGGGATCGTCCGCATTTGGAGCGTCACGCCAGTGCCATGCAAGGGACCATTGGAGTGTCTTCCCGGCATTCCGTATCCGCTGGCGCAGGTACCGGCCGGCCAGCCCGAGAAGGGCCGCGCCCAACACGTTGTTCGTCGGGGTGCGGTAGAGCGGACGGTCATACCCGCTCCATCGCTCCCGCTCGAGAGAGGGCACCTGGCAGGGATCGGCGCCGCGATGCATCCGCTCGACCGAGCGGGTGAGCATTCGGGACGATCGCCGAAGCAGGTCGCGCGCATTGCGAACCGGCGCGAAGCGCTGGGTGCCGGAAACCGACCATGCGAGCACCTCGCCACCATCGAGCTCCTCGGTCAGTCGCTGGAGGGTGATCCCGCTCTCCAGACGATCTTCGAGCACTTCCCAGACTCCCTCCGGCCCGCCTCGATTGGTCCGGTTGTCGCCATGGTGGAAGGACCAGACGCCGTCCCGCGCCGCACCGAGCACCGGGCCGCGCAGAATTCTGAATCCCAGACGCAGCATGAGGTCGAGCTGGTACCCGCGCAGACGATCCACGTCGGGAGGCAGGATGGTATCGCTCAGCCGGGTGGATTGGGGAGTGACCACCATGATTTCGGCGGTGGGACAGAGCTCTGCGAGAGGAATATCCCGTTCTTCGGGACCGGCCTGATGGCGCCGTCGTTCGATCCGATCCATCAGCGCGTAGCCCAGCACGGCGCGGTGGCGCCACCACCGGGCGGGGCGGGAAAGTTTTTCGCCGGGGGGATCGGGAGCCCGTTCCGCCGCCACCACGATCCGAATGAGGTTCCGCTGCTGGAGATCGCTCAGGGCAGGGACGATCCACCAGGGTACCATTGGCCCGTCGAGCAGGAGGCCAATTCTGAG
>Ga0075429_100005754_pt1 | contig 10703 bp, 11 predicted proteins | sample RhiMetdeltSRZDD3_FD_75295 | JGI IMG/M metagenome (GOLD analysis project Ga0075429, IMG submission 75295) | Populus rhizosphere microbial communities from Tennessee, USA - Rhizosphere MetaG P. deltoides SRZDD3 | ecosystem: Host-associated > Plants > Roots > Rhizosphere > Soil | place: USA...
CGGAACGTGCTCGACGGCTCGATGTGGATCCAGCGCGCGCCGTTGCCGACGCGGATCGGATGTGGGACGTCGATCGGGCGCCGCCGCGCGGCCTGCTGGGCCCGGCCGGCGGCGAGCAGCAGCGCGACGAAGGGCTTGGCGCTGCCGTCGACGGCGGGAATCTCGCTGCCGTCGACCTCGACCTCGAGGTTGTCGATGCCGAGGCCGGCGGTGGCCGCCATGAGGTGCTCGACGGTCTGGACACGGGTGCCGTTGCGTCCGACGGTGGTCGCGTAGTGCGAGTCGACGACGCTCTCCGGCGCCGCCGGAATGCGCTCGCGTCCGACTCGGAAGACGATGCCCGAATCCGAAGGGGCCGGCGACAGCGCCAGGCGGACGGGCTTGCCCGAATGAAGCCCGATCCCCTCCAGCGACACACTCTTGCGGATCGTGTGCTGTCGCAACATGCCGCTGGGGCTATGAGCAACCGTAGTGCCACACTGGACGCCGCCTCTAATTAGCCGTCTTTGCGGCATAAATTGTGTCGACGCCGTCCTTGTAGGCTCGACACCGTCCCGCCGCTGACACGGCCTGGGGGTGGCGAAGTCTCATTTTCGAGACACATCAGAGGTCAACGATGACACGCACCTCGTAGTGATTCGCCGCGGCCGTCAGGGAGATCCTGTGAAGGGTGGCGGCCTTGACGGCCGTGCCGAGGCGGTGGCGAGACGCATCGAGCGGCTCTCCCAGCAACCGGCCGTGGACGACCGTGTCCGAGCATGCGCCGACCTCGACGTCGCTCGCCACGAACCCCTCGATCTCGTGCACGTAGAGGCACTCGTCGATCCACGCGGCGAGCAGGGTCTCCGGCGTCGCGGCCTGCGCGCGAACCTCGCGGCTCTCACGGCCACTGACCGATGCCGGGTCCACGATCAGCGCCAGGACGCCGAGCGCGGCCTGCGCGAAAGCGGCCGCCCGAGTGGTGCCCCAGGCCCGCACGCCGACATCCGCCTCCACTTCGAAGTGCTCCCAGCCCGCGTCAGGCACCGCGATCGCTCCCGAGATCTCCGAAGCGTGCCTGCAGGATTGCGATGACCGCGGGGCCCGCCGTCTCGGTGCGCAGCAGGCGGGCGCCGAGGCTCGCGACCTGCCAGCCCGCGCGGCGCGCCGACTCGACTTCCTCGGCGTCGAGCCCGCCTTCGGGACCGATCAGCAGAGCCGCCCGGCGTAATGGCCCGGCTGGAAGCGCGGCGGCCAGCGGCGGCGCCTCGCCTTCCCAGAGGCAGAGGGCGAGATCGCTGTCGCGCGCGGTCTCGAGACAGGCGGCCAGGGGGGCCGGTGTCGCGACGAGGGGCACGACGGGACGCCGGCACTGCTTGGCCGCCTCCCGCGCGACGCGCTGCCAGCGCGCCGCCCGCTCGGCGGCTGCCGCGCCCGCGAGCCGGATGACCGTGCGCGCGGTGAGGGCGGGCTGAACGGTGGCGACGCCGAGCTCGGTGGCTGCGCGGACGATGGCCTCCATCCTGTCGCCCTTCGGCACGCCCTGCACGAGGGTGATCGCCAGCGGGGACTCCGCGGCGCCGGTGGCCTCGCCGAGCACGATACCGGTGACGCGCGCACCGACGACGTCGAGTCGCACGGTGTAGTCGCGGCCGGTCCCGTCGCTGGCGATGATCGTGTCGCCGGGCCGCAGCCGCAGCGCGCGGGCGAGATGCCGTGACTGCGGCGCATCGAAGGTGACGCGCCCCTCGGCGACCGCCTCAGGCGTGATCGCGAAGCGCCGCATGCCGGCAGGCCAGACTGGTCCAGCCCTCCACCGAGCGCGTGTCGACGCGCGAAAAGCCCTGGGCGGCCATGATCCGCGCGACGTCGTCGGCCTCGCCGTCGAGAAGGCCGCCGAGAATCAGCACGCCCCCCGGTGCCAGCAGGGCGGCGTAGCGCGTGCCGAGCGCTCGATGCGCCGCCGCCAGGAGGTTCGCGAGCACGAGCGGGAATCGCGGAGCCGCCAGGGTGGCCGCGTCGGCGACGGCGCACTGGACGCGGTGTCCGAGTCCGTTGCGCTCGACGTTGGCGGTGGCCGAGGCGATCGCGTCCGGATCACTGTCGACGGCGTGGATCTCGCCGACGCCGAGTCGGGCGGCCGCGATGGCGAGGATCCCGGAGCCGGTGCCCAGGTCGAGCGCGCGCGCGGGCGGATTCGCCTCCGCGAGCGCCTCGAGGAGCAGGAGACAGCCGGCCGTGCTGCCGTGCTGTCCCGTGCCGAAGGCCCGGCCGGGCTCGATGACGAGGAGCTCCCGGCCCACGACGGGCCGCGCGTCCCAGGGCGGCGCGATCACGAGGCGACGACCGAGCGGAAACGGGGCGAAGTGCGCCTGCCAGGCGGCGGCCCAGTCCTCGTCGGCCACCGGCGCGACGCGCGCCGGACGACCACCGTGGAAGCCGAGGGCATCGAGGGCGGCCACGTAGGCGTCGACGCGGGTGGCGAGGATCGCGGTGTCGGCCGCCTCGGCGAAGAACGCGCGCAGGCGAGGCGTGTCGCCCGCCGGCTCTTCCTCGACGACGCCAAGCGCGCCGAGCTCCCACACGAAATTCGTCAGTCCCTCGGCGGCGTCTTCGGGGATGCCCACCGTGAGCTCCCAGTAGCGGGGGCTCCCGGAGCGCGCCACGCGCGTCATCGTCAGCCGAGGAGCTTCTTCATCCGCTCGAGAAACGCGCTGGCCAGCGGACCGCGCTGGTCCTTGGAGGCGGCCTCGAAGGCCTCGAGCGCCTCGCGCTGCCGAGCGCTGAGCTTCTGCGGCACCTCCAGCAGCACGCGATAGCACGCGTCGCCGTGCCCGCGCTCCCGCAGTCGCGGCATGCCCTTGCCGCGCAGGCGCAAGACCTGATGTGGCTGCGTGCCCGCGGGGACCTTGAGGCGATCGGTGCCGCCGAGGACGGGCACGTCGAGCTCGGCGCCGAGGGCCAGCTGCGTGAACGACACCGGCAGATCGGTGAGGAGGTCGGCGCCGTGGCGCGTGAAGACGCCGTGCTCGCGGATACGGACGAGGACGTAGAGATCGCCGGCCGGCCCGCCGTTGACGCCGCCCGAGCCCTCCCCGGAGAGACGCAGCTGCATGCCGTCGTCGATGCCGGGCGGAATCTTCACGGACAGCATCCGCTCGGCGCGTTCCCGCCCCTCGCCGCGGCAGACCTTGCACGGGCTCTTGTTCAGCTGCCCTTCGCCGCCGCAGCGGGGACACGGCCGGGCCACGGTGAGAAAGCCGTGGCTCATGCGCACCTCGCCACGTCCCTGACACGTCTCGCACGTGGTCTTGCGCGTGCCCGGCTCGGCGCCGGTGCCGGTACACGCCTCGCAGCGCTCGAGGCGCGGGATCTGTACCTTCGTCTCCACGCCCGCCGCGGCCTCCTCCAGCGTGATCTTCAGCTCGTACTGGAGGTCCTCGCCGCGCGTCGCCCGCGAGCGGCGGCCACCGCGTCCGCCGCCGGCGCCGGCGAAGAAGTTGTCGAAGATATCCTCGAACAGCGAGCCGAACCCGCCCTCGAAGCCGCCGCCGGCGGCCGCGCCCGGTGCCGTGCCGAAGCGGTCGTAGTGCGCGCGCTTGTCGGGATCGGACAGCACCGCGTAGGCCTCGCTGACCTCCTTGAAGCGCTCCTCGGCCTTCTTGTCGCCGGGATTCTTGTCGGGATGGAACTGCATCGCGAGCTGTCGGTAGGCCTTCTTCAGCTCGGCGTCGCCGGCGGTCTGGTCGACGCCGAGAACCTCGTAATAGTCCCGAGCCACCTAGGCGGCGTCCTCGTCGGGCGCGGCGGCGACGGCGACCATCGCCGGGCGCAGCACGCGGCCGTGGATGAGATAGCCGGGCGCCGTCTCGTTGACCACGGTATCGGGCGCGGCCTCGGTGCTGACGACGCGGGCGATGGCCTCGTGACGCGTGGGATCGAACGGCTGCCCGACCGCGGAATAGCGCGAGACGCCGGACCGCTCCAGCACCCGGAGCAACTCTCGCTGGATCAGCTCCACCCCGGTCACGACACTGCCGCCGCCGGCCGTGGCGCGCGCCGCGTCGAGGGCCCGATCGAGGTTGTCGAGCACGGGGATCAGGTCGCGCACCAGCGTCTCCGTGGCGTACTTCACGTAGTCGTCGCGGTCGCGCTGCGCGCGGCGACGGATGTTGTCCGCTTCCGCCAGCGCACGCAGCAGGCGGTCTTGCCTGTCGTCGAGCTGGCGCCGCAGATCCTCGAGCTGCGCCTCCGCCGACGTCGGCGTGACGTCGTCGGCGCGGGCGGGACCGTTTTCCTGTGGTTCGTTCATCGCCTCGATTATAGCAGCGGGGTTACGGCGCGCCGTGCTAGGAGGGCAGGTAGAGGTCCTGGCGGACGCGCGACAGCGCCTCGGTGACGTGCTGCGCGGTCTCGTTCACGATCGAGATGACCTCCGGATAGGGCAGCCGGCGCGGCCCGACGACGCCAAGGATGCCGAGGACCTGGTTACGGTACATGTAGGTGGAGGTCACCAGCGTGCACTCGCGCATCGCCGTCACCGGGTTCTCGTCGCCGATGGTGACCCGCACGCCGGACTCGGCGGCGAGCGCGGTCAGCAGCTCCGCGAGCTTTTCCTTCTGCTCGAACGTCCGCAGCAGTTCCCGCGTGGTCTCGAGATCCCAGAACTCCGGGTGGTCGAGCATGTTGATGGCGCCGCTGACGTAGAGCGTGCGGCCGCGCAGCATGGCCAGGATCTGCTCCGTCACCGCCCGCGCTCGCGTATGCAGCGCGTCGAGCGGATCGGCGGGCGCGGTCTCCATCTCGACGATCTCCTGCACGCTGCGGTCGCGGAAGCGCCGTGTCAGCTCGCGGCCGATGGCCCGAACCTCCTCGCTGGTCACCCGGCCGTCGAGGGTGATCTCCCGCACGGTGATCCAGCCGGCGTCGGTGGCCACCACCGCCAGCGCCCGATCGTCGGGAAGCGGCATGAGGTCGACCCGCGCGATCATCGTCTGCTTGAGCGGCGGCGCGAGCAGGAGGCCGGTGAGCCGGCTGGCGTCAGACAGGTGGCTGGACGTCCGCTCCATGAAACCGTCGATGCCCGAACGGCGTCGTGTGGGCAGGGTCGTCGCCGCCACCGTGGCCGGCGCCGACGCGGGCGGGAAGGACTCCACGTAGTAGCGGTACGCCTTGTCGGTCGGCACGCGGCCGGCGCTCGTGTGCGGCTGCGCGAGGTAGCCGAGGTCCTCCAGGTCGGCCATGGCGTTGCGGATCGTCGCCGGCGACAGATGCGGGAAGTGGCGCTTGGCCAGGACCCGCGAGCCGACCGGTTCCGCGGAGTCGATGTACTCGCGGATGACCGCGATCAGAACGTCCCGCTGACGTGTGTCCATCCCGATCGTTATAGCAGATCGACGAAGAGGGCGTCGGAGACCAGGAAGCCGGCCTCGCTGAGCCGCGTGCGACCAGCGTCGTCCACGAGCCGCCCCGCCGACCGCCACTCGGCGAGCGTTTGCCCCAGCCCGTGGTCTCCGGCGGCGCGCTCGGCGAGGGCGGCGGCGGGGACGCCGTCGGCGGTGCGCAGGCCGAGGATCAGGCGTTCGGCAGCGTGCTGGGCGGGCGTGAGCCGCTCGAAGGTGTCGATCGGCAGCCGGCCCGCCTCGGCGGTGGCGCAGTAGCGGGCGAGCGGCTTCACGTTCGCGTACCGGACATCGCCCACGAAGCCACAGCCGCCAGGGCCGGCGGCCAGATACTCCGCGGCCCGCCAGTAGGTGAGGTTGTGACGGGAGCGGAATCCGGGGCGCGCATAGTTCGAGATCTCGTAGTGCTCGAGGCCCCGAGCGGCCGCGGCCCGGGCCAGCGCCCAGTACTGGGCGACCACGGTGTCCTCGGGCGGCAGCCCGCTCACCCCGGACGCCCCCCACAGGCTGCCGGGGTCCAGCGTCAGGCCATACGCCGAGAGATGCTCGGGCTGCCAGTCGAGGATCTCGTCGACGGCGCCTGTCCACGCGTCGACGTCGAGGCCGGGAAGGCCGTACATCAGGTCGACGCTCACGTTGTCGTGGCCCGCCGCGCGTGCCGCCTCGAACGCCGAGCGCGCACCGCGCCGGTCGTGAAGGCGGCCGATGTGCGTGAGGATGCGATCGTCGAGTGATTGCACGCCAAGGCTCAGGCGATTCACGCCGGCCGTGCGGTAGGCCGCCAGCTTGTCGCGGGTCACGCTCTCGGGATTGCACTCGACGGTGATTTCCGCCCCGGCCGCGAGGGTGAAGCGGCGCCGCGTCCGCGCCAGCACGTCAGCCATGGCGTCGGCAGGAAGCAGCGACGGCGTGCCCCCGCCGAAGAAGAGGCTCGCGATCTCGACACCGCTCGCCCACGGCAGGGCGGCCAGCAGGTCGATCTCCTCGCCGAGGGCTGCCAGGTACCGGCGCATCGACGCCGGGTCCTCGAGGGGGCTCGTGTTGAACGAGCAGTAATGGCAGCGCCTGGTGCAGAACGGAACGTGGATGTAGAAGCCGAGCGTGGTCGCCGTCGGCGCCGTCTCCCCGAGCACGTCACCGGGGGCGACCGAGGTGGCGGCGGGCGTCAGGGGATGTAGCGCGCGAGTCTCCACCAGCGCAGCCAGTGGCGATCCCCGTCCCAGGACCAGTAGATCAGGAACGCCTTGCCCTTGATCTTGTCCTTCTTCACGAATCCCCAGTACCGCGAGTCCTGGGAATTGTTGCGATTGTCACCCATGACGAAGTAGGAGTCGGCCGGCACCACCGTCGGCTCGCAGCCATAGGCATAGCCGCAGTAGGTGGGCTGGGCGCGGTCGCCGAGCGGGCCTTCCGTGCGGCGCACGTACGGCTCCGTGAGCAGCCGCCCGTTCAGGAAGACCTGGTCGCCGCGCACGTGCACGGTGTCGCCCGGCGTGCCGACGATCCGCTTGATGAAGTCCCGCTTCTCGTCCTGAGGATATTTGAAGACGATGATGTCCCCGCGCACCGGGTGGCGCAATCCCGGCAGCCGGTAGTCGGTCACCGGCAGCTCCGGCCCGTAGAGGAACTTGTTGACGAGGATGTAGTCCCCCACGAGCAGGGTGTCCATCATGGAGCCGGAGGGGATGGTGAAGGCCTGGACGATGAGCGTGCGGATGACCAGCGCCAGGAGGATGGCGATGGCGATCGCCTCCGCGTACTCGCGGACGACGGACTTCCGCTTGCGCACGCCGGTCACCGGCGGTGCCGCCACCTCTTCGGGCTTGTGAACCTCGCCCTCGCGGACGTCCATCAGCTCTTCAGCACCGTCAGGAACGCTTCCTGCGGCACCTCGACGCGGCCGACCTGCTTCATCCGCTTCTTGCCTTCCTTCTGCTTCTCGAGCAGCTTGCGCTTGCGCGTGATGTCGCCGCCGTAGCACTTCGCGGTCACGTTCTTGCCCATGGCCTTCACCGTCTCGCGCGCGATGACGCGGCTGCCGATGGCGGCCTGGATGGCCACCTCGTACAGCTGGCGCGGAATGACGCCACGCAGCTTCTCGACGAGCGACTTGCCGCGCTCGTACGCCTTGTCGCGATGGACGATGGTGGACAGCGCGTCGACGGGGTCGCCGTTCAGGAGGATGTCGAGCTTGACGAGGTCGGAGGGACGGAAGTCGGCGAACTCGTAGTCGAAGGAGGCGTAGCCCTTGGAGATCGACTTCAGCTTGTCGTAGAAATCCACCACGATCTCGGACAGCGGGAAGTCGAAGCGGATGTGCACGCGCTTGCCGAGATACTCGAGCGACTTGTGCTCGCCGCGCTTGTCCTGGGCCAGCTTGTAGATGGCCGTCATGAACTCCGTCGGCACGTACACCGACGACCTCACGTACGGCTCCTCCATGACCTCGATGCGGTCGGGCGTCGGCAGCTTCGACGGGTTGTCGAGCTCCAGCACCTCGCCGGCCGTCGTGAGCACCTTGTATTGCACGGAGGGCGCGGTGACGATCAGCGAGAGGTTGAACTCGCGCTCGAGCCGCTCCTGGACGATCTCCATGTGCAGCATGCCGAGGAAGCCGCAGCGGAATCCGTAGCCCAGCGCCAGCGATGTCTCGGGCTCGAAATTGAAGGCGGGATCGTTGAGCCGGAGCTTCTCGAGGGCGTCGCGCAGCGTCTCGTACTCCGTGTCCTCGATCGGAAAGAGGCCGGCGAACACCATCGGCTTGGCGTCCCGGTAGCCGGGAAACGGCTGCTCGGTCGGCCGCGCCGCTTCGGTGATGGTGTCACCGACCTTGGCGTCGGCCACGCGCTTGATGGCGGCCGTGATGTAGCCGACCTGACCCGCCGACAGCTCGTCGACCTGGCGCATGTCGGGGCTGAAGACGCCGACCTGCGCCACGTCGTAGGTGCGGCCGTTGGACATCATGAGGATCTTGGTGCCGGGGCGCACGCGACCGTCCCGCAGCCGCACGTAGATCACGACGCCCTGATAGGAGTCGTAGAACGAGTCGAAGACCAGCGCTTTGAGCGGTGCGTCCGGATCGCCGGTGGGCGCCGGGATGCACGCGACGATGGCCTCCAGCACCTCGGGCACGCCGGTGCCGTGCTTGGCCGAGATGGCGAGCGCCTCGGTGCCGTCGAGATCGAGCGTGTCGTTGATCTGCTCGCGCGTGGCGTCCACGTCGGCGGCCGGCAGATCGATCTTGTTGATCACGGGAATGATGGTGAGGCCGGCGTCCGCGGCGAGATAGAAGTTGGCCAGCGTCTGCGCCTCGATGCCCTGCGCGGCGTCCACGATGAGCAGGGCGCCCTCGCAGGCGGCCAGCGCGCGCGAGACCTCGTACGAGAAGTCGACGTGGCCCGGCGTGTCGATGAGATTCAGCGTGTACTCGTCGCCATCGCGGGCGCGGTAAAGCAGGCGCACCGTGTGCGCCTTGATGGTGATCCCGCGCTCGCGCTCGAGGTCCATGGAGTCCAGCACCTGATCGACGGCCTTCTTGGCGTCCATGGTCCCGGTCAGCGCGAGGAGACGATCGGCCAGCGTCGACTTCCCGTGATCGATGTGGGCCACGATCGAGAAGTTGCGGATGCGGCTCAGACTCACCGACTCAGTCTAACATGCGGATTTGCCGCGCTAACCACGCTCCGCGGTGAGCCGCGTGTGGTCCGGAATGACGGCGCCGCTCTCGAGCGTCACGCCTGCCCCGATCTCCACGTCCGCACCGATCTGGACATCGGCGCCGATGACGCAGTCGCGGAGCACGGACCGGGCGCCGACCTCCACGTGCTCCCACAGCACGGCGCCTTCGATCCGCGCGCCCTCGCCGATCCGACACCGCTCGCCGACCACGGCCAGCGGCCCAACACGCGCGCCGGCCTGCACCGTTACTCCGGCACCGAGGACGACGGGCGCCGCCAGCTCGGCGCCGGTGGCGACGTGGGTGTGCGCTTCGATCCAGGCCCCATCGCGGAGCTCGCCCGGCGGCGTCAGGGGCATCCGCGCCTTGCCCTGGAGCAGATCGACGTGGGCGGCACGGTACGCGGTCGGGCTGCCGATGTCGCGCCAGTAGGCGTCGGCAGTCCAGCCGTAGGCGGGCGTGCCGTCGGCGATCAGCCCAGGAAAAAACTCGCGCTCGATGGACACGTTGCGCCCACGCGGGATGCGCGCGAGGAGCGCGGCGTCGAGCAGGTAGACGCCCGCGTTGATGGTGTCGGTGGTGATCGGCTCGTCGGCGCCCGGCTTTTCCCGGAAGCGACGCAGGCGGCCGTCGGCGCCGGTCTCGACGAGACCGTACTGCCGCGGATCGCTCACCCGCGTCAGGAAGATCGTGGTCCGCGAGCCGCGGGCCTCGTGGAACGCGCGCATGGCCGTGAGGTCGACGTCGGTCAGCACGTCGCCGTTGAGGACGAACACCGTGCCCGCCGTGAGATCGGCCGCGTTGCGCACGCCGCCTCCGGTGCCGAGCGGCTCGGCCTCGATCACGTAGCGGAGACGGACGCCGAGGTGCTCCGCCTCGCCGAGCGCGCTGCGCACGTCATCGACGCGGTACGAGCAGGCGAGCACGACGTCGGTCACGCCGTGCTCGCGAAGCAGCGCAAGCTGCCAGGCCAGGAAGGGACGATTCAGCACGGGCACCACCGGCTTGGCCCGGGCCAGCGTCAGCGGCCGCAGGCGCGTGCCCTGCCCGCCGGCCAGGATCACGGCCTGGGTGGCACGCGCTACGCGCCCGGCGCCCAGGGCTGCGCCTCGCTGATGAGCATGACCGGGATGCCGTCACGAATCGGATAGGCCTTGCGGCAGGCCCGGCAGATGATCCGCGTCTCCTCGAACTGCAGATCGCCCTTGCAGGCCGGGCACACGAGAATGCGCTTGAGCTCCTCGTCGATCATGGATCCCTCTCCCTTCGAGCGCTCAGCCTCGAAGCTTCGCGCGGAACCACTCGACCGTCCGCTTGAGGCCTTCGTCGGTGTCGACGCGCGGCTCCCAGCCTAGCAGCGCCCGCGCGCGGCCGATGTCCGGCTGCCGCACCTTGGGGTCGTCCTCCGGCAACGGGCGGAACACGATCTCGCTACGCGAGCCCGTCAGCCGGATGATCCGCTTGGCCAGCTCCAGCAGCGTCATCTCCTGAGGATTGCCGAGGTTCACCGGGTCGTTCGTCGACGCGTGCATCAGCCGCCAGAGGCCGTCGATCAGGTCGCTGATGTACTGGAACGATCGCGTCTGGGAGCCGTCGCCGAACACCGTCAGCGGCGCGTTCGTCAGCGCCTGCGTCATGAAGGCGGG
>Ga0075429_100005755_pt1 | contig 10701 bp, 12 predicted proteins | sample RhiMetdeltSRZDD3_FD_75295 | JGI IMG/M metagenome (GOLD analysis project Ga0075429, IMG submission 75295) | Populus rhizosphere microbial communities from Tennessee, USA - Rhizosphere MetaG P. deltoides SRZDD3 | ecosystem: Host-associated > Plants > Roots > Rhizosphere > Soil | place: USA...
GGTCCGAACGCGATGTTGTCGTAGATCGACTTCGGGAACGGGTTCGGCTTCTGGAAGACCATCCCGACGAGCTTGCGCACCTCGACCGGGTCGACGTGGCTCGCGTAGATGTCCTGGTCGTGGTAGAGCACCTGCCCGGCGACGCGCGCGTCGAGCACGAGGTCGTTCATGCGGTTCAGGCAGCGCAGCACGGTCGACTTGCCGCAGCCGGACGGACCGATCAGCGCCGTGATGTGGCTCGCGTGGACGTCGAGGTCGATGCCATTCACGGCCAACGCCCCGCCGTAGGCGACGCTCACGCCGCGCAGTCTGAAGACCGGCTCGCCCAGCCGCGCCTCGGCGTGAGGGCGCCCGTCCGGATGCGTGTACGGCGTGTCGTGCGAGGTCGCCGCGGCCTCGGCGAGGGCGTCGTGCTGCTCCCCGGGGCGCTGGATCATCGGATCTTGCATCTGCGACCTCACCACTTTCGCTGGTACTTGTTGCGGAGGAAGATCGCCGCGGCATTCATCGCGACGAGCAGGACGAGCAGGACGAGGATCGCCGCGGCCGCGAGCACATGGAACTCCTCCTGCGGGCGCGAGATCCAGTTGAAGATCTGGATCGGCAGCACGGTGAAGGCGCTGTCGAGCCCCTCGGGGTTGAACGTGATGAAGGTGAGACCGCCGAGCAGCACGAGCGGCGCGGCCTCGCCGATCGCACGCGAGAGCGCGAGGATCGAGCCGGTCGCCATGCCGGGGATCGCGGCCGGCAGCACCTGCCGCCAGATCGTCTGCCACTGCGTCGCGCCGAGCGCGAGCGCGCCCTGGCGGATCGAGTCGGGCACCGCGCGGATCGCCTCGCGCGAGGAAATGATCACGATCGGCAGCACGAGCAGCGACAGCGTCAGCGCGGCCGCCAGCACGGTCTGGCCGAGCCCGAGGAACCCACGCACGAAGAACGCGAGGCCGAGGATGCCGTAGACGATAGACGGGACGGCCGCCAAATTCTGGATGTTGAGCTCGATCAGCCGGTTCCACCAGCGATCACGGTCGGCGTACTCCTCGAGGTAGACGGCGGCGCCGACGCCGAGGGGGATCGTGACGAGGGCCGTCAGCCCGACGACCCAGATCGTCCCCATGATCGCCGACTGCGCGCCCGCGAGCTCGGGGTTGCTGGAGGGGAAGTGGAAGATCACGTCCTGGTTCAGGCGTGGCCAGCCCTCGATCAGGATCGAGAGGATCAGCCAGCAGAGCGTGAGGATGCCGATCGCCAGCGAGACGAACAGCGCCGCGCGGAAGAGCCCGCCCAGGACGCGCTCGCGTTGCGAGCTCGGCGCGATCTGCGTGGCGCTCACTCGTACACCTCCCGGTACTTGCGCACGAGCCGGATCGAGATGACGTTCATCGCGAACGTGGCGATGAACAGCAGCGCACCGACCGCGAAGATCGTCTGGTAGCCGATCGAGCCGGTCGACTGGTCGCCGAGGCCGGCGGCGGCGATGAACGCGGTCATCGTCTGCATCGCCTCGGCGGGGTTGACGGAGAGGTTGGGCGTGCCGCCGGCGGCGATCAGCACGATCATCGTCTCGCCGACGGCACGCGAGATCGCGAGCACGAACGAGGCAACGATCCCCGACAGCGCGGCCGGGACGACGATCTTCGTCGCGACGATCCGCTTCGAGGCGCCGAGCGCGTAGGCGCCCTGGCGCAGGGTCTGCGGCACAGCCGCCATCGCGTCCTCCGACAGCGAGGCGACGGTCGGCAGGATCATCACGCCCATCACGAGGCCTGCCGAGAGCGCGTTGAAGACGCTCGGCGGATCGCCGAACAGCCAGATCCGCTCGAGCGTCGGCGTCAGGAACGTCAGCGCGAAGAAGCCGTAGACGACGGTCGGGATGCCTGCGAGCACCTCGAGCACCGGCTTGAGCGTCTTGCGCACGCCGGGGCGGGCGTACTCGCTGAGGTAGATCGCCGAGCCGAGCCCGAACGGGATGCAGACGGCGAGCGCGCAGGCCGTCACGACGATCGTCGCCGTCACGAGCGGCAGCACGCCGAAGTCGGCTGGCGAGAAGAGCGGCCGCCAGTCGGTGCCGAACAGGAAGTCCTTCAGCGGGACCTCGCCGAGGAACTCGATCGTCGGCCCGGCGAGCGCGATCACGATGCCGGCGGTCGTCGCGACGGAGACGGCGGCGCACATCAGCAGGAGCGCCTTGATCAGGCGCTCCCCGTAGCGCGGGCGCGCCTCCCCCAGCCGCCGCACGGGCCGGCTGGGAGAGGTGGACGCGGTCGTGGTGCTCACGGTCGTCGAGCGCCCTTCCGGATCAGGTGCCGGCCTGCTGCTTCAATGCATCCAGCTTAGGCTGCAGCTCGGTTTGCTGCTCATCCGTGAGCGGGACGAACAGTGCCTGCTCGGCGAGGTCGGCGGTGTTGGCGAGGTAGTACTCGACGAACGCCTCGACCTCCGCCTTTCTCAACGAGTCGGCCTTCACGTAGATGAACAGCGGGCGGCTGAGCGGGGCGTAGGAGCCGTCCTGCACCGTCTCGCTGCTCGGCGCGACGCAGCCTCTGCCGCCGTCGACCTCGACGCCCTTCAGCTTGTCGCCGTTCTGCTCCAGGTAGGAGAGGCCGAAGTAGCCGAGGCCGCCCTTGTCGCCCGAGACGCCCTGGACCGTGACGTTGTCGTCCTCGGTCGCGTTGTAGTCCGAGCGGCTCGCGCCCTCCTCGCCGTTGATCTTGTCGGTGAAGAAGTCGAACGTGCCGGAGTCCGTGCCGGGGCCGTAGAGCGTCAGCTCCTCGTCCGGGAAGGAGGGATCGACGTCCTTCCAGCTCTTCACCTTCGAGCCGGTGTTCCAGATCGTCTTCAGCTGCTCGACCGTCAGGCACTGCGCCCAGTCGTTCTCCGGGTTGACGACGACCGAGATGCCGTCGTTGGCGACCTGGAACGCCTCGTACGCGATGCCGCTGTCTCTGCACGCGGCGATCTCGTCGTCCTCGATCTCGCGCGAGGCGTCGGAGATGTCGGTCTCGCCGGCGCAGAACTTCTCGAAGCCGCCACCGGTGCCGGACGTGCCGACCGTGACCCGGACGTCGGTGTTCTCGCCCTGGAACGCCTCGGCCGCGGCCTCGGTGAGGGGGCCGACCGTGCTGGAGCCGTCGATCCGGATCGTGCCGGAGACGCTCGCGCCGTCGCTCGAGGATCCGCCGGTGTCGTCGCTGTTGCCGCAGGCGGCGAGCCCGAGGGCCAGCACCGCTGCACCGCTCAGGGCCGTCAGTCGCAGTCGATTCACAGCACACTCCTTGTCTCGTCGGGGGAAAAGCGGTAGCCCAACCCGTGGTGGGTGTGGATGAACCGCCAGTCAGGCAGCGCCTGCTCGAGCTTCGCGCGCAGCTTGCGGACGTAGACGTCCACGGCGCGATCGTTCGGGGCCATCGCGTGGCCCCAGCACAGCTCGAACAGCAGCTCCCGCGGGAGCACGCGGTCGGGCCGCCGCATCAGCGCGACCAACAGGTCGAGCTCGCGCGGCGTGAGCGGGATCACCTGCTCGTAGGCCCGTGCGACGTATGCTGCCGGCAGGACTTCAAGCGGCCCGGCCCGCAGCTCCTCGTGCTCTCGCACCGTCACGGCGCACAGGATCGGAGCTGACGGCCAGGCGCTGGTTACGGAGTTGTGAACCGAGCGTGAAAGAAATGTGGAGGCGCCGCTCGGGGGCCGGATCGCAGCGCTCAAGCCATGAGAGCGCGGTGCCGACCCCGAGAAGGATGTCTGACGCGCGCGTAGGCGCATGGGTTGGCGGCCGCCCGGCAGCGGCGATCCGCTGGGTCGGCCGCCTGCGCGGCGCCGAGCTGCCGAACGAGCTGACGGCGATGATCGTGATCGCGCTCGTCGGCACGGGCGGGATGCTGCTGGTGAGCTTCCTGCCGATTAGCGATCAGCAGCCGAGCGGCGTGCTGCGGGTGTTGGCGGCATGCGCGGCGCTGATCGCGGTCTCGCTGTTCGCGGCCGGTCCACGACTGCCGCGCGCCGGGCTGCATGTGGGCATCGGTGCCTTCCTCGTCGTCGTGACCGTGCTGGGTGCGAACGCGCATACGCTCGTGGGCTTCATCTCGGCCGCGCGCGCGTTCCAGTGGATGGCCGTCTACGTGGCGCTGTTCCTGTCGGCGCGCGAGGCGCGCTGGCATGCGCTCGGGATCACGGTCGGCTGCCTGACGGCCGCGATCGTCGGTGGCATCGACGGCGCCGTCGCGCAGGCGGTGATCATGTCGACGACCGTTTGGGTGGCGACGGTGCTGCTGAGCGCGCTCGTCGCGCGTCTGCGTGCGCAGGCGGACACCGACCCTCTCACCGGCCTCCTCAATCGCAACGGCTTCGCGCGGGCGGCGAACCGCGAGCACGCGCTGGGGGGACGAACCGGCGCGCCGCTGACCGTCGCCGTGATCGACCTCGACGGCTTCAAGCGCGTCAACGACGAGCACGGCCATGCCGCCGGGGACCGCGTGCTCGCCGAGCTGGCGGACGCGTGGATGCGCACGCTGCGGCCCGGCGATGTGCTCGCGCGCTACGGCGGCGACGAGTTCGTCGTCATGTTCCCGGCGACGTTGGAGCTCGATGCCGCGGAGCCGCTGGCGCGAATGCGCGTCGCGCATCCGGCGGATTGGTCGGCGGGCGTCGTCGAATGGCGGCGGGGGGAGACGCTGGACATGTGCCTCGGACGCGCCGACGGCCGCCTCTACGAGGCAAAGGCGGCACGGCGGGCGTTGGCGCCCAACGTCAGCCCCGCGCCCGCGTGATTTGGGCGAGCCGCTCGAGCGACTGGCGCAGCAGGCGCGAGATCTGCATCTGCGAAACGCCGATCTCGGCGGCGATCTCGCTCTGCGTCAAGTCCTCGACGAAGCGCAGCCGCAGGATCTTCTGCTCGCGCTCCGGCAGGCATCTGACAGCGCAGCCGAGCAGCGCGCGCGCCTCCGCACGGTCGTAGCCGTCGTCGGCGGTGCCGAGCGTGTCGGCGATGGTCGTGTCGCTGCCGCCGTCGTCGTGGCCGGCGGTCGGAGCCGCGAGCGACAGCGCCGTGCGGTTCGAGAGCGCGCCAAGCGCCTCCACGACCGCCTCAAGGCTCGCGCCGGTGCGCTCGGCGAGCTGACGCGGGGTCGCGGCTCTGCCCATTTCGCTTTCGATTGCCTCTGCGGCGGCGCGGACTCTCAACGCGAGCTCCTGCGTGCCGCGCGCGACATGGACGCCCCAGCCGGTGTCGCGGAAGTGCCGCAGCAGCTCGCCGACGATCGTCGGCTGGGCGAACGTCGAGAAGCTGTGGCCACGGTTGGGATCGAAGCGATCGACGGCCTTGATGAGGCCAAGCGATGCCACCTGGACGAGGTCGTCGAGCGGCTCGCTACCGCGGCGATACCGGCGTGCCAGCGCCCGCGCGAGCGGCAGATGCTCGGCAATCAGCGCCTCGCGCGCCTGACGATCCCCGTTGCGCGTACGCATGGCGAGCGCACGCGTGCGCAGCGCGTTGGTCGATGCGCCCCCGTGCAGTAACTCCAACTGGGGCGCGCTCCCGGTTTCGTGCCTCATGCGCATCCGGCGTACCCGCTCGCGCGGGAGGGCAATCACGCGTTTCCGTCCCTGACCGCCGCGGACGCTCCGAGGAGCTCAAATCGCCCACTGTGCCTTTACACTCTAGTAAATGGTAGGACTCGCCTAATGGCTGCCAAGGGTTCGAGTCAGATCGCCGCTCCAGCGGTGAGAGCACCCCGCCGTCGCCTGTCGGGGCCCGAGCGGCGCGTGCTGATCCTGAACGCCGCGCTGCGTGCCTTCGCAGCCAACGGCTATGACGGCGCCGCGATGGATGCGATCGCCGAGGCAGCGGGGATCTCGAAGGCCGTCATCTACGACCACGTCACCTCCAAGCGCGACCTCTACACGCAGCTGTTGCATGCAACCCGCACTGAGATCGAGGGCCTTGTCGAGGCGGCGCTGCGCACGCCCGGCGACGACGGGGAGGAGCGCGTGCATGCAGCCGTCGATGCGATCTACCGCTACGTCGAGGAGCACCCGGAGGCCGCCCGCCTGCTGGTGCTCGAGCTGCAGGGCGCGAACGTCTCCGCGATCGGTCGGGAGCTGGAGGAGAGGCTCTTGGACGCGCTCTCGCGCACGCTCGGGACCGAGACGGGCGCGTTCGGTGGTCACCCCGACCGTGAGACCCAGTTGAAGATCCTCGCCGAGCTGCTGAAGTCGGTCGTGCTCGGCGGCGCCGGCTGGTGGTACCGCCATCCCCAGGTCACGCGCGAGGACCTCGTCGAGCGGTCCGTGGACGTGATCTGGCCGGCGATCGAGCGCGCGACCGCCGCCTGATGCCGCGTCGGGCAGGTCGTGCGGGTGGGGCGGCTACCAGGCCTGCGTGCCGCCGCAGTGCGGGCAGCCGACCGTCGTCGAGACGGGCGCCTCGAACACGTAGCCGCACGAGCAGCGGTAGGCGGCGAGGTCCTCCGGACCGCCGGCGGCGCGCTCGCGCGCATGCGGTGCCGGCGGCTGCTGCGGCGGAGCGATTTCGGCGTCGGTGACCGTTGCGCGCCACACCGCCCGGCGCCCGGGGCGCGGGCGAAGCGTGGAGCGTTGCGGAGTACTGCGCACGGTCATCACCTTCAACGCAAGCATCGGCAGAAGGTTTCGATGCTTGAGTCCTGATTCCTCGCGCGGACGCGCCTGATTGTGCGCGCGTAGTCCGTTCGTGGTAGCTGGCCGTCTGCGACAATCGAGCGCGGATGAACCCGTCCCGCAAGCGCAGGATCCGCCTGGTCGTCGCGCTCACGGCTGCGCTGCTTGCTGCCAGCGCGCTGATCTACACAAGCTTCAGCGCCGGCAGCGACGAGCAGACCGCTGGTCAGCTGCTCGCCGGCGCTGTCGCCGGCAAGACCTACACGCTTGCCGGCACCGTCAAGGACGGCTCGGTCAGGCGCGCGAATGGGGTGCTGTGGTTCAGCGTCCGCGACCCACACCGCCCGGTGGCCGTGCGTGTGCGCTACACGGGCCTCGTGCCCGACCCGTTCCGCGAGGGCCGCGGCGTGATGGTGAAGGTTCAGCGCCGCGGCGACCTGTTCGTGGGGGAGAAGGACACGATGGTCACGAAGTGCCCGTCGAAGTTCCAGGTGGCCCCGCCGAGAGCCGGCTCGAACGTCTGATGAGCTGATGGCCACCGTCGGCCGCGCTCTGCTGATCGTCGCATTCGCCGTCGCGCTGTACGGCATCAGCGCCTCGCTCTACGGCGCGTTCGCTGGCGGGCGCGCGTGGGTCGACTCTGGACGCCGCGCCGTCTACGCGCTCGCGGGCGTGCTGACGCTCACGTTCGCGATCCTGGAGCTCGCCTTCCTGCGCTCGGACTTCTCCTTCAACGTCGTCGCGACGCACTCGAGCACGACGACGCCGACGTTCTACAAGGCGACTGCCGCATGGTCCTCGCAGGAGGGCTCGCTGCTCTTGTGGGTGTGGCTGCTGTCGATCTGGTCGAGCCTCGCGCTGCGGGTGACGCGTCGGCGCGTGCGCGAGGTCGCGCCGGTCGCGACGGCGGTGCTGCTGACGTTCGCGTCCTTCTTCCTGATGCTGACGCTGTTCTTCGCGAGCCCCTTCGAGACGCTCGCTTCCGTGCCGCAGGAGGGGACGGGCTTGAACCCGCTGCTGCGCCATCCGGCGATGATGTTCCACCCCCCGATGCTGTACTCGGGGTACACGCTCTTCTCGATCCCGTTCGCGTTCGCGATCGGCGCGCTCGTGACGCGGCGCCTCAACGCCGAGTGGATCGTCTCGACGCGCCGCTTTGCGCTGGCGGCGTGGCTGTGCCTGGGCGTCGGGATCGTGCTCGGCGCGCGCTGGTCCTACACCGAGCTGGGCTGGGGCGGCTACTGGGCCTGGGACCCAGTCGAGAACGCGTCGCTGCTGCCGTGGCTGACCGGCACCGCGTTCATCCACTCGCTCATGATCCAGGAGCGGCGCGGGATGCTGAAGGTCTGGAACGCGTCGCTCGTGCTGGCGACCGGCACGCTCGCGATCCTCGGCACCTTCCTCGTGCGCTCGGGGATCCTCGACTCGATCCACGCGTTCGGCGCCTCGACGCTCGGCATCCCGTTCCTGATCCTGATCGGCGCGATGGTGCTCGGCTCGGTCGGGCTCGTCGTGTGGCGGCGCGCCGACCTCGCGAGCGAGCACCGGCTGGACTCGCTCTTCTCGCGCGAGGCGGTCTTCCTGCTGCAGAACGTGATCCTCGTCGCGCTCGCGTTCGTCGTCTGGTGGGGGACGTTCTTCCCGCTGATCTCGGAGGCGGTGACCGGCACGCGCGCGTCGGTCGGGCCGCCGTGGTTTGACAAGTACACGGTGCCGCTCGCGTTCGTGCTCGTCGCCCTGTCGGGGGTCGGGCCGTTGGTCCCGTGGCGGCGCCTGACGCTCGCGAGCGTGCGGCGCGGCTTCGTGCTGCCGGGGGTTGCGGCGGTCGTGACGGTGCTGGCGCTGCTGGCGGTCCCCGGCGCATGGGCTGAGCCGAAGGCGGCCGTGTTCGCGGGCGTCGTCGCGTTCGTGCTCACGAGCGTGGGACAGGAGCTGTGGCGCGGCATGCGCGCGCGGCAGGCCTCGGCGCGCGAGCCGGCGCCGGTCGCGCTGGCGGGCGTCGTGCGGCGCAACCGTCGCCGCTACGGCGGCTACATCGTGCACGCCGGCTTCGCGGTGCTGCTGCTGGGGGTCGCGATCTCCTCGTCGTTCCAGCACGCGCAGGACGTCTCGCTGAGGCCGGGGCAGAGTGCACGGGTCGATGGCTTCGACGTGAAGTACGTGCGCGCGACGTCGAGAGCGGAAGCGGAGAAGATCTCGCTCGGGGCGGTGCTCGACGTCTCGAAGGACGGCCGCCACGTCGCGACGCTGCGCACGACACGCGGCTTCTACCCCTCGCAGGACATCACGCAGGGGATCGTCGGGCGCTTCTTCGGCGGCGAGTCCGAGAGCGAGGTGGGCCTGCGCGCCGGCCTCGGCCGCGACATCTGGACGGTCATCAACCCGAACATCGCGCCGCTCGCGCCGATCATCGACCGCGGCAACCGCACGTTCCGGAGGGCGATGGTGGGGATCATGAGCGGGCCGGTCCGTGACCGGGAGCGCGCCGTGATGCAGCTGTACACGCTGCGCGACGCGGCCGTGACAGCGGTGGCGCGGCGCTTCGTCACCTCGCCGTGGCCGGCCGACTTCCGCTTCATCGTCTCGCCGCTCGCGACGTGGATCTGGATCGGCGCGATCGTCACGTTCCTCGGCGGCCTGCTCGCGCTGTGGCCTGCGCCTGCGGCGGCGCGGCGGCGCGTGAGCGCCGGCTATGCGGCGCGTGTCGCCCGCGAGCTGGCGCGTACGACGCAATGATGGAGCTGCTCGTCGTCTTCCTCGTTGTACTCGCGATCGTCGCGTTCGTCGGCGCGCCGCTGCGCCGCGGTGCGCGTCGGCTCGATCCGGACGCGGCGCTGCATGCTGAACTGGCGGACCTCGAGGCGGCGAAGGAGGCGAAGTACCGCGAGATCCGCGACGCGGAGCTCGACCATCGCACCGGCAAGCTGTCGGAAGAGGATCACCGCCTGCTGGACGGCGAGCTGCGCGCAGAGGCGATCGCGTTGCTGAAGCGGATCGACGCGGTCAGAGCGCGGGTGGGCGCCCAGCCGCCACCGCCCGCCGCCCCGCCCCCGGCCGTCGGCTAAGATCGGCGGGGCATGTACACGATCCTCGGTCTGCTGCAAATCGTCATAGCCATCGTCCTGATCCTGCTCATCCTCATGCACTCGGGGAGAGACACAGGTCTGTCGGGCGCGTTCGGCGTGGGCAGTGGCCAGGGCCCGTTCGGCGGCGGCTCGCTCGTCGAGCGCAACCTGAACCGCTGGACCGTCTTCTTCGCGGTCCTCTTCGCGCTCAACACAATTCTCATTCTCAAGATCTGACGGCGACCGCCGTCAGACCGCATCAGGCCAGCGCCAGGCGGATCTCGTCGAAGCGCGCGTCGGGGATGTCGTCGAACGCCTCGGCGACGGTGGGGTCGAACTGTGTGCCGGCTGCCTCGGCGATCACGCGGCGCGCCGCGCGGAACGAGGAGGCCGCGCGGTAGGGGCGGTCGCTTGTGAGCGCGTCGAATGTGTCGGCGACGGCGAACACGCGCGCGGCGAGCGGGATCCGTTCGCCGGCGAGGCGGTCGGGGTAGCCGGCGCCGTCCCAGCGCTCATGGTGCGAGCGCACGACCTGCCGGGCGCCGGCAAGGAAGTCAATCCCGCGCACGATCTCCTCACCGATCAACGGATGGCGGCGCATCGCGTCGCGCTCGTCGTCGGTCAGGCGGCCGGGCTTGTAGAGGATCGCGTCGGAGATCGCGATCTTGCCGATGTCGTGCAGCAGGAAACCGAACTCGAGATCCGGGTCGTCGACCGCGTCCATTCCGCACGCACGCGCGATCTCCAGGCCGTACGCGGCGACGCGCTCGGCGTGGCGGGCGGTGTAGGCGTCGCGCGCCTCGACCGCGTCCGCGAGCGCGCGCACGGTCGACTCGTAGGAAGCGCGCAGCTGCAGCTCGCGCTGCTGCGCCTCGCGCTCGCGCTGCGTCAGCTGGGCCTGCAGTCGCGCCAGCTCGTCGCGCAGCTCCGCGACCTCGGTCGGGCAGTGTCGTCGGCGCGGCAGTCTCATGGAGCTGTGGACTTCCACGCGCCAAGTGCCGTT
>Ga0075429_100005760_pt1 | contig 10698 bp, 13 predicted proteins | sample RhiMetdeltSRZDD3_FD_75295 | JGI IMG/M metagenome (GOLD analysis project Ga0075429, IMG submission 75295) | Populus rhizosphere microbial communities from Tennessee, USA - Rhizosphere MetaG P. deltoides SRZDD3 | ecosystem: Host-associated > Plants > Roots > Rhizosphere > Soil | place: USA...
AGCACGCGCCCGCGAACAAGGCGCCCGCGAAGAAGGCCGCGAAGAAGACCGCGAAGAAGACGTCGCCCTCGTAGGGTGGGAGGGCGGGCAAGGCGCAGCGTGCCCGCCGCGCCCGTCACTTCAGCGACTCGATCAGCGCCACGTACTCGCGCATCGCGTCCTCGGCGCTCTTGCCCTTCGCCTCGTTCCATGCGTCCCACTTGGCGCGGCCCACCAGGTCGCCGAAGCCCGGCCGCATGCCGTCCACGTCGCCCGCCGTCGCCTGCTTGTACAGGGCGTCGAGCTTCAGCAGCGTCATGTTGTCCGGCTTCTCGGGAAGGCTCTTCGATTCCGCCACCGCCTGCTCGAACCGCGCCTTCAGGTCCTCGGCCATCGCTTGCTCCTGGAAAGTGCCATCGACGGCCGAGGATGGTAGCGGGCGTCGTGCCCCCGCATGGCGCGGCCGGCCGCCGGCGGCGGCGCGGGCGACTCGGGCCTCGGGGTAACGCTCCTGGGCCGCGCGATGCCGCGTGCGAAGCGGGGTGTCGGAGGCGCTGCCTACAATCGCGCCCGCCATGCCAGCCATCTCGTTCCAGGACGTCAGCAAGACGTACCGCAGCGCCCGCGGAGACGTCCAGGCCCTCGACCACGTGGGGTTCGACATCCAGTCGGGCGAGTTCTTCGGGCTGCTGGGCCCGAACGGCGCGGGCAAGACGACGCTCATCAGCATCCTCGCCGGCCTGGCGCGCGCCACCGGCGGCCGCGTGACCGTGCACGGCCACGACGTGGTGAGCGACTACGCCGCCGCCCGGCGCAGCCTGGGCATCGTGCCGCAGGAGCTCGTGTTCGACCCGTTCTTCAGCGTGCGCGAGGCGCTGCGCATCCAGAGCGGCTACTTCGGCGTGCACGGCAACGACGACTGGATCGACGAGCTGCTCGCCAACCTGGGCCTGGCGGACAAGGCCGACGCGAACATGCGCCAGCTGTCGGGCGGCATGAAGCGCCGCGTGCTGGTGGCGCAGGCGCTGGTGCACCGCCCGCCGGTGATCGTGCTCGACGAGCCCACCGCGGGCGTCGACGTCGAGCTGCGGCAGACGCTCTGGGCGTTCGTCGCCCGGCTCAACCGGCAGGGCCACACCGTGCTGCTCACGACGCACTACCTCGAGGAGGCGGAAGCGCTGTGCGGGCGCATCGCGATGCTCAAGCAGGGGCGCGTGGTCGCGCTGGACCGCACGTCGGCGCTGCTCGCCGGCACCGCGAGCACGATGATGCGCTTCAAGCTCGACGCGCCGCTGCCGGCCGCGCTGGTGCCGCAGTCGCGCGTCACCGGGCGCATCGTGCAGGTGAAGGCGCACGACGCGAAGGAGGTCGAGCAGGTGCTGGCGATCCTGCATGCGGCCGGCTGCGCCCCGGAAGACCTGGAGATCGGCCGCGCCGACCTGGAGAACGTGTTCCTCGAGATCATGCAGGGCGAGACCCGGCCGCTGCCGCTCGAGGCCGCGGCGGAGGCGGCGGCGTCATGAGCGCGCACGGCCGCTCCGAAGCGCTCATCCCGCAGCGCGTCGCGCGCAGGGCCGTCCCGACGCGCGCCGCCGGCCGGCGCTCGAGGCGGCCGCAATGACGGCCGCCGTCGCCACCGGCCCGCTGGCCGGCACCCGTACGCTGCTCCACAAGGAGGTGCTGCGCTTCTGGAAGGTGAGCTTCCAGACGGTGGCCGCGCCGGTGCTCACCGCGGTGCTCTACCTGCTCATCTTCGGCCACGTGCTGTCGGACCGGGTGACGGTGTTCGAGAACGTGGGCTACACGAGCTTCCTCATCCCCGGGCTGGTGATGATGAGCGTGCTGCAGAACGCGTTCGCCAACAGCAGCTCGTCGCTCATCCAGAGCAAGATCACCGGCAACCTGGTGTTCCTGCTGGTGGCGCCGCTCTCGCACTGGGCGTGGTTCGTGGCCTACGTGGGCGCCGCGATGGTGCGCGGGCTGGTGGTGGGGCTGGGGGTGCTGCTGGTGACGGTGTGGTTCGCGCCGCTGCGCGCGGCCGAGCCCGGCTGGATCGTGGTGTTCGCGCTGCTCGGCGCGGCCATGCTCGGGTCCCTGGGCCTCATCGCGGGCCTGTGGGCGGAGAAGTTCGACCAGATGGCGGCGTTCCAGAACTTCATCATCATGCCGATGACGTTCCTCTCCGGCGTCTTCTACTCGGTGCATTCGCTGCCGCCGTTCTGGCTGGGCGTGAGCCACCTGAACCCGTTCTTCTACATGATCGACGGCTTCCGCCGCGGCTTCTTCGGGGTGAGCGACGTCTCGCCGTGGCTGAGCCTCGGGATCGTGGGCACGAGCTTCGTGGTCGTGGCGGGCATCGCGCTGCACCTGCTGCGCATCGGCTACAAGATCCGGCACTGAGCGGGTGGTTAGAATCCCACCCATGTCCGAGCCCACCACCGACGAAGTCCAGCGCTACATCGCGCAAGGGCTCGACTGCGAGCATCTCGCGGTGGAAGGCGACGGGCGGCATTTCTTCGCCACCATCGTGTCGAGGGAATTCGAGGGCAAGACGCGCATCCGGCGCCACCAGCGGGTCTACGAGGCCCTCGGCGATAGAATGCGCGAGCAGATCCACGCCCTGTCGATGAAGACGCTCACCCCGGCCGAGTGGGCTGCCACGTCGGCCGACACGCACCACCCCTGACACCCGCCGCAGTGTTCGCTGCGGCTGGCGGGCCTGCGCCGGCGGGTCGCGAGTCGTGATGAGCTTTGGGGCCCTCGAACCCACATGGACAAACTCCTCATCCGCGGTGGCCGTCGCCTCGAAGGCGAAGTCGTCATCTCCGGCGCCAAGAACGCCGCCCTGCCCGAGCTCTGCGCCGCGCTGCTCACCCCCCAGCCCGTCACGCTCGCCAACGTGCCGCGGCTGCAGGACGTCAACACCACCCTCAAGCTGCTGCGCAACATGGGCGCGCTGGCCGAGCGCGCCGGGGACTCGGACCGCGTGACGATCGACGCCGGCCAGCTCACCACCCCCGAGGCGCCGTACGACCTGGTGAAGACCATGCGCGCGGCCATCCTCGTGCTCGGCCCGCTGCTCGCGCGCTTCGGCCAGGCCACGGTGTCGCTGCCCGGCGGCTGCGCCATCGGCTCGCGCCCGGTCGACCAGCACATCAAGGGCCTGCGCGCCATGGGCGCCGAGATCGCGGTCGAGCACGGCTACATCGTCGCGCGCGCCAGCCGCCTGAAGGGCGCCTGCATCAGCACCGACATGATCACGGTCACCGGCACCGAGAACCTGCTCATGGCCGCGGTGCTCGCCGAGGGCGAGACGGTGCTGGAGAACGCGGCGCAGGAGCCCGAGGTGGTCGACCTGGCCGAGATGCTGCTGAAGATGGGCGCGCACATCGAGGGCCACGGCACCGGCCGCATCCGGGTGCAGGGCGTGGAGCGGCTGCACGGCCTGCCGGCCGACGCGCCGCACCGCATCATCCCCGACCGCATCGAGACCGGCACCTTCCTCTGCGCCGTCGCCGCCACCGGCGGCAACGTGCTGCTGCGCGGCGCGCACGCCGGCCACCTGTGGGCGGTGATCGACAAGCTGCGCGAGGCCGGCGTCGCCATCGAGTCCGGCGAGGACTGGATCCGCGTGCAGGCCGACGGCCGCCCGCGCGCCGTGGGCTTCCGCACCAGCGAGTACCCCGCGTTCCCCACCGACATGCAGGCCCAGTTCATGGTGCTCGACTGCATCGCCGACGGCAGCGCGAGGATCACCGAGACGATCTTCGAGAACCGCTACATGCACGTGAACGAGCTGCTGCGCCTTGGCGCGCGCATCGAGGTCGACGGCCACACGGCGCTCATCCAGGGCGTGGAGCGCCTGTCCGGCGCCACCGTCATGGCGACCGACCTGCGCGCCTCCGCGAGCCTCGTCATCGCCGGCCTGGTCGCCGAGGGCGAGACGCTCGTCGACCGCATCTACCACCTGGACCGCGGCTACGACCAGATGGAAGCCAAGCTGCGCGCCATCGGCGCGGACATCGAGCGAGTGAAAGAGCGCGCCAAATGATCACCCTCGCCCTGTCCAAGGGACGCATCTTCGACGAGACGCTGCCGCTGCTGAAGGCCGCCGGCATCGAGGTGACGGAGGACCCGGAGCAGTCGCGCAAGCTCATCCTGCCCACCAGCCGGCCCGACGTGCGCGTGGTGCTGGTGCGCGCCACCGACGTGCCCACCTACGTCCAGCACGGCGGCGCGGACCTGGGCGTCACGGGCAAGGACACGCTCATCGAGCACGGCGGCGAGGGCCTGTACCAGCCGCTGGACCTGTGCATCGCCAAGTGCCGCATGAGCGTCGCGGTGCGCGCCGACTTCGACTACGCGGCGGCGGTGAAGCAGGGCTCGCGCATCCGCGTGGCCACCAAGTACACCACCTGCGCCGCGAACCACTTCGCCGACAAGGGGGTGCACGTCGACCTCATCAAGCTGTACGGCTCGATGGAGCTGGCCCCGCTCACCGGCCTGGCCGACGCCATCGTCGACCTCGTGTCCACCGGCAGCACGCTCAAGGCCAACCACCTCGTGGAGGTCGAGGAGATCATGAAGATCTCGTCCCGCCTGGTCGTGAACCAGGCCTCGCTGAAGCTCAAGCGCGAGCCGATCCGCGCCATCATCGACGCCTTCGAGGCGGCGCTCGGGAGCCGCGCATGACGGGCGTGACGATGCGCCGCCTGTCGACCGCGGACGCCGGCTTCGACGCGGCCTTGCGCAGCGTGCTGCACTGGTCCGCCGAGACCGACCAGGCGATCGAGGAGCGCGTCGGCGCCATCCTGGCCGACGTGCAGCGGCGCGGCGACGCCGCCGTGCTGGAGTACACCGGGCGCTTCGACGGCGTCGCGGCCGCGTCCATGGCGGCGCTGGAGCTGGCGCCGGCCGAGCTGCAGTCGGCGCTCGACGGCCTGCCCGCCGGCCAGCGCGCGGCGCTCGAGGCCGCGGCGCGCCGCGTGCGCGCCTACCACGAGCGCCAGCTCGAGGCCTGCGGCCGCTCGTGGAGCTATCGCGACGAGGACGGCACGCTGCTCGGCCAGAAGGTGACGCCGCTGGACCGCGTGGGCATCTACGTGCCGGGCGGCAAGGCGGCGTACCCGTCGAGCGTGCTGATGAACGCGATCCCGGCGCACGTGGCCGGCGTGCGCGAGATCGTGATGGTGGTGCCCACGCCGCGCGGCGAGCGCAATCCCCTCGTGCTCGCGGCGGCGGCGGTGGCGGGCGTGCACCGCGCGTTCGCCATCGGCGGGGCGCAGGCGGTGGGCGCGCTGGCATACGGCACCGCCACGGTACCCGCGGTCGACAAGATCACCGGGCCGGGCAACGCCTACGTGGCGAGCGCCAAGCGGCGCGTGTTCGGCACGGTGGGCATCGACATGATCGCCGGCCCGAGCGAGATCCTGGTGCTGGCCGACGGCAGCACGCCGCCCGACTGGGTGGCGATGGACCTGTTCAGCCAGGCCGAGCACGACGAGCTGGCGCAAAGCATCCTGCTCTGCCCGGACGCGGGATACATCGAGCGCGTGCAGGAGGCGATCGACCGGCTGCTGCCCGGCATGCCGCGGCGCGACGTCATCCGCGCCTCGCTCGAAGGGCGCGGCGCGCTGATCCGCACGCGCGACATGGGCGAGGCGTGCGCCATCAGCAACCGCATCGCGCCGGAGCACCTGGAGATCAGCTCGCACGAGCCCCACCGCTGGGAGCCGCTGCTCACGCACGCGGGCGCCATCTTCCTCGGCGCCTTCACCAGCGAGAGCCTGGGCGACTACTGCGCCGGGCCCAACCACGTGCTTCCCACCTCGGGCACGGCGCGCTTCTCGTCGCCGCTGGGTGTGTACGACTTCCAGAAGCGCTCCAGCCTGATCGAGGTGAGCGAGGCGGGCGCGCAGGTGCTCGGGCCGATCGCCGCGACGCTGGCGTACGGCGAGGGGCTGCAGGCGCACGCGCAGGCGGCCGAGCTGCGGCTGAAGGAGCGCGCGCGATGACTTCGACGCTGCAGGCGCGCATGCAGCGCGTGATCCGGCACGACATCCATTCGATGCACGGCTATGCGGTGCAGCCGTCGGCCGGCATGGTCAAGCTGGACACGATGGAGAACCCATTCCGGCTGCCGCCCGCGCTGCGCGACGAACTGGGGCGGCGCCTGGCCGACGTGGCCCTCAACCGCTACCCCGCCGAGCGCGGCGACGTGCTGCGCGCCGCGCTCGCGCGCCATGCCCGCATGCCCGCCGGCTGCGACATCCTGCTCGGCAACGGCTCCGACGAGCTCATTTCGCTCATCGCCATGGCGTGCGACGTGCCGGGCAGCACCGTGCTCGCGCCGGTGCCCGGCTTCGTGATGTACGCCATGGCGGCGCGGCTGCAGGGGCTGGAGTTCGTCGGCGTGCCGCTCGCCGCGGACTTCGAGCTCGACCTGCCCGCGATGCTGGCCGCGATCCGCCACCACCGCCCGGGCATCGTGTACCTCGCGTACCCGAACAACCCGAGCGCCAACCTGTGGGACGACGCGGCCATCGACCTGATCATCGAGGCCGCGCCGGGACTCGTCGTGATGGACGAGGCCTACCAGCCGTTCGCCGCGCGCGATTCGCTCGCGCGGCTGGAGCGCCACGAGCACGTGCTGATCATGCGCACCATGAGCAAGTTCGGCCTGGCCGGCGTGCGCATCGGCTACCTCATGGGCCGCCAGGCGCTGATCGCCGAGTTCGACAAGCTGCGCCCGCCCTTCAACGTGAGCGTGCTGAACTGCGAGACGGCGCTCTTCGCGCTGGAGCACGTGGACGAGTACGCGCGGCAGGCGGAGGTGATCCGCACCGAGCGCGACCGGCTGCTCATGGCGCTGGCGAAGCTGCCGGGCGTGAAGCCCTTCCCCAGCCAGGCCAACATGATCCTCGCGCGCGTGCCGGATTCGAAGGCCGCGTTCGACGGCCTGAAGGCGCGCGGCGTGCTGGTGAAGAACGTCGCCGGGCTGCACCCGCTGCTGGCGAATTGCCTGCGCATCACCATCGGCACGCCCGGGGAGAATGCGCGGATGCTGGATGCCTTGAGAGAGAGCCTGCGATGAAATCGCCCCGCCAGGCGGAAGTGGTCCGCAACACGGCCGAGACGCAGATCCGCGTCGCGGTGAACCTGGACGGCACGGGCGCGTCGCGCCTGGCCACCGGCATCGGCTTCTTCGACCACATGCTCGACCAGATCGCGCGCCACGGGCTCGTCGACCTGGAGGTCGAGGCGAAGGGCGACCTGCACATCGACGGCCACCACACGGTGGAAGACGTGGGCATCACCTTCGGCCAGGCGGTGGCGCGCGCGGTGGGCGACAAGAAGGGCCTCGCGCGCTACGGCCTCGCCTACGTGCCGCTCGACGAAGCGCTGTCGCGCGTGGTGATCGACTTCTCCGGCCGGCCCGGCCTGCAGATGCGCGCGAGCTTCACCAGCGGCATGATCGGCGGGCTCGACACCCAGCTCGTGCACGAGTTCTTCCAGGGCTTCGTCAACCACGCGGGCGTCACCCTGCACATCGACAACCTGCACGGCCACAACGCGCACCACCAGTGCGAGACGATCTTCAAGGCGTTCGCGCGGGCGCTGCGCATGGCGGTCGAGATCGACCCGCGCGCGGCGGGCACGATCCCTTCCACCAAGGGAACGTTATGAGGCGTCGCTTCGCTGCCGCGTGCCGCCCGGAGGCCGGCCGGACATGACCCGCACCGTCGCCGTCGTCGACTACGGCATGGGCAACCTGCGCTCGGTGTCGCAGGCCGTGATGCACGTGGCGCGCGGCACCGGCGTCGACGTGATCGTCACGTCGCGCCCCGACGAGGTGATGTCCGCCGAGCGGGTCGTGCTGCCGGGGCAGGGCGCCATGCCCGACTGCATGCGCGAGCTGCGCGAGTCCGGCCTGCTCGAGCCGGTGCTCCACGCGGCGGCGAACAAGCCGCTCATGGGCGTGTGCGTGGGCATGCAGATGCTGCTCACGCGCAGCGAGGAAGGCCCCACCGACGGCCTGGACCTCATCCCGGGCGATGTGGTGCGCTTCCGCCTCGAAGGGCTGCTGCAGCCGGACGGCAGCCGCTACAAGGTGCCGCAGATGGGCTGGAACGCGGTGATGCAGACGCAGCCCCACCCGATCTGGGGGGGTGTGCCGGACGGCGCCTACTTCTATTTCGTGCACAGCTACTGCGCGCGCCCTCGTGAGCCGAGCCTGCACAGCGCGGGCGAAACGGACTACGGCGGGCGCTTTACCTGCGCGCTGGCGCGGGATAACATTTTCGCCACCCAGTTCCATCCCGAGAAAAGCGCCGGACACGGGCTCGCGTTGTACCGAAATTTCCTGCACTGGAAGCCGTGAACGGATCTTCACCTGGCCTGCTCGGAGGCCGCCTCCCCCACCCACCTCCTATCGGCCATGCTGCTGATCCCTGCGATTGACCTGAAAGACGGCAAGTGCGTTCGCCTCAAGCAGGGCGACATGAACGACTCCACCACCTACGGGGAGGATCCCGCGGCCATCGCCCGCCGTTGGGTCGATGCCGGGGCCCGGCGCCTGCACCTGGTGGACCTCAACGGCGCGTTCGCGGGCAAGCCGGTCAACGAACCGGCCATCAAGTCGATCCTCGCCGAGGTGGGCGAGGAGATCCCGGTGCAGCTGGGCGGGGGCATCCGGGACCTGGACACCATCGAGCGCTACCTCGATGACGGCCTCAGCTTCGTCATCATCGGCACCGCCGCGGTGAAGAGCCCCGGCTTCCTGAAGGACGCGTGCAGCGCCTTCGGCGGGCACATCATCGTCGGCCTCGACGCGAGGGACGGCAAGGTCGCCACCGACGGCTGGAGCAAGCTCACCGGCCACGAGGTGGTGGACCTGGCGCGCAAGTTCGAGGACTACGGCGTCGAGGGCGTGATCTACACGGACATCGGGCGCGACGGGATGCTCTCGGGCATCAACATCGACGCCACGGTGAAGCTCGCCCAGTCGCTCAGCATCCCGGTGATCGCGTCGGGCGGCCTGAAGAGCCTCAGCGACATCGAGAAGCTGTGCGCCGTGGAGAGCGAGGGGATCGAGGGCGTGATCTGCGGCCGCGCCATCTACACAGGCGACCTCGATTTCGCGCTCGCGCAGAAGCGCGCGGACGAACTGACGGCTTGAGCGTGCGCTCGCGCCCTCTCCCGCTCGCGAGAAAGGGCGCAGGTGCCCGGGCAGGAAGCTCGCCCGTGCCCGTCGATGCTCAGCCCGCGCGCCGCCGCGCCGTCCAGCCGAGCAGCGCGAGGCCCATCACCATCAGCACGTAGGTCGACGGCTCCGGAATCGGCTGCAGGAAGCCGCGGATCTCTCCGCCCGGGAACGCCGTGGTGTGGATGTTGAAGTACGCCCGGCCCGACTCGATCCCGGCCAGCAGGGCGAAGAACGAGCCTTCGGGGCTGCCGTTGGCGGCGAGGAACGGCGCGTTGTAGTTCTCCGCCAGGGTCATGTCGAAGCTGCGCTCGTACGAGCCCGCCGTGACGCCGGCCGGAAATCCCGGGAACGTCGGCACGCCGGTGGCCGGTGCGACGACGCCCGTGAAAGGCTCGGCCGTGCAGCAGTGGACGTGCGCGATGGTGGTGGGCGCCGTGAGATCGCCGAAATCCGCACGCACCAGCATCGTGCGGTCATCGACGTCGAAAGTGAGCATCGCCGTGCCGAACCCCGGGGACGTGTTCGGCGGCGACTCGGCCGGGCCGGTCATCTCCGTGGTGAAGATGAGGGTCTGGGCCTGCGCGGGCGCCAGGGCGGCAAGCGCGACCGCGCCCGCGGCCACGAGGGTGCGTAGGATATTCATGACGTTCTCCATGCAACGTTGAACGGTGCCGGTGTACGGGTCGCGCCATCCGATTCTGGTCCCGCACCGCCGAGTCCGGACTCCCGCGGCTGCGATGCGCATGGACAGTGCCGATATAGTCCGACGGTGCTCCGAATGCAACGAACAACCATGCTGGCCAAACGCATCATCCCCTGCCTCGACGTGACCGGCGGGCGCGTCGTCAAGGGCGTCAACTTCGTCGAGCTGCGCGACGCCGGCGACCCGGTGGAGATCGCGGCGCGCTACAACGACCAGGGCGCCGACGAGCTCACCTTCCTGGACATCACCGCGACCAGCGACGAGCGCGACCTCATCCTGCACATCGTGGAGGCGGTGGCGTCGCAGGTGTTCATCCCCCTCACCGTCGGCGGCGGCGTGCGCACCGTGGACGACGTGCGCCGGCTGCTCAACGCCGGCGCGGACAAGGTCAGCTTCAATTCCGCGGCGGTGGCCAACCCGCAGGTGATCCGCGACGCCTCGCGCAAGTACGGCGCGCAGTGCATCGTGGTGGCGATCGACGCCAAGCGCCGCACCGGCGAGGACGCCGCGGCGCGCGGCGACGGCTGGGACGTCTTCACCCACGGCGGCCGGCGCAACACCGGGCTCGACGCCGTGGCGTGGGCGCAGCGGATGGCCGAGCACGGCGCCGGCGAGATCCTGCTCACCAGCATGGACCGCGACGGCACCCAGAGCGGCTTCGACCTGGCGCTCACCCGCTCGGTGAGCGACGCGGTCGGCGTGCCCGTCATCGCCTCCGGCGGCGTGGGCAACCTCGAGCACCTGGTGGACGGCATCCTCGAGGGCCGCGCCGACGCGGTGCTCGCGGCGAGCATCTTCCACTACGGCGAGT
>Ga0075429_100005763_pt1 | contig 10695 bp, 9 predicted proteins | sample RhiMetdeltSRZDD3_FD_75295 | JGI IMG/M metagenome (GOLD analysis project Ga0075429, IMG submission 75295) | Populus rhizosphere microbial communities from Tennessee, USA - Rhizosphere MetaG P. deltoides SRZDD3 | ecosystem: Host-associated > Plants > Roots > Rhizosphere > Soil | place: USA...
ATCATGATGTTGGCCGGCTTGATGTCGCGATGGATCACGCCCTGCTCGTGGGCGTGATGCAGCGCGGCCGCCACGCGGCTGGTGAGGCGCAGCGCGTCCTTCCACGGCATGGCGCCGTCCTCGAGGATGGCGGACAGCGTGCGCCCTTCGAGGTACTCGAAGGCGATGAACGGCGCCTTCTCCTCGGGATCGCGCCCGATCTCGTAGACGGCCACGATGCACGGGTGATCGAGACGCGCGACGATCTGCGCCTCTTCGACGAAGCGGCGCTCGAAGCTCTTCTGCTGCTCCTCGGAGACGGCCATGGCCAGGCGGATGACCTTGAGGGCGACGGCCTTCTTCGAGCGCGAGTCCGTGGCCTTGTAGACGACCCCCATCATCCCGCGCCCGAGCTCGGACTGGATGCGGAAGGGCCCGATCGATTTCGGGAGGTTACCCACGGTGGCGAAGCGATCCTACCGTGACCCGCGCGACTACGAAAGGGCGCTCAAATAGCACGAGCGGGAAAAAGCAGATGTCGGCCCATAACCACAAAGGCACAAAGGACACGAAGGACACAAAGAAAAAGACGAGCCACACGAAGACAGGACTTCACTCCGTGCTTTGTGCGTTCTTTGTGTCCTTTGTGTCTTTGTGGTTCTGGACGTCACTGGTTTTCCGACGCGCACGCGAATTCTGGCTCGCTACTGCTGCAGGGCGCGGCGGACGGCGGTGACGAGCTGCTCGGGCTGGTAGGGCTTGCGAACGAGAGAGCTGAACCCTTCGCGCTGGGCCTGCGACTCGTCCCAGTTGTAGCCGGTCACGGCCACGATCGGGATGTGGGCGGTGCGGGCGTCGGCGCGGATCTGGCGCGACGCCTCGAAGCCGTCGAGACGCGGCATGGCGAGGTCCATGAGGATGACGTCGGGGGTCAGCCGCTGCGCCTTGGAGACGCCCTCGATGCCGTCCCCCGCGGACTCCACGCGAATGCCGACCGCCTGCATGATGCGGCGCACCAGGCCGACGACCGACGGATCGTCGTCGACGATGAGGACGACCGCCTGGCGGTCGCCGGTGCGGCGTTCGGGCGCGGCCCGCCTCACGAGGGCGAGATCCATCTCGGCGGCGATCGCGTTCGCGGCGGCGACCGGATCGGGAGCGGAGAGGATCGGCCGGCCGACCACGATGTAGTCCGCACCCGAGGCAATGGCGGCGCCCGGCGTGGCGGCCCGGCTCTGATCGCCCGCCTCGGTGCCCGCCGGCCGGATGCCGGGGGTGACGATGAGGAAGTCGGGCCCGCAGGTCTCGCGCACGAGGCCGATCTCGTGCGGCGAGGCGACGACGCCGTGCGCGCCGGAGTCGCGGGCGAGAAGGGCCAGCCGGCGGACGGCGTCGGGGAGCGTGCGCGACATGCCGACCTGGTCGAGCCAGCCCTTGTCGTGGCTCGTGAGCACGGTGATGGCGAGCAGGCGCGTCCCCAGCGTGGGCAGCGCCGCGGCTGCCGCCTCGATCATCGTGCGGCCGCCGAGGGCGTGCACGTCCACGAGGGCGACCCCCAGCTTCGCCGCCACCGCGATCGCCGAGGCCACCGTGTTCGGGATGTCGTGGTACTTGAGATCGAGGAAGACCTTCTCCTGCCGCGCCACGAGCTCCTGCACGAAGGAGGGTCCGCCGGCCCCGAAGAGCTGGCTGCCGACCTTGAACATCCCGACGGCGCCGGCCAGGCGATCGACCATGAGGCGCGCCTCGTCGACTGTCGGCAGGTCGAGGGCGAGGATCAGCCGATCGCGTGCGCTCACCCTTGCCCCCCCGCCGCCTTCGGCGCCGGTGCCGTCTCCGGAAACTGCAAGGTCCCGACGAGCGCGTTGATGTCGGCGATGCCGTGCCGCTCGAGATACGCGTGGAGGTCGGTGAGGACGCGGTCGTAGACGCCCGGGTCGACGAAGTTGGCCGTCCCGATCTGCACGGCGCGGGCGCCCGCGATCATGAACTCGAGGACGTCGGAGGCCGAGCTGATGCCGCCGATCCCGATGATCGGGATCTTGACGGCGCGCGAGGCCTGCCACGTCATCCGCACGGCGACGGGACGGATGGCGGGGCCGGACAGTCCGCCGGTGCCGAAGGCCAGCTTCGGCCGGCGCGTCTCCACGTCGACGGCGAGGCCGAGCAGCGTGTTGATGCACGACAGCGCATCGGCGCCGGCCTCCTCCGCCGCGCGGGCGAAGACGGTGATGTCGGCGACGTTGGGCGAGAGCTTGGGGATGACGGGGAGCTTGGTGGCCGCGCGCACCGCGGAGATCACGTCGTGCGTCATCTTCGGATCGCCGCCGAAGGCCATGCCGCCCTTCTTCACGTTCGGGCAGGAGATGTTGATCTCCACGCCGGCCACGCCCGGCGCGCCGTCCAGGACGCGCGTCACCTCCGCGTACTCGTCGACGGTGTCGCCGCAGACGTTCACGAGCACGGCGGTGTCGTATCGCGCGAGACGTGGCAGCACGTCCCTCACGAACGCGCGCACGCCGACGCCCTGGAGGCCGATGGCGTTCAGCAGCCCGGACGGTGTCTCGGCAATGCGCGGCGTCGGGCAGCCGTCGCGCGGCTCCATGTAGAGGCCTTTCGACACCAGGCCGCCGAGCGTGGACAGATCGAGGATCCCCTCGTATTCGACCCCGTAGCCGAAGGTGCCCGAGGCCGCGATCAGCGGGTTCTTGAGGGAAAGCCCGGCCAGCGTGACGGCGAGGCGCGTCACGGGTTCACCGCCATCGATCTCCGCCGCGCGTAGGACGACTCCTCGCCCTTCCACACGATCTCGGCGAAGTCGAAGACGGGGCCTTCCGTGCAGGCGCAGCGGTTCTTGGGTTTCGCCTCGTCCTCGTGCTGGATCTTCACCACACAGCCGAGGCAGGTGCCGATGCCGCACCCCATCCACGGATCGAGGCTGAGCTGCGCGGGCACGCCGAGACGCTCGGCGATGCCGGCCACGGCGTGCAGCATCGCGTCGGGCCCGCACGCGTAGAGGACGGCGCGGCCGCCGATCGACTCCAGGCATGTTTCCACCGGGCCCGTCACGCGGCCCGGAGTACCCGCGCTGCCGTCATCGGTGGTGAGGGTGACCGGCACGCCGAGGTCGGCGAAGGCGTCGCGCATCGGAAGGTCGTCGGACGTGCGCCCGCCGTAGAAGACGTGGGCGCGCGCGCCCTGGCGCACGAGCTCCTGGCTGAAGATGCGGAACGGCGCGATCCCGTAACCGCCGGCGACGAGCAGCGCCTCGCGGCCGTCGGCGGGCGGCGTGAACGGGCGCCCCAGCGGGCCCAGGCACTGGGCGACGTCCCCCGGCTGCATGTCGAAGAGCGCGCGGCTGCCTTGTCCGATGGCCTTCAGGAAGAGCGAGAACGTCTCTTCCTTCGGATCCGTGGACAGGATCGAGAACGGCCGCCGCAGCGGTGGCTCCGCGCTCGTGCCCGCCTTGATCATCACGAACTGGCCGGCGCGGGCCTGCTGTGCGACTTCGGTATGACGGAACGTCAGCCGGACGTAGGCGCCGCCCAGGGCGTGGCGATGGACGAGGGCGACGTCCCGATTGGCAGGCATGAGCAGCGATGATACCAGAGCGGCCCACGGGCCCATGGGAGACAATGTCGCGCGGCGCGGGGTGGCGTGGCGCGCCGCAGGAGGATCCCAGGGTGCGGTTGTCGTCCGTGGAGACGTTCCTCTGCATCGACCTCGAGGCCACGTGCTGGGCGCGCGGTGAGAAGCAGGGGCGCATGGAGATCATCGAGATCGGGGCCGTGCTCTATCGCCCGGGGTCGGGCATCACCGAAGGGCGCCAGCAGTTCGTGCGGCCGCGCGAGAACCCGGTGCTGTCGGACTTCTGTCGCTCTCTCACCGGCATCACGCAGGAGCAGGTCGACGGTGGCCTCGGTTACCCGGAGGCGCTGGCCGCCATCGCCGACTTCGCCGGGCCGGAGTCGGTGTTCTGCTCGTGGGGCGACTTCGATCGCCGGCAATTCGAGAAGGACTGCACGCTGCACAAGATCGACTACCCGTTCCCGCTCCACCTCAACCTCAAGCGGCTCTTCGGATATCGCACCGGGAAGGGGCTCCTCGCCCTCGACGTGGCGGTGGGCGAGTGCGGCCTGACGTTCGAGGGCCGGCATCACAGCGGCATCGCCGACGCGCGGAACGTGGCGCGCATCCTCGAGTGGATGATCCACCGGGAGGGATGAATGGTCCGCCGCAGCCTGCTGAGCGCAGCCATCGCCGGGTGGCTCCTCGCCGTCCACATCGCGCTCCTCACGCTGTTCCTGAATCCGGCCGCCGGCCTGGCGCGTGATGGCGGCGCGCTGCTGCTCGGCCTCGTCCTGCCCTATGCCGTAGCCGGCACCGGTGTCTTCGGCCTCCTCGTGCTCCTGCTCGGCCGGGCCGCGCGTGGGCGAACCGGCCGCCGCCCGCCGGTGGAAGGCGCACCGTGGCTCACGTCGGTGGCGTTCCTGGTGACGGCGGCGGCGGCGGTTCTCTACTGGATGAACCTCCTCAGCTACCGTCACTCGATCCCGTCCGAGTGTGTGCGCGGCCTGGCCGCTTCCGCGTTGGTGTTGGCCGGCGCCGGCCTGATCCTCATCGCCGTCGGCCTCGACGCCTTGCTGTTCCCGTTTCGGGGCCGCGGCTTCTCGTCGGCCCTCGTCGTCCTGAGCCTGGCGGTACCGGTGGCGATCCCGCTCGCCTTGCGGCCCGCCCCTGCCGAGGAACCTCCAGCGGCATTGCTGCATGCCGACACCGTCACGCCCGCGCGGCGAGTGATCCTCGTCGGTGCGGACGGCCTCGGCCCCGAGCTCATGCGCGAGGGCCTGGCGCGCGGGGCCTTTCCTTCTTTCGAGTACCTGATGCGCCGCGGCGCCCACGGGCCGCTCGGGACGCTGCGTCCGACGGAAGGGCCGCCGGTCTGGACGTCGATCCTGACCGGCGTGCTGCCGCGGGCGCACGGGGTGAAGAGCTTCGTCACGTATCGATTGGCCGGATCCTCGACCGTCTTCGAGCTCCTGCCCAAGGGCGTCCTCGTCTCCGCCCTCGAGCGTCTGGGGGCGGTGACCACCGCGCCGGTGACGTCGGCCTCGCGCCGCCGGCCGGCGGTGTGGAACGCGCTGAACGCGTTCGCGGTCGACGCCGGCCTCGTGCGCCTGTGGGCGACACACCCCGTGGAGCGCGTCCGCGGGTTCATGCTCTCGCCGCGCCTGCACCATCTGTCCCGCGGGGCCGCCCGCGGCGACCTCTTGCACCCTCCCGACCTCCTCCCGGAGGTGCTCGCGCAGGTCGTGAGCGGCCGCGAGGTCGATCGCGCGTTCGTGTCGGAGTTCATCGAGCGCGCGCCGGCGGGTTCCGCCGAAGACGAGACTCTCCGCCGCCGCCTCGTGGACGACGCCCTGGCCCCCGACCTCACGTACCAGCGGGCGGGTGCGCTGCTGCGATCCGCGTACGATCCGCCGTTCTTCGCCACGTACTTCTACGGCCTCGACGTGGTGGGCCACTCCTTCCTGCCGTTCGCTCGCCCGAGCGTCTTCGGCAACGTCGATGCCGACGAGGCGCGGCGCTACGGCCGCGTCGTCGAGCGCTACGCCACGCTGATGGGCGAGTGGGTGGCCGACCTCGTCGAGCACCGCCGGCCCGGTGAGGTCGTGCTGCTCGTCTCGGGATACGGCATGGAGCCCGCCACGCTGGGCGATCGGCTGGTGGCGCTGCTGAGCGGGCGCGGTGCGATCGGCGGCACCCACGCGCGTGCGCCGGACGGGTATCTGATCGCGGTCGGCGAGGGCATCCGGCCGGGGGCGACCCCGCGCGCCGCCTCCGTCGTCGACATCGCCCCGACGATCCTCTACCTCATGGGATTGCCGGTGGCGCGCGACATGGACGGGCGCGTCCTCACGGAAATCCTCGAGGAAGACTTCGCCCGGGCCCACCCGCTGACGTTCATTCCCAGCTACGGGGCGCTGCGTCCGGAGCCCTCCTCGCGCCCGGAACCGTATGTGCCCGTAGAAGAAACGGAACATTAGGCGCATTCTTTTCGCGCTGTTCGACTGGACAAAAGCGGATGTCGTGCCGATATTCCGTGGAGTGGCGGGTGATACGCATCACATCACAGCGCCGATCGAGGAGAAGGCCGGGATGACCAGCGACTTGACGGTTCAACTTCACTCACGCGACTGCACGTGCCGAGGGGCGATGTGGATGCTGCCCAACGGTGCCACCGTGCAGTGCGCCGGCCCCGCCGGGGAGGCGCCCCAGGGCGCAGTCGTACTTTCGGCCGAGCATTGGCGCGCGCTGGGCAAGCCCCGCTCCATCGAAGGCCACGAGATCGCGATGCGCCGGGCCACGCCGCAGCTCCGCGCGGGTGTCGCCGCCGGTGCGCCCGCCGGCCGCCGCCCCGCCTAGCCCTCGAAGGCTAGGGCGCGGTCGAGAACTGCATATCCCGGCCGAAGTTTCCCACGTCGGTCTCGAGGACCAGGTTCGCCTGCCAGGTGCAGCCGTCGGCGCTGCCGTTCGGAGGGCGGCAGAGGTCGGCGGCCAGGTCGACGCGGCGGATCTGAATGTCGTTCGCATGCGGCGCGAGCTCCGGCGCCTCGATGGCGTCTCCGAAGACGGGCGCGGAATGGCTGACGCAGGGCGGCGTCGAGCTTTGGAGCGTCAGGTTGAAGCGGCTCACGCGCACTGTCCGCGACGTGGGGTTGCTGGCCCCTATGCGGAACAGGAGCCCCGCACGACACGAGTGCGGTCCGCCGTCGCTGGTGCCGTTGAGTGTCAGCGACGGGACCACGCTCGGGGTGGAATCGCCGCCGATCCGTGTGGCCACCACCACGGCGGCGGCCGCGGCGCCGCCGCCCGCGATCCACAGCGGCAGCCGCCCGGTCTTCGCGGGGGGAGCGGGAGCCGCCGTCACCGCGGGCGCGGGGGGCGTGTCTCGGCGCGCCTCCGCCCGCGCCTCTTCGAACAGACGGCGGACCTTGGGGGCGTAGACGTCGGCGTCGAGCTGCCGCTCCGGATCGAGACGGGCCAGCTCCTTGAGGGCGGCGAATGCCGCCGCGCGATCGCTGAGCGCGAGGTGGGCGAGGCCGAGGTGGAGATAGGCCTCGGCCAGGACGGCGCGCGCCTGTTCGCGGTCACCTGACCGCAGGGCGGCGATGGCGGAGTCGAGCTTCACCACCGCCTCGCTGAACCGCGCCTCGCGATAGAGGGCCTTCGCGTCGTCCACCACCGCGGTCGTCGCCTCGGCCGGCGGCGGCACGGCCAGGAGAAGGCCGAGGACAAGGCCGCCGATCACGGCGTCACGCGCTCCGGGGTGAGGGTGAGGCGCTGCGTCTGGCCGGCGCGCGTCTCGACCTCGAGGCGAATGTCCTTGTAGCCCTCGCGGCGCGCCTCCACCACGTGACGGCCCGGGGCCAGGCGCTCGAAGCGGAACGGCGTCTGTTCCACGGCGCCTCCGTCGACGCTGACGAGCATCCAGGAGTCGGCGGTGATGGAAAGGCTGGCCGGGGCTCCCGCGGCGACTGTCGACTCCGTCGGCGGCATCGCGCTCGGGGGAGCGTCGGTGGTGGCGGCGGCCGCGGCCGTGGGCGCGCTCGCCGCGCGCGCTTTCGTGGCCACGGCTTCGGGCGTGCGCGGCGGGTTCTGCGCGTCGACAGGAGCCGGGCTCGCGGGCTCCGCCGTGGGCGCGGGGACCGAAAGCGAGGGCGCGCTCGTCGGAGGTGCCGGTTGCGGCCCGACCGGGACGAGCAGGAGGGCGGCGGCCCCGATCGCCACCGCGCCGGCCACGATCCCGGCCCGCACGGCGGCCGACGTCGGTCGCGCCGTCTTCGCCGGCCGCGCGGCGTCGATGAAGGCATCCTTGAGCGCGACCACGGTGGGTGTGCGATCGTCGCGCCGGCGCGCGAGGCCGGCCTCGAGCGCGCGCCGCCACTCCGGCGGAACGTCTCGCTCGATCGCCGTGCGGATCTCCTCTTCGGGGCGCACCAGGAGATCGTGGATGTAGGCGCGCGGCGTCTCCCGCGGCCACGGGAGCTTCCCGCCGCTCAGCATGAAGTAGGCGACGGCCGTCAGGGAGAAGACGTCGGTGCGAGGGTCGATGGCGTCGCCCTTGGGCAGGAGCCCCATCTGCTCCGGCGAGGCGTAGCCGACCTTGCCCAGGAGCAGGCCGGCGCCGGTCGTCCCCTCGCCGCCGCCCGAAATCTCCTTCGCGATCCCGAAGTCCAGCAGCTTGGCGATCTCCGCGCCGTCTTCTCCGTGCGTGACGATGATGTTGTCGGGGGAGAGGTCGCGGTGGACGATCCCTTCGCGATGGGCCACGGCCAGCCCATCCGCGATCTGTCCGAGCCAGCGCGCCACCGTCTCGCCGTCGAAACGAGTCCCCTTGGCGACGCGCGCCGCGATCGTCTCGCCCACCACGAGCTCGCTCACGCTGTACCAGGTCCCGTCGGCCTGCTGCGCGAAGTCGTAGAGCGCCACCAGGTGAGGATGCCGGAGGCGGGCGGCCAGGCGCGCTTCCTTCTGGAAGCGCGCGACGAAGTCCGCGTCCTCGGCCAGCTCGCGTCGCATCACCTTGATCGCCCGTGCGGCGCCGAGGCTCACGTGGCAGGCGCGATAGACGGAGCCCATGCCGCCGTCGCCGAGGTGCGCCTCGATGCGATATTTCCCGTCGACGAGCGTGCCCACGAGCGAGGCGGGCCTGGACTTGACCTCGTCCATCAGCATCTGGGGCCTGAGTATACTGGGCCGTGTCGTCGCCTCGCGAGGATGAAGGCGAGCCGGTCGCAGAGACCTCTCTCGATCCACGCGCGCCGTTCGCGGCCGCGAGCGGGACGGAGTCCCGCCGGCTCCTGGCCCTGTACGAGGTCGGCCGGCAGCTCTTCGATCAGAGGGCCCCCGCCGAGGTCATCGAGACCGTGCAGCGCGCCGTGGTCGCGCATCTCGAGCCCGACATCGCCTGTGTTCTCGCCGCCGCCCCCGACGGGACGTATCGGGCGCTGGCCGCCCACAACCTCGACGTCGCGGCACCGCCGGCGAGCTGGCCGCTCAGCCGCACCGTTCTCCGCCGCACCGTCGAGTCCGCCCTCGCCCTGCTCGCCTCGACCGACGAGCGGGACCCGACGCTGGAGAAGACCGGCAGCGTGCACCGCTACCGCATCCGCTCCGTGCTCTGCGTGCCCGTCGGCCGGCCCGTCCGCGGGCTGCTGTACGCCGATCGCCGCAGCGAGCGGCCGCCGTTCACCGCCGAGGACCTGCAGTTCCTCTCCGCGATCTCGATCTACGCCGCCTCCGCCCTCGATCGGGCCGAGGAGCGCGAGCGCAGCGACGCGCGGATCGACGTGCTGCAAGGCGAGCTGCTCCGCCACGAGATCGTCGGGAGCTCTCCCGCGCTCCTCGCCGCCTACGAGGCCGTGCGGCGCTTCGCGGCGATGGGGGCACGGGTCGTCCTCCGCGGCGAGACCGGCACCGGCAAGGAGCTGTTCGCCCGGGCCTACGCCGCGAGCAGCGGACGCGCGGGCCGGGCCTACGTCCCGGTGCCGATCCCCGCGCTGGCTCCGACCCTCGTGGAGTCGGAGATCTTCGGCCACGTGCGCGGCGCCTTCACGGAGGCCGCGCGCGACAAGAAGGGCCGCCTCGAGCTCGCCGACGGCGGCGTGCTCTTTCTCGACGAGGTCGGCGACATCGATCCTGCCGTGCAGACGAAGCTCCTGCGGTTTCTCGACTCCGGCGAGCTCTACCGCGTCGGCGACACCGAGCGGCGGAAGGTCGACGCCCTGATCGTCTCTGCCACGAATCGGCCGCTCGAGAAGGACGTGGAGTCCGGGCGGCTGCGGGCGGACTTCCTCGCCCGCCTCGGCCATGTGGTCACGATCCCGCCGTTGCGCGAACGCGGGGCGGATATCACGCTCCTCGCGCGGCACTACCTGTCGCAGTACGACCGGGGCCCGCGCGGCAAGGCCTTCGCGCCGGAGGCCCTGGCCGCGATGCAGGCCTACGCGTGGCCGTTCAACGTGCGCGAGCTGCAGCAGGTGGTGGAGCGTGCGGTCTGTCTCGGCGACGGCGACGTGATCGGCCTCGCCGACCTCCCGCCCGCCGTCGCCGGCGCCGCCGCGCCCTCGGGTTCGGCCGAAGCGTGGGAGCCGGGGCCGCTCAAGGACGTGGTCGACGCCGCCGAGCGCGCCCACATCCTGAAGACCCTCGAGCTCACGGAAGGCAACAAGCGCCGGGCCATCGAGCTGCTGCAGATCGCCCCCGAGACCTTCTACCGCCGCCTCGACGAATTCGGCCTGCGCACGAAATAAGCCGTCACACCGCCGGGCTTGCGCACTCCATAGGGGAGTGAAGGCGCAATGGGTGCTCCTCGCGGCGGCAGTGGCCGCGGGCGCGTGTGGGGGAGCGACCGGCCCGTCCGAGGTGCGGGACGGCCGCCCCCTCGCGCACCTCGTCGCCGACCTCGACCCTGGCCGGTTCTCCTCGAACCCACAGGACCTCGTCGCCGTCGACGGGACACTTTTCTTCACGGCCACGCGTTTGGTGGCGCAGCGCGGCCTCTGGAAGACCGACGGCCTGCACACCGTCCTCGTCCGGGCGTTCGATTCCGTCGAGCTGAAACCCAGGGCGGCGTTCGGCGGCCGGTTGCTGCTCACCGGACGCGACCCACGCATTCTGTGGGAGGAGGACGACCTGTGGGTGAGCGACGGT
>Ga0075429_100005766_pt1 | contig 10692 bp, 8 predicted proteins | sample RhiMetdeltSRZDD3_FD_75295 | JGI IMG/M metagenome (GOLD analysis project Ga0075429, IMG submission 75295) | Populus rhizosphere microbial communities from Tennessee, USA - Rhizosphere MetaG P. deltoides SRZDD3 | ecosystem: Host-associated > Plants > Roots > Rhizosphere > Soil | place: USA...
TACCAGAGAAGCTTGGTGCCGACTCCGTCACCGGGCCCGATGTAGTACAGACCTAACCAGTGCCGACATTGAGCCGTAAGCCCTTAGCCGATCTTGCGCCGGCTTACTGCGCAAGATCGGTTAGCGGCAGACGGCAGTCGACAGTCAACAGTTGACAGTTGACAGTCGACAGTGGTTACTCGCCGGCGAAGCTCACGCGGGCGCCGGCCATCGCGTTCAAGGCACCGTCGAAGAGGTCGTTGTCGAACAGCGCGCGCTGCCGCGCGACGTCGTGGATCCGCACGCGGGCATAGTGCGCCTCCGGGCGTCCGTCCTTGGCCGGCGACGTCCAGACGTCGACGCTGAACGAATACGGCCGGCGGCCGTTCACCGCACCGACGCCCGCTGCGTGCGCATCCTTGTCCGAGATGGCCAGCGACTCGATGCGGTCGGACAGGAACTCGAATCCCGGCCCCGACAGCTTGAAGCCGCCGGCGGCAGCGGTGCCGTCGTGCTGCGCGGTCAGGCTGAGCTGCGCCTGTCCGGCGGCGGCGGGATCGGCGACGTAGACGCCGGCGGGGAACGGGATCATGCCGCTGGCGGTGACATGGCCGGGCGAGGTCACCGTCACCGACGCCTTCGCAATCACCGAGGCCTGGTCGTCGGCAATCGTCAGCTGTGCCTCGAACACGCCCGCCTTGCGATACGTGTGCTGGCCCAGCACGGTGCCGGTCCCGCTGCGCTCGGTGAGATCGCCCGCACTCTCCTGGCCGTCGCCCCACTTCCACGTGGCGCGCCGCTTCCGCTGCGGGTCGTGGTAGCGAAACGCCGCCTGGAACTCGGCGGGATATCCGGAGGCGACGGGCGCCTGCGGCCCCGCCACGTCATCGATGGCGATGTCGGCCATGGCGATGTCGTACGTCTGCGTGCGTCCGTCGGCGGTGCCGTCCTTGTGTCGGCCGGTGAGGGTGAGACGCAGCTTGAAGCGCCCTCCCTTCGCATACGGGTGCTGGCCGGTGACACGGCCGATGCCGCCGCCCCGGCTCTCGATCGTCCCCGCCGAGGTGATGCCGTCGCCCCAGTCCCAGCGCGCCACGTGCTCGGCCAGCCACGAGGGGCCGAACTTGAAGACGGCCTCGGCGTTGATGCGCGTGCCCAGCGGCGCGGGCATATCGCAGGCCTGGCTCTCGTTGCAGGTCACGGAGACGGGATCGAGATCGAACCGCCAGGGCTGCCGATCGCCGAGGGCAGGATCGCGCACGCGCAGGCGGTGGGTCCGCGTGAATGACGCGGGCGCGCCGCCGTCCGACGCGCGGGCGAACGTCCAGGTCACGCGGACGTTGTAGGCGTCGGCGGCCGCATACGGATGCGAGCCCACGACCTTGCCGTAGACGGCATTCGTGGTCGGGACCGTGCCCAGGGACGCGGGCACCGTGAGCCACGCGGGGGACACGCGCTCCTCCTGCACCACCGCCGGGCCGCTCGCACCGTCGCCCCAATCGACGCTGGCGGTGACGTGTACCTTCTCTCCCGGGCGGCAGGCAAACGCCGCCTCGAGCGTCACCGGCTTGCGGATCTCCACCTCGTCGGCCGCGATCACGGGCACGGACGCGCCCTTCACCACCACGAAGCCGGCCACGGGCGCCGCCGGTGTGGCCAGGACCGCGGGCGGCCGGTTGGCCACCAGCTCCACGAGGCCGGGCACGGCGGCTAAGACTACAGCCAGCCCTTGCGCCGGAACCACAGCAGCATCCCCCCCGCCACCGCTACGCAGATGATCCAGAAGGCAGGGTACGACTCCCTCCAGTGATTCTCCGGGATCGGCATGTTCATGCCGTAGACACCCGCCAGGAACGTGAGGGGGATGAAGATGGTCCCGATGACGGTGAGGACCTTCATCACCTCGTTCATCCGCTGGCTCACCGAGCTCATGTAGCTCTCGGTCAGGGCTGTCGCCACCTCGCGATAGGTCTCGATGATGTCGATGATCTCGACGATGTGGTCGTAGACGTCGCGCATGTACGTGCGAGTGGGCTCGCTGACGCACACGTGGTTCTCCCGCAGCATCCCGTTCACGACCTCGCGCAGCGGCCAGATGGCCCGACGGAGCACGAGCAGGTCGCGCTTCACCTTGTGGATGCGGTTCATCACCTTCCGGTCGGGGTTCTCGAGCACCTCCTCCTCGAGCTCGTTCAAAGCGTCGCCGTAGTGCTCGAGCACGGGGAACCCGTGGTCGACGATGCTGTCGATCAGGCTGTAGGCGAGGAAACTGGCGTCGTTCTGGCGCAAGCGCGAGCCGGCGATGTTGATGCGCTGGCGGATGGCGTCCCAGGCGTCCCCCGGCCGCTCCTGGAAGGTGAGCACGGTCGTACGCCCGAGGAAGATGCCGATCTGCTCGCTCTCCAGCTTGGCGTCGACGAGCTGGATCATGCGCATCACGATGAAGACCCGCGGCTGGTGCACGTCGTCGCCGTACGCCTCGAGCTTGGGCCGCTGACCCGGCGTCAGCAGGTCCTCGACCGCGAGCGGGTGCAAGTCGTACTTCTCGGCGAAGGCGCGGATCACCTTCATGTCGCCGAGGGTATCGACGTTGATCCACCGCACCCGCGCCCACTCGGGCCGGTGATGCCCGATGAACTCGTCGAGATCGTCGATGGTGCGGCTCTGAACCTGCTCGGGGCTGTAGTCGATGCTGGTGAGCTTGATGGGGCCGACTTCACTCGGCAGGTGCTCGAGGTCGTGGAGCTCGATGCCGGGCTTCTGGCCGAGGCGCCGCTCCTCGAGATCCGGGCGGAATCCGAGGCCGCGAAACGCGTTGCGCGCGCCGCCGAAAGTACGCCGCAGCCGCCGCCGGATGAGGCCGACGACGGGCAGGCGCGGGCGGGGCGAGGTATCGGCCATGATCGGAAGCGTCCCCGCCATTATACTGGTCGGTCATGACGACGCGCCGTATCGCCGCTGTGCCCGGCCTCGATATCGAGGACGTCCGCAAGTCGATCCGCCTGCTGGAGGCGATCGTCCAGGATCGGGCGCTGCTCGCCGGCCTCCCCGACGACGAGCGCAAAGCGCTGCTCGTCGCCGCCGGCCGGATCTCGCGCCCGGAGGACCATCAGGAGCGGCGCCTCGTGCGCGCGTTCCGGCGCAAGAAGAAGATGGACGCCGAAGCGAAGGATCGGGCGGCGCGCGGCGCCACCGAGATCCGCGCGGCGCGCCAGACCGCCGTCTACGTCCCGCCCGCGCGGCGGCTGGCCGGCGAGGCGGCGCCCGCGGCCGAACGCGAGCTGCTCCAGCCGCGCACCTGTTACGTCTGCAAGGCGGAGTACAAGAGGCTCCACTTCTTCTACGACTCGATGTGCCCGCCGTGCGCCGAGCTCAACTACGACAAGCGCTTCCAGACGGCGCCCTTGGGCGGCCGCGTGGCTCTCGTCACCGGGGCGCGGGTGAAGATCGGCTACCAGGCCTCGCTGAAGCTGCTGCGCGCGGGCGCGCACGTCATCGCCACCACGCGGTTCCCCCACGACGCCGCCCGGCGCTACGCGCGCGAAGAAGACTTCGCGGCCTGGCGCGGCCGGCTGGAGGTCCATGGCCTCGACCTGCGCCATGCACCCTCCGTCGAGCTCTTCGCACGCTACCTGGCGGAGACGAAGGACCGTCTCGACATCCTGTTGAACAACGCCGCCCAGACCGTGCGCCGGCCGCCGGGCTTCTACGCGTCGCTCCTTCCCGGCGAGACGGAGCCGGTGGAGGGGCTGCCGCCCGATCTGCGCGACCTGCTGCGCTCGCACGAGGCGTGCAAGGCGCGGCTGCGCGCCGGGTCGACACCGACCCCGGCCCTGCCCACCACGGCGGGCTCGGCGGGCGGATCACTCGTTTCCTGGGGCGGCGGGCGGGCCGCCGTCGGCATCGAGTCGTCGGCGGCGCTGTCGATGCTGCCGTACACCCAGGAAGACCTCGAGGATGTGCACCACGTCTTCCCCGAGGGCGCGACCGACGCCGACCTGCAGCAGGTCGATCTCCGCGCGCGCAACACGTGGCGGCTGGCGCTGGCCGAGGTCGACACCTCGGAGATGCTGGAGGTGCACCTCATCAATGCCGTGGCGCCCTTCATCCTCTGCGCGCGGCTCAAGCCCTTGATGAAGCGCCACCGCACCGGCGAGCAGCACATCGTGAACGTCTCCGCGATGGAGGGCATCTTCTCGCGCGGCACGAAGACGGACAAACACCCGCACACGAACATGGCGAAGGCCGCGCTCAACATGCTCACGCTGACGTCGGCCCGCGACTACATCGAGGACGGCATTCACATGAACGCCGTCGACACCGGCTGGGTGACCGACGAGGATCCCGCCGCCCACGCCACCCGCAAGCGCGAGGAGCTGGGCTTCGAGCCGCCCCTCGACATCGTCGACGGCGCGGCGCGGATCTGCGACCCGTTCTTCTCGGGCCTGCTCACGGGCCAGCACGTCTGGGGGAAATTCCTGAAGGACTACAAGCCGTCGACGTGGTGACGGTCAGGCCAAAGGCGTCACGGCGCGGGAGGCGGCGGCTTCGGCGGCGAGACGAGCGCCCAGGAATCGCCAGACGGGCAGCGCATCGAGCGTCCCCGCGGCGAGGCCCGTCAGCGAATCGGCGGCGCCCAGAGCGGACGGGACGAACCGCCGCAGGCCGGCCGTCAGCGGATCGACATGGCGGGAGGCCAGGCCCAGGTACTGCTCGAGCGGCGCGCGGAAGCTCTGCAGGATGCGTCCGGAGTCGCTGACCGACTCCAGGCCGAGCACGCGGCCGAAGCGCGCGCGCCCGTCGCCCGAGGCCAGCCCGGTCAAACGCGCGAAGACCGACGTCGCCCCTTCCGCGAGGTTGTCGGCAAACGGCAGCGCGACCTCGACGGCGGCGAAGTACAGCAGGATCTCCTGGCCCGCGGGCAGCGCCATGAAGCGCGCCGCGCAATCGTTGGGCGGCCCGGGAAACAGCTTGGTCGCCATGTAGCCGATCCCGACCAGCTTCACACCCGCGTCGCCCGCCTGCTCCTTGTCGGACTCGAACGTCCGCGACCGGCTGCGCGCGCCCGTGAAGAGCGAGAAGACGTTCTTGAGGCCGGCGAACGCGGCCAGGCCCATGTCGGCCTTGTCGAGGGCCTCCGCCACCCAGAGCGCCCGCTCGACGTCGGGCTCCAAGGCGATCGCTTCCGCGCGGGTGAGAACGTCGGCGCCCGCGCCGGGCTGCACGCGCTGCACGGCGCCGGCCATGTCGGGATACACGGCGAACGGCGGCCCGCCCGGCACGTTCTCGAAGAGCGTGCGGCACACCTTCACCGAGTAGTCCTGCTCGCCGATCTGTCTCAGCGCGTCCGCCACCATCGCCATGACGAGACTATGATCGATGAGAGGGGGCCAATGTTCAAGGATCGCCGCGACGCCGGCCGGCAGCTCGCCGGGGCCGTCGCGCACTTCAGCGGACAGGGCGACGTGATCGTGCTCGCCCTCCCGCGCGGCGGCGTCCCCGTGGCCTACGAGGTGGCGCGGGCGATCGGCGCTCCCCTCGACGTCTTCCTCGTCCGCAAGCTCGGCACGCCCGGGCAGCCCGAGCTGGCCATGGGCGCCATCGCCTCCGGCGGCGTGGTGGTGATGAACGACGACGTCCTGCGTCACGTGTCGGTGGCGCCGGCGGAGCTGGCGGCGGTCACGCGCGAGGAAACAGCGGAGCTCGAGCGGCGCGAGCGCGCCTATCGCGGCCTCCGCCCGCACCCGTCTCTCGAAGGCCGCGTCGTGATCCTCGTGGACGACGGCCTCGCCACCGGCTCCAGCATGCGCGCCGCCGTGCGCGCGGTCCGGGCGCAGAAGCCGCAGCGCCTCGTGGTCGCGGTGCCGGTCGGCGCGTTTTCGACCTGCGAAGGTCTCCGGGGCGAGGCCGACGAGGTCGTGTGCCTGCAGCGCCCCCGCGATTTCGCCGCTGTCGGCCACTGGTACGAGGACTTCTCCCAGACGTCCGACGCGGAGGTCCAGGCGCTGCTGGCGTAGAATCGCAGGCTGCCGTTCCTGCAGGGAGACCTTGAATGAAGACGAGCCCGGTGACCCCCGACGATCTGCGTGGCGTCCTCGCCGTGCCGCCGCTCGCGCGGAGGAACGACAAGGGCCGCACGATCGACTTCGCGCAGAACGACGCCCTCGTGCGCCACATGAGCGCCGGCGGCATCACCCGCTTCCTGTACGGCGGGAACGCCTTCCTGTATCACCTGACCCTCGGTGAATACGAGGCGCTGCTCGGATGGCTCGCCGGTCTTCCGGGAGAGTCGTGGGCGATCCCGAGCCTCGGTCCCTCGTACGGGCGCGCCATGGATCAGGCCGCGCTCCTGGCGCGCCACAAGTTCCCGTGCGTGATGGCACTGCCGTGCGGCGACCCGCGGGATCCGGCCGGCCTCGAGGCCGGCCTGCGCGAGATCGCCGAGGCGGCGGGCACGGGCCTCATCCTGTACCTCAAAGAAGAAAACAACTTCGGCACCGACAAGGAGGCCGGCCTCGACGTCGTCGCGCGCCTGGTCGACGCCAAGATCTGCGTGGCCATCAAGTACGCCGTCGTGCGCCAGGACCCGCGCCAGGATCCGTACCTCGATAGCCTGCTCATGCGCGTCGATCGCCGGCTCGTGGTGAGCGGCATCGGCGAGCGACCGGCCATCGTTCACATGCGCGATTTCAAGCTGCCCGGCTTCACCACCGGCTCCGGTTGTCTCGCCCCCGGCCTCAGCCAGTCCCTCTTCGACGCGTGCGCCAAGAGCGAGTTCGGGACGGGCGACGACCTCCGTGCCCTCTTCCTGCCCATCGAGGACAAGCGCGACGGCTGGGGGCCGGCGCGGGTGCTGCACGCCGCCATCGAACTCGCCGGCGTCGCCGCCATGGGGCCGATCCCGCCGTTCATCTCCGCGTTGTCGGCCGGACAACGTGACGAGCTCGGCCCGGTCGCGCTCGAGCTGCACGAGCGCGAGACGAAGCACCGGCGCTAAGGAGACAGTGATGGATCTGCACGGCGGCAATTTCATCGGCGGGACCGTCACCAAGGCGGGGGCGAAGACGTTCCGCGGCTCCGATCCCACGATCGGCAAGGAGCTGGACCCCGCGTTCCACGAGGCCACCGAAACCGAGGTCCATCACGCGCTGACGGCGGCGGCAGGGGCGTTTCCCCGCTACCGACAGCAGGCCCCCGAGAACGTCGCGCGCTTCCTGGAAGCCATCGCCGCCGAGATCGAGGCCCTGGGCGACGGCCTCATCGCGCGCGCGAAGGCGGAGACGGCCCTGCCCGAGGCGCGCCTCACCGGCGAGCGCGGCCGCACGTGCAGCCAGCTCCGGATGTTCGCCGAGCTCGCACGCGAGGGCTCGTGGGTCGACGCCCGCATCGACCGCGCGCTGCCCGATCGCAAGCCGCTGCCGCGGCCGGACCTGCGGCGGATGCTGGTACCGCTGGGGCCGATCGCCGTCTTCGGCGCGAGCAACTTCCCGCTGGCCTTCTCCGTGTGCGGCGGCGACACCGCCTCCGCGCTGGCGGCGGGGAACACCGTCGTGGTGAAGGGGCATCCGGCGCATCCCGGCACCTCGGAGATGGCGGCCACCGCCGTGCTCAAGGCGGCGAGCGCCACCGGCATGCCCGACGGCGTGTTCTCGATGGTGCACGGCACGAGCCCGGCCGTCGGCCTGGCCCTCGTCCGCCATCACGAAACGCGGGCGGTGGCCTTCACCGGGTCGCTGCAAGGGGGACGCGCGCTCTTCGATGCCGCCGCCGCGCGCCCGGTGCCGATCCCGGTGTTCGCGGAGATGGGCAGCGTGAATCCCGTCTTCATCCTCCCCGGCGCCCTTGCCGCGAAGACGGCGGACATCGCGCAGGCCTACGTTCAGTCGGTGACGATGGGCGTGGGCCAGTTCTGCACCAACCCCGGCCTCGCCGTGGGCCTCGCCAGCCCCGAGCTCGAGGCCTTCGTGGTGGAGACCTCGCAGCGGATCGCGCAGGCGCCGATCGGTACCATGCTGCACGCGGGGATCGCCGCCAACTACCGCGCCGCCCTCGAGGCCTGGCAGCGCATCGCCGGCCTGCGCGTGGCGGGACGCGCCCCCGGCGACGCCGGGGAAACGCAGGCGGGGGCGGTCGTGTTCGAGACCGATTCCCGACAGTTCCTCGCCGACGCCCGTCTGCGCGAGGAGCTGTTCGGTCCGTCGACGTTGGTCGTCGCCTGCGAGACCGCCGAGCGGCTGTACGAGGTCGCGCGGCAGCTCGAAGGCCAGCTCACCGTCACCCTGCACGCGACGCCCGAGGACCTGGCCGCCCACGCGCCTCTCGTCGAGATCCTCCGCGAGAAGGCAGGCCGTCTCGTGCTGAACGGATTTCCCACCGGCGTCGAGGTCTCGCCGGCCATGCAGCACGGCGGGCCCTACCCGGCCACGACCGACCCGCGCTTCACATCGGTGGGCACCGCCGCCATCTTCCGCTTCGTGCGGCCGGTCTGTTATCAAGGATTCCCGGCGTCGGCGCTGCCGCCGGAGCTTCAGGACGGCAACCCGCGCAAGGTCTGGCGCCTCGTCAACGGCGAGCGCACGCGCGACTGACGCGCACCGTCAGCCGCGCCCGTGGGCGCCGTCAATGGGTGCGCGCTGTCATTGACAGGACCTCTCGTCGCTCGTATGGTTGCGCCAACATGACCCAGATCCGCAGCTATCTCGAGGCCTTGATGGCCGTCGACGACCGTCCGCTGCCGTTTCCGGAGGGCACCCTGATCTTCGCCGAGGGCTCGCCCGGCCGCGAGATGTACATCGTGCGCACGGGCTCGGTCATCTTGAAGAGCGGCACGCGCGTGCTGGAGGAGGTCGCCGCCGGCGGCACCGTCGGCGAGATGGCGCTCATCGATCCCGCACCGCGCAGTGCGACCGCCGTCGCCGGTCCCGACTGCACCGTCACCGCCGTCACCGAGCACACCTTTCAGGACCTCGTAAAGCGCGTGCCCGGCCTGGCCCTCGAGGTGATGCGCCTCATCACCCGCCGCCTGCGCAAGGCCAACGAGATGCAGCGCGAGGAGGCGCCGGCCCGTCCGCGGGCGGCGCGGGCCGCCGCGAAGCCGAAAACGAAGCCGAAGAAGAAGGCCGCCAAGGCCCCGAAGACGAAGGCCAAGGCCTCCCGCCGACGTTAGCCGCCAGGCGATAATCGCCGCCTGATGAAAACCAAGACCCCCACCGATCTCCGCAGCCATCGCTGGTTCGGCAAGCCGGACCTGCGATCGTTCGGCCACCGCGCCCGCACCAAGCAGGCCGGCTTCTCCGCCGAGGACTACACCGGCAAACCCGTCATCGCCATCCTCAACACCTGGAGCGACGCCAACTCCTGCCACGCGCACTTCCGCACGCGCGCGGAGGAGGTGAAGCGGGGCGTCTGGCAAGCCGGCGGGTTCCCACTGGAGATGCCCGTGCTCTCCGTCGGCGAGACGTACATGAAGCCGACGACGATGCTGTACCGCAACCTGCTGGCGATGGAGACGGAAGAGATCCTCCGCTGCAATCCCATCGACGGCGCGGTGCTCATGGGCGGCTGCGACAAGACGGTGCCCGCCCTCGTCATGGGCGCGACCAGCATGAACATCCCGTCGATCTTCCTGCCCGCGGGGCCGATGCTGCGCGGCAACTGGCACGGCACCATCCTCGGCAGCGGCAGCGACGTGTGGAAGTACTGGGCGGAGAAGCGGGCGGGCAAGCTCGACGACTGCGCGTGGAACGAGATGGAGGACGGCATCGCGCGCTCGTTCGGGACGTGCATGACGATGGGCACGGCCTCGACGATGGCGGCCGCGGTGGAGGCGATGGGCCTGACGCTGCCCGGCGCGTCGACGATCCCCGCCGTCGATGCCAACCATCCGCGCCTGGCCGAGGCCTGCGGCCGCCGCATCGTCGAGATGGTCTGGGAGGACCTGAAGCCGCGCGACATCCTCACCCAGGACGCCCTCGAGAACGGCGTGACGGCGGCCATGGCTCTCGGCGGATCGACGAACGCCATCGTGCATCTCATCGCGATGGCAGGCCGCGCCGGCGTGCCGCTGACCCTCGACCGATTCGACGAGCTGTCGCGGCGCACGCCTCTCGTCGGCAACCTGCGTCCGTCGGGAAAGTTCCTGATGGAGGACTTCTTCTACGCGGGCGGGATGCGGGCGCTGCTCGCGCACATCCGCGATCTGCTGCACGTGGACGCCATCACGGTGAGCGGCCGGACGCTGGCCGAGAACATCGAAGGGGCGGCGATCTACAACCCCGAGGTCATCCTCCCGCGCGACAAGCCCCTGAACAAGGAAGGTGGGGTGGCCGTGCTGCGCGGCAACCTCGCGCCCGACGGTGCCGTCATCAAACACGCGGCCATGGAGCCGCGCCTTCTCCAGCACGCCGGCCCCGCCGTCGTCTTCCGCGACTACAACGACCTCGAGCACCGCATCGACGACCCCGCGCTGCCGGTGACGGCGGACTCCGTCCTGGTCCTGCAGAACGCGGGGCCGCTCGGCGGCCCGGGCATGCCGGAGTGGGGCATGCTGCCGATCCCGAAGAAGCTCCTGGAGCAGGGTGTGCGCGACATGGTGCGGCTGTCCGACGCCCGCATGAGCGGCACCAGCTACGGCGCCTGCGTCCTGCACGTCGCGCCGGAGTCGTTCGTGGGCGGCCCGCTCGCCTTCGTGCGCGACGGCGACATCATCGAGCT